>Ga0172371_10008136_pt1 | contig 14737 bp, 15 predicted proteins | sample Lak12m_FD_114543 | JGI IMG/M metagenome (GOLD analysis project Ga0172371, IMG submission 114543) | Freshwater microbial communities from Kabuno Bay, South-Kivu, Congo - kab_022012_12m | ecosystem: Environmental > Aquatic > Freshwater > Lake | place: Democratic Republic of the Congo: South-Kivu... | reverse complement strand
ATTGCGTACTCACATGAAAATCTGTGAGACTCTGGGGCTTACCTTAAAAGACCTTTATGAAGGCATTGACTTACCTAAAGAGGAGATTTCTACGCTTGATGAAAAAGCTACCAAGGAAGCTGAAATATTCTCCTACGATGAAAAAACTAAATCAATAATCCTATCTAAGAATGCACAGAAAAATAATATGCTCCCGCAGCTTTTAATAATTGAACCCAACGGCAAAACCCATATAGAACAAAATATGGCCGGCATAGAAAAATTCGCTTACTGTATAGAAGGACAAATCCAGATTAACATCGAAGATAAGCCTTATAAATTGAAAAAAGGCAATAGTCTGTATTTTAAAGCTTCCCTGCCCCACCGTTTTATTAATATAGGTAAGAAAACAGCAAAATGCCTAATAGTAATCAGTCCGGTCGCTTTGTAAAAAAGGAGACGAAAATGCCTAATAAAAAAATACTTATATGTGATGATGAAATCGGTATCCGGGAATCATTGAACTTAATCTTAAAGGACAACTATGATATTTCTTTCTGCAATAATGGCCAGGAGTGTTTGGAATTGCTAAAATCCGGACAGAATTTTAACCTTCTTCTTCTGGATTTGAAAATGCCAAAGCTAAGCGGATTGGATACATTGAAGGCAATCAAGAAAGAAAAACCAGGAATGAAAGTAATAATTATTACAGGATATCGAAGCGTAGAAACCGCAACTGACGCTATTAACTCCGGAGCCTCAGATTATATTGTTAAGCCATTCAACTCCAAAGACATAATTAAAAGTGTAGAAGAAACTATAGGATAAAATTAAGGCGGGAAATTACTAAAGGCAGCCTTCCTCATAAAGTTCAATCAATGCCTTAGCCACTAACGGTTGAAATTGCGTATCTATACACTTGTGTATCTCATCTACTGCCTGTTTCTTGTTTAAAGCCGGCCGGTAAGGACGGTTTGTAGTCATAGCGTCGTAAGAATCTGCTACGGCTATAATAGATGCGACTAAAGGTATACGGTCCCCTTTTAAACCCTCAGGATAGCCTCTCCCGTCACAGCGTTCATGGTGATACTTTACTCCGTCGATTGCCCTCTTTAAATCTTCGATCGGCTCCAGTATCGCAGCACCAATCAGAGGGTGTTCATTTATCTTCCTTCTTTCTTCTTCGTTAAGTTCGCCTTTTTTATTTAGAATATGTTCTGGTACTCCAATCTTGCCTATATCATGCAGCAGCGCAGAGATATTTAAATCATCCAGGAAAGCCGCGTCTACCTTTATACGCTCTGTAATTATCATTTTTTTTGCCAAAGATAAAGAGACGCGAGTTACCCTTTCGGTATGGCCGCGCGTATAATGATCTTTGGCGTCTATTGTGGTTGCCAAAGCCTTAGTTGTTTCCAGAAAGAGCCTTTTATTTCTTTCGATTTGACCCTGTAATTCTTCAAATAACTGGGCGTTCCTGATAGCCATTGCCACATCATGAGCCAAAGCAACAAGGAAATCTAATTCGTCACGGCGAAAATTCCTTCCGGAAATCTTCCTGCCTAACAATAAAACACCCAATAATTCATTCTGAAAGTAGCTCGGTATAGCCACCACCGCTTCTAGAAGATTCATCTGCGTCTTTAAAGAAGTCATTAATCCCTTCAAATCCTTATGTTTCCTAAGCAAATATCTATTTCTCAACATTCTTGAGATTTTATTATAAACCAACACTCCACCGTCTACATACCTATGATTGGTCTTATCCATAAAAAACTTTATCATTGCGTTATCCGTATCAATGCGGATAAATCCTGTAGGGATTTTTAGGCCAACCTTACCCCTTGAGACAGTTAAAATATAGCTGTTTAATTTACTATTATAAAGAAGAATGCCGGCATGATGGACTTTAACCTTATTAACAATCATCCTGACGATTAACTGAATAAGCGTCTTGGGCCTGTGCACAAGAATCATCTTGCGCGCTGCGTCTTCTAATTCTCTCTTATAATTAATCCCCATATTTATCCTGCCTTTTTATTGTTTGTCTTAAGCAGTCTCTTCAAAACAACTTCTTCCAGCTCATCCAATTTAAGCGGTTTATGGATATAGTCCACCACGCCTAATTCCTTTGCCTTATCAGACGTTTCTTTCTCGTTAACTCCCGTAACCATAATTACCTGCGTATTATCCTGCATCTCGCGCATCTTGCTCAAGACTTCTATACCGTCCATCCCGCCCAAACGCACATCCAAAAGGACCAAATCGGGTTTTTCTTTAACCAACATCTCAAGCGCCTCTTCCCCGCTTGATGATACAGCCACTTCTATCTTTCTTCTCTGGAAGAAATTCTTGGCAAACTCGCGCACATCCATTTCATCATCAACAATTAATAGTTTCGGCATATATCCCTCCCTAAAATTAGAGTTTACTTTTTATGTGCGAGCGGCAAAGTTATTTCGAATTTCGTGCCTTTGCCATAAACAGAATCAATACTTATAGTCCCTTCATGAAAACCTATTATTTTCTGTATAACATAAAGGCCCAATCCTGTGCCTTTCCTGCTCGATGCCTTGGTTGTAAAAAATGGCGTAAACAGCTTATTCTTGTCTTTATCTTTGATGCCGATACCATTATCCTCAAAAGTAATCCGTAAATTATCCTCGCGCGGCGCGGCGGATATTACTATTTTACCCTTATAATTCTCTTCCTTCAAAACTTCTTTCCTCTCTCTGGTAGCATCATAGGCATTATCTATTAAATTAAAGAATACTTCCTCTAATTGCGTCAAGTTGCATTTTATTTCTGGTAAATCAGCTGGGATTTGCCTTTTTATATCTAATTCGTGCAATCGTACTTTATACTGAGCCATTTCTAACGCGCCATAGACAACCTTATTAAAATCTATATTCTCAAAACCTCTTTCTCCGGGCCTTGAATATTTCAAAAGTCCTCTTACTATCTCGCCGCCCTGCGAAACATTTGTCTGTATCCTTTCAAAGGCATATTTTAACTGTTTAAAAGTTTCTTTAACCTCTTCAGAGCAATTGGAAACGTCTGTGGTTTTCAAAACATCCAAAGAATCACCGCTAATCAACGACAACGCCTGGAAACGGTTATTTATCTGGTGGCTCAAGCCGTCTGCCATCGTTCCAACAGTAGCCATCTTTTCTGCCTGAAAGAGCTGCTCCTGGGTTTCTTTTATGTCCTCGTAAAACTGGGCATTCTCAACAGCCAACGCAGCCTGATTGGCCAATACGGAGAATACATTTAAATCATCCTGAGAATACAATTTCCCGGAAAGTTTTTTGCCTAACACGAGAAAACCTAATAATTTATTACCCACGAAACTCGGCACAGCAACATCAGCATTGATTTCCTTCAACTGCTGCTCAACCTTAATCAATTCTTTATTGCGCGGGTTATCCTGAACCTTTAACTGCAACTCTTCATAAACAACCGCTTCCTTAGTATAATATAAATGCCGCACAAGCGGAGAATCAGCTTTAAATATGAACTGCCTGGGTAAAATGTCAGTATCCCTCCTAGCAGACATAGCGTATTGCGCGTTGTCAGGATCTAAAAGAAAAATAGCCGCAAACTGAATCCTAACAGTCCTTGTAATTATGTGTACTATTAAATTCAAGAGCTTCCTCAAATTCCGTATCCTTATCATTCCACTGGAAGCCCTTCTTAAGGTATCCTGATACCGCCGCTGGTCGCGTAACAACCTATTCTCTGCTTTTCTCTCAATATAAATATATATAAACGGTCCAACTGTAGCAAGTATTGTTAATACCCCCATCGGCACCAACCACCAATTATCACCAAATAAACCAATAAAATATGGCCGTAAATAGTTAGCAATAATAAAAGGAACACCAAGAATTAGAGAATAAATTACAATAAATATACTTGTACGTGTAACTACTAAAGAAATGTCTAATAAACGATAGCGAATTATAGCATAAGAAACAATGATGCAGTATAACGGAATAGAAAAATTTCCAAAAGGATATACATCAATACCATAACCTACTAAGAAATTAGTAATGCCCCCTGAAAACCCAACTATGCTTCCAAAAAAGAAGTATAAAATTTGATTCTTTTTTCTGCTCTTACTTCTCTTAAATTCTAAAAAAAGTAAGTAGTGACTGTAGAAAACTATAGACATCCATATAATAGTAAAAAAATGATATGCTGGACCCGGCAATGCGTAATAAAAAGACAAAAATACAAAACGAACACCAGGATAAAAGAATCTCGTAAAACTAAAGAGTAAAAATATTATTCCCTGTAAATATACAAAGAATAAAATTCTTTTAGACTTTATATTGCATATTAGATAAATAACGTGGTAAAGAAAAACGGCTATAAATATAACTCCTATTTGAGAAATTCTCCACCATGTAAGAGCCTCTTGAGGAATACTAGACCTGCCGATAAAATAACAACCTATTCCCCAAATTAAGACAGATATGTTGAAAAAAGCCCATATTCTATGAAGGTAAGTTTTACCAAATCTAAATATAACAATTACTAATACTAAACTAGTAAAAAATAATATTAGACCTGCTAGGGAAAAAATATTCATTTTAATAATTTATCTCAAATTCTTTTAAATACGGAAACTGCATTATAACCTGCAAAACCACAAGCCATTTTTATTACGACATTTAACTTTGATTTTATATATTCATTGACTAATTTAATCTCTATTCTTGGATCTGGAACCTCGCAATTTAAAGTAGGCAGTACTAAATTATTAGATAATGATAATAAAAGCATGGCTGTCTCTATTAAAGCACTACCGCCTAAATTATGTCCAACATAAGGTTTTAAAGCAGTAATATAAGGTTTTTCTACGTTCTTACCAAATACATCCAAAATTGTCTTAGCCTCAAATCTATCTGTAATATTACTCCCAACTCCGTGAGGAACTATCAAATCTACATCTTCTTTTATTATCTTTGCCTTCTCTAACGCTTTCAACAGGGCTTGTTTATAATAGTCTTCTGTTACTGCAGGAAATGATACTTTCCATCCTTCAAGAGAAAACCCACCTCCTGCATATTCACCATAAATATGAGCTTTTCTATGAATAGCATGCTCCAATTCCTCAAGAACTATTCCTGTACTTCCATCACCAAAAACAAAACCATTGGAATTTTTTGCAAAAGGCCTTATTTTTCCATCATTAGAATATAAACCTATCTTTTTAAACCAAAGATACTTATATATATCAGGATGATCACCTGCCGCAATTATAACAATAGAGCTTAAATCCGATTTTATAATTTGACTTGCCGCCTCAATGGCATATAATCCCGAAGCGCAAGCATTATTAATAAAATAAGAATAACCATGCAATCCAAATAATTTGACCAAATGGAACAGAACCATAAATGTTTGAAGATCATATGCAGTTTTACTAAATTTACCAAACATTTCTTCCACATACTGTTTCTTCGTTAACCTTTTCTTTGCTTTATTAAAGATCTCAAAAGAATTATCTAATATAAGGGAATAAAACTCTCCTAGCCCAGGATTTTCGTGAGTCACAACTAAAGAAATGTCATTTTTATTATGATTATATCTGATTTTGCTATCATCCAAAGCTAATTTCACTGCTGCAATGAGATATAGCAAATCTATGGATATTTTACCATTCCAAGACCTTAAATCATTTAGATGTTTCTGATCAATGCCAAACTCATTGATATCAAAATCTTTAATTCTATGTACGTAAAAAGAATCCCAGATATCTCCATTTAAGCAAACCTCTTCTTTGTTAATTGCAACTTTTCCAGACAGAATATTTTTCCAAAAGGAATCCTTGCCAATTCCTATGGATGTTAAAGGACCAATCCCAGTTATCACTACTCTTTTATCCATTAAATAAACTCCTTAATTCTATCATAATAAACCAATAATAAATCTTGTGCCTTGTTTAATTTTACTTTCTACCTTTATATAACCTTTGTGTTCCTCAATTATATTATAAACAATTGACAATCCTAATCCGCTCCCTTTCTCTTTTGTTGAATAGAATGGCTCGAAGATATGCGGGAGGTCTTTTTTAGAGATACCGAAACCAGTGTCGCTTATAGTTATTTTAATACTTTTATTTTCAGTATACCCCTGTTTTACAGACCCGCCGATACTTTGTTCTAGATGCTCGGTTCCCGTAGATATAGTTAAGGCGCCACCATTTGGCATAGCTTCGATGGCATTAATGAATAAATTCATAAAAACCTGCTTCATCTTCTGAGGGTCTATTTTAATCACAGAACTATCAACGCTTAATTTATAATCCTTGTTAACATCTATTTTATACTTAATAAACTGGCTGCTTAAGATATCCAGAGTATCGTCTATTAATTTATGAATATTGGTATCTTCTAATTGAAGAGGCGCCGGCTTGGAAAAATCAAGCAGCTGGTGCACTAAATCATCTATTCTCCTAACCTCTGAACCGACTATCCTAGAGAACTTATCCATAAATTCTCTATCGTCTCTCTTTTTAGGCAGATATTCTGTAAAAGTCTTTATCGCTGTCAATGGATTCTTAATCTCATGCGCCATACCAGAAGCAAAAGTAGCAACGGTTTTTAATTTTTCTGACCGCAAAAGTTCCTGTCGTAAAAGTTCATTTTCTTGAACAATTTGTTCTGGAGATTTACCCAAGAATATCCTATCAATAAGAAACTGGATTTTATTCTTTAAAGGCGCAAACAACAAAGCAATTATAGAGGCAAAGATAATACTTACTAATAGAGAACGATACCCCAGCATGACCTGAAATAATCTCTCTGCTAAAATAACTATACATAAATAGATAACAGTAAAAACTGTAATCAAAATAGAATAAACAAGACCTCTGCGGATAACAATCTTTATATCCATAAGTTGATGTTTTAAAATAGCGCAAGTAATGATAATACACAAAATTGGACTAAACAAATAACCAATAGGATAAATATTAAAACCGTACTTAGGTAAAAAATCTACTATGCCTATTACTCCAACCATAAGAATTAAAAACATATATTTAAATCTATTCCTTTCTTCAAAAGAATATATATTGTCTTTATCCTTAATCCCTTCATACATAAGATATGTAGCTCTTAAATAGATTACTAACCAAATTAATAAATATAACGCATGGAACGTCGATGCTCTACCATAATAACCCCAATAAAACTTATGTACTCCATTTATAATAAAATCTGTTCTAAATACTAAATAAATCACAATTATATATATTACACCTAATAAAACATAGGATAGTTTTGATATTCTTTTCTTGAGCATAACTAAAACTAAATTAAGACAAGCAAATGGTATAGCAGTCACCCCGATATATTCCCATTTAGACATTGCAATTATCATATCCGTATCTTTAGAAGAATAGAGTATGGCCTCAAAAAACAACCACATAAACAAAACAAAAGTAAAAAATAAAAAAGATATATTAGATGAACCATATCTATTTTTTAAGAAAACAAATAAACCTAATGATATTACCAAAATAGAACTAATAAAAGGCGGTATCGAATAAGAGTTAATCATAGTATTTCCTTAACACTAAACATGCGTTATTCCCACCAAAAGCACAGGAATTATTTAACACAATATCAACCTTTTGTTTACGCGCTTTATTGGGGATGCAATCAATATCGCATTCCGGGTCAGGGGTCTCATAATTAATTGTCGGGGGCAAAATCCCATCTTTTAAAGATAAACAACATGCCACAGCTTCTATTGCAGCTGCCGCGCCCATTGTATGGCCAAGCATTGACTTAATAGATGATACTGGTATTTTCTTATATCTTTTACCAAAAACTTCTTTAATGGCGGCTGCTTCTGTCTTATCGTTCTGCGGTGTCCCTGTGCCATGAGCGCTGATATAATCCACATCATCTATGCCAATTCCTGCCTCATCCATCGCCTTAATCATACATTTCGAAACACCTTCTTCGTTAGGCTGAGTCATATGGTGCGCATCACAGCTTAAGCCATATCCTAAGACTTCGGCATATATATTCGCTTTCCTCTTTAAAGCCGATTCCAATGATTCCAAGACTAAAATTGCTGAACCTTCGCCAAGCATCATCCCTTTTCTATTCTTATCAAAAGGCTGACATTTTTCAGGAGCCATAGCATAGAGACGGCTAAAACCAACAAAAGCTACTATAGATATGGAATCAACACCTCCAGCTATCATGCAATTTACTCCACTATTTTTAATCAAATCTAAAGAATATCCGATGGAGTAATTACCTGCAGCACAAGCAGTAGGAAACATCAAATTGCTATCTTTTAAACCAAACTCAATTCCTAAATTAGAAGCTATAATATTATTAGGATACTCTGAAAGGAACTCCTCTCTTACGAGAGCCAACCCTTTAATAAGCCAATCCCTATTCAAAATATTTAAGATCTGATTCTCGCCCATCGTAGTACCAATACAGGTCCCAACGTTACTAATATCAAAATACCCTTTCTTAATTCCTGCATCGCTAATAGCTAACTTGGTGGCGGCTATTGCTAATTGCGAAGAACGACCTAATAAATTAATCTTATGTTTATTGATAAATTTTTCAGCATTAAACTCCTTAACTTCTCCACCATAATTATTAGGCAAATTACTTGTATCAAAGGACTCAATCCTGGATATCCCTGATTTGCCCTTAACCAAATTAGACCAAAACTCGTCTTTGCCTATACCAATGGAACTTATTACTCCTAAGCCAGTGATTACAACCCGTCGTTTTTTCATCTTTCCTTAACGCTAAAAGAAATTTCCGCCTGCGCTACTTTTTTATCTTTGACAAGAACCTCTCCGTAAATTATGCCTATATTGGATATAAATTTAATCAGTTTCACTTCTATTCTTAATTGATCGCCCGGTATAACCGGCTTAAAAAACCTGGATTTGCTTACCGCGCCTAAGAAATAAATACGCCTTTTGTCGCTCTTGGCGATATTATCCACTAAAACAATCCCTGCCTGGGCAATTGCTTCAATAATCAATACTCCAGGCATAATTTTTTCCTCAGGAAAATGCCCCTGGAAATAATTTTCATTTACAGAAACATTTTTCAAGGCAACAATCTTATCTTTCTCAAGAAGAATAACCCTGTCAATCATCAAAAAAGGATACCTCTGGGGAAGTATCCTTTTTATATCTTCTATTTCTAAAATCGGCTTATCCATAGATTAGTATCTATTTTTTCTTTAAACTCTTTACCAGCTCCATAATTCTGCGCAAACTTGTTAATTTAGGCAAATTTTCTTCCGGCACTACTACTCGATATTTCTTTTCTATGGCAGCTAAAATCTCAAGCGCCATCATCGAGTCTGCGCCTAAATCTTCTACAAGTTTTGCGTCAGGAGTAATCTCTTCGGGTTTCCTCTCAATAATCTCAGCTATAATTTCGCGTATTTCCTGCTCTATATTATTAGGCATCTTGTCCCCCCCCTACATTACCATGCCGCCGTCTACTTTTAATACCTGGCCAGTTATATAGCGCGCGCTGTCGCCAAGCAAAAACAAGACGGCATTAGCTACATCCTGCGGCTTGCCAAAATCACCCTTGGGAATCAACCTTTTTAATTTGTCCTTTTGCTCTGCTTTTAGCGCCTCTGTCATCTGGGTATCAATAAAACCCGGGGCTACGGCATTCACTCTGATATTGTAAGGAGCCACTTCTTTTGCCAGCGCCTTTGTAAAACCTATTATCCCCGCCTTGGCGGCAGAATAATTGGCCTGACGCGCCGTGCCCACAACGCCGCTTATGGAAGTTATATTGACAATATCTCCTGATTTCTGCTTCAAAAATCCCACGATGCACGACCGCGTTAAATTAAAATACCCTGTCAGATTCGTATCTATTACTTCCTGCCAATCCTCTTTTTCCATAAGCATAAGCGCTTTATCTTTTATAATGCCGGCATTATTAACCAGTATATCCAAACCGCCGAAATATTCCTTTACTTTATCAACGAACTCTTTGGCTAAACCGGAATCACGCACATCAAATTTAAAACTCAATGCCTCCGAGCCCAATTGCTTAACTTCTTTAAGAATTTCCTTCGCTTCATCTTCGCTTCGGACGTAATTAAACGCTACCTTGACGCCTTCTTTTGCCAAAGCCAATACTATTGCTTTTCCTATGCCTCGCGTCCCGCCGGTAACTATAGCAACTTTTCCTTTTAACATAAAAAGTAATTAGTAAATCAGTAACTCATAACTGGTAATTTATTTCTGTTTCTCAATCGAACGTATTAACCCATTAATAAGCTTGCTGACTTCTTCGCTTAAATTGAATAAATTCCTAAATTCTTTCTCTATAATTAAAGTCAAATCTCTTGCTAAAAATATAAAGTTTTGCGTTTCACTAAGCGACCCTCTGGCGTTGAGATAAAATCTTATCTTATCGTTATAATGATACCTGCTAAAGCCTTCTGCAATATTTGCAGAAATTGATGAAGCCGCTCTTCTCAATTAACTAATTATGCCATAAAGTTCTTCTTTGGGTAGTTTTCTTGTCATAGCGTAAACTTGCAAGGTAAATTCATGAGCTTTCTTCTAAGCATCTAAATCATAAAAATTCTTTATTTCTTTTTGCATAAAATCACAAATTACTAATTACCAATTACCAATTACTAGCTTACTAGTTACTCAAATATTTCGAGATTACGACACAGGTATTCGTTCCGCTTGGGCCAAAGGTATTTATCAAAATCCTATTCAGGTGTTTTTTTCTTGCTTTATTGGGAACGAAATCCAGGCCGCACTCCTCATCAACTTCGCTATAATTTGTCGTCGGAGGGATAAACTCTTTTTCCAAAGCGCCCACCGAGGCCGCAAGCGACAAAGCGCCGCAGGCGCTGAATGATTCGCCCACCATAGACTTTATCGAGCTCACAGGAACCTTACTTGACTCTTCGCCAAACACATCTTTAATCGCCTCTACTTCAATCAAATCAGCCTCTTTTGTAGAGTTAGCATTCGCGCAGATATAATCTATATCCGCCGGCTCTAATCCCGCATTCTTCAAGGCAAAACGTATAGCCGACCTGATGCCGGGACCAAGACGGTTATATTTATTTATTCTAAATGGATCAAAACAATAGCCGAAACTCAAAATCTCCGCGTATATCCTTGCGCCTCTTTCCAGCGCTTTTTCCAAAGGTTCTATTACCACCATTGCCGCGCCTTCGCCAAACACTATTCCGTTTCTTCTTTTGTCAAAAGGGCATGATAATTCTAAATCCGAATCCAGCCCTTTCGAACCAGCTAAAAACTTTAATTTATAAAATCCAAGATATGTCTGTATACATAATTCTTCCACGCCGCCTACAACTACTGCGTCTGCGCGGTTTAGCTGGATAAAATCATAGGCATAGCGAAGCGCGTCCAAGCTTGCCGTGAAACCTGTGGCTATTGTAGTATTAAAACCTTTTATCTTAAAACGTATGGATATCTGGCTGGCGGGAGAATTGATAACAGTATTGGGGAACAGCGCCGGATTGACTGCGCGGGGCCCTTCTCTTAAGGCGGTCTTGTCAAATTCGCTTATGCTATAAACGCTTCCCAGAGTAGTCCCCAAAACCACGCCTGTCCTATCGGTATTTGAATCATCCACTTTCAAATTAGCGTCATCCAGGGCAAACTTCGCTGACACATTTACAATTCTTGTTGTGCGATCCAATAATCTCAATCCTTTCTCTCCTAAATATTTTGCCGCGTCGAAATTTTCTATTTCTCCAGCTGTGTGCGTTTTTAGATCGCTAGTGTCGAATAATCTTACCTTTTTAATTCCAGAAACACCATTCTCCAAATTCTTCCAGAATTCATCTTTTCCCATGCCGTTAGAAGTAGCTACGCCTACCCCTGTTATAACGACTCTTTTTTTATTTTTCATATAAATATTTTAATCCTAGCGGGAATTATTCTTTAAAGAGTCCGTTTTCTTTTTCCTGGCTATGCGGCTTATCGCTTTTTACGCCGCCCTGCTCTTTCTCGTGAATCCATTTTTCTATGGACTTACGATGAAAACGCCAGTCTGCGCCGATTTTGAAAGCAGGTATCTTACCTTCACGCGCATATTTATGCACTGTAAATAAATGCACGTGCAGATAGTCCGCCACATCTTTCGCATCCCAAATTTCTTTTTCTTGTTTTGCCATAACAACTCCTAACAAATCATACACAATTATAGATAATCTATAATATTTATAAATATATAACTAAAACTACATGTTGTCAAGGATTTTTTATGCTTTGGGCAAATAATTTTACAATAAAAAAGCGACCTTTTGACAGGTCGCTAACAATATAGGTAACTATTATTATATATAGTTATATTTGGTTGTGTAAGGCTTTGTTACTCTATTATGGCTAAAACACCTCTTACTTTTACCTCATCTCCATCCTGCGCTACCTTTTGCTTTAAAATACCTGTGGCAGTGGAAGGAACATTAAATACTGCTTTATCCGTAGCCATCTCCACTAAATCATCTCCTTCTTTGACAGGCTGGCCTACTTCAAAATGCCAATAAGAAACTGTTGCTTTATCAATGCCCTCGCCTAATTCCGGTAAAATTACTTCTGCCATATTATGCCTCCTTTGCAACCACTGAAACACGGAATTCATGTTAACGATATGCTTATGGAAATACGGAATTCCGTGCACTCCGTGGTTACAATTTCTGTAATTCCGTGGTTACTTCTAAACTTAAACTAACCGGATTGAATATATCATTTAATACCCTTATAAATTCGTTTTTCACCAAGCCTAAATCTAAAGATCTATGCAACTCCTCCTTCATAGAAGTCATCCTTATATCTAAACCGCAAGGCTTGATTATTTCAAAAAACTTTAGATCAGTATTAACATTCAAGCCAAAGCCGTGCATAGTAATCCATTTATCTACGCCAATGCCTATAGAAGCTATTTTTTTATCTTCTATCCACACGCCGCGAAAACTTGTTTTGCTGCGCGCTTGGATGTTGAACGCTGCCAGCGTCTTTATTATCGAATTTTCCATATTGCGCAGGAATAAACCCAAATCCCTGCCAAGTTTCCTTAAATCAAATATCATATAACCCATAAGCTGCCCAGGGCCATGGTAAGTAATATCTCCGCCCCTGTTAACTCCCATTATATAATCAATATCATTATCCAAAATAAACCTATAATCCAGAATATTACCTGTGTCAGTATGCCTTGTCGAAGTTATTGTGCGCGGATGTTCGCAGAAAACCAGCGTATTATCCGCATTCCCTTTTATTATTTGGTCCTTAATATCCATCTGCTTAAGAAATGCTTCCTGGAAGGATATTTTTCCTAAATCAGCTACGGATATCTTCATTTCTAAGATTGGATTGATTCTGTGAAGATCTCGGATATGCTTGGGTGCGCAAAGATTAAATCGGAAAGGCTTTCAATGGTAAACCTGTATTTTACAGCCATAGTAATGGTATTAATCAACTCAGTCGCATGCAGACCGATTATAGATGCGCCCAGCACACCGCCGGTATCCGCATCGATAACCAGCTTCATAAACCCGTCTGTTTCTTTTAATATATGCGCCATGCCGACGGATAAGAAAAATTTCTTAATGATTCTTATATTCTTATTCTGATTTCTGGCAGCAATTTCATTTAAACCAACTTGCGCCACTTCCGGGCTGGTAAACACAGAACTCGGCACAGCGCTGTAGTCTGTATCTTTAGGCTTGCCGAACATATTATTCGCGGCTAATCTTCCTTCATAGCTGGCCACATGGGCAAGCTGCATACTTCCAATACAATCCCCTGCGGCATAAATATTGTCAATGTTGGTCTTTAATCTGCTGTCTACCTTAATAAAACCATTATCATCTAATTTTAAATCAATTTTATCTCCCAAAAGGCCGCTTAAGCTTAAAGCTCTTCCCACGCATAATAATATCTTCTCATACTGGCTTAAATCCTTATCCTTAATATTATAATTTGTTTTTACCGATACCCCGCTTTTCTTAAATGCCTGTTCCAATTTCTGCGAAATGTCTTTATCAAACATAAAAATCAACCTGTCCATAATCTCGGCTACCGCGACTTTTACGCCCAGCCTGTTTAAAGCGCAGGCAAACTCACAGCCGATTACTCCGCCGCCGACAATCAATAAATTTTCCGGCAAAGAACCGAGCTTTAATATATCGTCGCTGGATAATACCCTTTTGTGGTCAAACTTAAGAAACGGTAAATCCTTGGGCTCTGAGCCAGAACAAATCAAAATAAAATTAGTCTCAATCTCGCTCTTGTTCTCGCTTATTGCTATCTTTTTCGGTGAAATAATCTTGGCTGTCCCTTTTATAAAATCTATTTTCTGCGATTTCACCAGGAATTCTATGCCCTGCTTGAGCTTTGATATTACCTGCGACTGTTCTTTCCTGATAGAATCAATTCCTAAAGGATTGTCTTTGGAGATATTCTTTGAGGAGTAAGTAAGTACTTTTGTGGGGATACAACCGCGGTTAAGGCAGGTGCCGCCGAGTTCGTCTTTTTCTATGAGGCAGACCTTTTTGCCTAATTTCCTGGCTTCCAAGGCCGCATTGAAGCCAGCCCAACCCGCGCCAATAACAACCAAATCATACGCCATTACTGTTTATATATTATGTTTATGCTTTCTTTTATGGACTTTACCGAAGCAGAAAACAATTCTTTCTCTATCCGGTCCAATTTCAATTCCACAATTTTTCTTAT
>Ga0172371_10008135_pt1 | contig 14739 bp, 17 predicted proteins | sample Lak12m_FD_114543 | JGI IMG/M metagenome (GOLD analysis project Ga0172371, IMG submission 114543) | Freshwater microbial communities from Kabuno Bay, South-Kivu, Congo - kab_022012_12m | ecosystem: Environmental > Aquatic > Freshwater > Lake | place: Democratic Republic of the Congo: South-Kivu... | reverse complement strand
GACCCGAAGCTTATGGACAGGCTCTATAAGACAACCTACCTTTGCGGCGTTCAGGTTCTAAATGACGGGAAATATATTTTTACGACAGATATGAAAGACCACAAGATATACGTTTATGACGCAAAGACGCATGAAAAGATAAAGGAGATCGCCCCGGGCGGCAAAGAGTTTTTGCATAGGGCCAGATTAAGCCCTGACGGAAAGCTTCTTTATCAGGCGTCAACAGGCTCTACGACTCCTGATGCAAACGGCAGGTTTTATATAGTAGATACGAAGAAGATGAAAGTAAAAGATACAGTTGTTTTCGGCGCCAATTATGACGCGCATGATGTGGCTACAACTCCGGACGGCAAGTATGCGATAGCGGCGGTTAGAAGGGTTCCCGCAAAAGAATACAAGGATTCGGAGTACATAGTAGTAAATCTGCAGAACAAGAGGGTAATAGGAAGTATTTCTATGTGCAAATCGTGCCATAACGCAATGGGCGTGGACCCTGAAGTAAAATCCGGCAGAGAGGTATTTCTCTGCGGAATTCAGATTGCATGGGAAAAATAAAATTTTGACTTCCTCCCCGTGCAAAAGCCCGCCAGAAAGGGCGGGCTTTATTTTGTTTGAATGATATAAGATAGGCAAAGGTGAATGAATGAGAATACCGTATCTTGCGGTGAAAAATATAACGAGGAAGCCTTTCAGGAGCATTGCCCTCATCCTTTCGGTTGCGCTCGTATCAGGCTTGCTTTTTGCGGGAGCTATAAGCATGAAGGGTGTTCTGACAAGTATTAGTTTAGGCGCAAAAAAGCTCGGCGCCGACCTTATGGTTGTGCCTGAAGGGCATGAAGATAAAGTGCGCACTACCCTTATTGCGGGAAAGCCTGCTCCTGTTTATATGCCGTCGGATATTTTAGACAAGGTTAGAGGGGTAAAAGGAGTCAAACAGGCATCTCCGCAATTGTTTATTAAGGCCGCCGTATATCCCTGCTGCACGGATGTGGATGCAATACTTATCGCCTTTGACCCTTTAACGGATTTTACCGTGAGTCCTTGGCTCAAAGACGCTTTAGACAGACCTCTCAGGAAGGACGAAGTTATTATCGGCAGATCCATCCCTGTTGAAAAAGGCGCAGAAATGACATTTTACGGAAAGGCCTTGACTGTTGCCGGTTATCTGTCCGATACAGGCTTTGAATACATTGACCACGGGGTCTTTATGACCTTTGAGACCGCGAGGGAAATGATAAAGCAGTCAAAAGAAAAAGCCAAAGAGCCGCTTAAGATAACCGAAGACTCAATCTCAGCAGTATTGGTTCAAATGGATCCGTCCGTATCTTCTGAAAGAGGAGCGGTTTTCGTGGAATATGAAGTAAAAGGAGTTAGGGCTATTGCGGCGCAGGACGTGGTAGGCGCTGTCAAGGCTCAACTTCTTGTTCTTTTGAAGATACTCCTCAGCGTGGGGTTTGCGCTTTGGACTGTAACGCTTGTCCTTATAACCGTCGTGTTTTCAATGATTGTTAATGAGCGCCAAAGAGAAATAGGCATCATTCGTTCCTTGGGGGCGAAGAAGCAATCTGTCTTTTCTTTAATAACCCTTGAGGCTTTAATCATTTCAGCTATAGGGGGCGGCCTCGGCATAGGAGCAGGAGGAATTATTCTGTATTTATTAAAAAAACCTGTTATGGCTGCCTTTAAACTGCCATATCTATGGCCTGACAATACATTTATTATTTCAGCAGGAGCAGGAACCTTGCTTGTGGCTGTAATAACAGGGATAGTCGCTGTTTTTTATCCTGCCTTCAGGTGCAGCCGCATGGAGCCCTATGAGGCGATAAGAAAGGGAGAATAGGGATGATAAAAGCGAGAAATATCTCAAAGACATATAAATTAAATGGTCAGGATATAAAGGCCGTGGATAACGTAAGCCTTGAGTGTATGAAGGGGGAATATATGTCAATAGTGGGACATTCCGGAAGCGGGAAGTCCACATTGCTGAGTCTTATCGGGGGGCTTACAAAACCTGATTCCGGAGATATTGTTATTGGCGGCACCGGTCTTTTGTCATTAAACGATGCTGCGCTTTCAGAATTCAGGAACAGAAAACTCAATTTTATTTTTCAGTTTGCAAGTCTTATCCCTACGTTAACTGCGATTGAAAATATAATGCTTCCTGCGGCCTTTAACCCGGCCCGCAATAGAACCAAGGGTGAGATAAAAAAACAAGCTGCCGGGCTTCTTGAGATAGTAGGGCTTTCAGATAAGGCAAATGCTTATCCCGCGCAACTTTCAGGCGGGCAGCAGAGGAGGATAGCCATAGCGAGGGCCTTTATAAACAACCCCGATATAATCCTTGCCGATGAGCCTACCGGAGACCTGGATGAAGAGACCGAGGCTGAAATGATAAAGATTTTTAAGACGATGAACAAAGAGAAGGGTGTAACCTTTATTGTCGTAACGCACAGTTCTGCTATTGCCAATCAAGCAAGGCGAGTTTTTAGAATGCAGAATGGTAAGCTGGAAGAAATTAAGAGATAGGTTTCTGAGGGTTAAGCTGGAGGACTTTGGCATTAATTTTGCTATGCTAAGATTATGAGAATTATCTATCTATCTATCTATCTATCTATCTATCTATCTATGATCTCTTTAAACAGAGGGAGGCGGTTAGGTGACCTCGATAGCTCAGAGATTCAGAGGAGCGGCTTCAAATATCTTGCGTTCCCTTACTGCAAAGGTAATCATATCGAGCATTGTTACTATTGCGGCAATCAGCGTTCTAATCTGGTGTCCATCCATAATTCACATCCAGAAAGAGGAGTTCAACAAAAGTCTTAGGTTCGCACAGTCACAGACTGCTCTTATCAGAAGGGCATTGCATTATGGTATGCTCACAAATAACAGAGAATTCTTACAGGGGACAATAGAGTTTGTATCAAAGACGGAGAATTTTTCATCTATTAGAATATTAGGAATAGATAACAGGATATATTTTTCGTCTCAAAAGAGTGAAGTTGGCTCTATAGTTAGGCCTATTGCGTTTGGAGAAAAGTTATGGTCTATAAAAGATATAGATGGCAAGAGAACGCTCAAAGTAGTGACACCAATCCTAAACACACCAACATGTTATACGGCAGCATGTCATGTTCATGTGAAAGAACAGACAGTGCTCGGTGTAATTGACTCTGAATTTTCCCTGCATACTTCTGACACGTCCGTTAAAAGGCAAGGGGTTACTATTGCTGCGTTCGGTTTTGCCTTTATCGTTGTCCTTACACTACCCCTTTATCTCATTGTATACAAATTTATCTTGAAGCCGTTATCCACTCTAACTAGTGGAATCCAGAGAGTAGCGTCAGGAGATCTTTCGCACACAATTGAGATAAATACAAAAGATGAAGTGGGGATATTAGCTGATGCCTTCAATGTAATGACCATGAAGCTCAAAGAGAAGAGAGATATCATGGAAAGAGAATTGGATGAATACAAAATGTCGTTGCTCCAGGCGCAGAAGATGGAGGCTGTCGGCCGTCTTGCAGGCGGCGTTGCGCATAACTTAAATAATATCTTGACCGCAATTATCGGTTATGCCGGTATCACAATGATGAAGATGAAAGAGCACGATCCCTTCAAATATAACATAGAGCAGATTATTGCTTCTGGAGAGCGGGCTGCAAACCTTATACAGAGACTTCTTGCTTTCAGCAGAAAGCAGCTAATTATGCCGGTGCCTATTGATTTGAATGAAGTCATAAAAAAGGTTGAAGAGTTATTGCTAAGAGTAATTAGAGAAGATATAGAACTTAAAACAGTGCTTGTTGATAGAACTCTTATAGTTATGGCTGACAGTGTCCAGATAGAACAGGTGTTGATGAATCTCGCGATAAATGCACGGGATGCCATGCCTGACGGAGGGGTATTGACGATAAAGACCGGCTTTGAAGAACTGGATGAGGTATATGCAAAAACGCATGACTTTGAATGCCCGGGAACTTACGCATTTGTATCTGTCACAGACACCGGTATCGGTATTGATGAAAAAATGCAAAAAAAGATATTTGAACCGTTTTTCACAACCAAAGAGGTAGGGAAAGGAACAGGGCTAGGACTTGCAAGTGTATTCGGCACTATCAAGCAGCATAACGGCAATATAGAGGTATACAGCGAAGTTGGGAAAGGCACGACATTCAAAATATACTTATTGCTTATAGAGGCTGAGCCTATCAAGTCAATGCCTACGCAGGAAATCCAAATCAAAGGAGGAATGGAGACCGTACTCATTGCAGAGGACGATAGAAGTTTGCAGAATTTGATGACGATTGTGCTTGAAGATAAAGGCTATAAGGTGATTACCGCATCTGATGGTGAAGATGCAGTCAATAAGTTCATAGAAGACAAAGATAGGATTGATATCGTTATCCTTGATGTAATAATGCCAAAGAAGAACGGGAAAGAAGCCTATGATGAGATGGAAAAAGTTAAAAAGGGCGTAAAGGCGATATTCATGAGCGGTTATGCATTAGATATTCTAAAGAGCAAGGGATTAGACACTGAGAATATATATTTCATTAGCAAACCTGTTTCGCCAATAGACCTTATAAAAAAGATACGGGAGGTTTTAGATAGAACATGAAAGGAAGGTGGCCCATGAAAAAGAATAAGCAGAAGACCGCCAAGCTAAGCTCGGGGGACTCTCATATCTTAGAGGCCATAAATAAGGAACTCAGGCTATTTCTCAGACATTCGCTTGTTTCAGAATCATTCTGGGAAAAGTGGACGGCTATTGATTTCGGCTTTGAGAGAATAAAGTGCTGGGAGATAAAGGACTGTAAAAACGAGCACTGCCCTTCTTTCATGGATGCGGACTGCAGGTGCTGGCTGCGGGTAGGCACACTCTGTGGAGGCCGTGTTCAGGGTAATTTTGCAAAGAAATATGAAAGCTGTTTTGACTGTGAAGTAATGCGGATAATAGGCTCGGATAAGGTTCGTGCAATTTATGAAGACATTAATATCCTTATTCATCATCTGAAAAATAGAGATGAAAAGATAACGGAAATGGCGATAAGAGACCCGCTTACTAAAGCATATAACAGGGGATACTTTAACGAATACATTGATAAATTGATTGCTCAAACTGTCAGGTATGGCAAACTAATGTCATTTATAATGATAGACCTTGACGATTTTAAACAGTTGAATGATAGACATGGGCACCAGGCGGGAGACAGTGTCCTTGTGCAAACGGCAAATTTAATCCGGCATAATTTGCGTAAGGCGGATATGCTTTTTCGTTACGGGGGAGACGAATTTTTATTGGTTCTTCCGAATACAGACTGTGAAACGGCGGAGATATTAAGATCAAGGCTCAAAAAGGAAATTGATAAATGGAATTCGCAAAATGAATTTTATGAAGGTTTCAGGCTTTCTATAAGCGCTGGCTGTTCCACATGGAAAAAGGGCGATGACCTTTTTTTAAAACTAAAAGAGGCAGATAACTTAATGTATGTTGATAAAAAAACAAAAAGTAAGAGATAAGGAGAACTAACCGCCTAAACTGCCTATAACCGTCTCTCCGGCCCTGACCTTATCTCCTCGTAAGCTTCCCCATTAGGTTGACAGTTGCAAAGTAGAGTTTTCAGCATTATGTTTCATGTATTCCGCCGGTGTCAAGTCCCCCAGCGCGTCATGAGGCCGCTGTTCATTATAGTCGATTATCCACCAGTATGTTATTTCGCGAACTTCCGCTAAGCTTTCAAACAAATAGAGGTTCAAAACTTCATCCCGGTATGTACGGTTGAACCTTTCGATATATGCATTCTGATTTGGTTCCCCGGGCTGGATGTATTGGATTGTCATGCCTGCTGACTCAGCCCACGTAACAAGCTCGCTGCTTATGAATTCAGGCCCATTATCAACCCTCAGAATAGCCGGTAATCCACGAGTAACCTGTAACCGCTCAAATACCCTGATAAGTCTCTTTGCCGTTAAAGATGTATCTATCTCAATGGCAATTGCCTCTCTGTTAAAATCATCGATTACAGTAAATGCCCTGAAACGGCTGCCGGCATATAGTGCATCACTTACGAAATCAGCAGACCAAGTATGATTCGGACGCTGAGGCGTCATCAATGGCTGCCATATACGTTTAGGCAGTCTCTTTTTTGCCCTGCGCTTCTGATTCAGTTTCATTTGACAATACACTCTGTAAACCCTCTTATGATTCCAATGGTATTTCTTTCGCCTCAGGGCGTTATAGCATTTCCAGAAACCCCACGTAGAATGTCTCTCTAATACGCTATTGATTGCCGTAATAACTTCGGCATCACGATCAGCTTTTGACCCTGTACCGTTGTAATAGGCCGCCCGGGATAACCCGATGCTTTTACAACTTCTCTGCACTGATAGGCAATGCTCTGCTACCAGATACTGCACTGCCTCACGCTTTTCAAGCGGCCTTATAACTTTTTTTCTATAAGATCCTTTAATGCCCTGTTTTCAAGGGCTATGTCTGCATACATGCGCTTTAACTGGCTTAGTTCCCGCTCAAGTTCCTTCATCTTCTTTAGATCGGATGCTTCCATTCCCCCATATTTCGATTTCCAGTTGTAAAAGGTTGCATCACTGATTTCATGCTTTCGGCACACGTCCTTGACGGACATTCCGCTATCTGCTTCTCTCAAAACTGCCACAATCTGTGTTTCGCTAAATCTCGTCCTCTTCATAGGAACCTCCTGGTTGTTATTTTGCCAGAAAGCTCTACTTTTAAGGTGTCTACTTTTTAGGGAAGCTTACGTCCTAATTTTACCTTAATCGCTGGCTTTAAGCGGACATAACGTATTGCTCTATTGCCTTAACTTTTTTGATGAGTGTTCTTGGACTTTTGTTAGTCTGGATGTCTCTTCTTAATTCCTCTAACTGATATTCGATGTCAAGCTTGACCTTTTCTTCCAGAAACGAGCATCTGAATTCCCCGGAAGAAAGCTGCTTTTTAAAATATTTTTCCGCAATATTCATTTTTCATCCCTCCACAACTTACGAATCATTTTTGCCCTTGCGATCTCATTTTTAGGAGTCTTTTGTTCTTTTTTTATGAATCCATGCGTAAAAATTATTTGTTTGTCAGCCTCATAAAAATAAAGGTTTCTTGAAATCCTATTTTCAAAACTCACTCGCAATTCAAAGATGCCGTCATCCAGATGTTTGGATAAATTCTCTTTAGGCTGTATGCCAGTATTCTTCAGCTCCACAAGTTTTTCTATATGTGCAAATATTTTAGCACGTTCCTTTATATTCAGGCTATCCAAAAACTCCACCATCGGAACCTTGCCGCTAACCTCAGCGAAGTTGTAAGTATATTTCATTTTTTATATTCGAAGAAGGGTATTAATAATTCCGAGTATTGTCTCTCCGGCCTTTACTCTGTCTCCTAATTTTACCCTAATCTCCGTATCTTTTGGGAGGTAGACGTCAAGCCTTGAGCTGAACTTGATAACACCGTATCTCTCCCCGCGTTTAAGGCTGTCGCCTTGCTTCACCCTGCAAACCGCCCTTCTGGCAAGGAATCCGGCAACCTGTTTGACAAGGATCTTGCCATAGCTTGTATTCATAACCATTGCGATATTTTCATTTTGAACAGAGGCCTCATGTTTAAAAGCCGAAAGAAACCTGCCGGGGGTGTGGACTACAGATTCAACCGAGCCGTCACAAGGAGCCCTGTTTACATGGACATTCAGGGGAGACATGAATAGGCTTATCTCCACGGCTTCTGTTTTTAGATATGCGTCTTCAAAGACGTTCTTTATGAGGATAACCTTGCCGTCAGCCGGGGATATGAATAAGTTTTCGCCTTCCGGAGTGGTCCTTTCCGGGTCCCTGAAAAAATAAAACATGAAGGCGGTTAGTATGAATGGAAGAAGGGCTATCCATATATTGCCGATTAAAAATGTGACGACGGTAATAGTTGCAAAGCCGGCAATAAACGGATAGCCCTCAGGAGCAAATTTAGGCATTACGCTTTTGACTTATCTACCAGTTTGCCTTTTTTGAGCCAGGGCATCATAGCCCTGAGTCTTGCGCCTACTTCCTCTATCGGATGCTCCTCGCCTTTTTTTGTAAGCGCATTAAATACCGGTTTGTTGGCCCTGCATTCAAGCATCCATTCCCTTGCGAATTTGCCGTCCTGTATCTCCTGAAGGATTTTCTTCATCTCTTTCTTGGTCTCTTCAGTTATAATCCTCGGCCCTCTTGTTATGTCTCCGTATTGCGCTGTGTTGCTGATGGAATATCTCATCGTGGAGATGCCGCCTTCGTATATAAGGTCAACAATGAGCTTTACTTCATGCAGGCATTCAAAATATGCCATCTCAGGAGAATAGCCTGCCTCAACAAGGGTTTCATAACCTGCGAGGATCAGGGATGTAAGCCCTCCGCAAAGAACAACTTGCTCGCCGAAGAGGTCTGTCTCTGTTTCTTCCCTGAATGTCGTTTCTATGATTCCTGCCCTACCGCCTCCAATGGCAGATGCGTATGCCATTGCTACTGCTTTTGTATCTTTTGAAGGGTCCTGTTCAATCGCGATTAAGCAGGGCACCCCGCTGCCTTTTGTATATTCTGCCCTCACGAGGTGTCCGGGGCCTTTCGGCGCGACCATGAATATATTTACTTCCTTGGGCGGGACAACCTGCCCGAAGTGTATGTTAAAGCCATGCGCGAACCCGAGATACGCGCCTTTCTTGATATTTGCAGCTATCTCTGCCCTGTAAATATCAGCGGCATATTCGTCAGGCACGAGCATCATTATTACATCCGCGTTCTTGGCAGCAGCCGCAGCCGTAAGCACATTGAACCCCGCCTTTACAGCCTTGGCCCAGTTATCGGACTTTTCCTTCTCGGCAACAGTGATATTGAGGCCGCTTTCTTTAAGATTATTCGCGTGCGCGTGCCCCTGGCTGCCATAGCCCACAATGACGATCTTTTTGCTCTTAAGAACGCTCATCTTGGCGTCTTTATCGTAATAAATTTTGACCATAAATCCCTCCATGTATTGAATTTGGGATATATTATATTACAGATGTAAAGTTTTTTTCTATGCCATACCGCTTTTTAGCATGACAGGCTGATTTGACTAAATATACAAGCTGTTTTATATTTTACTTTACTATGATTCAAAGCATGACAGGTTTCGGTTCTTCCGAAAAAAACGGTTTCAGGGTGGAGATACGTTCTCTTAACCACAGGTTTATGGAAATTTCGATGAAACTTCCTCCCCTGTTGAGCGAACATGATATCCCGCTTAGGAAAATGCTTAAAGAAAAGTTTGCCAGAGGCAAATTTGACGTTTCGGTTATAATGGCAAACGAGGATAAGGCGGTTTTTAAAATTGATCCAAAACTTGCCGCAGAGGCATACGAGGAACTTAAGTCCTTGCAGGCAGAGCTGTCGATACCGGGAACAATAGATATTCAGACGCTTTTAAATTATAAGGAGTTCTTCATTGCCGGAAGTCAGAGGCAGGAGTATGACGGCAGTTTATTATACGCTGCATTTAACGAGGCATTGGAACAGCTTGAAAAGATGAGAGCGGAAGAGGGGCAGGCCATGGCGGAAGACATTTCTAATGTCGCGGGCCGGCTGAAGTCCCTCTGGAAAGAACTTTCTTCTCTCGCACCCGATGTTGTTGCGGATTATAAAAATAAATTCTATGAAAAGCTGAAGACGCTTCCCGGCGAAGCCGAATATGACAGGGACAGGGTCTCTCAGGAGATCGCCATTATGATCGAAAAGAGCGACATAGCGGAAGAGGTGACAAGGATAGAAACCCATATAAGTCAGTTCGGAAAAATTCTTCAAAGCGGTGATATAATAGGCAAACAGTTGGACTTTCTCCTGCAGGAACTCAATAGGGAAGTAAATACTGCCGGCTCAAAGTCGGGCGATTCAAGGATCGCGAATATCGTGATAGGAATGAAGAGCGAGATAGAAAAGATGCGGGAGCAGGTGCAGAATATACAATAAAATAATTTAAAAGTTAGAAGTGAAAAGTTATAAGCAGAAAAAATTTACTCTTAACATTGAAAAGAGGTCTTGATGAAAAAAGGTTGTTTGGGTGCGGTTCTTGTAAATATAGGATTCGGCAATGTGGTAACGGCATCAAAGGTTGTTTCCATAGTGACGCCCGGTTCCGCGCCGATGAAGAGGCTCAGGGAAGAGGCGAGAAAGCACGGCAAGCTGATAGACGCTACAGAGGGAAGGCGGACACGCTCCATAATCGTCACCGATAGCGACCATATCATCCTAAGCGCCTTGCAGGTTGAAACAATAACGCAGAGATTTCTTGAAGGGAAGTCAGAGACTGATGAAGAGGAAGAATAGGGGAAAACTGATCATCGTATCCGCTCCGTCCGGGGCGGGAAAGACAACGCTCTGCCAGAAGCTAAGTTCAATAATGCCGAACCTGAAACATTCCGTTTCTTACACTACGAGACGCATCAGGCCGGGAGAGGTTAATAACAGGGATTACACATTCGTCGGGGAAAAAATATTCCGCAGTATGATAAAGAGAGACGAATTTGTAGAGTGGGCGGAGGTTCACGGCAACCTGTACGGCACTTCCAGAAAAAGGCTTGAGGTTATGCGGGACAAGGGAATAGACGTTATACTGGACGTAGACACGCAGGGGGCCAAAAAGATAAGGAAAAAATATAAGGACGGCATTTATATTTTTATACTTCCGCCGTCAATGGCAGCTCTTAAGGAGCGCCTTAAGAACAGGATGTGCAATTCAAAGGAAGAGATTCAAAGGAGGCTTAAAAGGGCGGTTGACGAGATGCGGGATTACAAAAAATATGATTATGTTATAATTAATGGTATATTTGACGAAGCGTTAGAAGGCTTGAAATCAATAATACTTTCGGAGAAGCTGCGTACAAGTGATATTGATTCGTTTTGGGTAGAGAAAAATTTTTTTCCGCCGAAAGACGGAAAGGCGAAAAGTTAAGAAGGGGGCAGTAAATGGATATTATCTCACTTCCGGTAGAGATTGATAAGAAAAAGATTGACGGCAGATACAGGCTTGTGATGGTCGCTTCCCAGAGGGCCAAAGAGCTATCTGTGGGCGTAAAGCCTAAGATACAGACAAAGTCAAAAAAAGTGACTACCATGGCTATAGAAGAGGCGGCTCAGGACAAGCTTGAATTTCTCGTTGGCGAAGAGGCGAAGAAGGCAAAAGAAGAGGCAAAGAAGTTTGATTACAGAAAGCTGCTTGAGGAAAAGAGGAGGGAAGTAACGCCTGAGGAGTTGACGGAACTTGAGAAAGACCTCAAGGTATACCTCCACGAAAAAGAGACAATGGATAAGAAGGCACTAGAAGAGCTTTTCGGTGAAAAACAAGAAGAAGGTATTGAAGAATAAAAATATACTCTTAGGCGTAACGGGCGGTGTTGCCGCTTATAAGGCCGTTGATTTAGTCAGAAGGCTAAAAGATGAAGGGGCGTCAGTTACAGTAATAATGACTGATGCCTCTAAAAATTTTATAACCCCGTTATCCCTTGAGATCGCATCAGGCAACAAAGTCTGCTCTAATCTATTTGATGAGCCCATGTCTCACATTAATCTCCCCCGCGATGCTCATTTGATGGTAGTGGCGCCGGCCACCGCGAATATCATCGGCAAATTTGCCAATGGTATGGCTGATGACCTTCTGAGCACATGCTTCCTTTCCTTTAAAGGCAAGGTTGTCATAGCCCCGTCGATGAACTGGAGAATGTACGAAAACCCCATTTTTCAAAATAACCTAAAACGTTTGATATCCCACGGCGTTATTCAAATTGGCCCTTGCAAGGGGACTCTCGCTTGCGGCGAGGAGGGCGTCGGGAGAATGGCTGAAGTAACTGAAATCGTAGAGGCGATAAAGGCGGCATTCAGCAAGAAAGACCTTTCTAAAAAAAAAATTATCGTAACCGCGGGGCCAACACGCGAATATCTTGATCCCGTAAGATTTATCTCAAACAGGTCGTCCGGCAAGATGGGTTATGCGCTTGCAAGCGCTGGGATAAGGCGCGGAGCCGACGTTATATTGATCAGCGGTCCGTCTTCTTTGGAGCAGCCGCAGGGTTTAAAATCGTTTATCCGGGTTGATACTGCGCGCGAAATGAGAGATGCGATATTCAGGCATCTGCCGGATACGGATATTGTCGTAATGGCTGCCGCCCCTGCTGATTTTTCTCCCGAGAAAAAAGAAAAAAATAAAATGGAAAAATCTAACGGGCTTGCAGTAAATTTTAAAAATACTCCTGATATTCTTTCCGAAATAGGCAGCCTAAAAAAGAAGCCGGTTCTTGTAGGATTCGCCGCTGAAACAGGCAGCAGGCTTGACAGGGCTAGGAAAAAACTTGCGCGGAAAAAAGCCGATATTATTATTTTCAATGATGTAACAGAACAGGGCTCTGGTTTTGACGTGGATACCAACAAGATAACCATAATAGAAAAAAATAAAGAGAAATCCTTACCGTTAATGTCAAAGGATGAAGCTGCCGAAAAAATATTGGATGTTGCTGCCAAATTACTTAAGTAGTGGAATGCCGGTTATCAGTCAAAAAGAATGCCTCCTCTATCCTCACCCGAGAGTTGCCTTTCAACGGCATCAATTAAGTTTATCCTTATAAATACTTTTTTGCCATCTATAAAGTAGTCGATATCAAGCACGTCAGAGAAACCGAAATCCCATGGATAGTAAAGGGGCCGCACCTCGTATCCGATAGTCCTGCCTTTAGGGTCTATTATTTTACTCAGCCAGATGCGGTTAAAAGAATGATGCCAGCTTACAAATTTTTCAGCCTCGGTTATGGCATCCTTTGAGGTGAGGTTTTTCTTAACCCTGTATTCAAATTCCGGGGCGTAAGGCTCAAATTCGTATTCATCTCCCTCCCTGTCCAGTATTGCTATTGTCTTAAGGTCATTCATATGGTTTGCGCCGTAAAGGATAACGGTAAAAGTTCCTTCTATATCGCTTTTCTTCACAGGCTTGGTCTCCAATCCGCTTCCAATGAGCGAAAAAGCGCAGCCGGATAATAAAAATAAGAGGAAAATTTTAATTAATACCTTCTTCATAAAAAGATTATCTCACGATTTATTCAATTTGCATAGGTTTAAATTATTCTTTAGATAATTCAGAAAGATATAGTAGAATAAGCAAAGAAATTTTTTGAAAGGATATTGGATAACTCATTTCCATGTGGATTTACGGATTTAACCCTGTCATAGAAGCGATTAAGGCGGGGAGAGATATTAAAGAGGTTTACGTCTCCTCCGGAAGGCATGAAAAACTTTTTGTGTTAAGAAAGGAGGCTGAGAGCAGGGGAATCGCCCTTAAGACAGTTGATACGACTTTTTTCAACGAGAGATTTCCAAAGGGGCATCAGGGCATTGCGGCAAAGGTTTCTGAAAAGGAATATACGGATTTTTACGCCCTTCTTGATATCCCGGAAACGAGAAGTGAAGCCCCGTTTTTTTTGATTCTTGATTGTATCGAAGACCCCGGTAATGTTGGCGCGATATTGAGGTCGGCTGATGCGGCAGGTGTCCATGGAGTTGTGATACAGGAACACAGGTCGGCAGGATTAGGGCCTGTAGTATCGAAGGCATCCGCAGGTGCGGTTGAGTATGTGCCGGTTTCACGAGTAAGCAATATAAAACATGCAATCTCGGAGATGAAAGAAAGAGGAATTACAATAATAGGGGCCGAGAGCGGTTCGGATAAAATGCCATGGGATATTGACTTCAGCCTGCCCGCGGCCATTGTCATAGGTTCGGAAGGCAAAGGGTTAAGAAAGACCGTGGCTGAAAAATGTGATTTTATTGTCAGTATTCCTATGAATGGCAGTCTCAACTCCTTAAACGCCTCGGTCGCAAGCGCTGTGCTTATGTTTGAGGTTTTGCGGCAAAGAACGAGGAAAAAATAGATTTGCCGAGAAATAGATAGATAACCCTGATTATTCTTGAATTTCCGCAATTGACCATGCTATACTACATTCCTTATATTATTTAGTTATAAAAAATTGAGCAGGTGGAGTGTTGTCTTTTTCTGCTCTTCGTTTTTTGACAATATAATTGCGGAGTTAGCTGAGAAATGCCACCGTAGCTCAGTTGGTAGAGCAGTTGATTTGTAATCATCAGGTCGGGGGTTCGAATCCCTTCGGTGGCTCCACGGAGAGGTTCCCGAGTGGCCAAAGGGAGCAGACTGTAAATCTGCCGGCTCTGCCTTCGGAGGTTCGAATCCTCCCCTCTCCACCAGCGGTTTTGGTTTACGAAATCGCAAATTGAAATTTTACGGTGCGCGGGAATAGCTCAGTTGGTAGAGCGTCAGCCTTCCAAGCTGAATGTCGCGGGTTCGAATCCCGTTTCCCGCTCCATGACTAAAGATTTGAAATGAGATTCCATATCTCAAGGGTGCCCATGTAGCTCAGTTGGTAGAGCACATCCTTGGTAAGGATGAGGTCACCGGTTCAATCCCGGTCATGGGCTTTGTAAGGATAGTTAGTGATTAGTGAAAAGTAGTTAGTTTTTGGCTGAGTACTATTCAGTATTCACTATGAATTAGATTAACTAACGATTAGAAAAAGTTAGGAGGTTTTTATGGCGAAGGCAAAATTTGAGAGGACTAAGCCGCATTGCAACATAGGCACAATAGGTCACGTAGACCACGGCAAGACAACCCTGACTGCAGCAATAACAAAAGTGCTGGCGTTAAAGGGACAG
>Ga0172371_10008134_pt1 | contig 14739 bp, 13 predicted proteins | sample Lak12m_FD_114543 | JGI IMG/M metagenome (GOLD analysis project Ga0172371, IMG submission 114543) | Freshwater microbial communities from Kabuno Bay, South-Kivu, Congo - kab_022012_12m | ecosystem: Environmental > Aquatic > Freshwater > Lake | place: Democratic Republic of the Congo: South-Kivu... | reverse complement strand
TCATGATCCTGGCTATCGCACCCACGTTTCCGGCATAGACCGGCTCCACCAGAATGATGGCAAGGCGGGACAGCTCAGGAGCAGAGATCATGGTTTAGCTTTAATGGCGGGGATTTGGCGTTTGGGGGCGGAAGTTCACTTTTTTTCAGCGGCGTTTATTGTTGATAATGCCGGAAAGCTTGGCTCCCATCGAGGCAACCTGGGGATGGGGATCGCTGCGCCATTCACCCACGATCCGCTGCGTAACGTTGATAAAATCGTTGGTTTTATCGCGGTTGCTGCGTTGCCCATAGATATTCGCCAGCTTTTTCATGGTCTGCCAGAGATTGTGATTGCGCTGTTCATCTCCGTCGATCAGCCAGCGGCGGACATTGTTATAGCACTGCAGAGGTCTTTGGCGCCCCACCTGGGTAAGGATGTGGCTGATCTTTTTCTGCACTTCCTCGCTTTGGTCGTCCAGCAGTTTGGAGAGAAATGCCAGAACATATTGCGGATGGCGGGAAGCGATGTTTTCCATGCCATGCATGCTGATGGCGCGTTTCTTTTCGTTTTCCGCTTCCGCCCAGAAAGGCATGTATTCTTTCATTACCTCGGGAGCCTTTTTCCACATCTCGAAACAGATGGTTTCCGATTCCCAGGGCACGCTTTCGTAGGTTTTTTCGATGGTTTTCACGATGATCTCCGGCTGTTCCTGATGCTTGTAGTAAAAATAGAACAGTCCGGTAGCCCGCACCCCATAGATAAAATGATCCAGCAACCGGTTGCAGATGTCGTCCATTTCGCCGTTGCCGCTATATAGAGCAAGGCGTTTGCCCAGTTCTTCCCGTACAAAGTAATTTGCCGTGTTGCCCAGATCGATGATCTGTTTTTCCGCCAGAGCGGATTTGCCTTTTTCCACATTGCGGAATATCTTTTCCACCGCAGCGTCGAGGAACTTATAGTCGTCTATATTCAGACGTCCCACTTCTTTTATCATGTATCCTGCTTCGTGATTTCTGGCAGAGGAGCCAATTCACTAATTTTAATAATACTTATGCAGTTTCGTCTGCATGCTCTTGAATAGATTTGCGTATAATGCACTTTTTTCCTTTGTTTATACCTCAAGCAAGGCTGGGGAAATTGGGAATGCTGTTCAATCGTTATGTTGCTCAATCTAATCAGGCTTGGCTTTCTGTCAAGAACTTTTTGTGCGGCAGGCAGAGATGAATGGTTTGGGAACGGGGAACAGACTCATGAGAGGTTTCATTTTCACCCTACCTTGTGCGGCTAACGCCAATTCGTCTTTTTTGGGGCTGGCAACCCTATTCGGCGCTTTGGCAAGCACCGGCACAACCCTGTGATCCTACCCTTTACCCATCCTTTACCCATCCTATAAACTTAGGGTAAGATATGGATGGGTAAATGAATTACAGCCAGAACAGCTTGCACTCGCAAAACCGTTGCCCATTCTGGTAGCGCTGGCTTCAGCCGGTCGTTTCACTGACTTCAGTCGGTTTTAAGATATAGCTATCATATAGTCGGACAGATATTTATGCATCAGTTCAAAATCAGAAAAAACCGGATTAATCCAGTGAAACAGCCGGCTGAAGCCAGCGTTACCAACTATTCTACGGTCTCCTTGCCGGTGAGCCAGAAAACACTTGAGCATTAGGCACGCTTTTTGCATAAACTATCCCCCATCAGGGGAGGAAAAGATGAAAAAATTCCTGATTTTACTGATCTGCTATGTCCCGCTTGCGGCTTTTGCCGCCTATTTGCAGGATATTCCCTCGCCGGTAACGCAGCCCGACGGCAGCGTGCTCCAGCTTTTAGCCAGTGGGGACGAATATGCCAACTATCTGCATGATGCCGCCGGCTACACCATTATCCAAAGCCCTGCCGACGGTTTTTACTACTATGCCGTGCTAAGCGCCGGCGAACCTGTTCCCTCGGCTTTTCGGGTGGGCAGCATAGACCCCGCCACCTTGGGCGTAGCCCCCCGCATAAATATCTCTCCGGAAGCCTATAACGCCAAAAAAGCATTTATGAACTCCCATGCCAAACGCAACGAAAAGGGTCCCAATACCGGCACGGTGAACAACCTGAATGTGTTTATCCGCTTTGCCGATCAAACTGAATTCGCCCTCCCCCGCGGAACCTATGATGCCCGCTTCAATGCCGAAGGCGACAGCGTGATAAGCCTGCGGAACTATTTTCACAAGGCAAGCTACGGGCAATTGAACTACGTTACCTATCACTATCCAACCTGTGCTCCCGAGGTGAATCTATCCTATCAGGACAGCCATCCCCGCAGCTATTTCATGCCCTACAATGCAGTTACCAATCCTGGCGGCTATGTGAGCAGCGATGAGCGCGCCGTGCGCGAACAAACCATGCTGGCTGCCGCGATTACCGCCATTGCCCCTCAGGTTCCCACCAACTTAAATATAGATGCCGATAACGACAATAGCGTGGATAACGTCTGTTTCATCGTCCGCGGTCCGCATACCGCCTGGGCTGATCTGCTCTGGGCGCACCGCTGGATGCTGTATATGAACGATGCCTATATCAACGGCAAACAGGTGTGGGACTTCACGTTTCAGCCGGAAGACCAGAACAATGTGCGCACCCTGTGCCATGAGATGTTTCACAGCGTAGGTTCCCCCGACCTCTATCACTATACTTTCAACGGCGTTACGCCCGTCGGTTGCTGGGATATCATGGAAAGCGGAAATGGGCATATGGGCATGTATATGAAATACAAATATGGTGGTTGGCTGACCACTCTGCCGGTCGCCACCTCCGGTAACGCCTATACCCTGAATCCGGTAAGTTCATCCACCAATAACGTTTACAAGATCGCCATTCCCGGTAACAACAGCCAGTATCTGGTGCTGGAATACCGCAAACGCGGCAGTGACGTATTTGAAGCCGAATTGCCCGGTTCGGGACTGTTGATCTACAGAATCTATACCAACTATGAAGGCAATGCCGACGGTCCTCCGGACGAGGTTTACATCTACCGTCCCAACGGCAGCAGCACGGTGAACGGACAGATATTTGAAGCGGCGTTCAGCGCGGATAACTGGCGCACGGAATTCAACGCCTATACCAATCCGCATTCCTTCTTAAGCAATGGCAATACCTTCCAGATAAATATCAACAGCATCGGTTATGCCGGAGATACCATCAGTTTCAGCGTTTCTCCCAGCACGGCAAATCTGCCGCCGGTGATCAGTTCCCTCAGTCCCGCCAGCGGCTCGATCCTGGCAAATAACCAGTTTGAGGTCAGCGCCGCGGTTGCTGCTCCTGGCAGCACGGTCAGCCAGGTGGATTTCAGTGTGGATGGCATTCCCTCCAGCACAGTCACCGCCTCTCCCTATCTTGCCACTATCGATGCCTCGCAGCTCGGACTGGGACTGCATACCATCGGCGTTACCGCTTTTTCCGCCAACGAACTGCAAACGCAGCGGGATATTTTGGTGAATATCATCGATCCTGCTCAGCCAACTTGGTTCACCTGGGAAACCGCCGCTCCCCTCTGGTCTGAATTTGGCAGAGGTGCGGTGCCGATCAAAGTGGCGGTGGATTTTGACCTGGGCAATCAGGAATATCTGGTGAAAGGTATCAAATTCAGTGCTGTTGCCGATCCCTGGGGTCAGCCTACCCTGCCGGGAAAATTCAGTGCCAGGATAAACAGTTTTACCAATGGAACCATCTCAGATAACACTCTGATCGAATTGGGCGATATCTATAATCTTGATTATGCGCAGGATTTTCTGTTCACCGTGGTGGACAGCACCCATATTTCCGGACAGGTGGCTTTGATATTGGACTGTTATGAATATCAGAATGTCTTGTTCGACGAAAACGCCACCTGTGGTCATACCTGGCTAACCGAACCGAACCGGACCTGGACAGATGCTCTGGCACGCGGAATGCTGGGGGCAGCTTCACTGAAACTGCTGTTGCAATCTCCTTATGTGGAAACTTCTGATTTCCTGGTGGCTCCGCCTGCCCTGCAGCTTTCCTGCTATCCCAATCCCTGCCGCGGAAATGCCACTCTGGCTTACAATCTGAAAGACGCCGCAAAGGTGAAACTGACCGTTTACAATCTGAAGGGACAGGTGGTGAAAACCTTTGCCGCTGCTGAACTGAAAGCCGGAAACCAGGAACTCACCTGGAACGGAACCGATCAGCAGGGCAAGCCGGTGGCTAATGGATGTTACCTTGTTAAGCTGGAATCTGGCAAGCAAAGCCTTACCCATAAGCTGATCCTCATGAAATAGGGTTGGTATATAATTTAGCTAAATCAGCTAATTTACAAAAATCGTTATTCTCTTGCTTTTTAGAGAGATAAAAGAATGAAACCGGATTTATGGATAATCCGGTTTTCATTATATATTGCTTATTTATGTTGGCTTTATCTATCTCAATAGATAGCTAAGCCATGCAGTTGTGGAAGTTTAGCTGCTTGACAAATTGGGGAAGGGGAGATTTTTTGGCGAGGTCGACTTGCCGGATTGCTGAGAGTTCACTTAACAGACAAGAATTGAGATTCTTAGGTTTTTTATCCTGCTTTGCTTGTGGATAACTTGTGGATAACTGCATCGGAAGGTTGATGCGAACGCTTGAACAGACCTGCTTAATCACATGTCTGGCAGTTGGTTACCAGAAAACATCACGACCTAATCAGGCTTTCGGCTGACTGTGGATAATAAAATTTAACGGGATAGAGACTTATGGATCAAGACATTTGGCAGAACATGCTTGACAAACTTGAAGAGAATATAAATCCTCAAAGCTTTAAAACCTGGTTTTCGGACACCAAACTGGTGGATATGAGCGACCGGATGCTGATGATCAGAGTGGCAACGCAATTTTCGGCGAATTATCTGAACCAGAATTACCGCGAGGTGCTCAGCGAGATATCCTACGGACTATATGGGCGCAAATATGAAGTGCAGTTTGTTTCCCAGCCACATCGCAGCAACAATGGCAATGGGGATGTTCCGGAATACAGCGGCAACCGGGTTACGCTGAATACCCGGCTCAACGAACGCTATACCTTCGAGGAATTCGTGGTGGGTCGCAACAACAATTTTGCCCAAAGCGCTGCCAAAGCGGTGGCAGAATCCCCAGGCTACACCTATAATCCGCTGTTCATCTACGGCGAAAGCGGCATGGGAAAAACCCATCTGATGCAAGCCGTAGGCAATTTTGTGCTGAAGGAAGGGCGTAACAGCAGTATTTATTACACCACCTCCGAAGCCTTTACCAATGAGATGATCGAAGGCATCAGAAGCAACAAGATGTCAGATTTCCGCGCCAAATTCCGCAAGGTTGATCTGCTGCTGGTGGACGACATCCATTTTCTTTCCCGCAAGGAAGGTACCCAAGAAGAGTTCTTTCACACCTTCAACGCCCTGTTTGACAACAAAAAGCAGATCGTGCTGACTTCCGATCGTCCCCCGAAGGACATCCCCGATCTGGAAAAAAGGCTGGTAACCCGCTTTGAGAGCGGCTTGCTTTGCGATCTCAAAAATCCTGATTTTGAAACCCGGGTAGCCATCCTGCGTAAAAAAGCCGAGCCGGAAAGCATCAATCTGCGGGACGAGGTTTTTACCTTCATTGCTGATAACATCACCAGCAGCGTGCGGGCTTTGGAAGGTTCGCTGATCAGAATTCTGGCATATTCGTCCTACAACAAGCTGAATCCGGAAGAGATCGACGTGAACACCGTGTCGGAAATCCTTTCGGACATGATCTCGGAAAAGCTGAAAAGCATCACCCTGGATTCCATTACCCAGCAGGTGTGCAAACGCTGGGAGATCAGCATGCCCCAAATGCTGGAAAAATCACGCAAAGCGTCTGTGGCTTTTCCCCGTCAGGTAGCCATGTACCTGGCAAGTTACCTGATCCCGCAGCTCTCCCTGAAAGACATTGCGGAATACTATAACCGCAAAGACCACACCACGGTACTGCATGCCAAGAAAATGATCGAGAACCGCTTTCGCGAAGATCAGGAATTCAGGGAAAAGATCGAACTGATGATCAAAGATATCAGGAATTAAACGGTATGACGACTGGTAATCCCCTGCCCGTTTTCACCCACTTATCCACAACTGTGGATGGAATCAGGTGGATAAGTGTGAATAACTTGTGGATAAACAACTTTGAAGTTTCAAAAGTGGATAACAGCTCCATAAAACCAAAAGTTATCCACAACTTATCCACCTGCGTAGGACACTCGGTAAGCCTTGCAAAGACAGGCAAAAAAGAAAAAGCTTGACCGATTATCCCCATATCCACAGAGCCTACTTATATTACTGAAAAGCAAAATTACTCTTTAATAGGACTATTATTATGGACTCGTTTAACAGGCTGTTATACCCGCTGCTTGCTCTGAGCTTACTAATGTTTGTGTTCAGCGGATGTACCAAGAAAGATAATCTGACCGGAAATAACTGGAGCGATACTCATGCCCTGACCGTGAATGACACTTTGGGGATTTCGCAGGGCTTCAGTTTTCCAGCCGAAACCCTTGCCAAGATCAGCGGCAGCGAACTGAAACTATTGGCGGCAAACAGCCGGACTGCCACGGCGATCTCCTATTTGCGGTTTACCGATATGCCTGCTTCGGCGGATATTGTGCAACTGGAGCATGCCGATAGCTGCTATCTCAGCCTCAAAGTGCTGAAACGCTCTGCCACATCCAGAAATCCCATCGCTCTTCAGCTTTACAAGGTCAAGAAGGCTCTGCCGGACACTCTGGCTAATCTGCCGGAGGATATTAATGTGAATACCGATCTGGAGATAATCGAGGGTGCCAGTGTCGGTATTCCTGACACCATCTCCGTTCTGGGCTTGGTCGTGAAAGTTCCGATCCCCATCTCAGCTTTGTTCAACTGGGAATGTCCTGAGGATTCCACGGGCTGGAACCTGGCTGTGAAGGTAGATTCCGGTTGGATTGAACTGGCTTCCGCAGAGGGAAGCTATGGTCCCACCCTCTATTTTAAATACAAAACCGACGATACCGCCACCAGTTATACAGCCTACAAGAGCCTTGCCAAAAAAGACAGCTATACTCTGGACGCTCCTCTGGCTACTCAATCCCTCGCCTGGAAAATTGACAACCTCACCTCGCAGCGGATGTTCATTAAATATGACCCTACCTATAGTCTGTTCCGCGATGCGCAGGGAAATTCCCTGTCCGCTCAGGATCTGAAGCGCATGACGATCAATCAAGCAAAGCTTGTTCTGTATATTAAGCCGAACACCAATACCTATTTCACCGGAACCAGCACCTACAGCCTGTTCCCTTTCAACGTGGTAAAGGACAGTGTAAATGCTCCCATCAATCTGGTGAAAGCGGATTATGAGATCATTCTGCATACCGACAACAGCACCGGACTGGTGGAAAACGACTATATCGAGATCGACGTTACCCCGCTGATCCAGGGCTATACTTCCGGGGATAAAACCCCCAAAGGGATCATGATCCAGTCCATGCAGGAACGGCAGAACTTTGGCTCGCTGGAATTCTACGACTGTTTTTCCGTCACACCCATTGACAAGAAACCCTATATTAGGATCACCTATACCCCGCCTTTCCTGTGATGATAAAAGCTAAATCCTGCCTGTTATTGCTGTTTCTGCTGTTTGCAGCCATGTTGCTGGTGAGTTGTGGAAAAAAAGAGGACAAAGGCATCGCTCTGGCGCAGGTGAATGGCGAAACTCTGTTCCTGGATGACTTCAAAGCCACCTTTGGCGTGGAGGAATGGGATGCCCTAAGTCCGGAACTGCGCAAGAAATACATCGAGGACTGGGTAAATCTGACCGTGCTGGCGCAATATGCCGACAAGCAGAATATCGGTAAGCAAAAAGCCGTGAAACAGCGGATCAACTATGCCGTAAAAAAAGTCAAAGCCAATGCCCTGATCGCCAGAAAGCTGGCTGAACTACAGGTTTCGGAAGATCAGCTGTTCAATTATTTCCGGCTGCATCAGGCTGAATTTCAAAAGAACGCCGTGGAATACAGCATCCAGCGCATTGCCCTTAAGGACAAGCTGAATGCGGAAAACGTGATGGCGCAGCTGGCACAGGGCATGAATTTCAACGAAGCGGTGCAACGCTATTCCCAAGAGGATTTAAAACTAAAGAACGGCATGCTTGGCTTTGTCAGCGCTGCCGGAGCGGATTCCAGCTTTTGGCTGGCAGCCCGCGATCTGGGCGAAAAAACTGCGGGACTGGTCAATAAAGACCAGCTTTGGTTCGTTTTTCGCATAGCTGAACAGCGCAGTACCGCTGCGGAAGCCAATTTCGAAGATTACCGGGCGGAGATCAAACGCAAGGTACTGCTGGAAAAACAGGATCAGATATACCAGGAATTGATCCGGGATATCAAGTCCAAAACCGATAAGATATATTATTACTGAACAAGGAACAAGCAATGAAGAGAACTATTTTTGCCGTTTTGCTGCTGCTGCTTTTTGTGGCGGCAAACGCAGAGCTTGTGGATAAAATAGTAGCCAAGGTGGGAACGGATATCATCCTGCTTTCCGACCTGCAGAAACAACTGGCGCAGATGCAGCAGGCAAAGGTGCTGAAACCGGATACCGATCCCCGGGACGTGCTGGATCAGATGGTGGAGCAAAAGCTGATGCTGCAAAAAGCCAAAGACCTGAATATCAAAACGGACGACAACCGCATCAAAAGCACGGCGGAACGTTATCTGAAACAGGTTAAAGCCAAATATAACAATGATGCCGCCTTTGCCGCAGACCTGAAAAAAAGCAAGCTGACCGAAAGCGATCTGCTGAAATACTATGTGGATATGCTTACCGAAAGTGCGCTTACCGATCAACTGGTAGAGCGCTTCATTTCCAACAAAGTGAAGGTCAATGAAGCGGAGATGCAAACCTTTTACAACGCCACCAAGGATTCTCTGGCGATCAAACCTCTGTCCTGGAAGCTCAGCATGATCATGCGTGAGATCAAGCCCGGCAAAGATGTGAAGGTTGCCAAGCTGGCGGAGATCAAAGCGATCCAGCAGCGTTTGCAGCAGGGTGAGGATTTTGCCACCCTGGCAAAAGCGGAAAGCGATTGTCCCAGTAAAGAGGTGGGCGGAGATCTGGGCTTCTTTAAACGTGGCATGATGGTGAAACCCTTTGAAGACGCTGCTTTTGCTTTGAAAGTGGGGCAGATCAGCGACATCGTGGAAACCCCGTTTGGCTTTCATATCATCAGGCTGGAAGAAGTGAATAACGACGAGATCAGAGCCAGCCACATCCTGAAAGTGGTCTCCACCACTGCTGCCGACACGCTTTTTGAACGCAATCTGATGGATGAGCTCAGCCAGCGCTTTGCCAAAGGTGAAAGCTTCGCCTCGCTGGCTCTGGCATATTCCATGGATCCCCAGAGCGCTGCGGATGGCGGATATCTGGGTGAATTCAGTGCGGATGATCTACCGGAGCTGTTTTCCACTCAGATCATGCAAACACCTGTGGGACATCTTACTCCGGTGCTGGAACACGAAGGTTTGCTCTATCTCTTTATCCGCACCGAGGAAGTTCCCTCCCGTGTCTTTACCTACGACGAAGTGAAAGACCAGGTAAAGAACATGCTGCTGCAGCGCAAACAGATGGAAGCTTACCAGAAGTGGATCCAGGAACTGATGCGGGAATCCTACGTGCAGATAAACCTGTAAGCCTTGTCCGGTCTTGCCGATGGCAAATAAACTGAATCCCTATACCTTTTTCGCCACCTTCTTCGGAATAGGCTTTCTGCCAGGTATGCCGGGAACCTGGGGCAGCCTGGCTGCTTTTGGCTTATATTTTCTTTTACCGGCAACTGCGCTTATAGGCAGCGGATTATGGTTCTCCGTTCCGCTGTTTGTGCTGTTCTGCCTGTTTGCCGTATGGGTTTCCACGCAGGCGGAAAAAACCCTAGGACACGATCATGGCAGCATCGTGATAGATGAGGTGTGCGGATACTATCTCAGCGTCTTCCTGCTTCCTCACAGCTGGCTGATCGGGCTATACGGCTTGGTGCTGTTCCGGGTGTTTGACATTGCCAAGCCCTTTCCGGTAAACCGTTCGCAAAATCTTCCCCGGGGTTGGGGCGTGGTTACCGATGACCTGATCGCAGGACTTTATGCCAATATCCTGCTGCAAATTTTACTAAAAATCTATCCAAAGTTCTTTGGATTATAGGAGATAACATGCCATATATACTACTCGCAGCTTCAGGCGGAACTACTACCGGACAGGGAGGCTTTGGCGGCAGCAGCGTCATTTTCATAATCGCCATGTTTGCCATCCTCTATTTCCTGATGATCCGTCCACAGCAAAAGAAAGCCAAGGAAACTCAAAACATGCAAAGCAGTCTGCAGGTGAACGACAAGGTATTGACCTCCGCCGGCATCTATGGCAGAGTGGTTTCCATCAAACCGGACAAAGCGATCGTGGTGGTGGAGATCGACGAAACCAACAAGACCAGGGTGGACTTTCAAAGGTCTGCCATCGTGGCGATCCTGAATGCCAGTGAGAATCCAGCCGTAAAATGAGCGAAAGTCCCAAACTGCTTCCCGTTCGCCTTTACGGGGACGAGATCCTGAAAAAGAAACTGCCGGAAACCGATTCGCTGGATCCTGGTGTGCAGCAGTTCATCCCCAATCTCGTCCACACCATGTATGAAAGGGATGGCGTAGGTTTGGCGGCAAATCAGGTCGGCTGCGAATACCGCATGTTTGTGATCGATCATTGCTGGAGCCAGGAAGGCGCTGAAAAGGTTCCCATCGTGATGATCAATCCGGTGATTGAAAGCCGGGATGGCGAAGTGGTGGGTGAGGAAGGCTGCATCAGTCTGCCTGGCGTCTATGCCGACGTGCATCGCAGCGCGCGCATCACCTATTCCTACACCGATCCCCAGGGCAAGCGGATCACCGACACCGCCGAGGATTTCAAGGCAGTGGTGATCCAGCATGAATTTGACCATCTGGAAGGCATCGTCTTCACCGACCGCATCTCATCCCTTGCCAGGCTAAGGCTGCGGGGAAAACTGAAGGAACTGGCATCCCGCGCCGTGAATGGCGTGAACATCATGGAAGGTAAGCCGGAATGATCGCTAATGTGTTTATCGGGTCTTCCGCTTATGCCCTGCCGGCGCTGAATCTGCTGTGCGAACAGGGGCACAAGCCTTTGCTGGTGATCAGCCAGCCCGATAAACCTGCAGGCAGAAACCTGCATCCCACGCCCACACCGGTTTCCGAATATGCCAGAGAACATGATCTGCCACTAATCACACCGGAGAACATCAATACTCAGGTGGAACTGCTGGCGGGGCTGCATCCGGAGCTGCTGATCACGGCTTCCTACGGAGGCTGGCTGGGCTCCCAACTGCGGCATCTGGCGATCGGGAAAGCCATTAATCTACATCCCTCCCTCCTGCCCAAATACCGGGGCGCTAGTCCCATCCAAAGCGCTTTACTGGCGGGTGAAACGGAAACTGGAACCACCATTTTCCGCCTGACCGCCGCCATGGATGCCGGACCGGTGATCGCCCAGGAAAAACTAACCATCCTCGACAACGAGAATTACAGCAGTCTGCACGAGCGTTTAGCGCTTCAGGCTGCTGAACTGCTGTCAAACCTCATTAGCAAAGCCGCTTTGCCTTTTCCCGAAACCCCTCAGGCTGAAAGTCCGGTGTCCCACTGTGCCAAAATAGACTCTGAGCTGTGCCAGATCGACTGGTCTAAACCAGCCAAACTCATTCAGGATCAGATCAGAGCTTTTTCCGAGCTTCCGGGTGCCTGGACTTATTTTCGGGGGGGCAAGCTGAAGCTGTTGTCGGCTCTTCCCCTTGCCGAAACTACCGTGGGAGAGCCGGGAACCATCGGCGCTTTGCAAAAAAACACCGGATTCACAGTAAATTGCCGGGATTTTCAGCTGCTTGTCACCCAGGTCCAGCAGGCGGGTAAGAAAACCATATCCGCAGCCGCCTTTATGAACGGGGCGCGTCTGGAATCCGGCGAAAAACTATGGAAGTGACATTATGAAAGAACATTATCTTGCCATCATCAAGTTTCCCACGCTGGTCAGCCTGTCCCTGTTTATCATGGCGGTGCTGTATTTTGGCTTGGTTTTGGGAAGCTATCACCGTTTGGGTTTATCTGTATGGGGCACAGTCAGCTACACAGTCCTGTTCATTGTGCTGGTTTTGTTGGTCAGCAGTTGGCTGCTGATCCTGATGAGCACTCATCAGAAGATCAGACCCAGGGGTTTACGCGTTTATGCCAACTGGATGCTGCTGAATATCTATTACTATCTTGCCAAATGGCTGGGCAGGATTTTTCTGCAGAACAAGCTTACCCTGCAGGAATCCTTTCTGCACTTCAATAACGAGATCGTGCTCAGCAACCACCGCGGAATCGACAGCCGCAATATCCTGTTGCTGCTCCCCCACTGCCTGCAGAGCTCGAAGTGCAAGATCCGCATTCAGAACGACATCATCGAATGCGACGAATGCGGTGCCTGCGACATGGCAAAAATGAAGGGACTCACCACCAAATACAATATCCGGGCGGCAGTGGCAACCGGTGGCTCGCTGGCGCGTAAACTGATCACCGATACGAATCCGGATGTGATCATCGCCGTTGCCTGTCATCGCGACCTTACCGACGGCGTGCGGGAAAGCTGGCGCTATCCGGTTTACGCGGTGCTGAATGAAAAGCCCAAGGGTCCCTGTTTTGAAACCACGGTAAATTCCGTGCCCATCGAGTTTGCGATCAAAAAATTTATCTGACAGGTGAGTGATCTTGAAGAATATCAGTTGTTTAACCGTTATCGTGATCCTGCTGCTCAATGCGGGCATCACCATTGCTTTGATCAATCATAACAATGACCGCGCCGTTACGGACGTCAGCAACATGTTCAGCAGCAAGGAAACCAAAGCCAAGTCGGTGGATGTTTCACGCCAGAATGCCATTACCAATGCTGTGAAGCTGGTGGAACCGGCGGTGGTGAGCGTGAACGTGATCAAAACCGAAGTGGTGCGCGGTGCCAGTCCCTTTGGTTTTGGCTTTTTCGATTTCTTCGGTTCACCGATGCAGCGTCAGGTGCAGTCCATTGGCAGCGGCATCATCTACGATCCGGAAGGCTATCTCATCACCAATGCCCATGTGGTCAGCGGCGCCACCCAGATCAAGGTTGTGCTGCCGGACAAGCGTGAATTCGATGCTGGCATTGTGGGGATGGATCAGATCCACGACATCGCAAAACTGAAGATCAGCGGAAATAAGCTGCCCTATGCCAAACTGGGCAATTCCGCCGACCTGATCATCGGGGAATGGAGCATTGCGCTGGGCAATCCCTACGGCTTTCTGATGAACGATTCCAAACCGAGCGTGTCCGTGGGCGTGATCTCTGCCCTGAACCGCAGTTTTGCCCCCCGTCAAGACCGGCATGACTACAAATCCATGATCCAGACCGATGCCGCCATCAATCCCGGCAACAGCGGTGGTCCGCTGGCAAATATCAACGGCGAGGTGATCGGGATCAATACCTTTATTTTCAGCGAGAACGGCGGCAATGTCGGGATCGGCTTTGCCATTCCCATCAATACCGTAAAAGCCATCCTGAATAATATCTAAGCTTTTGTAAAACAGGCTCTTGCTGGCTTGTTTCTGCGCTTGCTGGAGCTGCGTTTCTGCTTCGCCCTAGCGGGAATTGCGCAGGCATTGCGCTGTCATTACGGAAAAAGTGCGTAATGACTGTGTATTGATAGCGCAATGCCAGCCGGGATTTGACAGCCGTGCCAGTTGTTCAATGGTCTTTTACGGATATATTTTATAAGCTCATACTTGTGTTAGGAGAACCGATGCAAAGATATATATTTATCGCTCTGATCCTGCTGTTCATGGTCAGCCTTAGCGCTACTGACCGCTTTCTATGCTGCTACGACATTCAATACACCGCCGAAGGAGACGGGGTTTCACCCTACGATGGACAGGTGGTAACCGTGCAGGGCATCGTCAGTGTGTCCAAATTCTATTCCGGCAGCAGCGCAAGTAGCTATGGATTTTACATTTGCGACCCCCAGGGCGGTCCCTGGAGCGGGCTGTATGTATATAATCAAAGCTTCCAGCCTCCGGTGGGAGCCTTGGTGCAATTGACCGGCACGGTTTCCGAATATTACAATTTCACCGAACTTTATCAGCTTTCCAACTATCAAACCATCAGCCAGAACAATCCTCTGCCGGAAATTCCCGTCGTTTCCACTGCCGCCCTTGCCAACGCCTCATCCGCGGAACAGTGGGAAGGCGTGCTGATAAAGGTGCAGAATGCCGCCGTGATCAGCAATCCCAATACCTATCAGGAGTTTAACGTTACCGACGGAAGTGGCGCCTGTCAGATCGATGACCAGTGTTATGCTTTAGGACATAGCTGGAGCAACGTTACCACCGGAATGACCTTCAGCCAGATAACCGGTATTCTGGATTACACTTACAGCGCTTATGGCTTGAATCCGCGTTCAGATGCCGATCTGGTTCCTTCCGGCAATGCCCTGGTGCTCACAGTCCCTCAGCTTACCGCTGCTTTGCACAGCGATGTAACTGTGCCGCTGGTGGTTACCAATATCAATCCCGCTGCCAATTACCACAGCTACAGCCTGCGTCTGGACTACAATCCCGCAGTGCTGCAATATCAAACCTATAGTGCCCAGGGCAGCTTGTCACAGATTGAAGGGCTTTCGGTAAGC
>Ga0172371_10008133_pt1 | contig 14740 bp, 12 predicted proteins | sample Lak12m_FD_114543 | JGI IMG/M metagenome (GOLD analysis project Ga0172371, IMG submission 114543) | Freshwater microbial communities from Kabuno Bay, South-Kivu, Congo - kab_022012_12m | ecosystem: Environmental > Aquatic > Freshwater > Lake | place: Democratic Republic of the Congo: South-Kivu... | reverse complement strand
GCCTATCTCCTCTATGACAACATCAGATATAAATATCTCATATTCATCTTGTTTAACTTTGTCAAAAAATCTCAAGGTTATTTCTCTCTTTTCAGGAGCATCATCGGCAAAATAAAAATTCCAGACAGATGTTTCCAAATAAAGCTGAGGTTTTTTCATATGGTTATATTATATCCCTTTCTCTTTTTATTGCCCACAATTTACGCTAACGGGATCGGGCACTAGCCCCGAGCCCGATAAGCACAAAATGGAGCGAAGAGACATTTTGCTTGTCGTTCTTGGTGCAAAAGAAGCATGAAAGGTTTGGCCGTTTGTCTTTTGCACCATGTTAAACGCTGGTGCATGCATTATTCAGTAGAATTGCTCCATTATGGTCATTTTTGAGTGCTTGCTGAAAGTGGATCATTGACAAAGGCTGCAATTCTTTTAGCTATTAAAGGAACATCCTGTAAAATTGCAGACTCATTTGAAATCCCTGTTTGTAAATTTGGCATTGTTGTTGTTTCTGTAATCCTGCCCTCAGCAATGATATTCCCACTCTTAAGAACTTTTATATAAACTGTTGTTATTGATCTTCCAGCGCCAAAACCAACCCAAAAGCGTGCAGCAGCACTCCCCCCGTTGAGCACTTCTAAATTAACGTCAATAGATAAATCAGGAGAATTCACTTCATACCTAAACTCTGGATTTGTGTCGCGTAAGGCTATTTTAATATTGCTTTCAAGCGTTTGACAATAATCAGGTAGAATTGCTTTATCAAGGTTTGATATTTGTGTATCGCCACATGTTGTTTTTAATGTGTAAGTTTTAACTCCTTGTAGTGAATAGGACTTACTTACATCAACTTTATCTGGAAGAGTACTTGCACAACCATTCAAAATCAACAACAAAGCAAAAAATCCCAAAGATAATTTTTTCATTGTATCCTCCTATCATGTTTTCTGCACTGAGCGTTTAATGGTTAGGATTGGCGAAATCGGCAGGTTTCCTTAAAAATCATAATAATTACCTGCCGACTTCCCGAAGGGTGTCAACGCCAATCCGTTGTTAGGCGACCGTTTTGCTTGGAGGCAGTTCAAAGAGCGTTTTCCACTTTTCCTGTCTAAGTAAATACCCTTTCACCGATGGATGCTATGGTCCCTTCCAGTTGAGGATGCTGTCTAACGCCCATCTTGATGAGATCAGCAGCTACGAGGCCATCAACTCTGCGACGGGTAATGCCCGCACCTGCTCTCCTGAGCACTGTACAGAAGCAATACGTGAAGTAACCACGTATTACGCCTCCAATATTACCCTCACCTGAGGTCTCATTGTCCCGGCACCCCGCCCACAACACATGGTTAAGCCCTGGCACCACAACTAGTTCCTTTTCTCCACGGGCTGGCTTCAAAATACCCCTCAGCGGGATTGTAGGATCGGCTTCCAAGAAATAGCCATAGTCTAATGGGGGCTCGATGTACCGGTATGTGACTTGCTCTTCTTGAGGAGCGGCAGCTAATGCAGCCATTTCCCGCGTTCCTGTGCCGGAGTGGCAGGAGTCAAGGATTACATCCAAATTGACCCCTGCAGCCACACCTGCAAATGCCGTTCTTAGATCATCATCCTTAATCATACCAGCGGTCGCATAATCATGGGGACAAATGGTTTCATCCCTCCTATCAATCTCCTCTCCGCTAACATCCGCAACCTGTGAACCGTGCCCGGAGTAATAAAAGACTAGCACATCTCCTTTCTTCGCTCCTGTAACCAGCCATCTAATTCCTGCTAAGATATTAGCCCTTGTGGCACAGGCATCTGTGCAAATTCTCATCGATCCAGGCACTGCTGGTACGATTCCAAGTGCGTTCAAGGTATGTGCCATATCTCTAACATCGTTCACGCATCCGCGAAGGTCGGGACCGCCCAGCCCCACTGGTGCATAGTCATTGATCCCTACTAACAACGCTTTTCTTGCCATTTTTTTTAGTCTCCTTTTTTATTTCTAAAAATTTGAAGTGTGTTTAAATATTTGAGGTATGGTGTCCACACTTCAAACGCCTTCCCATCTTTTTAAACTCTCTTTCTTTTTATCTTTGCCATCACCTCCTTTAATCCGACAAGCAAAATGTCGTTCGGCATTTGCGCCGTGCTGACCGCCGCATCTAACTTAATCTCAATAATAAGCGGGCGGCATGGAGCGTTCACCTTTGTCAACCCGATGACCTTAGCATCGCAAATGCTGTTGTTATGCGAAGTACAGCCGCATTCATTTTTTATCTCTCATCATAAAATGTGCAAACACTTGAAAAATGGGCTTTTCATTTTCGCCGCCATACATTATGTAATGAATGCCCTTGTTATAGTACTCAAAGACTTTGTCATCCTCTCCGTCTTTTGAGACAATCAATTTCTCATATTCGATAGGTTCCCCCAAGTCTTTATCCCCAAATATCTTTGAAGACTTGAAGTGCTTATTCATTTTTAAGATAGACAAAATATTTTCTGGAATATCAGACTCCTGATACTCTTTCAAGGATAACTTGCTGCGCTCATTAATGTTTTCGAGCATTGCATGATAATATTTAATTTTCATTTCACATCCTATCTATTCGCGGCTGTATTTTGCATAACGGGCTCGGTGTAAAAGAAGCCTTCAGGTTTGGGCGGTAGCCGTTTGCGCTCTGTTATCTGAAGTGCGTGCCGATTTCATCTTTTTCAAAAAACTGTATTTTTCTTTGAGTTCTTTTAAAAAAGTTTCTCGGTCAACGTTATATTTTTCGCTCAATTCTTCTCGAATCTTCCTCTGAAATTTTACGGCATCAAATTTCTTCTCCATGGATAACCTCCATTGGGCTTCTGATTTCTAAAATAGGATACCCCTGTTTTAGATTCACCGAATTGAAAGCATGAATACGGTCAAGATTTACGATTTGCTGAAAATTCCAACTAACTAAAACATCCACCCGCTCCACAGAAGCTATTGCAATATGCTGGGCATCGGCTAAGTGCTTGGAACTAACAACTTTATTCTCAAGATAGCTCAAAGCTAACTTTTCTGCCTCTTCAGTAAGAAAAACATTTTCTAAAGTTGTATCTGAAAGAGTTGAAAGTATTTCCTTTACATCCTCTGGTGCTCCTTCCAGTTCACGCAAAGTAAGGTCAGATACTACTGCAGTCTTGATTCCAGAACGAAACTCATCAAAGAGCAATTTTGACCATGTGGCAAATTCATCATCAAGACATCCACCAATTACGGACGTATCAATATATATTCTTGGTATCATAATTATAACTATATCATAATCATAACCTCGGCACGCATTTCAGATAACGGTTCCGTTGCAAAAGAAGCCCAAAGGGTTTGAACGGTTAGTCTTTTGCAACGTGTTAGGCGACTGTTTTGCTTGGCTGCTTTTCAGAACTCTCTCAATTTACCTTATCTGTTTTTTAGTTTATAACCCCACATGTATAAACATTTCATACTACTGACAAGTTTCCATATTATAGATACCTCCATAAATATCCTGTGGCGCTTGATTATTTGACCATACCTTTGTTGGAGTCTTCTCACGCCAAGATGTCATGCCAAAACGAAGTGTCCAGGCGTTGTAGCCCAGTAGGTTCAATATGGAGTTAACCTGACTTGCGGTATGACCGGTATAACAGATGATAAGTATCGGCATACCTGTCGGTAGCATGGCTAGGTTCTCTGGCTTGGCCACTTGTTCAAAGGGAATGTTCACGGCACCAGTTATATGACCTGTGCAGAAATCTGCAGGTTTCCTGATATCAAGAAGGAAAAAGTCGGTCAATTCATCTGCTTTATAATGTTACCGCAACGACTAATGTTAACCACAGCCATCTGTTTCTTCCCATTTTCTTCATTTTTATCCTCCTTTAATACCAAGCAAAATGTCGCCTAACGTGTTCGCATCAGCACTTAGAGTGCGGATATACTCCCATTTTGGAATGATATCAGCACCTAGTGCGGATATCCCAACTCTGGCAGAAGCGCCAGAATCTTTCTCTTTGTCAAAATATGTCACTCATCACCTCCTTTTGATAAATTTAGGGTGTCCAGGGGATGTCTTTTTCAATCAGATAAATTCATATCCTGCACTTTATCTCTGCAAAGGGGAGTATGATCTCCCACATGCCTGGTCCTCCGTGTGTATACCTGTCCTTTAGTTTATTGGTATCGCTGAAACCGTGGTCAGAAACGAGAAGGAATGAGGGGATGCCCTTCAGGATTGGCATAATGCCTGCAAGGAACTCATCTCTTATTACTGAATAAATGGGATAAAGATTAAGGCTTGAGGCGTGTGCCTTTGTATCTATGAAATTAAAGTGGAGGAATTTTATATCCACTTCCTCCTTTAAGAGATTCTTTAAAACCTTTTTACCAATGCCCCTCTCAGCCCACTTTAGTAAGACATAACTTTTGCCATTAATATTTCCCCTGTCTTCTATTCCCAGCGCCTTTCGGAAGTTAGACGTTGTCGAGGGAGGCGATACCATAAATGGCTCGTCCTTAACCACAAAACCCTGTTTTGTAAATTCCTCTTTAAGCATAAACCAGAGGTCATATCTCAATCCATCAAATATAACCACCACACCCTTTAGATGTTCCTTTATATAACCTGTCTCTCTAATGCCATTCAGTTTATCAGCGCTGCAACTATATGCCTTTATGGTGTTATCGAACCTTCCCTGAATCCTTTTCATTACCTCATCGGAAATCTTTTCTCCCAATTCATTTTCGTATCCTGTCTTTTCTAGCAACAGGTTTAAAGGCGCTATCACCTTTGTGAATAGTTCAGCGCCGCTGTACTTACCTCCATCGCCGAGTAATTTGATTGTTGTGAGTAAATCCCTCATTAATTCATCATTAACTGAAATCAATATTTCATCCCTGATTGTCCTATCCCACAATCTGTAAAAGATCTCTTCCCTTAACCTCTTCTTGAGAAAGTCAAGTCTTTCACTGTCGATAAAGCGAAGGAGTTCCTCAAGGGAGAGGTTCTGCCACTTTATCCCATCGAGCATGCCATCCTGTTTTAACCTATCCTCAATCCCCTCTATCCCGTAATCACTGGTTATCCCCTTTAATAGTCTCTCTCCCTGTATACCGTATTTGGCGAGGTCTTCACTCACCCAGCTTATATTTGTTTCTTCCTCACCCTTAACCCAGATGATTGATTCCTCTTCATTCCCTAGCCATTTAAAGAACATCTCCTTCAATTCGTTGTATCTCAATCTCCTTCCCTTTATTTCCTTAATAAGGTCATCGAGCCTTTTCTCCTTTATCTTCCATTTGCCCTTTAAGGCGTGTTCTATCTCCTTCAGGGAGTCATCTGTAAGGAGTGGCAGCACAAGTGAGAGATTTATATCCTTGAGATTCAGATTAAGGAGGGATGTTATTTTGTCTGCGGTATCTCTGTTTCCCATATCGCTGATGCCAAGGATATATGATTCAATCCTCTCCCTGTGTTCTGGTTTTTGGATATGGATTATGAAATTAACTAGCCCTGCAGTGCATTTCTTTATAAAATCGGTTTCTGAAGAAGGCGGCTCATCGCTAATTTTATAGCTGCACCGACAAATGGGGTTTAGAAAAAGCTCATAATTTAAATCCCATGCACATTTATCAGGCAGAACATCAAGCTCCCTTTTTATCTCCCACCAGTCAAGATCAAAGACAACGGAGCTGACAGCCATGGTTATCCTTTTTAAGGCCTTTCCCTCTTCGCTCTCTTCAAGCTCCTTTTTGATCCTGAATACAGGGGATTGATAATAATTTTCATGCCCTTCTTTATATGTATCAGTAAACCTCTCATAGAACCCCTCCCATTCATCCTTTATGGATAAAGATTTTTTATCCGGCGTTCTGAGGAATTCCTCTATACGCGTTATAAGGTTCTTTCTCAGTTCCTCTATTTCACCTTTAAGTCTTAATGATGGATGTGTCAGGTATAGATAATATTTATTTATTGCCTGAAATTCCTGGGTCAAGAAGAGGTGAACCCCTTCATGATAGATGAAATCCCTTTCAAGCGCTGGATTTTCCTGCAGGTGCGAGAGTATCCTTTCAAGCCCTTCAGCAGGGGGTAGGGATAAGGTGATGGAATTCAAAAAGAGCGCTAAACGATTAAGTAATGAGATTTCAATATTGAGCCTTTTAAAGATGGAATAATCCTTATAACGGCTGATGAAATGGTTGGTCTCCTCGAGCATCTTCCTTGTTTTACGAATTAATTCTACCGCTTCTTTCCACATCATCTTCTGTGTCAGCGGGGTGGGAGTCCCTTCTACATCGCCCCATATGAATCTCCCGTGATGTATGTATCCGAGCAGCTGAGGCGAAAGCACCTTTCCCTGCCTGAGCTTTGTAATCTCGCCTGTCTGAAGTTGTGAGAATTCCTTTAACTCGATCATGTCATCCCCTTTGTAAGGGACTATATAACCTGATACGATGGAGGCGCTTATGAGCAGATTTATCTGTGCATCTGACATGCCCCATATGCCTTTCTTGAGGCCGGTCTTTATCTCTGTAAGGTCCTCTTCGTGGGAAACAAGATTCAGAAAATGTGATACGAGGTCATTCTCTGCATCAAGGGATACGAGGAAGCTGCCTCCCCTCTTTTTCACTAGGCCCATTGGTTCAAGGAGTCCCTTTATGTAAGGTGTCAGCCCTTTCTTTTCAGCCCCATCAATGGTCATCTTTCCATGTCTTATGCAATCACTGAAAAGGCTGCTTAGGTGATGTGTTGAGAAAAAATCAACCCTCGGCATTATACGGTAGTGGTTCGGGTGAATCTCCAGAAGGGATTGGTCAAATAGATGGCCGAGCAGCTTTTCTATGGGAAGGTACCCGATATCTTTAAGGTTTCTCTCTAGCCTGCCGGAGCCATAAACTATCTCGCCGGAAAAATAGGCATTGCTTACAGTCTCTCTGAAGGCTGCCTCATCCCTTTTTATCTCGACCTCAATCTCGGGGAATTCCTTCAGGAGGTGGTGCCTTGCAATAAATCCCTCAAGAAACAGCATCTCGTCCTCCGTAAAGGCCCGTGGTATCCAGAAAAGCAGCGACGGAAGATACTTTGATGGGTATGCCTCTTTGATGGTGTATATCCGGCCCTTTTCTTCCACGAAGGGAGAGAGGATTACAAGGAATCCATCAAGCCTTTTTTCGAGGCCCTCAAGCATCTTTTCTATCTCATCCTTCTTTAACTGGCCCTGAAGCATCGAGATGACCACACATTCCCTCATACTGTTTTGCCATAGGAATTTACACCTCTTGCCATGTATCACATCCTTCAGTGGTAAATATGGCATGTTCAGGTGATTACAGATCTCCATAAATAGATAATTCCTGTCAGCAAACTTTTCCCTTAAGGCCTTAATCCTTCCCTTAATCCTTAGGCCCTCATCAACCCGGGGGTCTATGTAATATAAATCCCCTTCTTTAATGATATACATCTGGTGTGCTGCCAGCGGCTCAAGGACACCATCCTTTACAAACTCGTAATTTATCCCGGATGTTATGGTGCTTATCTTTTTAAGGAGTATCTCTGTAAGGTCCTTATGGGTCTTTCTCTTTTCAAAGGGGGAGATCTCTGAAAGTATCATGACCTTTATGGCAGAAAGGGCAATCTCTTTCTGATTGGCATTAGAGAGGATTTCATCAATATGTGTTTTGTAATAGTCATAGACAACCCTCACAAGCCTGCTGTACTCCGGAACCTCCCTGATCCTTTCTTCAAAGTGGTCAAAGATGACCTCAGGGGTAATCAACGTATCAGGCGGTTCATACAGGATATCTCTGACCGCCCTGAAGACAAACTGAATAACACCCCGATGCTGCGAAAACACAGGGGTGAGCCCTGAAAGGAAACGAACTGTAATGGGATGGAGGGGATAAGTCTTTCTGAAATCCTCAAATTTAAGGGAAAGGTCCGGATAATACCTCCTCAATTCAGAAAAAACCCCTTCTATTACCTTCTCTGAGCCTTCTTTCTTTAAGACAATCCGTTTATCAATGATGTCTTCTATGTGTGATGATGTGAGGTTTACCCTAATGGGATACCTGTCCTTTATCCTGTTAAATGTGGATGGAGATATATGGCCTGCCTCCTCAATCCATTCCTGAAGCGATGCCACTATCCACAGTGGATGGTGAAATGAAAACTCTCCGAGAAACTGCAAGAACCTCGTATCCTCATAAAAGGCTGAAGGCGCGGGCTTTGAACGGAGGAATTCAGAAAGCTCATCAATTATGACCACCGTGTCTTTGTTTAATATCCCCTTAAATGTCTCCTCCCTGTTTAGGACGTTACCTTTATAACCAAGGCTCCCCAGGATTATACCCTCAAGGCTCTGAGAGGCAGGATACTTCACAAGGGAGACCTTTACTGCATTTATATCTCTTGCCTTTATCCCTGAATAATCATTAAGGAGCGGCAGGTTCAGGGTATTTTTTTCCTTTAAGAGCAGATAAAGATATGATAAGAAATGGGATTTACCGCTGCCAAAATTACCCTTAATAAATATTCCACAGCCTTTCCTAGCGTCTAGCCTTTTTAAGACAATCCTTAAACTCTCCTCTGCTTCCTCTGTAAAGACAAAGCTTGAGATTATCCCTTCAGGGTTACTGTCAGCATCATCAAGCTCGATCACGAGCTTGACCTCAGGCACCTCTATTATATCCCTTAATCTTTCTGCCATGCCTTATCTGAAGAGTAATACCTCTCTTTCGGCCTCACTGAGAAATACCAGTGCTTTCCCTTTTGTCATAATATCTTGCCTCTATTAACCCTTTCGCACCGAAAGCTTTGAGTTTCTCAGCCACTACTGGAAGAAGCTCCCACACCTTATTCTTGAAAGAAGAAAGTCTTAGCTCTAAGAACCTCTCCTTTTCTTTCCATCCCTCGATATATTCATCAAACATGCTCATGATGAAAGTATATCAGATTTCTACCTTTATGTTTAGCCAAATACAAGGTACCTCTGCCCTGTTAATACTACAGCGTATTTTTTGTCATTCCCGAAGTCCGTAATCGGGAATCCAGGGTTTTCGATGTTTTCTGGATTCTAGGTCAAGCCCGGTCAGTCAGAGCGCTTCCACCCTAGGAGCCGATATAATAGTCATACGCATAAACCTCTGCCCCGAACATGGGCTTACCCGTATAATCTGCCGCTACGGTGCCTGAAATAGAGCTTACATCCGTTGCATATACGGCTTGGAGTGGTCACTGAATAATTACAGATAGATTATAAACTGTAAATTACTGAAATGATTTGTGTTGTATCAGGCTTGATTTTGGCGTTCCCTTTTGAAGGAGTTGATATGAAGTTTTTTAAAAAACTGTGTCTTTAAAGGAGTTCTTCAGGCATTTCCTGGATTTCTTCTTCCACAGGAGCGAGAAGGCGGTTAAGTTTTTTATCTCTGCCCGTACGCTTTACGAGTTCGAAGGTTTTTACCTTTTCCTTATCTGTCATGAGGCTTATCAGATTGACCACATCGCTTGCATCTTTAAGTCCTGTTGCTTGCAACTTCATTGCAGCAAGATAGGGTTTAGTAAGCACAGGGATAGGTATACCTTTAACAACCTCCGCCTTTGTTATGGCCTCTAACTCCCATTTATAGCGCGCAATCAGTAAATCGATTCTTAAGAATTCTTTCATCTTATCTTCAATAAAAATGATATCGTGTTTAAATGGGTCATCAGGGATTTTGCTTCCCTCTATTAGCTTTGCCTTAAACCTCTCCGGCAGGTGTTTTTTAAGCATACGGAAAAAACCATCAGTATCCTCTGATCGCAGAAAATCCGAATAAAGGCAGAAGTCGATGTCAATGGTTGTTCGTTCAACACCATGCAGGATTACAGCATAACCGCCTGCAAGTGCAATATCTACTTTAACGGGTAAGGCGTTGATAATGCCTTGGATTGTTTTTAAGGTATCTTTTATAGATTTCATATTCTGGAATACCTTCGGCTTTGGCTCTGATGGAAAAAATTTCAGATACTATATTGTGCATGAGCTCAATCCTCCGCAGTGGAGAAAGTTTGAGGAACTTAACTTTTTCTTCTGCTTTCCTTATATCCATTATTGATTCCATTTGGATATTATATCACGTGATCTCTATACATTGCTGGATAAACCTAAACGTTGCATAAAAAGTGAGGCAGATATGCTGAAAAACCCCGCCAAAGCGATAAAATTTTATTATGATACACATGACTGTACATTTAACCTTAAGTCCTGTTAACCACCGGCTCCACCACCTGTCTTTTCGAGAAACTTGATCTTATCCCGGGCCTCTCTGAATATGACGGTTTTATCGATTCCCCTCACCCTTATGTGATGGAGCGCTCCGGGTGTATCCAATCTCGCCTGTCGTGGCAGGCTCTGATTCTCTTCATCTCTTCTTCTCTTGTCAAGACTTTTGCACCGTAAGCATCAACGCCTGAAAAGTCCTTGTGAGAATAAGGACGCTTGGCCTCGTCAGAATTAAATAATCTTGAAATCTCTGTTGACATAACCGAATTATCAATGTAAGCTTTTATCATGATTGATAGAAAACGAAATGTAAAAAAGCTTGTTTCTCTTCTGAAACGCTATCGTGTTGTCGGAATCATTGGTGCGAGACAAGTCGGGAAAACAACGCTTGCGCGTTTTCTCCGCGACCATGTAAGCGGCAACTCCTTTTACTACGATCTGGAAAATCCGGAGGACTTGGCGCGGCTTGCCGACCCAATGCTTTCTCTCAAGAGCTTGAAAGGGCTTGTTATCATTGATGAGATACAACGCCTTCCTGAACTTTTCCCTGTTCTAAGGGTGCTTGCGGACCGCCCGAAGGCATCAGCGCGTTTTCTGGTTTTAGGGAGCGCCTCTCCTGAACTCCTTCGTCAGGGATCCGAATCTCTCGCTGGCCGCATTGCCTATCATGAACTGGGGGGCTTTTCTTTGGACGAAGTGGGAATAAAGAACCATCAGCGATTATGGCTGCGGGGAGGGTTCCCCCGGTCATACCTGGCTTCTTCTGATGCGAGCAGTGAAGAATGGCGTATTGGATTCATAAGGACCTTTCTGGAAAGAGACCTCCCTCAGTTGGGGATTACTATCCGTTCAACTACCCTGCATCGGTTCTGGAGCATGCTTTCGCATTATCACGGCCAGGTGTGGAACGCCTCTGAATTCGCGAGGTCTTTCGGCGTTGCGGACACGACTGTGCGCAACTATCTGGACCTGTTGTCATCGGCGTTGGTTGTGAGGCAATTACTGCCGTGGCATGAAAATATCTCAAAACGCCAGGTTAAATCACCGAAGGTCTACATTGCAGACAGTGGTTTGCTTCATACGCTGCTTGGCATTAAAACCCGCAGCGATCTGGAAAGGCATCCAAAGATCGGGGCATCATGGGAGGGATTTGTCATTGAGCAGGTCATTCGATGGATGGAATTCAGGAAAGAGGATTGCTTTTTCTGGGCGACCCATGCGGGCGCAGAACTGGACCTTCTCGTAGTCAGGGGAAGAAACAGGCTGGGCTTTGAAGTCAAGCTCACAAGTTCCCCCCGCGTGACATCCTCGATGCGGAGTGCTCTTTCAGACTTGAAACTTCAGCGCTTGTATGTAATTCACTCAGGCGAAAATACGTTTCAGCTTGAGAGGAACATTCAGGCGATTGCTCTGCCCCGGTTACTTGAAGATATTAAGTGAGAAAGCTTGAGAATTTTATGTGATCAATGGAATAGTATTTGCAATTCATAGCCTTAGAAGAGAATAAAGAAGGAAACTCAACGTGCCTGTATTGTAGAAGATATTTCGGAGATCAAGAGAATGTTTTAAGTAGCAGGGGGACGTTGATGCTTACATTGCAGTGAATACCACAAGTACTGTTAACCACCGGCTTCACCACCTGTCTTTTCGAGAAACTTGATCTTATCCCGGGCCTCTCTGAATATGACGGTTTTATCGATTCCCCTCACCATTATGTGAGGGCGCGCTCCGGGTGCATCCAATCTCGCCTGTCGTGGCATATTCATCTCTTCTTCTCTTGTCAAGACTTTTGCACTGTAAGCATCAATGTCCCTTACCTTACTTCTCCTAAAAAAATCCTTAAAAAAATCTGTTAGCTAAAGTTTAAAAGTGCACTTTTAAAACTTAAGACAGTGCACTTTTAAACTTTAGCTAACAGAAAATAAGCGAGTGGGATCCATCGACTAATCCTAATGGCTACGATTCTGCTATGATGCCGGATCTTGACGGGGACGGTATTTCTGAAATCCTTTTTCTTGAAGGTCATGATGCAACCTACTATCAAGGTTTGAATCATGTGTATAACGTTTCCACTGATGGATCGCTGATTGGTCAATGGCAGGGGTCAGCTAATGGTTGGTTCCCGTCAGAGACAGTTATAAACGACATAACCAGCGATGGAATCAAGGAAGTGGTGCTCTCTGATGCTAACAATAACACTGTGTCTATAATAGATGGATCTACTTTTAAAACACTTCAAGAATCCACTGGAGCAGGAATAATTCTTGGCGCAGCAGATTACGATGGTAATGGCAGAGATGAGATCATCGGTTTCGATCCTAACTCACAAAAAATAATAATACTGGACTCAAACCTCTCCTTTATTGATAGTTACAATATAGGTGCATTGGCAGCAAGTGATATTGGCTATAAAAACCGCTTTGTGATTTCAGATGTAACAGGAGACGGTAACCTTGAACTCATAATCGGTGGGAGCAATGGACTGTATGTGTTAACGGCTTTAAACGACAAATGTCCTGACGATCCTGACAAGATCGAACCGGGGATTTGCGGTTGCGGAGTTGCGGATATAGACTCTGATAATGATGGAACACCGAATTGTCTCGATAATTGTCCGGATGATCCAAACAAAACCGAGCCTGGTATTTGCGGCTGTGGAGTGGAGGATACCGATTCGGACGGAGATGGTTACCTTTCTTGTAAGGGTGATTGCGATGACCATAATCCTGATATTCATCCAGGAGCAAGTGATATCATTTGTGATGGTCTTGATAATGATTGCAATGGAATAGGTGATGATGGCTATGTGCCATCACTGACATCCTGCGGGTTGGGTGTCTGCTCATCAACGGGTCAGAATATCTGCCGGGACGGGCAGGTGGTGAATACCTGTACAGCAGGCAAGCCGACAGGCAATGACGACAACTGCAATGGAATAGACGAAAACTGCAACGGCACCGCAGATGAGAACTATAAAGCGACACAGACTTCCTGCGGTCTAGGAGCGTGTACAAACACAGGGCAGTTAATATGTACAAACGGCTCAACTCAGGACACCTGTACACCGGGCATACCAAGCGCAGAAGTTTGTGACGGTATAGATAACAACTGTAATGGCTTTGTAGATGAAAACTATGTATTCGGCGGCTTCCAACGGCCGATAAATGTGGATGGCTCAAGCATCTTCAAATTAGGCAGTACCATTCCTGTGAAGATTGCTCTCAGGGATTGCAGTGCGCAGAGCATCTCAACAGCCACTGTCACAATAGCGGTTTATAAGATTTCAAGTGCAATACTTGGAACAGAATTAGAAGAGGTCGTTGACTCATCAGGGAATGCCAATACGGGGAACCTATTCAGATACGACACCACAGCAGGCCAGTACATCTTCAATCTGAGCACCAAGAGCTACACTACAGGAACATACAGCGTTTCTGCAAAGACCGATCATGATGACAGCTACTCTGTTAATTTCTCTTTGAAATAAAATGCTTAACTACTGATCGACATAATCAATGGGCCCGATGGACTTGCCCCATCTGGTTTACCAATCATTGGGGGCAGGTCCCGACTTCTGCCATGCCGCGTCTGTACGGGACATTGCCAATTTAGATAACCTTAAGATGGGGCGGAAACGCGAAAAATGACTGCCCACCCAGTCGGTGGATAGATCTGGCCTGGAAAAACTGGACAGGGACATAAGTGATAAAGCATCTCTAAAATAGGAACAAGAAGGGGTAGGTAACAGTTTAGTCCTTTCATGGCCAGATACATCAGCTTGAATTGCAATACAGAGCGGCTTGGGCTGTAGCAGTGTCAGAAGTGAGGAGCGTTTGCAGAAATTCTCTTGGATGTCGTCCCTGTAGCATAGCGGTAAGCAAAGACTGGGCAAGATGCTGTGTGTTTTTAATCTGCTTTCAGAGCGTGTTCCGAACATAATTTTACGAAAGATCACAAGAAAACGGATTGACTGTTCTGCCTGATTGTTTGTTGGCTGAACTCCGGGGTGGCGCAGGAAGGTGAACAGGTGCTTTTGATCCCTTCCGATGAGGGAAGTTCTTAAAGTTTCAGCAGGATTGTAACTGAGCTGAGCTTGCAGGCACAAAGCTTTTGAAGTTCTGAAAGGAATTATTTTTCGATAAGAGGCGCTTGATTCCATTGCAGGCTGCCGGAGAGAAGTGCCTGTTCTACCGAACAGGCATTTGAGAAAAAAGCAGCTATATTATCACAAAAGACTTCTGCCTTTTTGTCACGGGCTTTGTCTTCTATGAGCAGAAGCTCCCGGGTAATTTCCTTAGCTTTGGTTATGAGATGCCCCAAAAATGACTGCCGTACTTTCGCATTTGTACCGTTATAGCGGATGTTCCCCCTTTTACTACTTAAAAGTATTATTTTTCAATGGGTTACAAAAATTGTAGACACTAATAAAAATATTTTTCCCATTGAATTTCTGAAAAGACATGGTTATTATAACTATATG
>Ga0172371_10008129_pt1 | contig 14744 bp, 10 predicted proteins | sample Lak12m_FD_114543 | JGI IMG/M metagenome (GOLD analysis project Ga0172371, IMG submission 114543) | Freshwater microbial communities from Kabuno Bay, South-Kivu, Congo - kab_022012_12m | ecosystem: Environmental > Aquatic > Freshwater > Lake | place: Democratic Republic of the Congo: South-Kivu... | reverse complement strand
CCGGAGCAGGCGCTGGGGGACACAGAAAGCTTTTCTGAAGCCACGGACATATATGCGCTTGGCGCCATACTCTACGACATCCTAACTCTCCAGCCTCCGATCACGGGCAGTACGGTGGACGAGATCTTGAAGAAGATCACCAGTGGGGTGATAGCGCCGCCGACGGCGCTTGGAGGGATGAGGGCTGAGGGCGGAAACCTGAAGCCGGAGGTGAGCCTGAAGCACGTTCCGGGTGGGCGTGTTCCGGCTGCGCTGTCCGCCGTGGCGATGAAGGCGCTGGCGATGAAGCAGGAGGACAGGTACCGGTCGATAAAGTCGCTGCAAGCAGATATCGAGGCATACCAGAGCGGGTTTGCGACGTCCGTCGAGCATGCGGGGACGTGGACCCAGTTCACGCTGCTGGTGAAGAGAAACAAGGGGATCTTCACAGCCATTGCTGCGGCGCTGGTGGTAATCCTGGCGGGCTCGGCCGCATTCATGGTCAGGGTGATGGCCAGCGAGAGGAAGGCAACGGCCAACTACCGGACGGCGGAGGACCGGCTGACCCAGCTCAAGGGAACTGTACCCGTGTTCGTTGCGCAGGCCCGCGAACTGACGGAAGAGCAGGATTTCAAAGGCGCGCTGGAGATTCTCGAACCGGCCCTGGAGCTCGCCCCTGACAACGCGGACCTCTGGCGCCAGAAAGGGGACCTGCTCCAGAGCCTGCTGCAGTTGGAGGAAGCAACCGCGGCCTACGACAAGGCACTCGAACTCGCGCCCGACAACCTTCTTGCCGGGAACAGTCGGTCCCTGTGCAAGGAACTGCTCAAGATTCCCAAGACAGGCTCGGAAGTCCCGCCTCAGTGGGTCAGCAGTCTATATGACCTCTTCATGCAACAGTCCCGGACCGCCGAGGCAGCGGCCATGCTGGGTCGTATGAGCGGTGACAAGGCCGAACTCTGGAAGAAGTGGAAACCCGTATTCGACAAAAGCGGGCTAAAGGGAACGCTGACGCAAAATGCAGCAGGTGGGTTCATACTGCGGATCGACAAGACAACCAGAGACTTGTCGCCGCTCCGCATGCTATCCGGCATGCCGCTCAGCAGCATGGACATGAGCGAGGCAGTAGCGATAACAGACATCGCCCCGCTGAAAGGGTTTCCGTTGCAGGATCTCAGTCTGAGGCAAACCAGCGTTTCGGACCTGTCTGCCCTTGAAGGTATGCCACTTCATCGCCTGTTCCTCGATCGAACAAATGTCAAGGATCTCTCCCCCCTGAAGGGATCTCCGCTGACCGCGGTCGGCCTTTCGACCACAGGCATCATCGATCTCTGGCCACTACACGGAATGGCGATAACAAACCTGTCGCTGTTCAGTTGCACAGCGGTGTCGGATTTGGGACCGCTAAAGGGGATGCCATTGAAGGGACTCTCTCTGTACATGGCACAGAACATCCGGGACATTACACCTTTGAAAGGGGCCCCACTGAGAGTCTTGGACATGGCACAGACAGCCGTGAGCGACCTTTCCCCTCTACGGGGCATGAAACTGGAGTGGTTCGCTGCCGGAGGTCCATTGGCAAGCATCAATGATCTGACGCCGCTGAAAGGAATGCCGCTGAAATGGCTTCGAGTTGATGGGCCGATTACCGACATCTCAGCCCTCCAGGGATTGCCATTGGAGACAGCGTATCTCTACCTGCAGAACCTAGTGGACATCAACCCGTTGCACGGATCTCCCCTCAAGACACTGATTCTGTACTCGACCAAGTTATCGGATCTATCTCCTCTCGAAGGCATGCAGTTGGAACACATAGCCTTCTCGCCGGCCAACATCACACACGGAATCGATGTCTTGCGCAAAATGCCAAGCCTTCGCACATTGTCGTCAGACAACGAGAACAATAGGATACCCGCCGCCGAGTTCTGGAAGCGCTACGACGCCGGCGCAGTTCAAGAAGAAGTAGAGAGCAGTGACGCGGGTGAACCGGGTAAATGAGTAGATGTTTCTCTTGCATATTCACCATGACGTGACGATAATCACACCATGATAAGACGACACATAGAGGCCAGTATCCGGGCAGCACTGGGCGATACACCCGTGGTCCTCCTGAACGGCGCACGGCAGACCGGCAAGACCACCCTTGTCCAGGCCACCGCACGGGATCGGAAGGCCACCTACGTCACGCTCGATGATATCAGCGTCCTGGCATCGGCGCGCCGTGACCCGACGGGGTTTATCCGGCAACTGGGCGCAACAGCCGTGATTGACGAGGTGCAGAACGCACCCGAACTCTTTCCCGCTATCAAGCTCGAGGTGGACCGCGACCGGCGACCCGGCCGTTTCCTCCTGACCGGCTCGGCCAATGTCTTATCCCTGCCGCGCCTCTCGGAGTCCCTCGCCGGCCGGATGGAGGTGATCCCGCTTCACGCATTCTCGCAGGGAGAGATCGAAAGCCGGCAAGACGACTTCATCGCCCGCCTGTTCGCCACTTCGCCCCGATGGTCCGCCGGCACGGGCAGCGGACCACGAGACCTGCCGGAGAGGATCCTGCGCGGCGGATTCCCCGAGGTAGTGGGGCGCCGGGATCCCGCTCGTCGCGATGCGTGGTTCGGCTCCTACGTGTCCACCATCCTGCAACGAGACGTACGCGATCTGGCCCGCATTGACGGCCTGACCAGCCTGCCCAACCTCCTGCACGTGCTGGCGGCCCGTACGGCGGGGCTGCTCAACATGGCGGATCTTGCGCGTGACGCCGCCTTGCCGCACTCAACCGTCATGCGGCATTTGGCCCTCCTGGAAATGCTGTTCCTGGCGTACCGGCTCCCTGCCTGGTCCGCCAATATCGGGAAACGGCTTACCAAGGCTCCCAAGATCCACATGTGCGATACCGGGATCGCGGGATACCTCCTTGGGCAGGATCTCGCCCGGCTTAAACAGGAACCGCTGCTCGCGGGGCACCTGGCCGAGAGTTTCGTGGTCGCCGAACTGAGGAAACAGGCTTCCTGGACACGCACGCCTGTATTGCTCCATCACTTCCGTACTGCAACGGGGACGGAGATAGACGTGGTGCTGGAAAGCCGACAAGGCCTGCTGGCCGGTGTGGAGGTGAAGAGCGCGGCAACTGTCGGGTCCAGTGACTTCGCTGGGCTGAACCACCTCGCCGGGGTGACCGGCAACCGCTTCCATGCCGGAGTTGTATTGTACCAGGGCGATAAGGTTCTTCCCTTCGGCAAGCGTTTCTGGGCCCTGCCGTTTGACACACTGTGGCGAAGTTGAGGGATATTCGCTTTTGCCTCAATCCCCCTTCCCGTCTCGTCCTGCCTCTGGTAGCCTCCGCCTCATGAAGTTTGAGTGCCCACCCCCGTACCAGAACGCGCGGACGCGCACGGTACGGGGCTGGACAAGCCCAAGGTGTGTATCATGGAGTTCGAGTGCCCGCACTGCCACCAGCATCTGGAGACCGCCACTCTCTATGGTGGTCAGGGCACGAAGTGCCCGCAGTGCGGTGGGGATCTCCGGATTCCGGAAGGCACGGGACCACAACCTACGCAGAGCCGCCATTCGCTTCAGGACGGCAGGCGACCCAGCGGCAACCCCAGCCGGTTAGCGGCAGCGCGCATGATACGATCGTTCGTGACCAGGGGAAATGCGCGTGTCAGGCGGCAGGATGCAAGGTGTATGGCGTCCAGAGTTCGAACAGCCGCGCGGGAACCACACGCCTCGATCACAGCCCCCGCTTCTTCCAAGACCGTCCGCGTCAAGGGATGCAGCACCGTGCCGTTCCCTGCCTCCCAACCGGCGCATAGCCGCTTCCAGGCCTGGTCACGTGTCCGGGGGTCCAGCTCCCCGTCCCGCCACTTGCGATACAGCGCCGACCGACACTCCGCCACCACCAATTCGGACGTGTGGATCGCGTTCTGGCCGTCTACCAGACTGGCATAGAAGTCCGAGTCGGGTTCACGGACAACCAGTTTGACAAAGATTGCGCTGTCAAGGTACATGCCTCAGCCTCTCGCGTCCCGGTCTTCCCGCACAAGGTCCTCGGCCCGCTTGCCATGCTTCTTGACAGTCATGGACCGTAACCACGCGTGGTCCACCCGAAACACCCCGCCCGTGGCCTCGAGCGGCGCCAGCCGGGCGCGCGGGCGCCCATGCCAGGCAATCGTGATCTCTTCCCCCGCCCCGGCACGGGCGACCAGGGCCGAGAACTGCGCCTTGGCTTCCCTGACCGAAACCACACTCCGTTCCGCGGGCGAATACACCAGGGGTCTCTTGGAACGCTTCATGGTCATAATGTAACCACATGTGACCACATTGTCAATCTTCGGCTGCGCGCAATACCAGTACCCAGTCCCGGCTGTCCGGCCGCGCGGGCAGGCGCCATCGGCCGGCACCCTGCCGCCGAGGCAACGGCGCGGACCGTTCGGCGCCGGTGCGCGGATCGAACCAGACGGCAGTCGCGGGCCGTGCGCCGCGGGGCAGCGCCAAGGTAACATCCACACGCGCAGGGAACTTGGGCGGGAAGTAGACGGCAACCACCAGTGGACTGGTGCAGCCGCGGACACTCGGACGGGCACCATCTTTCACGTTGAGTGTCGTGTGCACCGCCTCGGGCCAGGGCTGCATGCGCCACCAGGGCAGCCGTTCGTAGAAACGCTTCATAACCCCCACGTGGTCCGCGCCCGGCAGGCGGACAGACTCCCACCATGGCACCGGCCTGCCCCAGTTCACGAAGGTCTTGTCACTCCGACGCCAATAGGGATACCAGAGCCCGTGCGCACCGTACGTGAACCCGGCGCACCCGTGCTGCATCGCGTGCCAAGCGGCCCGCCGCACGCCGCCGGCCGTCACCGTGTTCTTGTTGAGGATGGCCTCGTAGTTGGTCTCGCCCTCGATCACCGGGCGTGCGGGTTTCCGTCGGTATGCCTCACCATAGGGCGCGGACGGCGGTGTCGCATCGTCCCCGTTATGGCCGCCCTGGAACATGGTGAAGTCGTACCACGGCTCGGTCCATGCCTGACGCTTGTCGCCAAGGTAGTACCACGGGTGGATCGTCATGGCGCGCCGATATGGGTCCGCCTGCCGGATGTGCCGGCCAAGCGCCAGGGCGTTGGCCACGCGTCGCGGCACCTGGCCATCGATGGCCACGTTGTACTCGCCGCAGACCAACCACGTGACGGCGAATGCCCCGTACCGCGCCACCACGTAGCTCCAGAGATGGCGGTAGGCCGCCATGTCAGCCTTGTCCAGCGAGTTGGCCCAGCCAATCGCGATGGCCGGTATAAGCCCTGCGTCGTTCGCTTCACGGATGTAGCAGTCCACCGTCCTCCAGTATCCCGCGTCAAAAGCCGGCTTGCGCAATGTCTTGAGAAAGTCCGTTACACCCGTCCTGCCGATCTTGCCCAGGAAGGCCATGTGCAACACGGTGAAACCCTGGCGACGCCGCACCTCAAGCAGGTGCCGGTACATGGATGGGATGCCGGGCCGGTTCGATTTGTTCAGCGCAACCTGGTCCGACGGGCAGAACCACCACGTATCCCCCAGCCAGAAGAACGGCGTCCCGTCCGTGTAGGCCAGGCAGCGGCCACTCGAGTGAATCCGCAGGATCCCGCCGTGGCTGTGCAGCGGGGTATCGTCCGCGGGCGCAGTCACGGTGAAACTGCCACTCAGCCCGTGTAACGCCCGCAGCCGGCGACACTCGGTCCTGTAGCTCCACGTTCCGGTAGTCCACGGTGTGAACCGGGCCCGCCAACACCGCCCGCCGTCATAGAATCCGCGGACCGTCAGCGCGGCAGCCCCGGGCCCCGAAAAGCGAACCTTCAGGTCCAAATCCGCCCACGGGTTCGCGGGGATACTATCTGCGCGGAACGATGTCTCAAACACCTGGTACTGGTTCATGGTCTTCTCGCTTGCCACCCTCACCCCACCCTCTCCCCTCAAGGGAGAGGGGGTGCCGTGCAGAACATTCGATTCACAACGGTTCGCCACCTGGCTGCTCGTTCGCGCCTGTCCGCTTCCTCTCCCCTTGGGGGAGAGGATTGAGGTGAGGGGTGTTCCCCCCTACCGTACCGGGCCCTTGCCGGGCACCCAGCGCCGCCACTTGACCGGCAGCGGGTTCTGTCTCCGGCATTCCTCCAGTACGGCAATCTGTCTGCGTGCCTCGGCCACAGTGATCAAAGGTTTCTCCCTACACCCGATGACCTCGTAAACGTTGGCGTAGAACCCGCGAACGCCGGACTGGAAGGACGGGAGGGTATAGCCGCTCTTTGCGCCCGCCGCTATCGCGGCATCAAGTTCCCACGTCTCCTCTTTCCACGGCAGCGTCTCCCTGGGATAGGCACGCTTCTCGGACCACTGCGGCCAGAGCACCTGCCTGGGCGCCTTCCGCACGTCGTAGTACCGCCACGTCAGCTTAGTGGCGTTACCCGCCATCCCGCCTCGCGTGCCGGACAGGTGGTACATTTCGCCCTGGGGATAGGCCTGGTACGACGACAGAAGGATCTCTACCGTTGGCGACTTCTTCCCGTAGAGCGTCAGCGCGCAGAAATCATCCGCATCGCCACCCAGCTCGTTGCGGCACTCCATGCGACAGAACACGCGGGGCTCCTCTTTCTCGCCGAACAACTGCAGCGCCTGGTCAATAGCGTGGGGTCCAGTGTTCATGAGCACCCCTCCGAGGTTGCACTGGAAGGTCTGCCAGTCCCAGCGGCGGCTGAAACCCGACCACGAGCTCCTCACGTACAGGATGTCACCCAGGATCCCTGACCGGATAACTTCCCTCATCCTGTGAAAGAACGGTTGGAGTCTGTTATTCTGAAACGGGAACAGGTACCGCCGTGCTTTCCGCGCAGCCATGGCCATCGAATCAAACTGTTTCACCGTGGGGGCCATGGGTTTCTCGCAGACAACATGGACACCTGCGCCAAGTGCCGCAACGGTTGCCGGCACGTGCAGCGGTGTCGGCAGGGAATTGACAAACAGGTCGAATTCGCCGGCCTTCAACATGTCGCGCCAGTCATCATACGACCGCGCGCCGAACTCGGATTCCGCCTGCTTCCGCCGCTCTTCGAGCTGGTCCGCCACAGCAACTATCCGGTAACGTTCCGCATCCTGCCGCAGCCACGCGGCATGTATCGCATAGCCGCTCCGGCCCTGTCCCGCAATCGCCACACGCACCACCCGCTGTTTCTCCTTCATGGTGATATCCCCCGATAAAAGGACGGCAGGATAGGACAGCAATGCGCATGCCGCAAGTATGTCCTTAAGCGATCGCTCACACAAACCTGCTCTCCGGTTCTCCTTTGCGACTTCGCGCCTTGGCGTGAGATCTCCGGAGTTTTCCGCAAGTGGACACGTCCCCACCACGCTTGACACGACACGACGCAATCTGAACACTGGCTCCCCATGAAGACCCAACCAGCCCCCGCACTGCCCCGTGACCCGCTCGTCTGGAAGAATGACCGCCACCATATCGTCGTCTCTCCCGTTGAAGGTGGGCGAGTGATGTCATGGCGCCTGAAGGACCGTGGCGAACTGGTCAGGCAGCCGCAGGGCCTGGACGGCGGGCTGATGCGCGTCCTCGTCTCCCCCGAACGCTACCCCGGCTCCAGCTACGTCACACCGCACCTGGTACTCGAATCATCCTCCTCCCCGGACGGATTCCGCATTCACATGCGATACAAGTGGAACACGTCGAACGCCATCGCAGGGATCCTCGGGTGGAAGGACAAGGCCAACCCGGCCTACCTCGACGGCCTCATGCTTGATAAGATACTGTCCTTCGATGCCGCGCGCGGCGCGATATCAATAGAGATGCGTCTTTCGAACGTCTGTGACGAGGTCCGCTGGATCAACCCCTGGCTCCAGTGCCACTTCCACGGCTGGGTCGAACGCTCGTTCGTAGTCATCGACGGTAAACCCGAACGATACCTCTGGCTCGACCAGTACTGGGGCAGCCACACCGCACCAAAGGACAAGTCCATGCGCCTCGTCAACGCCAGCGCAGACGAGAGACTGTGGACCGTTCTTGGCGCCGACACCGGGTGGCTGGACGGAATGGCTTCCTACACAAAAGCCGATTTTGCGCCGACTTCGACCGACGGCATCATGGAACTGCGCGGCGCTTCCATAAGGATCCCTCCCCACCACTCCCTCGTATGCAACGCCTTTGTGGCGCTCGCGGAGGGACCCGACGGTTGGAAGCGATGGGCATCGGAATCACCCGTGCCGCTTTCCCATCGCATTGAGAACGGAACCCCTGCCTGGAAGCCTGCCGACCTCATACCCCTGCTCGATCACTGGGCACTGGAGGAGGAACGCAAGGCGGGGATGATGATCCTTTCCCATCTCGACAAGCTGCCTTTCTCGACTGCCGGCCGCTTCTCGGCCAATCAGCAGTTTTCCCGTTTCCGCGTCCGCAAGGGAAAGACGGAATCGTCGGCATGGGTATACGCCCTGCAGGATATGGACAACATATCGGCCAAGTGTGACGGACCGGCCGGCTGGTCAGTGGAGGGAATTCCCGCGACGCTTTCACGAGGCAGGCTCGCAGAAATCAGGCTGCAAGGTCCCGCGGATCTCTCCGGGCATGAACAGGTGCGGGTGATACTGAACGGAAGAACCGCTGTCACCGTCGCAACCGACGCCGCCGTCACCAGGTCATATCCCTACCAGCTCCGCCAACCGTCCGCATACTTTGACGAACGGTTCCACGAGGAAAGGACCTGTTTTGCCGGCGATACTGCCGAGGCTTTCGGGAAATGGCAGAACCACAGGCACCGCGTTTTCGGAAACTGGGCACGCTCGGCCATCACCCGCCCCGTTCCCATGGAGGCACGCGTCACCGAGCGACAGGAGGGTCCCACCTGCATTCGCGAGAAGATTGTCGTGCAGACAGAACCGGGCATGTGGATCCCCATGTACTTCGTCCGCCCGCGCCGGCTGGCCGCCGCCGGTCCTCTTCCCGCCATCGTGTTCCTGTGCGGCAGCGGGCCGGGCAAGTCCGACATGATACCCGACGAGACTGTGGACGCCCAGGGACCGGATCACGACGAGGAATGGCCATCTCCCTATGCCATGGCGAACCGTACCGGGTGTGTCGTTGCTTGCCCCGATCACCGCGGATGGGGCGAATGGTCGGAAGCCAATCACAACCAGCAGCCGGGCCGGGGCAAAATCGGGGGATTCAACATAATGGCAATGGACGTGTGGGATCACATGCGCGCCGTTGATTACCTCTGCTCCCGCCCCGACATCGATTCGCGCTACATCTTCTGCATGGGGAGTTCCGGCGGCGGTTATATGACCCGCTACCTGTTCGGCGGTCACGAGCGGGTCACGGGCGGAATAATCAGCAGCTCACCATCCGCCGTGGACGACCTCGCCGAGCATTTCTTCTTCCGTTCCGAGCCGAAGGAACTGCCCGCACTCCATCCTCCCGCAAACTACCCCATGGCGGACGCTGCCGTCGTTCAGCTCGGCGCCCCGAAACCGGTTTGGATCATGGATGGTCTGTGGGACCGTTGCGCTCTCCCTGCCCTGCCAGTCACCGACGAGCAACGCCAGGCCATATTCGCGCAGTTCCATCGCGACGGGAACGCCGGACGCGACGCAGTGCGCCACGTGTATCGTCTTCTCGGCGCGGAGGAGAAATTCCGGTCCTCGTGGTTCGACGGCGATCATCTTGCCGGGTTCCACTACCGGAACATCCGCGAGTGGCTCCTGCACTACTGGCCGGAGGCGTTTCAGGGGAAGCTGGAAACATAGATCGCCAATCGACCAACCACGACCTGCAAAGACCAAGGGAGAGATAAAGTGCGACTGCTCGCAGACAGGTAGGGACGACCCGCTGGGTCGTCCTTTCGCAAGAAGGACAAGGCAGCGCCTTGTCCCTACCACTCAGATACAGTATCCGGCACGGGGGCCAGGCACAGATGACAAGACAGACTGAATCGGTACGCCGCAACATCCGCACAAACATCGGCCGCGAACCATGGGTACGCGCCACGGTCAAGGAAGCCGTCGACTCCACCCGCTGGTGGATGGAACGGTCCGATGGCGAACTCTGGGGCCTCATGTTCACTCCGGGGATCCACCGGGCGTGGATGGTCTGGTCCGAAGGCTACTGTCCTTCCTGCAGGCAGGGAGTGCCGATGTACAATTGGAAATACGACGCTCTCACCCGTCCCTGGAAGATGTGGTGCCCTCACTGCGGCGAAACCTTCCCGAAGAACGATTTCGGAACATTTCACGCGTCCGGCCTTGACGAACACAGCCTGTTCGATGCCGCACGGGCCGACCGCTCGCTCCTCTTCAACGCCGAACACCCCGATCCAACTGACCCCCTTCACGGCTTCGGAGTGGACGCGGGGGACGGGTGGGTGGCCGACGGCCACTGCTGGCGGTTCGTCGGGGCATACCTGGTCTACGGCCACTGGAAAACGCTTATCGTTGAAGGCATCCGGCGCCTTTCATGCGCGTATGTCCTCACGGGTGAGCCGGTTTACGCCCGCAAAACTGCCGTCCTGCTCGACCGTGTTGCCGACCTCTACCCGGACTTCGATCATGTGGTTCAGGCTTCCATGTACCGCGACGTTCACACGAACGGTTTTGTTTCCACATGGCACGACGCGTGCGAGGAAACCCGCGAGATGGCTGAAGCATGGGAACGGGTCCGCGGCGCAGCCCTGGAGGATTCGTCGCTTGTTGCGTTCCTGTGCGAAAAGAGCAGCCGTTTCGGGACAGCGATCAGGAAGCAGTCGGCAGACGATATCCGGCACAACATAGAGACGCGCATCTTCCGCGAGGCTGTCATCCAGAAACACAAGATCCACTCGAACTACCCGCGGCGGGATATCTGTCTCGCCACGATGCATCACCTGCTCAATGGCCCCGGCGATGCAGAGACCGGCGACAGAATCGTAGACGACATGATCCGCGGTGCGACGGCCATTGACGGCGTTACCGGCGAGAAGGGCCTCGCCGGGTACACGGCATTCGTCATACAAGGGCTTGCCGTCTACCTCGCCCGGCGTGAGCAGCAGGAACCGGGCTTCCTTGCGCGCATGATCGCCCGTCATTCCAAACTGGCACTGACGTGGCGGTTTCACATCGACACGTGGTGCATGGAACAATACTACCCGGCGGTCGGCGACACGATGTGGTTCGGCGCGCGGTCCGAACAATATGTCGGGATGTCATTCCCGGGCCCCATGCCGCTGGGACCATCGATGTTCACTTTTCTCTGGCAGCTCTATGAAACCACCCATGACCCCGCCTATGCCCAGGTGCTGTACATCGCCAACGGGCGCAAGCTGGACGACCTGCCAAAGGATCCGGGCCATCCAGACCCGGCCGGTTTCCGCAAGGCGGTTGAGTCACTCGTCAACCGCGAGGGCCCCATCCCGAATCTCCGGAGTGTGGACAAGAAGGAATGGCACCTGGCCATCATGCGGAGCGGAAAAGGCGCGAACCGTCGCGCGCTCTGGCTCAACTACGACACCGGCGGCGGCCACTCCCACATGAACGGCATGAACGCCGGCTTGTTCGCGCGGGGACTGGACCTCATCCCCGATTTCGGCTACCCGCCTGTGCAGTTCGGCGGATGGGATACGCCTGAAGCCAAATCGTATTACCGCACCTCTTCGCACAACACCGTGGTTGTTGACGGGAAGGACACGGCCCACGGGTGGACCCTCGACTCCATCCGGGCAGGCCGTACGACGCTGTGGGCCGACGGCCGCCTGGTTCGCTGGATCCGCGTTTCCGCCCCAACGCTCTTCCCGGACCTGGTCCTGCAGCAGTTCGAGCGGACTCTCGTCATGGTGGATGTGTCGGAAACGGACTTCTACGTGGTCGACATCTTCCGCGTTGTCGGCGGCGGCGACCACGCCAGGTTCATGCACAGCCACTATGGGACTGTTCGTGTCGACGGCCTGAACCTGCAACCGGGGCCGGACTACGGACACGATACCCTGATGCGCAATTTCCGTACTGACTCCAGTCCGTCAATCCCCTGGACCGCAGCATGGAACATTGAAGACCGCTACGGTTTCCTGCAGCCGGGGACACCTGTGGGGTTCCGCTACACCGACCTGACGCGTGGCGCCTCGGCATCCACCTGCGAAGGATGGATAAATGCCGGCATTTTCGACGCCTGCAAGCCCGGTTGGTTACCCCGGCTGATGATACGCAGGCAGGGGACTAGTCCCCTCGCCTCCACGTTCGTGGCAGTACTTGAGCCCCATGGCAAGGAACCGGTCATTTCAAAATGCCGCAGGCTATCGGTCCGGACATGCGGCGGTGTCGACTGCGGCGACAACGTGGTGGGGCTGGAAGTCAAATTGGCTGATGGACGCAGCGATATTCTGCTGGCTGCCGACACAGAAGATCCCCTGCATCACTCGCCGCAGGACACAGCCGGCGGCCAGTGGATTCCCGAAGTGACTCTGGGCTCCAACGCCGAACTGACATGGCTTCGCGTGAGACCGGATGGGCGAATTCAGTCAGCCGCCCTCGGCAACGGTACGGGTTTCACATATGCCGGCCAACACATCGCTCCGCCAACACCAACGCCGTTCTTCGAGCTGGAAGCATAGGTCGATTTCGCGGCGGAGGCGCCCGGTACATCAGAGATGCCACTCCGCAGCAGGTAGGGACGACCCGCCGGGTCGTCCTCAAAAAGAAGGGCAAGGCAGCGCCTTGCCCCTACCGTCCGGAGGTCCTGCCTGCTCCACACTGCCGCTATCACGCGAACAGCACCAGAGCGAATTTGCATTTGCAGACGAAGCTCTTCGTCGTATGTTTGCGCAAGAGGAGACACCCATGCAGAAACGCGTCACTGTGGAAGAAGCTTTCAATCGCAAGTATCCTGAACAGGTGGTAATCGTTACCACGCGTAGCCGCGACGGTAAGCCGAATGCCATGGCAGTGGGCTGGGTAGCCATTGCATCGAGTGAACCATGGATGTTTGTACTGGGTATCGACGGCGAGGCCCACACCCTCAAGCTGATCCGTTCAACCCGCGAGTTCGTCGTTACGTACCCGAACGAACGGATGGGGCGCGAGACACTCCATGTGGGCACCCGACACGGCGGCGACTGCAACAAGCTTGCCGATTGCGGCCTGAAACTGCAGAAGGGAACAAAGGTTCGCGCCCCGCTCCTTGCCGATGCAGTGGCAAATTTCGAATGCAAACTGGTGCGTATTCTGACGCCGGGCGATTGCCCGCTCGTGATAGGCAAGGTCGTCGCCGCCCACATGAACCGCGACAAGGCCCCGCGCCGCCTCTACACAGTCGCACCCGGCTATGATCTCAGGGGTGTCCGCGCAGTCGGGCGGTAAACGTCAGGGCAGTCCGGCAAGTTTCTCATGCAGGGACAGCATGGCCAACACAACAAGCCCGCCAGGAGCGCCGGGCAACGCTGGCCGCTTTGCATAGTACTCTCGAATTGCGCCACCCACCCGTTTGTCGATCGATGCCAGCCGCCCCCACCACGCGATCACGTCGGCATATGCACCTGAGTCGCCTGTTCCGTCTACCCGGTCCGCCATGTGCCCGTCCGCCTTGCGGACAACGTCCAGAAACGTCCTGACCAGCCTCTGCGCATCCGGCGCATCAAAGACAATCCCGGCCTGATGGCATCAGTGATGGCTTTCCGGAATTCAGCAACCGGTCCTGCATAGCGCCTGGAAAGTCCGGGGTCCGCCTGGACCATGCGAACAAAACGGGCCGCTGGATAGAGGATCATGCCTGCGTGCACTGCCCAACAGGTTGATTTTCCCTCGAACGGCGGGCGCGTAGAGAAACGCACCGAGCCCCAGGCGGGCATCACCCTGCCGCGCAGTTCATCCCTTCGGCCAACGCGGTCGTCGCGCAGAGCCAGCAGCCGTCGGAACCGCGAAACCAACACGTCAAGGTAGCGAGGGTCTCCGGTGGCTTCAAACTGCAGGCTGTAGGCGTACTGGAGATGTGCCTCACCCCATGCGTAAACGCCGGGTTGTTCCCTCGCGGGCGGATTCCATGGCTTGCCGTCCCAGTCATGCCTCATCGCGAAAGCGCATTCGGCCAGGTTTCCCGCCACCTGGGCCGCTTCAATGACGTCGAAGTGTTCCTTTACTGATTTTGTCGTGTCACTCAGGACGTTCATCGAAGTGCCCTGCGGAACAGGCGGCTGCCCGAGACAACCACGAGATAGGCTGCGCCGGCAATGAGGATAATCACGGGGCCGCTCGGGAGGTCCTTGTGAAAACTCACGGCCAATCCCACTACCGTGAAAACGGCACAGAACAGGATGGAGAGCACCATCATCTGCCAGAGCCGTTTCGAGAATACGCTCGCGACAGCCGAGGGAAGTGTAAGAAGCGCTATCACCATGACTATTCCCACCACACGGACAAGCAACACCACGGTCAGAGCCGTGAGGCAGAGAAGTATCATGTAATAGAAACCCACATGGATGCCACGCGCGCGGGCAAATTCCTCATCGAAACACACCGCCATGAGTCGCCCGTGAAAGAGGAGCGCCGTTACCACAACCACCGCGTCAAGGGCCAGTACCGTCCACAGGTCCACGCGGGTCAGCAGGAGAATATTCCCGAAAAGGTAACTCATGGCGTCGATATAGCCAGGCGTGCGTGCTATGAACACCAGCCCCGCCGCCATGCCTATGGCCCAGATGGCGCCTATGACTGAATCCTCACGCTGCTTCGCGTACATGTTCACCGTACCAATCACCAGGGCGGACAAAAGCGCCACCACGATT
>Ga0172371_10008128_pt1 | contig 14746 bp, 20 predicted proteins | sample Lak12m_FD_114543 | JGI IMG/M metagenome (GOLD analysis project Ga0172371, IMG submission 114543) | Freshwater microbial communities from Kabuno Bay, South-Kivu, Congo - kab_022012_12m | ecosystem: Environmental > Aquatic > Freshwater > Lake | place: Democratic Republic of the Congo: South-Kivu... | reverse complement strand
GTAAAACTCGGTAATGCCATAGTACCACAAACAGTAGTGCCGATAATGCAAGCAATAAAAGACATAGATACTAAATATGGGAAAGGAGTAGATAACCAGTTTGACACTTAGACCACATAGAGATTTTACAAAAGACGACATACAATTGTTATTAATGTACATACAAAATTTACTATATAAAATAGAAAAATTTGGATTATGTAAAGGATACTCTGGTTATCCCATCCAACAATTAAAAAACATAGTTCAGTATAAAATAGATAATAAAAATGAAAACTAAAAACAAAATATTTACTGGAAAATGTATTTGTGGACATAGTTGGGACGACCATCATTTAAGCGCAGTTTGTAATTCACAAGCTTTAGACAAAAACGGCTTGGGATACAAAAACGTAAATGGTTGGTTGGGAGAAGAGTGTGAAGCAACCCAATTTGAAGGAGAGTTTTGTTCAGAAGTCATTACGTATTTACCTAATGGACAGGTAATACGTGAGCATTTTGAAAAAATGTGTAACTGTCGTCAATACTTTGATGTTGGTTGGGTAAAACGTAGTAAACAATATAAAAAGAATATAAAGGAGAACAACAAATGAAAGACGTTTCTCGTGGTATTTCAGTTTCATTCAAAAAACAAGACAGAATTTATGCAGACATGCTATCTGCTGTATCGGCCTTTTATCAATCTAAAGGAGATGAAGAACGAGGGAATGTTTCTAAGATCATTGTTGAATTAATTAAACAAAACGTTCCAAGAATGCTCGATGAAATTAGACATCGTTATAATGTTGATCCGTTAGAAATATATCAAACCTATCGGGCAAATAGAGTTACTTTGAAAGAATTTTTCGACGAAAGAGTTACAAAGGAAAGACCTTCATCTAAGTTTATTGAGTCTGTATTAGACGAAACATATGATAACGAACAATAATGCAATATATACCATTTCATCTTAAGTATCGTCCTCTTTCTTTTAATGAATTAGTTGGACAGGAAGTATCCGCCGTTATTCTCCAAAGAGAAATAATGGAGAATACTGTTCCAAACTCATATATATTTTATGGAACAAGGGGAACAGGAAAGACTACAACCGCAAGACTCTTAGCACGTGCATTAAATTGTCTTTCTTTAGTAAATGGAAATCCCTGTAATGTGTGTAGCAACTGTCAGTTGAATTTATTGGGGCAGTTTCCAGACACTATTGAAATGGATGCCGGTTCTCATTCTGGAATTGATGACGCTCGACAGCTTATAGACGATTGCAGTTTTGGTGCAAAATATGGAAAGTATAAGATTTATATCATTGACGAATCTCACAATTTAAGTAGGCGAGCGTGGGACGCTTTGTTAAAACTAATAGAAGAACCTCATTCTTCTATAAAGTTTGTGTTTTGTACTACAGTTTTTGAAAAAATACCAAATACAATTGTATCACGAAGTCAAGTATTTTCGTTTGGAAGAATTTCAGTTACTAAACTGTTGGGTCGATTACAGTTTGTTTTAGACAAAGAGCAAATACATATTCCACCTTCCATATTAGACGACATAGCTGTTAGAGCAGACGGTTCTCTAAGAGACGCTCTAGTAAAACTAGAACAAGTTATTCAAGTAAAAGAAGACGCTTCGTTAATAGATAAAACATTAGGAAAAGTATCAGATAGGGAAGTATTATCTTTTCTTGATGGAATTTTTAAAAAAGATTATATATATTTATTTAAATTTATTAATGAAACACAGGTTTCCTATGATGAGTTCGTAACTGCTCTTATAAAAAGAGTTTGTAACTCATTTGTTGCTATAGATTCGGCTTTGGAAGCTGTTTCCTTAACTAAAAGAACAAATTTATTAGAAACATTATTCAATTGGAAAACAGAATTAAAAGCAACAATTAATCAACGAATTACTAATGAGTTTTACATAATTAAGATAATAAAGTTATTAGACAGTTCTGAGAACTCTACTATTGCCCAAAAAAACTCAATGGAAGACACAGTTGAAAAAATAGCTTGTAAAATAAATGGCAAAATAGATAAAGTTTCAGATGACTTATACATTATTACGAGTGAGAAAGGAGTTCGATTAAATATTGTTGTAAACGAAAACGTTTCTTGTAAGGGATATTTTTGCGTGTATCCAACAGATACTCAAAAATTTCTGACAACATCCCTGCCTCCAATTGATTTGCTAAAACTTGGAATTATACGAAAGAAATAACATTAACGAAGGAGTATTATTATGCAAGTAAGAGTAAACAGACAGCAACTAGCTAAGGTTTTGGAAATAATTAAACCAATATCTACGCTAACCGATCTTAGGCAATTGACTAACAGTACACTACTATGCTTTGATAAGAATACTTTGCGAATTTCTGCATTTGGCGAAGAGGTTTTTGTAGATGCAGTTTTAGAGCATCCTATAGAAAACTTTAATGCAAGAGTTCTCTTAGATTCTAAAACACTTTACAACATTGTTTCTTATAACGATGTTGAATTTCTGACAATAAGCACAGAAAATTCTGCAGAGGAACTTATGTCTGGAGTCGGATTAGTTGTTATAGAAGGAAACTCTAAATACATGTTACCGGTGAGAAGCGTCATAGCCTTTCCTACAATTCCATCTGTAGACATGTCTACTACATCTGATTTCGATGTTACTAAATTCCTATCTACTATGGAACTTATGTCAAAATTTGTAGACAAATCCTTTCTAGGATATGAAAGGGGTGTATTTTTTTCTGGAAAGCGTGTCTTAGCTACAAACCACAAACACGTCATTGTTAGAAAAGAGGAATTTCCATTTGTAAATATTTCATTTGCTCCAGAAATAGCAAAAGTACTTTTCTCGTTGCAAGATGTGAAAGTTTCTTTTAAAGATAATCCAAAAACTGTATTCTTTTGTGGAACTGTAGATGGCTTATTAGGAACTATTGTAATTGGAGCATATCCGATTAATGATAAGTGTCCTGTTGATAAGATTTTTCCAATTATAGGTGGATGGGTAAAAACACCTAGAATTTCTCTAGAAATTGAAAAGTCTGACCTAGAAAAAACATTAATAAGAATTAAGGGGCTTTCTTTTGATTCATTTAGTGCAGTTCGCTTTTTAGTCAAGGGAAATACTATTAGTAGTTATTATCAGCATAATCAATATGAAATTTCTTCAGTGCTTTCGTGTAAAACAGTTCCTATCGACCTACAAGGAGATGCTCCGCAAGAAATATCGTTTAATATATTTATTAAGGATTTAGTGAACGTTCTCTCTCTTAGTAAAGACTGTGTGCGTGTTTCTGTTCTTGTTGATAAGAATCTTCTGTTAATAGAAGACGAAGACTTGTTATTTTGTGTAAGTTTAGCTTTAAAAGGGTAAAAAGTATGTCAACAAAAATTAGTGAAATGGAATTTTTTCATAAAACAAACCATGCTTCCGTAGAGTATTTGGTCAAACTCTCCAAAGTCATGGAAGAAATGTGTTTCATTGCAATTAATCCAAACCAGGATCGTTTAGAACTTATTGATACTCTGTTTTCAGTTTATTTTAAAAACAAGGCACGTGTGCACGAGCATAGTTTTCTTCCATCTAACCATAGAACTAGATTTGACTTTAACGTACACATTAGTTGCCCTTTTTCGGAACAATCAATGTTTAGGTTTCCTTATTGTCTACTAGCTGATCATTTTGGCTTTAATACCCCCTTTCTGCGAGAAGAGGCCATTAAATGGATTGATTTTGCTTTTAAAGATATAGGAACTCCTTTGCAAGAGAAAACAGGTGCTAGATTATACGTATATAGAATTTTTCAACAACTAGCTGGTAGACTAAAGAAGTTTGGTACATTTGGAACAAGTAGTAATTTTGGAAAAAATCTAATAATTTATGAAGTCGATAACTGGGAAAACGGTTATCCCATATTTAAGGAGGTTATGCATGATTCTGATGTGTGTAAAGTGTAATAAGTGCGGAGATATTTTGTTTTCAAAGGACATGGACACAGAAGTTACGTGTTCTTGCGAAAACATAACTGCATTAGGCGGTCAGGTTTCTTATGGGGTTCGCTTTAAGACACCAAATTCATATACGTTCTTGCCAATAGCTAGAGCCGAAACAATGAAGAAGTTGTTACGAAAATATCCAAATGGCATACTTAGGAGAAATCTTGAAGGAATGTAATAGTTGTCCGCTTCGCAAAACAGCATTACGTCCTGTTTTTGGAGAAGGGGATTTTAGCTCAAACGTACTAATTGTTGGAGAAGCTCCTGGAGAAACAGAAGAAATAGAGGGTTCTCCATTTATTGGAAGAGCCGGCAACTTACTAAATTCCATATTGTTAGACGCAGGACTTTCTAGAAAGGAAGTTTATATACACAATGTAGTATGTTGTCGTCCTCCCAACAACAACATCACTTTGCCAAATTCTAAAATAGCTCTTAAGACATGTCCTCGATTACACTTGTTGCCTTTAATAAACCAATTAAACCCAAAAGTAATTATTTCTCTAGGCAATGTTTCTTATAAATTCTTCTTTAACTCAGAAGGAATTACTAGAAAAAGAGGAATTGTAAAGAAGTGGGGTAAGTTTCCAGTAGTTCCTACTTTGCATCCTGCATTCTTATTGAGAGGCAATTTACATTTACGAAACCAAGTAGTTGATGATTTTAAGAAAGCTATCGAATTTCTTGTTTCTCCACGTACCGAAATACAAGTCAAAATTCTTTCCTCTACAGAAGAATTACTAACTCTTGAGAAAGAAATTGAAACGGCTGGTCGAGTTGCAATTGATATAGAAACAACTGGATTAAATCCATACTCTGGAGATAAAATCATTGGTATTGGTTTTTCATATAATAGAAACAGCGGTAACTATGTTGTAGTTAGGAATAGAAGTTTTATTGGAAATGATGTGGAGGATGCTCTCTCTAAAGAAAACCTAGCAATAATAAAAAGAATTTGCGAAGAAACAGCAGCAAAAACCTTTCATAATGCTTTGTTTGACATAGAGTTTCTTAGGGAAGATTTGGGAATTGTGGTCAACAATTTGAAAGCTGATTCAATGGTACTGTCTCACATAGTTGATGAAAATTCACCAAATAACCTTGATTTTCTAAGCAATCTTTATTATAAAGATTTATTTGGATTTAAAACTGAGACAAAAGAGTGGATAACAAAACACGCCAATCAATCATTTGCTTCCCTGCCTTTAGAGATTATTGCTAATCGTTGTGCAAAGGATACAATTGCTACCTTTAGATTGACTGAAGATTTAACCAAGGAAGTCCAAAAAGATACGGCTTTGTATAAATACTATAAGGCATTTCATCTTGATATTTTTCCTGCTATTCTTAACATTCAGAAGTCTGGTTTTAAGATAGATATGGAATATATAGACAAAGCCACAGCTTTATATGCTAAATGTAAAGAAAATGTAACAAACAAAATCTATAAAATAGCTGGCTATAAATTCAATATAGACTCTACTCTTGAACTATCTGCACTATTTTCCAAATTAAACTTTCCTGTCATAAAAAGAACTTCTATAGACAATAAGATTTCCACCGACAAACAAACTCTCTTAGATCTCCAGCAAAAAACGAATCATCCAATACTAACTTATTTAATTGCTTACTCTAAAATAGAGAAAATACTAAGTACTTATTTAGTCGCGTTAAAGGAAAGTGCAGTTGATAGCGTTGTTCATAGTCGGCTTCATACTTCCTTAGTAGTTACTGATAGATTAAGTTCTAGCAAGCCTAATCAACAAAATATTGCTGGATGTAAACACATTAAACAAGCAATATGTTCGAGAGATGGGTATGTGTTCATATATGGCGACTTGAAACAAGCAGAAACACGTGTGTTTGCCTTTCTATCGGGAGATAATTCTCTATTGGCTGCGTGTGATACGGCAGATATTTATAAAACAATGGCATCAGTTATGTTTAAGACCGATACAGTAACAGATGTCATGCGTCAGTTTTCTAAACGCATGGTATTAGGTACTTTGTATGGAATGGGAGAAGATGCTCTAGCAACTCATTTACATACTTCTAAAAAACATTCAGCTGAAGTACGCAATCAGTTCTTCTCTGCGTTTCCAAATGTAGAAAAATTTGTATCAGATACAATAGAGTTTGCTCACAAAAACTGCTATGTACGAAGTCCTTTTGGTGGAATAAGACGGTTTCCTCGAATTAACGTAGATCCTCCTGGACTAGTAGGTAGGTATGAGAGACAAGCCGTAAACTACATTGTTCAAAACTCAACAGCCAATTTTGTAAAAAGATCTCTAATCAGAGTAGAAGATGTCTTATGCAAATTTGACGGTCGAATTGTCATTACTGTACATGACTCAATTATGTGTGAAATTAGAAAGGAACAATTAGATGAATTTGCACCCTATTTTGTTGCTGCAATGTCAGACCCAATACCTCCACTAATAGTACCCATGAAAGTCGATTTAAAAACAGGGAGCAACTGGTGGAATTTGGAAAAATATAAACTAAATTAAGGAGAGACGCATGATAGCTTCAAAAGAAGACATTAATCAGAATTTTGACGTTTTACAGTCTATTGGACAAGACGCATTACGTACAAACTGGAAAAACCCATTACTTGAGCCACATACAAGACTTGCCAACGATGGAAGTGTTATAATAGACGATGAGGCTATTGAGTTCTTTAATCCAGACTTAATAGATATTGAGTATTTTTGGAAGAAATCTCACGAGGTTTTTCCAGAACTGTCTGTTTCAGGCACACTTCCAACCTATACTACTTTTAAGTGGGCAATTGAAATGGAATTGGTTTCTCACTTGTCCAAAGCTCTTAATGCATTTCATACAATAGACTTTTTTGAAGCACGTGACAGAAAACTAAATTTATTAGAAATAGGTCCAGGCAATGGATATGTTTATGAGTTTCTAGAGCGTTCGGGCATGCTGTCTTATGTGAACTACTATGCTATAGACATTTATCCAAAACTTAATCTTGATACAGTGTATAAGTGTAATGGACGTGTGTTTCCACAAGAAATTATGAATAACTCGTTTGACGTTGTGTATGCTGCAAACGTCTTTCAACACCTCTCTCGTGGACAACTTACTGCCTACTTCACATCACTTGTACAAGTAGTAAGACCAGTTAGTGTTCTCTTATTTAGCCTTTTGTTGGATACGCAGGGCAGACAAGCAGTTGAGGATTCGTATTTACAAATACGAAATAATGTTGGAGTTCCATATTTGTGGTTTATGAACCAATTTGTAGAAATTCAAACTGCTGACTCCTTATCTAACGTTTTACGAAGTAGTGGAATTGGAGACGACGTACACAAATTACAAATACTTGCCGTCAACCGAGCTACTTATTCAATTGAAATCTTTCTTAATTATAAAGGACTTGTAAAGTGAGCGGAGCAAAACGTTATTCGGCAAAGCGTCCATCTCATCCAGATGATGCACACGGAAATCATAAAACTAAACGTTTCTTTAAACAACATGCAAGACAAGCGGTTAGGCATGTGGAGAAAACCAATATGTTAGACGAAGAACAGTTAGTGGAGTTGATACTTCCTTGTACCCAATGTGGATTTTATGACTTAGACACAATTCCACAATCGTGTAAGGACTATCCCTGCCCAGAATTATCTGAGTATCTAAAAGATACTCATCAAAATATTTGACAAAAAGCAAAGATTTTCCTTGACTTTTGTTAAAAAAATCATTATATTATAGTAGGTTTTTTTGAAACAATGTAACAACAAGGAACAGCAATGACACATCTTGACTTTATAAACACAATGTATAAGTTTGGGTTCTCAATTGGAAGAAAGCTTGCCCCAACAAAAGAGAAGTACATAGAAGCGTTTCCAACTCATGAGGTATTTTTCAATGCCTGCATAAAAGTAGTTGACGGAAACTCTGTTTTTTGGTGGGAAGGAGACATTGACATAAGTAGAGAGTTTGCAATGCTAAAGGAAGTAGCCAAGTATATTAAACACGATTTGATATTGTGTGATGAGTTGGAGAAAGACATATTGCCCATTACTGTAGAGGAGACATAAATGAAATTAGGATGTACTGAGACACAGCTTCTACAAGAAGACGATAAGGACGTAATGCCCTTTGGCAAACACAAAAACAAAAAACTAGTCGACCTTGATGTAAAGTATATTTTATTCATTTTAACAAAATGTGAGTGGATTGATGACAGTCTCCGCACTAAGTTAGAGCAGGTACTAGAGACTAAAAAACACGAAATTCCATGTTATGGAAACTTCTATGACCCAACCAATCGCACCTGTGCCGCCTGCGCCTTCTTGGAAGACTGCGCTCTTGAACTTTTATAAGAAAGGATAATTATGAATCAGCAAGTATTAGAAGAAAGTTCATCTACTTCTATAACTACTCCTGAGAACATTAATGAGTATCTGTTTACTCTTCATGTTGGTAAAAAGGAGTATTGTTTAGACACAAAGTGGTTATTGAATCTAAAAGTTGGAATGACTGATACCCAAAGCGATGCGGAATTAGAAGACTCATTACAAAAGATTGCCGGATACTTGCACGTGTTTTCATCTGCCTACGATGAAGCTAATCGAGCAAAAAATGTGGAGCAATTGGAATATGATTTGTGGTATGCCAACATGTTTGCAACTTCTGAAAAAGAACTATTAGAGAGAATGTCAAATGAAGTTGCTGCTGGTTTAAGGAGTAAAACTAGTGCATCTCCCACAAAAGCACAAGTAGAACATCATTTAATTAACAAATCTATGGAGGAATATCAAACAAGAAACATACGTCTTCAAGAGCTTTCTGCAAATGCTGACTTTCTTCTTAGAGAAATAAAAGTCATAGAGGCTCGTGGGACACATTTACAAACCTTAATTAAAAGCAGACAAACATTAAGAAACTTAGAATAGGAGTAGTAATATGAAATTAGAAAGTAAGTATGATTTGGGACAACATGTTTACATGGTAAATGCGTTTGATAAAGATGTCGTCTTTTTTGGACCTATTATAGAAATGTCAATATATGGAAGCATGTCTATACTTGCTCCTGTACCAAACTTTATTTACAAAATATCTATAGAGAAAATATTTGACTACAAAACGCTGTGTCCTTTACAGAAAGATAGTTCTGCATTTGAACGATACAAAGACGTTGCCTATTTCTCATTACTAGAGAAATATGTTTTTGTACACTATCAAGACATTCAATTAAATTAACACAACAAGGAGAAAACAATGAAAAAGCTTGGAGCAACTACACAAGAAACTTCAAAAGAAGAGACGTTGTATGGACCGACTATTGGTCGTTTTAAGGAAATAAAAGAATACAAACACCGGTGCTTATCTGGACCAAAGCGAAGAGAGGCTGTTACCTACCCTACTTTTCGTAGAAACTTTGAAACACACGAGATAGAAGCTAGCTATAATACTATTATTCTGCCTCCTGTTTCAACCGGTATTCGAAGTATCTTTGACAAACTAGAAGCTATTGATAAGAAAATTCAAGAGTCGTCTGGAATTGATAAAAAATCAATGTACTCTCCGTTGTCTAGGTCTACAAAGTTTGTCTATATTGTTCTTAGTAGAGACTTAGAAAACGAAGGTAAACCTTGGGTTGGTCCTTGGGAGTATCCCATTAGTGTATCTAGAACTATTACAAAACTTCAGGCCGAAGAAAGCACAAAAGATAGTTCTAAACTACGATACGGACCCTACTGGACGTGGGATGTTATTGTGGAAAAGTTTGAAGACAAAAACATTAAGTCCACAGACAAGCGAAGAACGATTAAGTATACCGCTCAGGTAGATCCCGAATGTATGCCTTTAGCTGGTAAAATATCAAAAAAGGCAGTAGAAGAGGCTGACTTTTTTGACAACAATCCAGAATTGTTTGAAAAATATCTATCTACTGCATTTACTCCAGAAGAGATTGAGGCAATCAACGCCTACTCTCATTCTTTGGATGACATTGTAGTACCAGTTACGTCGGATGCTGAGATTTTGGCTATCTTAGCAGAGTTTCCTATTAATCTACAAGCAACAGACGATGCTGGCAATGACGTGTTTAAGTTTAAAAAACAACTTGCTCTTGAGATTAGGTCTCTTGGACAAAATCTATTAGCCGAACACGTACCCGCGGAGACTAAACAGCTTCCTGTAGAAGATAGTGCATCTGCAACTTCAATGAATACTCCTTTAGTAGAAGAACCAGATTCACAAGGGTGGTAGAACCTCCAATTAGATAGATTAGAGCGGGGGAAGATTACTGCTTCCCCCGCTGTTGTAAACCATGATAACTTTAGAAACATACGAATACGTTCCCAAATATGAACAGTGGATATATGTTCCAGACGGAACTGTGCTACGCAGCAAAAGGTTGGCAAGGTGGTATGCTTTTTATAAATGGCGGATTGAACACCTTGAAAGAGATATCACAGGAATGGTTGAATCAATAGAATATACATTTCCAAACAAACGCTATCCATTTACCTATAACTCATACAAATTCGTATTTTTGCCTGATTTTATAGTAAAGTTTGTTAGGATTTTACAGCCTGAGCATCAAACCTTCACCTATATAAAAGGGAATTATGGAAAGATGCTTCGTATCGTAATGCATAAATATCCCGAGCTCTCAATTAGAGTAATTGAACCCAATGAAAGCAAGAAAACTCTAAATAATTTAAAGAATGGGGGACTAACCTTCGATAATTTAATTGTTTCTACAAAACAGGCATAAGAAGGGAGATTAGATGTTAGATTTTTTAGAAGAGACAAACTCACCTCCTTTTATGATTAGACGTTTTCTCTTTGTAGTTGCGTGTTCTGTTATAAAAGAAATTATAGGGAAACTTATCAATAGTTAATCAAAGGATTAAAATTATATGGCAAAAAACAACATAACTGACTTAGAAAAGATATTAGGACATATAGAAAAGGCATCAGACATTTCCCCAATAGAATTTATTAAAACTGACTTATTAGGGTTAGATACCAAAGTGTTTAGGGGGGGACTTCCTAGAGGCCGTTACATAGAATGCTTTTCCAAAGAATCAAGCGGAAAAAGTACATTCGCCCTATTTTTAGTGTCTAGAGTACAAAAAGCAGGCGGAAAATGTGTGTGGTTTGAGTCGGAAGGTACTCTAACTGCAGAATATGCAAAACAGTGTGGCGTTGATATAGACAATCTTGAAATAGTTAGAGACTTTACTACTGGGGAGGATTGCTTATATAAGATTAAACAACGTTTATCTCTAAACATTTACGATTTAATCGTGTTAGATAGCAACACCAAACTCATTCCAGAATATATTCACGAGGCAAAGGTAGAAAAGAATACGCAGTATGATAACCTACAACTAGCCAAAATGAATGCTAACTTCTTTCGCAGCTTAACGGGCTATGAAATAAGAGACATAAACAACAACTTAATTAAATCCGATAAAATATATTTTACAGGAACAGAAAAGAAAGATACGTGGCACAAGTTGTCTGACAAAAAAACCTGTCTATTGTTTATCTTTCATGCTATGGATGATTTAGCCGCCTTGTCTCCTGGAGCCATAACTGCTACCGGTGGAAGCGGAAGTAAGTTTGAGGCTACCATTCGTCTAGCCCTTAAGTTACGTGGCATTAAAAAGAACGCAAACGGAGAATTACTGTATAAGAAAATAGATGTCATAAGTACAAAGAACAAATTAGGAGTTCCTTTTGGATATACTACCTTATTGCTATACGGCGATGGAAAAGTAGAAGAGGAAAACAGCGATGAAATTTTAGTTGACATCGGAATTAACAAAAAGATTATTACACAAAACGGTCCGTGGTTCTCAATTAATGGAGAACGTTTTCAAGGAAAGGCAGCCGTGATAGAATATATAAACGAGCACCCAACGATAAAAGAGGAGTTACTTAAATAAGTGAGTCTTACCAATTCTTCTGAACTAAGTTTTGTTGCAATTGCTGATCTTCATTTAAAAGACAAGGAGTCTGTTGGAGATCTCGCTTCAAACGGATTATCTGTTCGTACCGTTCAAAAGTTAAATGCTCTTACTGAAGCAGTAGAATATGCTCTATTGCACGGAGTAGACATGTTTGTTAGTCTTGGGGACTTATTTGACTCTCCGTCTGTTTCAGAGAGACTTCGTTATGAAGTTCTGTTGCGATTAAAAGATTTGTTATGTTCGGGAATAGAGGTATATATAGTGGGAGGAAACCACGATACTTCTGATAACATAACTTACTCTTTGTTTTCTGATACTGCAATAGCAGAAGAGTTATATTATGCCAATAATCTTTTCGTTGCAAACAAGAAGGGGATTGATTTGTTGTTTCTTGCGTCTGGACAAGAGGCTAAAATTGTAGAGTATGTGCCACAGGCAACTACCTTATTGTTTTCCCATTGTCAAATTGTAGGTGCTAAATTTGATAATGAGAGAATTAGCAAACACTTTGTTTCAGAAGAAACCTTGTCAAAATTTGAAGCTGTTTTCTTGGGACATTTTCACAAGAGACAAAGACACAATAAATATAGATACGTCGGAGCCCTCTGTAGAAATAATTTTAATGAAAGAGACAATCCAGATGGATTTCTCTATGTGCGTATGAACAAGTCAAAAATTAGGGAAGAAAAATTCATCCCTATAAATGATATTAGATTTCTACAATTTGAAAAAACTGTTTCGGATGAAAATGAAATCTTTGAGTATATCAATTCTCTCGATTTAGAGAATGCTGCAGTGAAACTAAAAATTAGTACAAACGGTTCTTTTTTGCCCCATTCTAGAAGAATTAGAGAAACAATTAGGAAAACAAAGAATCCATTTGATATATTCATTGAATATGAAGAACCTAGACAATTAATTGAGCATGGTTTTAAGGAATCACTCTCGTACAATGAAATTTTCACAAAATTTGTCTCAATGAACAAACTTACCCCCTCTACTGTAGAAATAGGTCAACATATTTTAGACAAAGTGTTTAACAACCAATAACCCAAAACAAAGGAGAACAACATGTCAACCTTCTCAACACTTTCGTGGTCTAACGTAGCCTCAATCGTAGCAATGGCTGCAGCTGTAGTTATTACGAAAAACAACTGGTGTTTGCTTGGATTACTAGTTCCTCTCATTAACACAGTTGCGTTCTTATTCATTTCTTTAGGAACACTATCTCCTGATTCGTTGGAGACAATGCCTAACGAAAAGAAGTACAACAAATAATCAAAACTAACAGAAATTAGTAAGGAGAAAAAGAATGTTATTGTCAAAATTATCAAAAACACCAAATCTGTCTATAATGATTTGGAAGATAAATGAAATGATAGATGCTATTAATGCATTATATCTGGAGTCAAGCAAAGTAGATGTTGCAACAAAAGTGAGTACTTCGCAGAAAGAGGAGAAACACGCCTCGGATAATCTCTTACCTTCTGATGTCTACGACACAAAACCTGCTAAGAAAAAAGCAAGCAAGGAATAAAGTAGTGTTTCTAAAAACGATAGAAATTGACAACTACATGTCTTTTGGAAGGGGAGTCAAAGTTGACTTCGATGACTCCCTTTCCGAAGTCCTTCTTGTTGGTACATCAGATTTAGAAGGCTGTGACAGCAACGGCAGTGGAAAAACAAACTTTGCATCTGCAGCTTTTTGGTGTATTTTTGGCATTCCTCTTGTTGAAGATGCTTCCGCTGATGATATTATTCGTATAGGAGAGACTGAGTGTTCGGTGTCCGTTACTCTAGAAGTAGATAACAATCTTGTATCAATTCAAAGAGTTAGAACAGACTCTGGGGAAAACTCTCTAAAGTTCTATATAAATAATGTTTTAGTAAACAAAAAGACAAGTGTGCCTACTGAGGTTCAGAAAGACATTAATGCTTATTTTAATTTAAACGGTACTCCAAAGCAATTAGTTGCTGATATTTTATCTACTAACTTTCTTTCATATAACTCAGTAGATATGTTTGTTAGCAAACGGGTTTCTTCCGCCGATAGATTTGCTTTCATTTCTAGGATGTTTAATCTGGACAAGTGGGTAGAGTGTAAAGAAGAAGCACACAAACTAATTGAGGAAACTTCTCCAGACTTATCCGTCTTACTCGGACAATTAAACATCATCGATGATAATTTATCAAAAACTAATCCAGAATCTCTTCTTAAAGAGAACACAGTACTACAAGCAGAGCTTCTAGATGAAGAAGAGCAACTACGTGTCTATAGTTCTATAAGTACACAATTAGATGTTTTAAAAACTAAGGCACAATCTACAAAAGAGTCTCTCTCAAGAGAGACTTCGATGCTGAGTACATATCGAACAGACATTTCAGCACGACTGCAAGCCTTGTTAGCGGATGAGCGAGAAACAACGGAAAACATAAACCTGCAGAATACTATTATAAAGAACTCTTTTCCCCAATACAGCGTCAAACAACTACAAAACAAAAAAGAAGAAGAGGACAAGAAAAGAGCACAGACGGACGAGCAAAAAAACACACTGACACTAGAACGTCTTTCTCATGTTTCAGTATTGGATGCTCTCGTCAAGACTAAAACCGGAGAATTAAAATGTCCTAATTGTAATTCCTCTCTCTTGTACAAAAACAATACTCTGCAACAGTTTAGCTTGAACGAAGTAATTAAAGATATTGAAAAAGAAGAATTAATTATTGCAGATATTACAAATAAAGTAATAACGCTCGAAGCATCTATTAAAGAGAGTAATTTATTAATTCAAAGGTATAATCAAT
>Ga0172371_10008127_pt1 | contig 14747 bp, 23 predicted proteins | sample Lak12m_FD_114543 | JGI IMG/M metagenome (GOLD analysis project Ga0172371, IMG submission 114543) | Freshwater microbial communities from Kabuno Bay, South-Kivu, Congo - kab_022012_12m | ecosystem: Environmental > Aquatic > Freshwater > Lake | place: Democratic Republic of the Congo: South-Kivu... | reverse complement strand
TGGCGAAAACACCTTCCGGCAACTTGCGCTGGGGATTTGCCACATGTATGTCCACTTGGCTTGCCGGGCCGGATTCATTGGGACCACCTCGAAGGGAATCGAACACTTTTGTTCGCTGCCCTCCTAAGGCTATGAACGAAACCGTTCGGAGACGGAAACATTTATAAAGGAGATTCTCCTCAGATGATGATGGCAATCAAGCTTCAGGCGCATCCCATCGATTTGAACAAGCTAAAAGACGATGTGCGAGTCTGGAAAACACCCATTGCTGTGCAAAAAGATGTTCTGCGGTTCTTGGTGGAGTTGGAAATGGGCATGGTCAATCGAGGGAAACGTATCTGCGAGGGACGCCAAGCCAAGTACCTGTGCTCGCTCAGGACGCCTCTGGAATTCTTCAACAAACCGCTTCCCAAGATCTCGCTGACTGATGTGGAGCGTTTTGAGCGTGCGCTCAATACGGATCAGATTGTCAGCCGTTTGCATCTACGGCCATTCGCGGCATCAACGAAGGTGGATATTCGCAAGGTATTGAAGGTGTTTCTGCGCTGGCGATTAGGTCAGGCGAAGGCATTGCGACTTACTGGCTGGCTGGATACGCATGACCCCAAGAAGACGCCTGAATTCATGACGGAACAGGAAGTCGAGCAATTGTACCGGCATTGTCGGTCAGCCGAACAACGATTCGCCGTCGCGGTATTGTTTGATTCTGGTGCTCGTGCCGAAGAGTTCATCAATATTCGTTACGAGGACATCCAGTTATCGCAAGGGCAGGAGAATTTCGTCAGAATCACACTCAAAGAGGAGTACAGCAAGACTAAGGGACGCACCATCTCCCTTTACTGGAGACACAGCACAGAGGCGGTCACGGAGTATCTGAAAGAACGCGTTGCAGACGGTATTACGAGTCAGGATCCAGTGTTTCGCAACACGTACAACTCCCTACGAATGTTCTTGGGGCGTCTCGGCAAACGCGTGCTGAAACGACATGTCCATCCACATCTGTTTCGTCACAGTTCAGCCACTTACTATGCGACGAAGCTGAATCGCCAAGAACTGTGCTACCGCTATGGCTGGCGATTCAGCAGCGAGATGCCCGACGTCTATATTTCCCGTGCCGGCATGGAGAATCACGAGTTGGACAACAAGTTCACCAAAACCGAGATAGGCGATTTGAAAGATGACCTCACCAAAATACAGCAGGAAACCAAGATCAAGGATGACCGCATCGCCAAGCTGGAATCGGCTCTGACGGAATTGCAGAATCGCCTTGCCGTTGTGACGGAGGTTCTACAACAAAACCCATCTATCGCCGATGTGGAAGCGAGCCTGCGACGCAAGAAACAACCACAAAGAAGTACACCATGGAATTCATACAGCGAGCCAAATATTGCGCAACCAGTTGATCGAAAGGGAGAGCGGGTGAATAGAAAGGCTTAAATACTATTCCTGCGATCACCGGTCATGGAAGACTGGCCGCTCGTTGTGACTCTAGTGACGCTGATCGTTCTTGGAACGGGTGTAAATATTTGGTGCATCGAGTCTGCCGGGGATGGCGTTATCCGCCATGTTAACGAGCTAACCGCCAAGAGGGGGAAAGCCCTCGACCAGCATTTGGGTGTCACACTTCGATTGCTGGAGCAATGTTTTGATGCTTCACCGGAGTTCTTGCCGTTCTATTCTGAACGAACGACTTTATTGAACAGTGGGACACAGATGATCAACTTGTCCGGGGAGTGGAGGAACATCGAAAACACCACCCGCAGTTTGACACGCCTAAACATATCGAAAACAAGAGGAACATGGACCATTCAAGCTTGGGCTAGATGCAAACCGGGAGAATGTGATTGGGGAACGGTGCCGCTGCAGCTTCTGGGCGATTCAATTTTAGACGATTTGCCACGGTATGGGTTGGCCCGTTGGGATTGGGGATTCAAAGAAACAGTGATGACTTTACGGACCAATGGCAAAGAACTGGTGTTGGAGAAGTTCGATTGTTTCAAAGATGATTCAAGCTGGGCGAATTACCATTCGGTTGAATGGTTTAGCCGATAAGTGCACGGCGACTGGGAATATGCCGATTCCCAAGAGAAAAAACACACTAATACCAGATTCGGAAAGGCAAACAAACAAATGCACCAGATTACACTCTGACTTCGACGGAAACCCCATTCAACCGGCACAGCCGGCGCACTTCTTCGATGACTTCTTCACTGGCATTCGTCAGCAAGTGCCCCGGCACGACGATTCGCCGCGTTCCCGTGTTGATCTGCCGCTGTACCCAGTCAATCAATTCGCGGTCCGTATTTGTCGAGCTCATCACGTATCACCTCCAGCTTTCTATGTTGCCGGCTGTTTATAAACCTTGCGCGGGTTAATCTCGATGGTGGATCAACTGCCTCGACAGCACTCGGGGACTGATCCGAACCAAGAACTGATCGTGAATCACTCGCAGTGCTGCTCCTCCACGGATCAATAAATCGAGTTCTATGTCGAGGCTCAACGGGAGTCGAACCCTCCGGGCGCCGCGCCGGCTCCCCTTGAAAATCAACAACATGTAGAATTGCCAAGCATTCTCGCGCTTTCTTAGTCGGCAAGGAAACGCAACAGTGCGCAGCGAGACAAATCCGGTGCGTCACCAAAGCGTCACGCGTTCACGGCACTACTCAGGATGGATAGTAGACTTGATAAAGACTGTCGACCGGGATGACGGTGGAGTGTACATTCGGCACCAATGAACCAACATCCTCCAAGCCGTGATGGGGTAGCGGGGTTCAATCTGCTGAGTGTCCATCCCATCCGCGCAATGCTCACGTGGCACGGATTCCCAGCTGTGTTTCAGGTGTTGATGTTGGCGGTTTTTGTCGCGCTGGCGATTGCCGGGTGGAATCACTATGCGCCTTCAGGCGTCAATCCGAAATTGTACGCCAAGACCAACATCGTGAACTTGGTGATCTGGGGTTTGTGGTGGCCGGCAATCATCTGGGTGACATTTTGGCTGGGGCGCGCATGGTGCATCGTTTGTCCGCTCGAATTCGTTTCCAGTCAGGCGGAGGTTATCGGGCGAAAAATCGGCCTTGGACAGATGCCCATCGGCGGACGAGTGACCCGTGGCAGTCTGGTGATTATTTTCTTTGCGCTCCTGCAACTGCTCGTGCCGGGTGCACAGATGCATCGTGTCCCGCATTATACGTCTTTGTTTCTGTGGGTTTCCTTGACGATGGCTTTCGCGGTGGGACTGTTCTACAAGGACCGCGCGTTCTGCCGGGGATTCTGTCCGGCGGGGTTGTTGCTCAGCGCGTACGGTCGCGGCGGCATGCTGGCCATCCGTCCATCAGTTGCCTCCCGTCGCGACACTGGCAGTTCCACGCCCAACACCTACGCTTGTCCGTCGTTGTTGAACCCGGCCCAATTGAATACAAGCAAGGACTGCCTCCTCTGCGGCGACTGCGTGAAAGCGGACACGACGGACGGAATGCAGTTGCTGCTACGGGCACCGTACGCCTACAGCGATTCGCGTGAAACGGTTGCTTCATGGTCGCTGACGTTGTTTGTCATGATTGACTCCGCATTCGTGACATATGAGTTGTGCGAAATGTGGAGCACGGCGGATTCCGTTTTCGACTGGGCACCGGAGCAGGTTGTCCGAGTGCTCAATGCAGGAGAGCTGGCTGGGTGGATCAAAGGGGCGTGGATGGTTGCGGTCGTGCCGCTGGTGTTGTGGACGGCGTTGGGGCTGATTGCACGGGCGTTCGGCGCGGGTCAATCGCTCGGCGACGCGTGGCGACGGTTGGCATTGCCGTTGACAATTGTGACCGCGGCCGGGCACATGGCCAAGGCTTTGGAGAAGTTCACGTCATGGGTGGGGTTTCTCCCGTATGCATGGATCGAGCCGGACGGCGTCCAAACAGCCATCAAAATCACCGCTAAAACGCTGCCACAACCGGCCGCTTGGTTTTCTACTTTTACGTTGGTCATCACGGCTTTGATCCTGATAGTCGTTGGGATTGGTTTGGCCTTGCGTGAGGCACGTCTGACTGATCCCGGAAAAGGGCACCTGCGAACTGTTCCGATTTTGCTGTTAGGTGGCTTCTACTCTTTGCTTGTATTTGGTTGGGGTGGATGGATCAGATGACCACGCGCCTTGCTCGCTTCAGCTAGAGTCACTGTTTTACGCCTCGGTGACTGTGACAGGTTTAATGCCGTACGCGAGCAGATAACAAATACCCGACAGGCGTAGGCTTGTTCTACGGGTGACAAAGCATTTGACACATGCCCATTATGGTCATATGCTCATAATACTGAGGATAGTTATGCCGCGACCTTATTGCCAACGTCGTGTCGGGTTTGCGCCCGACGCCACCTATTTCAAGCCGGCCGGCGTGCCGTTGCGCGCGCTGGAGGAGGTCGTGTTGTCGCTCGACGAACTTGAGGCCCTGCGGTTGGCTGACCTCAACGGCCAGTATCAGGAACAGGCGGCAGAACAAATGAAGATTTCGCGAACGACCTTCGCGCGCATCGTCGAGGCCGCCCGCAAGAAAGTGGCCGACGCCCTCATTCACGGCAAAGCGCTGCGGATCGAAGGCGGCCCGGTCATCATGAAAGGAGACAAGAATATGCCAGCAGGACAAAGTCAAGGCGGCGGTCGCGGACGCGGCCCGTGCGGTTGCGGACAGCGACGTGGCCAAGGTGGTCCGGGAGGGCGCGGTGGCGCACCTGTGGAGTGTGTGTGCCCAAAATGCGGCGAACGCGCACCGCACGTGCCCGGCGAGCCGTGCCAACAAAAATCTTGCCCCAAGTGCGGGGCACGCATGATCAGAGCATGAACAACAAACCAACGAAAGGAGTCACATCATGCCACGAGGAGATGGAGCTGGACCAATGGGCGCCGGCCCGATGACGGGTGGGGCGCGCGGTTATTGCGCCGGGTTTGGAGGACCGGGATTTGCCCGCGGTCGGGGCGGCGGTTTTGGCCGCGGCGGCGGGCGTGGTTGGCGGCACTGGTATTACGCAACTGGGCTGCCCGCCTGGATGCGCGGCGCTCAGGGCGCACCCCCAGCAGCAGCAGCTACCGAGAAGCAATGGCTGGATAATCAGGCGCAAGCCTTGCAAGCTCGGCTCGAGGAAGTCCGCCAACGTTTGAGCGAACTGGAAGCGGAGAAACAGTGAAGATCGCCGTCACTGCGAGCGGCGCGTCATTGGACGCGCCGCTCGACCCCCGTTTCGGACGAGCGGCACGGTTCATTCTCGTGGACAGCGCGACGGGTGCGTTCACCGTTCATGACAACACGCAGAATCTGAATGCCGCGCAGGGTGCCGGTATTCAGGCGGCGGAAACCGTCTCGCAGCTTGGCGCGGAGGTGGTCATCACCGGCCACTGCGGCCCGAAAGCATTTCGTGCGCTCCAAGCCGCCGGCATTCAGGTCGTGACCGGCGCGGCCGGCACGGTTCGCGAGGCCGTGGAACGTTTCCAAAAAGGCGAACTGAAACCGGCCACCGATGCCAACGTAGAAGGGCACTGGGTGTAACCGAATGGAAACGTCATGAGAATGTTGCGGGGTCGAGGTCAAGGAATGGGTTGCGGGCGAGGACCATGTGGCAGAAGGCGATGGGGAATTGCGCATGGTGTGACCCCGGTTTTGTCGGCGCCGAATCCGAAGGCGACAGGTCCGTTGTCGTCGCCGCCCCCGAAACAACCGACCCGACTCATTGCTGTGGTGGAGGCCGAGAACTGCGCTGCTTGTGGCGTGTGCGCGCGGGTCTGCACGGCTGGCGCGATCACGCTTGCGGACGTTGCCACCATCAACTCCGACCGTTGCACCGGATGCGGCGAATGCGTAGCCGAGTGCCCGCAAGACGCGCTGCGATTACAGCCTGCGTGAGAAAGGAGTCAATCCAATACAACGAATCCTGCTGAAATCGAAAATCCACAGAGCAACCATCACTGACAAACAACTCGATTATGAAGGCAGCATTGCTCTGGATCGGCGATTGATGGACGCGGCTGACCTGCTGTCTGGCGAACAGGTTCATGTGCTCAATGTCAACACCGGATCGCGCCTGATCACTTACGTCATCGAAGCGCCCGCCGGCTCTGGCACGGTGATGCTCAACGGTCCGGCGTCGCGACTCGGAGAACCCGGCGATCTTGTTGTTCTGTTGGCTTACGCGCTCGTGCCGGCGGCCCGAGCCAGACGATTTAGGCCGGTGGTCGTCCGCGTGGACGCAAAGAACCGGCCACTGCCAAAAACCACGTTGAAGAAGAAAGAAGGCTAACAGATTCATGAATGCCGATACAACCTGCGCCGCTGGTGCGCCTTCATCGCCCGCTGCCCGCGCGCAAGCAGACGAAGTGCTGCAGGCGCGCCTGCGCCAAATCCGGCACCGTTTGATTGTGCTGTCCGGCAAGGGCGGCGTCGGCAAGAGCACGGTGGCCGCCAACCTGGCCTTGGCCCTTGCGCAGGCTGGTCACACCGTCGGCTTGCTCGACGTGGATGTCCATGGGCCAAGCATTCCGAAACTGCTCGGCTTGGAGAATGCCGAGATGAAGAATGATGCCACGGGACTGCATCCGGTTTGCCTCCGTCCAAACTTGAAAGTCATGTCCATCGGTTTCCTCGTTGAGAATGCCGCGTCCGCCGTCATCTGGCGTGGCCCAATGAAGTACAACGTGATCCGCCAGTTTCTGCGCGACGTGAATTGGGGGCCGCTGGATTATCTCGTGGTGGACTCGCCGCCCGGCACTGGGGATGAACCGCTGGCGGTGGTCCAGTTGATTGGCCAGCCGGCGGCAGCGGTGGTGGTAACCACGCCCCAAGACGTGGCCGTGGCCGACGTGCGTCGCTCGATTAGCTTTTGCCGCCAGCTCTCGCTCCCGGTGGCCGGTCTCATTGAGAACATGAGCGGCTTTGTTTGTCCGCATTGCGGGAAAACGACGACCCCGTTCAAGTCCGGCGGCGGCGAAGCTCTCGCCCGCGAAATGAACGTGCCGTTCCTTGGCCGCGTGCCTTTGGACCCCACGGTTGTGCTATCAGGAGATGGAGGGAAACCGTTTGTCGGCCAACTCAATCAGACCCCTGCGGCACAAGCTTTTGACTCGATTGTAGCTGGCATCAAGGGCGGGCTTACGAAACAAGTTGAACAAAACCAATCATGAAGAAAGGCGGTTGATGATGAAAAACGGAATGGAAATCCTCGCTCAGGCATGGGCGGAACGTGAAGGCCCGGCGGTCTTCGCCACCGTGGACGTGAATGGTAAACCCAATGCCATCTACGTCGCAGAGATTTGGTTAGAACCCCTAGAGGGTTTTCTGGTGGCGGACAATTATTTTTGCAAGACGCGCGCCAACATTCAGAACGGTTCCGAGGGCGCGATTCTGTTCATCACCAAAGACCGCAAATCCTATCAGGCGAAAGGCGGGATCACCTACCGGACAGAAGGCCATTTATTCGAGGTCATGCGGTCGCGGCACGATCCCAAACACCCCGGCGTAGCTGTCGCGGTTATGCGAATTGCGGAAGCCTACAGTGGCGCGGAAAAATTGCTTTAGGTGTCATGACCTCAACCCCTCACGACCTCATTACGCTGTTTGTGGCCATCGGCGTTGTGCGCAGTCTACACCAACGTGCAGCGGAAACACCGATCCAACCGGTCTACGCAGGTGGGTGCCGGGGCCAGGCGGAGATTTTTCCGGAGTTTGCCGACGGGTTGCGCGACCTCGAAGGCTTCTCGCACATCTACCTGATTTATCATCTACACCAAGCGCCACCGGCCCGACTACTGGTCAAACCGTATTTACAGGACGCAGAACACGGCGTGTTCGCCACGCGCACACCGGGCCGACCCAACCCGATCGGACTGAGTATCGTGAAGCTGGAACGACGCGAGGGCAACATCCTCTACCTCGACGGCCTCGACATTCTCGACGGCACACCGTTGCTCGATATCAAGCCGTACTGCGCCCGTTTCGATTGCATCCAGCAAACCCGCAATGGCTGGCAGGACGACGTGGACGAGTCCACCGCCCAACAACGCGGTGCGCGCCAAGCAAAGGGAGATGGCGCATGAGAACAACATTGGACTGTATTCCTTGTGTGGTGCGCCAAACCTTGGAGGCGGTGCGGATTGTGTCCCACGACCCGGCGGTTCACGAGCGGTTGCTGCGGGACGTCTTGCGCTGGACTGCCGAAATAGACATGAACGTCACCCCGCCGGCGCTGGCGCAACGCATCCATCGGCACATCCGTGAACTGACACGCGTGGCCGATCCGTATCGCGCCGCCAAGGATCGCTGGAATCAGACGGACCAGCGATTGTTGCCGGAACTGGAAGCACTGGTGGCCAAGGCCGACGACCCGCTGGCTGTGGCGGCTCGTCTGGCCATTGCCGGTAATGTGATTGACCTTGGCATCAACGGACACATGACGGAAACCGATTTACGCGCCGCGATCCAGCATGCCCTGCACGATTCGTTTGCGGGTGACTGGCACACATTTCGCCAAGCAATGGTTCGCGCCAGTTATATCCTGTATCTGGCCGATAATGCCGGGGAGATTGTCTTTGACCGTCTCTTGCTTGAACAACTCTGGCCGGCGCGGGTCACCATGGTTGTGCGCGGCGCGCCCGTGCTCAATGATGCGACGCGCGCCGACGCGCAGGCGGTGGGATTGACCGATGATTTCACAGTGATTGACAACGGCTCCGATGCGCCGGGCACGATTCTCAGCGAATGCTCGGCGGAGTTTCGCCGGCAGGTTGACGAGGCGGACCTGATTCTGGCCAAGGGACAGGGCAATTACGAGACGCTCAATGACTGTCCGCACAACATTTTCTTCCTGTTCAAAGCCAAATGCCCGGTGGTCGCCGCAGAGGTGGGAGTCGCGGTCGGTACGCAAGTTTTGTGTCGTTCCACCCAGTCCGTCACATGAAGGCCACACATGAAACTGGCGATTGCCAACAACAGGGGCAAATGACATCGTAGATGAAACATTCTCGCGTACAAAGTAATCTCGGTTTTCGCCTGATGACGGTGGGGCTTCGATTGCGTGACCTGATCTGGTCGCCAGCCAAGAAACTTTATGAAACGGGTCTACGACGGGGCATGGCGGTGCTGGATTTCGGCTGTGGCCCCGGCGGTTTTACGCTTACTGCGGCCCGGTTGGTTGGAGCAGAGGGTCGTGTGTATGCTCTCGATGTTCATCCTTTGGCCATCAAATCGGTGCAGCGTGCGGCTGCCGAGCGAGGTCTGAAGAACGTCCATGCGATTCTTGGCACAAGCCTCGGCGAACTTCCGTCCGACAGCATTGATGTCGTGTTGCTCTACAATGTCCTCCATGAACTGCCGGACCCAAAGTCGGTCCTGGCAGAAATCTATCGCGTTCTCCGGCCCACCGGAGCTCTTTCCGTCAGCGATCATTGTCTTCGAGAACGGGAAATATGCGACCAAATCACAGATGGTGGTTTGTTCCAACTCGCCAGTCGGTGTCGCCGGACACATGGGTTCCGTCGCGCCGGGACAACGGAGGAAGCTCGATGATTCTGGCTGTTGCTTCGGGCAAAGGCGGCACCGGCAAAACGACGGTGGCGCTTTGCCTCGCGCTGTCTGCTGACCGGCCGGTGCAACTGCTCGATTGCGATGTCGAGGAACCGAACTGCCATTTGTTTCTCAAACCGCAAATTCACCGGCGGGATGCGGTCACCTTGCTGGTGCCGGTCGTGGACGCCGCGAAATGTGACGGCTGCGGCAAGTGCCGGCAACTCTGCCAGTTCAACGCCATCGCGGTGCTCAAAGGCAAAGCGGCGATTTTCCCAGAACTGTGTCACAGTTGCGGCGGCTGCGCGAAGATTTGCCCGACCCACGCCATCCGTGAAGTGGAACGCGAAATCGGGTCTGTCGAACACGGTTCGAGCAACGGCGTGGAATTTGTCACCGGCAGCCTGAACGTCGGCCAGCCGCTCGCGCCTGCCGTGATTCGCGCGGTGAAACGCCACGCCACCGGCGACGACCTGACCATTCTCGACAGCCCACCCGGCACCTCGTGTGCGATGGTTGCCACTGTGCGCGACGCCGATCACGTGTTGCTCGTGACCGAGCCGACACCGTTCGGCTTGCATGACTTGAAACTGGCGGCGGACACTGTGCGCGAGTTGGGACGGTCGTTTAGTGTCGTCATCAATCGCGCGGACATCGGCGACAAACGCGTGGTCGAGTATTGCCGAGCAGAGAACATTCCGGTCCGTCTGCAGATTCCCGAAGACCGGCGAATTGCCGAGGCGTATTCGCGCGGCGAGCCGATCCTGTCCGCGCGGCCGGAATTGCGCGACGATTTTCAGAAACTCTTGGTCACACTGACCAATCAATCCGAAGGACCAAAACCATGAAACTAGGCATCGTCATCAGTCAAACCGATCCCGAAACCGTCTTCAACGTATTGCGGCTGGCATTGTACAGCCTGCAACAGGGTGATCAGGTGCGCATTTTCCTGTCGGGGCGTGGTGTGGAGATTGACCGGATCGCGGACGCCAAATTCGACGTGAAGACGCAGGCGCAAAAGGTTTTGGATGCGGGCGGACATTTCTTCGCGTGCGGCTCGTGTCTGAAACTCCGTAACGCAGGCGGATCGGAAATCTGTCCGCTTTCCACCCTCAAGGATCATTACGAGATTGTCCGCGACTCGGACCGCTTGGTGACGATTTGAACGAGACGGAAAAATACCGGCATGCGTGTGAATCGGAATTCTGGCACAACGTCTTTTGCGCCGAGTCGGACTATCTCTGCCGCGCCTTGGAAGGCTGCCGAGATGTCCTGAGCGTGGGCTGTGGGCCCGCCACGGTGGAAGACGCGTTGAGCCAGCGTGGGTTTCGCGTGACCGGACTCGACGTTTCATCAGAGGCTTTGGTGGCTGCGGCGGAAGGCGTCAAGACCGTGGCGGCGCGCGCCGAAGACCTGCCGTTTCCGTCAGCCTCGTTCGACGCGGTGATTTTCGTCGTTTCTCTGCAATTCATTGAGGACTACCGAAAAGCATTGGCGCAGGCCGCGCGGGTATTGCGCGACGGCGGGCGGATTGTTGTCATGCTACTCAATCCGTTGTCTGCCTTTTTCCAGACAAAACTCCACAGTCCGGACTCGTATGTGCGCAAGATTCGTCATCTCAATCTGCCCGAAATGGAGAGCGCAATCGCCGAGCTGTTTCACATTCAGACGGAGTATTTCCTCGGCGTGAACGGCATGACCTTGTTCGAGATCCGGGCGGCGGGCGACGCGGTGCTGTACGTCATCAAAGGCGTGCGAAAGGATATGCTGCCATGAGGGAACTCGTCATCCTCAGCGGCAAAGGCGGCACGGGCAAGACCAGCGTGGCGGCGTCGTTCGCCGCGCTGGCCCAGAACGCCGTCATCGCCGACGCCGACGTGGATGCGGCTGACCTGCATCTGGTGCTTGCGCCGACCGTGGAGGAACGCCACGACTTTCGCAGCGGTCACGAAGCCGTGATCCGGCAAGCGGATTGCCTCAAGTGCGGTGCGTGTCTGGCGCATTGCCGGTTCGAGGCGGTCCGCATGGACGGGAAGGAGGCCGGCGAGGCGACGTTCACGATTGACCCGGTCGCTTGCGAAGGGTGCGGTGTGTGCGTCGAGATGTGCCCGGCGGAGGCGATTGATTTCCCAGAGCGCAGTTGCGGGGAGTGGTATGTGTCGCAGACCCGGTTCGGGCCGCTGGTTCACGCCCGATTGCGGCCCGCCGGGGAAAACTCCGGCAAGCTCGTCACGCAGGTCCGCACCGCCGCCCGGCAACTGGCCGAACGCGACGCCCGCAAACTGATCGTCGTGGATGGCCCGCCCGGTATTGGTTGTCCCGTGATCGCCAGCGTGACCGGCGCGAGCGCGGTGTTGGCTGTGACCGAGCCAACCGTATCCGGCGCGCATGATTTGTCGCGTTTACTCAAGTTGACCAAACATTTCGGCGTACCCGCTTTTATCTGTGTGAACAAGTGGGACATCAATCCCACAATGACCGAACAAATTGAACAACAAGCCGCAGCCGATGGCGCAACCGTGGCCGGTCGCATCCCGTATGACCGGGCAGTGACCGCCGCGCAGGTCAACGGCCAACCTGTTGTTACCTACAGCACCGGCCCGGCGGCCCAACACATTGAAAAACTATGGGAGCACCTATGGAAATCGGCAGCCTGAAACCCGTGCGCATCGTCCCGGCCAACTTCGGCCCGTTGCGCGGCGCCAGTGGCGACGCGCGCATCACCGGCCCGTGCGGCGACACAATGGAGTTTTGGGTCTTGGTCGAAAACGGTCGCGTCAAGCGGGTGACATTCACCACGGACGGCTGCGAACATTCGATGCGTTGCGGCAGCGCAGCGGCAATGCTGGCCCAAGGGAAGACAATCGAGGAAGCAAGGACGATTTCGCAAGCCGATGTGATTGCTGCTGCCGGGGACATTCCGGAAAACTCGTGTCACTGCGGCCTGCTTGCCGCCAACACACTGAAAGCCGCGCTCGCCACCTCGTTGATGCCATGAACCGCATTACCGTCATCGTGGACAACACGGCGCGCCGGCCAGACCTGCACACGGAGCACGGCTTCGCTGCGTTGATTGAAACCGGGACGCATCGCGTGCTGTTTGACACTGGCCAAGGAACAGCGTTGCACCTCAATGCTGCCGTGCTCGGCATCGAACTGGCGCGCACGCACGCCATCGCCCTCAGCCATGGTCATTACGATCATACCGGCGGCCTGCCGGACGTATGGATGACACCGGACAAAACGCCGTTATATCTGCACGCGGGGGCATTGGCTGCTCGGTATCGCGTCAGTGCCGGAACGGTCAAAGAAATCAGCATGCCCCGGCCAGTGCGCGAATTGGTGGCGCAGCACATGGGCAGTGTGTGCTTCACCAACCAGCCGACTGAAATTGCGCCGGGGGTGTGGCTGACGGGCTTCGTGCCGCGCCATCATCACGAGGAAGTCGCCGAGCCGGAACCATTCTTTCTCGATCCGTGCGGACAGCAACCCGATCACCTTGTGGACGACCAAGCGCTGTATATGGTGACCGACAGTGGCGTGATCGTGGTGCTCGGCTGCGCCCATGCCGGCGTCATCAATACGCTCGACCACATCGCCATGCTAACCGGCCATGTCCCATTGCGGGCCGTCATCGGCGGGATGCACCTGCGCGCCGCCAGCCCGACGCGGCTGGCATGGACGGTGGTGCAGTTACAGCAACGGCAGCCGGTCATGTTGACTGCCACGCATTGCACTGGCCAAGCCGCGATGGACGCGCTAGCTGCGTCGTTCGGTAACCGGTATCGCCCTGCCGGTGCAGGAGCAGTCTTTGAATTTGCAGATGAAAACCAAAACCAAAAGGAGAAATAACTCATGTTGATCGCCATCCCTGTTGCCAACGGTAAACTGTGCGCCCATTTCGGGCACTGCGACCAGTTTGCCCTCGTCGAGGCCGACCCGGCCACGAAACAGATTCAGTCCACCAAATATCTCACGCCGCCGCCGCACGAGCCGGGCGTGTTGCCGCGCTGGTTGCACGAGCAAGGCGCGAACGTCATCCTCGCCGGCGGGATGGGCCATCGTGCCCAGCAATTGTTCGCGCAGAACGGCATCCAAGTCGTGGTCGGCGCGCCGGTGGACACGCCGGAAAATCTCGTGACCGCTCACCTGACCGGCGCACTGGTCAGCGGCGCAAACCTCTGCGACCACTGAGCATCATGAAACCGACCAAGCTGGGTCTGGCACTTGCGAAGGTCTGTGAGAACTGCCCGGCCTGCCGGACAGCCCGCAAACATCAGGCGGGCGCGGCATTTCGGTTCGTCAAGGCTGTCGAAGGAAGCGTCTGCCCATTCTGCCAAGCCTACGAGCGCGTGCATGGACGCAAAGCACACGAATCAGTGAAACTGTAACTTTTTCGCGGTATCTGGCTCAGTGAATAGCAAGCAACGAAAAGGTGAGCGAACCAGATTCCAATCAATGAGCCTATGAAAAAGTCAGCCAGTGAACATTATCGGCAGCGACGGGGCAATTGCGCCCAGTCGGTCGCGTTCGCATGGAATGCAGCGAATCCTGACCGCCAAAAGGGCGAAGAGTCGTTTTCCGCTTGCGGTGGTGGGCGAGCTCCCGAGGGACTGTGCGGGGCGCTGCACGCCAGTTGCACGTTAGCCAATCCATCGGCGGCGGAAGCGATCAAACAGTCGTTCGCGGAGAAATCCGGTGGCCATGTGAGGTGCCGGGAAATCCGCAAAGCCAGAACGCTGCTGTGTCACGAGTGCGTGGAGTTGGCAGCGGATCTGTTGGAAGAACACAGTAATTAACAAACATAAGAAGGAGACTGAAATCATGTGTGAACCCACAACCAACCGATTGCCGTTGATCGGCGAGAAAGCGCCCTCGTTCAAGGCGCACACCACGCAAGGGCCGCTCAATTTCCCCGATGACTTCAAGGGGAAATGGGTCGTGTTCTTCTCGCACCCAGCGGACTTCACGCCGGTGTGCACAACGGAGTTCATGACGTTCGCTTCGATGCAGCCCGAGTTCGAGAAACTGAACTGCAAACTGCTCGGCCTCTCGATTGACAGCCATTACAGCCACATCGCTTGGCTGCGAACCATCAAGGAGAAGATTCAGTACAAGGGCATGAAGAACATCGAGGTCACCTTCCCGGTGATCGCCGACCTGACGATGGACGTGGCGAAGGCCTTCGGCATGTTGCAGCCCGGCGCCAGCAACACG
>Ga0172371_10008124_pt1 | contig 14751 bp, 24 predicted proteins | sample Lak12m_FD_114543 | JGI IMG/M metagenome (GOLD analysis project Ga0172371, IMG submission 114543) | Freshwater microbial communities from Kabuno Bay, South-Kivu, Congo - kab_022012_12m | ecosystem: Environmental > Aquatic > Freshwater > Lake | place: Democratic Republic of the Congo: South-Kivu... | reverse complement strand
GATAAAATCTCTTAATTTCTTAAACAACATCCTTGCGAAGATTGAGTCAAAGAAAAAAAAGGCTTACGAGGCGCTCATGCTGAATTCAGAAGGCCATCTTGCCGAGGGGACCATATGCAATGTATTTTTTGTGCTTACCCCCCCATCCCCCCCCTTATCAAGGGGGGGCAGAGGGGGGGTGCTTTGCACACCCTCTCTTGACTGCGGCATACTTGACGGCATTACAAGGAATATAGTTATAGAGCTTGCAAAGAAGAGCGGCTTAGCCATAAAAGAAGGAAAGTTCACAAGAGCGGACATCTCACGCGCCTCCGAAGTTTTTATAACCAATACGACTATGGAGGTTATGCCTGTACGCAAAGTTGATTCTGCCAGCTTTAAAGTAGGCAAAGTCACCAAACTGCTTCATGAAGCGTATAAAGAAGAGGTTAAGAAGTATCTGTCAAAGCAGGGATAAGCTTGAAAATGGCAACTCCCAAGATGGACTAACTATGGGTAGAAAAAATGCTTTGAAAAATTTTATAGAAATAAGTTATAAAATGACATGCCTGAAAAGAAAACCATAGAAGAATTTGAAGTCCAAGAAATGATTAAGACTTTCAAATCTATTTCAAATAGACTGCAGAAAGATTTTTTGATAGTTACCCTGATATTACTTTATATATTGATTATAAAAATAATCCCAATTCCGGGATTTGGAAAGGGCTTAGATTACAATGAATTTGCGACTAAAATAATCATTCTAATAGTATTTTTTATTTTGAATATCATCATATCAGCACTCCTTTTTAAAGTCAATATCCTTTATCGAAAAATAGATGATACAATAAAAAGATTTTATTATTATTCCCCGAATATGCCCGTACCAACTAAGGTGCACGGCGCACAATTTATGACCCCTTTTATTATTTCGGATAACTTTATTTCGGACTTTATTGTTTCTGGGCACAAACGACATCCCTCAATTAGACGGATTATTTTTTTAAGTATTTTCCCCACTATATTTTTCAGTATTTCATCCTCTTATGTCATTAATGATTTAACTGATAATATTTACATATGGTATTCATTATTGCTTCCTTCAATTCTTTTTTATGGTTTTTTTTATTATCTATTAACTAATTTTTTCTTTGTGAAGCGGTCCGCATTTTTAAACAGGTCTGAAATTGGGAGTCGTATTATTGTAAAGTTTTCTCAGTTGATTGGAACAAACGTAAGCAGTATCTCTCCTTTTTTAATAGCTGGAATTGAACCGCAACTAGAACTATTTTTTAGCGAATTTAATGCGTTAAAACTTTACAGCATTTTTGATAGCAATGAATATATCATTTTAATTAAACGTATCATTACAGAAATGAAAAAAAATCTGTCTAAAATTTCTGCGGACGAACCAAAAAATCAAACAGAAAAACAAAAAATAAAAGAATTTGACCGGATTATTAATAATATCTCAGATGATATTATAAGATTTAGCAATACTACAGATTATTCCCTTGCAATCGAGTATCATTCCAACAAAGCCTTGTCAGTAAGAATAAATAATTTCTTCGCATTTATATACTATTCCCTTAAAAAATAATTTTTCTTCTATTGTCTCTATTATGTCTTATGAGATTTTTGGGGTCATGAGATTTTTGGGGTCAAACCTTCATTATTCATTTATTAATCTCTCCTTTAGTCCCTCTATCTCTTTCTTTAATTTCTTCTCCTTATCCAGCCTGCCCTCTATTGCTTTTATTGCTCCGCTTGTTGCCGGACCCTTTATGCTGAAAAAGCTTCCAATCTCTATATTCTTTTTTCCGCTTAGTATCTTTGACAGGTATATCGCTATTTGCCTCTCCCGCTTGTCTTTGCCCCTCTTAAGCAAGTCTTCCTCATTCTTTCCATAGTAAGAACAACAGGTCTTTAGAATTCGATCTATCGGCACTTGCTCTCGCAGTCTTTTTATCTGAGGAAGCTCCTCACTGACTTTTATCTTATCTAAATACTTCATTACCCTTGCCTTGAATTTACGGCTGCCGAGGATTATCCCTGCCTCCATATCCTTAAACGGTCTTCCTTCTATGCTCATACCTTCTCTGACATACGCCTTGTATTTTTTCTTTGCTTCGCTTTTTTTATCCGAAAAATAAGAAAGCGTATCAGCAGTGTCAACAAGAGACCCTTTTATTAAATCGCCTGTATAAGCCCTGTAGCTTGTCCATCTGTAATCCTCGGGCACTTGAGCTATCCTCGCCCTTACTGAATTTAAATGGATATATCTGCTTAAGGTCATAAGATATTCGTCTTTGTCCACTATTATCCCCTTGAATCTCCCTTGAAATAGATGACCGCTACGTTGGTATTTCCTGTTTGTATAAACTGTATAGCTTGTGTTTATGTTCTGCATTATCTGCGATATGTTTGCCTTCGGCGTCTCTATCAAAAGATGATAGTGGTTATCCATCAGCGCATATGCATGAAGCAAATAGCCATATCTCTCTTTCGTACGCTTAAGTATGTCTAAAAATATTTCCTTGTCTTTGTCATCAAAGAAAATCCTATCCCTGAGATTCCCTCTTGAGGTTATATGATAAAAAGCGCCTTCGAATTCTATCCTTAACTGTCTTGCCATTTGCTTGTATTATATTCATTCTCAACATCTTGTCAAATGATTTTTGAAGGTTTGACCCCAGTTCTTTCCTGCTTTTTGGCTATCATGTAATTAATAATCTTGTCTTTGCGGTAAATAATCAGGTCTTTAGTAAGTTGATTGAAGTCAGTTAGACTATTTGCATTAAGCATCGGGGTTATATCATAGTTTTGCATGAGTTTCACATAGGTAGAAAAAGCAACACCGTTCCCGTCCGCAAAGCCTTCGGTAGAAAACGTAGCGGTTGATGAGGTTTGAATTACATTGCCATTTGCATCAGGCAAAGAGAAACATTGATTGTAAATCATTGTCATTACGTCCGCCATCTTCCCTGTGCCAACGAGGTGTGCCGCAGCCGAGATGCCTGCTGCCGTCAGGGTAATTGTATCCGTACCTACTATTTGTCCGTTGGCGTCGGTATAGTTGATGGTAATAGTTTTGCCAATTAGCTGGTCAAATATCGCATTTGAAAGATCATTGTATTGTTGGGCATTAGCCCTGACTGCAGAATAGTCACTCACAAATGATTTGGTAGTAGCTTTTGGCACCCCACTGAATTCCACAATGGCTGCTAACTCCTGCGCTAACGGATTAGTTGCAACTTCACTTTTAGTTGTAACACCAAGTAATTGTTTGCCCACTCCATTAAGAAAATCGTTATAGGCCAGTTGCTTATCGCCAACTTGGTATATCCCTGCATAACTGGCGGCACTCACTCCTCCGTATTGTCCACTGTTTTCCATCCATCCCAGCGCGTCCAAAAACCCGATCCAGTCATTGCGGCTCACATTGTTGTTAATAATAATGCTCTTCCCTGCATAAAAATTCTCTGTTGTACTCCAGTTAACATTACCCATGATTAGTTTCCTCCTTTAGTTTTGTTATGTTTACTGTGATAAAGTCGCATAAAAACATCTGCAAATAAATTCAGCGTTTTTGCTGACTTATCCAATACCAAGCATCAAAGCTATTCTTTTCATCTATCCAAACCACTTTTTTTAGCAAATACATCGGGGCTTCAACTGGAATAGATGGGCAACATAAGGCATCTTTCGACCAGTCAAAGTCTTTTGCGGAATACCAGAGTTGACCATTTTTAAGAAAGATTCGCTCAATGAAACTAGGAAAACCAAATGAAGGTGTTGCGGGCTGAGACATGTGAGGGCGGACAAAAACACCGTAAAAACTATCATTAAGAACAGCGAAGACTGAAGTGGTCATAGATGAACCCCCTGAACAACCAGCATCTATAAAGAAAAGGACTACATACTCTTTTTTCCCATTACCATCAATATCATATTGAACAATATTTTTTTTATCAAAATTAAAATTACATCCAACGGTGTCCGCATAGGATTTAAGAACAACTGCAATTGTATCAACAGGTATTTCCCTTTCTGCGCATACCGCTGCACTGCTGAAACAGAGGCACAACAAGACTGCGACAGCAATTCTCACTAAAAATAATGAAGGTGACAAATTTATTTCTTTTCTGAATCCATTGCCCGCCCATATGCCGTCATTGCCAGCACCAGCTTCAATACGGTCGTTTAATGATGTGTCATAAAGAAAATCTGCCTTGTTATCCTTCTGGTCGCCTGTGATGGTATTTGTTGTCTGCGGGTCAACAGGCGCGTCAAGAAGATGAATGCCAAAATCGCCGTCTTGGAAGTTTTCATTAAGGATGGCGAGTTTTTCGCCGGTTGCAATGTCGTATAGAACTAAATCCGTGCCTTCTTTCTGCGCTCTTATCGCGCCTTCAGGGTCTTGATATGTATAACCATCGGGTTGCTTATAGAGAAATTTGATTTCTTTACCGTTGATTATTACGCTATTCTTGCCTTCTTTATCTTCTATAGTATCCGTTCCCTCGCCGGTGTTGATGTAATAAATGTCGTCGTCTGCTCCGCCTGCCAGATAGTCGTTGCCTTTGCCTCCAGTTACCTTATCGTTACCTGAACCGCCATGAATCACATCGCTTCCATCCCCACCATTAATGATGTCCGCTCCTTTTTCTCCAAATATTAAGTCGTTATTAGCTGTGCCTATTAACTTGTTTTCACCGGCGTCATTGCCAGTAGTTCCCTCTTTATAGGCATAAGTTGAAAGTCCAGCGCCTACTATTACTTCGCCGTCAATGGTGGGCTTATTGACAATAGCGGCATTATCCGTAACGTAGGCTTTGATAAGGTAGTCTCTCGCAGGTTTTATGTCAGTGTCTATGTCAGCATATTCCGCGGAGGGATATTTCTGCTCATAGTATTTCATTGTCTTTGTTATATCAGTCTCTTGAATCTGATGCCTCGTATACATTCGCATCACTTCTTTTGCTTCTGCATCGGTAAAAGTTGATCCAGTGTCATAAAGTCCGAAGAGATGAGCCTCGGCGTAACGGCGGTTGGCATGATCTCCGTCTGAATTTGAACCGTATCTGATTTCAAACCACGCTTCAGCACGGTTGTCGGACAAAATTGCTTTTGCAGTTGCAGGAAAATTAACAGCACTATATTTCAACGAAACGAGTGCAATTAGTTCTTTTGTTCCTTTTAAACTTTCTATGACTGCATTTGCTTCTGCCAATGTTTTGCCCACACTTGCAGCTGCATTTCTTATTTGAGTGAAAACCCTGTTTTCATAATCTGGAATTATGGCATCAAACACAGTCTTTGATTCAGTTTCATCGTTAAAAGCAAAGACAGCCCTTCTGGTAAATGTTGACGGATATCCTGCGCTCCTATTGTTAGCACGTGCTTGCATTATGACATTTAAATCAGCTTGAAGTTGGAGCGTCCCAGCACGAGTGGGTGGATAGTCAGTATTAACAATATCGCTTATTTGGTCTATATAATCTAGCTCTGCAGCTGCAGCTGCGCCAGTTAATTGTTGCCCTGATATATCAAAACCGAATAATCGCAGTACGAGATTGAAATTATATTCTACTCTCAGGTTATAACCTACACCAATTGTTGCTATCCCAACCGGATCAACATACGCTTCTGCTCTGTATCCTTCCATACCTTCACGCCTCAAAAAATCATAAAGCTCCTGTAAGTAATTGTATGCAACATGGTATAACATGGCTTTCCTCCTTTTAAAAAGTTTAATTGTTATTATCTATAATGATATGTGCATATCTCCTGTGTTTTTTGATTCTCTATTATAAATACCCGTAAGATACCATCCGGCTCAGTTGCCTTTCTTTTTTTAGATTTCTCTGTAATAATTGCTGGCGGCTGTAATTTCCCCCATATTCTACTTTCCTTCTCTATGAAAATATGGTGCAAATCAATGTATAAATCAAAATAGGTCTTCTGCTTATAGATAAACACATCATAAAAAATACTGTGTACAGCATCGGAAACTTTTTTGCCATCATCTGTTAAAATCCCATCCCCTTCCGTCTTCCGGCTAGGATGTTGTAGAAGCAGCGATGTCTTTTCAAAATCAATGTTGGTTTTTTCATAATTCAGTACAAGAGGTATTCCATTGTTTTCACAAATTTTGCACTTGCTCTCAAGATATATATTTTCTACTTTCCCATCGTTATCAATATCAACTCTGCTGATAGGTGGTCCCATGGCTAATGTTCTTTGTCTAACTTGCTTATAACGTTTCCATGTCTGTGCATATTGCTCTGGCGTGCCCTTCCAGTTTTTATATTCCGTTACGGGAAAATAGTAAATAGGATTTACATCACGTTCCCATAGAAAAGAGTTAATCTTATCAGACAACTTTTGATCAAATGTTTCTCCTCCTTCCCATTCTGGCTGCCCGAAGTCTGTAAACTCAGGGTTGAATTTGCGCTCACGCTTCATAGGCACCTTGAGCTTTAAAGAATTCAAATTCTTCCCATACACCTCGCAGACCTCCACTCCTTTTCCTTTGATAAGCACATATTCACCAGCAAAGGCTAATACCGGAAATATAAAAATCAATAAGACTAATGTTATAAAAATTCTTCTCATCCCATCCCCTCCTTTTTGCCCTTTATCCTCTTTCTTTCCCCCGTATTGAACATTTCCCTCTATCTTTGTCACCTATAATTTCTTATAGCCTCAAGCTGCAAGTTTAGGTATGTTCTCATCTATCGCATAACGCTATTTTCTTGACTTATTCAGCTCATAGGTTTGTGCTATAATATTTTTATGAATACAACGGTTAACGAAATAGACCACATCAAAGAGCTGCTGCCAAAACTTTCTGAACCTGCCTTGAGCGAGGTGCGGGATTTTATCCAATATATCCTTGAAAAACAAAAGAGGCGCAAAGCTTTTGTTGACAGGGTTCTGAAAGCCGAAAAAGAAATTCCAATTCGTTTCAGCTCTGTAAAAGAGGCTATGCAGGCAATACGGAATGAAGCGGGAATTTGATTTTTCTCCGGCATTCCTCAAAAAGGCCGGCAAGCTTCTGGCAAAGAATCCGCAGTTAGACCCACTATATGAAAATTGTTTGAACAGACTTCTAAACGATCCCTTCGCCCCATTACTGCATACACATGCGCTTACCGGAGACATGAAAGGCAAATATGCCTGCTCGCTGACATACGAGCTAAGGATAGTTTTCAGGTTGCATGACAACATTATTCACCTCCTTGACATCGGCTCTCACGATGAAGTGTATTAGTCTCTTCTCCTTTTTCTTTCTTCCACGCTTATAGCCTATTGCCCGCCTTCTTTTCCCCCGTTTTATACCACATTGCTTTATAAATAATCACTTATTATTTTTGACAGGTATCAAGCTTCAACTTTAGATATAGCTGTGGGAACAAAAAGAGGGGATAGATTTATTTTTATAAACAAAAACAAAAGGGGTTGCGATTCTATCGCAACCCCTTGATTTTAGAGAGTGAGCCGTGGAGGATTCGAACCTCCGACCCGCTGATTAAGAGCAGTCTGAAAATACTATTCAACATATTGATTTTAAAAGTTTTTTTAACTCCTGAGTGCATTTTGAATACATCTCCTTATAGATTTAGGCTGTTTACAGCCTGTTTTTTCTTCCCCTCCATAAGGTGTGCATAGAACTCACTCGTAATAGAAATAGAACTATGATCCATAAGTTCAGAAATTGTTTTTAGATCTATTCCGGCATCAAGGAGATGTGTTGCGAACGTATGTCTGACTTTATGGGGGGTAATGCCTGTTAACTCAGCCAGCTTACATATTTCCGTAAAATGTTTTGAATATGTTCTCGGGTCTTTCCATGGAAATAGTTTTTTAATTCCTTTTCCAAGGCGATTGATATATGGTCTCAGTGCATCAGCAATAGGCATATTTACCATTTTTTTCGTTTTGATCCTTTTGAATGTGATTACCTGTTCCCCTATATTCATAGCACTTGTTACTTCTGCCCTCCCCATGGCCGTATAGTATTGAAGAGCTATAGCAGTTTGCATCTCGGGACAATAATCTCCCGCTACATTCAAAAAAAACTTCACTTCTTCCCTGCTCATGAAAACTGGTTTTCGTTTGTCAATTTTAAACTGCTTAAAATCTTCCATTGGATTTTTCGATATATAATTCCACCTAATCGCTTTTTTCAAGGCAATTTTTAAATGACGTATGTGGTTGTTGCAGGATGATTCCTGCAATCCCGAGGCTTTCAAAAAAGCACGAAATTCGTCAAGTTTTTTGGGAGTAATATGAGCCATTGGCTTATTACCGAAAAGTTGTTGAAATTTTTCGAGGGCAAGTTTATCTGCGCGCTGTGTGTTTGCCGCTTTTTCTTTTCGGATGTTAAGATATTCATTTTTAAAATCATTGAATAATTTAAGCTCGTTTTTTTCAATTTTGATCAGGCGCCCGCGCAGGTGCTCTCTTTCAAGATCTCTAAAAATTCGTTCTGCAGTGCTTTTATCTTTTGTCTTAAGGGAGCGGTGGCAACCTCGCCGAAATGTAACATAGTAGTTGCCATTTTTATGGGGCCAGAATCTCATCGTCATATATTATACGTGCGCCTCCTTCAACTGGGCAACGGTTATTTTTGCAAACGTTTTTTCAGACTCAAAAAAAGCATCTATACTCTCACGGTCAACGTACCACTTGCCAACTTTTTTACTTGCGTAGATGTCACCAGTTTTTATGAAGTTGAGCAAAGTATTTTCACTCATGCTCGCATAAGAACATGCCTTCGCCAGTGAAAGCCACCGGGGATTGATGTCATTGATGTCGGTGACACTGTTCATAGTGATTTCACCCGCCCGAGAAAATTATCCAAAAAATTTTTTGATTCGACGGGTATTTCTCTGTCATTTTTTAACGACTCGATTTTTTCACGCTCTCGTTTGCTCTCTTCTTCCTCCTCGCGCTGGCGCCGGGCTTTTTCAGCGCTGCTGACGAATCCCGTTGGCGGCTCCATCCCTCCCCTGCATAGCGCAATAAAATGCGCGACTGGGTTTCGCGGCGCCGTGGAGCCTGACCGCAGCTGAAATACAAGCATCTGAACAGTCAGTAGTACGTGATTGAATCCTTTTTCTTTTATTAGTTCTGAAATTTTTTTGGCCTGGATTTTTGAGTATTGCGTTCCCGAAAAAATTTTCTGTATGGATTTAATTTCGTCGATTACGACGACGCTTTGTAGTGTTGTCTTTGACGGTTCTGTGTGATGGTTAGGGTCGCACTGTGCTACTACCCTTTTTGTTTTTGTGCGACTACCCCTCCCCGCACTCTGCGACTGGTGGTCGCAGTGTGCTACTACCCCCTCCATCAATATATAGTAGCGATTGGGAAGGTTGACGCCATCTTTTTTTCTTTTTATGATTTCGAGGAATTTTTGTTCTTCGAGAGTTTTGATGTGTCGTATGATACTATCTCTCGATATTTCAGTTTCATCTGCAATACGCGTGAGCGATGGCCAGCAATACCCCTCGTCATTGGCATTATCGCAGAGCTTAATGAGTATGAGTTTTCGTAATGGATTTCCAGTTTTCTTTTTGAAGGCCCAGGCAATCGCACGAATACTCATGCCGTCACTTCCTGCGCGGCGGAAGCAGGCTCATCGCCGAAAAGCGGAAAATTTTTCAACTTCGTGTTACGTTTTTTTGATGTGTTTTTTTCACCGAGATGCGCCAGCTCTTTGCTGAGCTGCGACGAGCTCATACCGACTTTTTCGGCTGCATCTTGAAAATTTTCTCCCGCAAGCACGTACTCGCATGCGTGCTGTATTTCTCTTGATGTGAAGCGAAGTACAGCACGCAACGCTTCTCTTTCCGAACTTGAAATTTTTTCATTTTCGATCGGGAAATCAGATGCTATTTCGCGTTCGCACGAATTGAAAATTTTCAGTTTTCGCGTTGCCTCGCTCAGCATGCGCAGATCGAAATATCCGCGCTCACGCGCGATGAGCCACGCCTCGTTCGCGATATCCTCCGACCATCCCCACGCCCGCTTCTGAACTGCGTACATTTTCGCGCATCCACATATGCGCTCATACATCTTTTTCCATTTTTCTTCGTCTGTTACTGTGTGTGATATACTACCCTCAGGGGGTACGTCGTGTGATGCGTTCGCTCGCCTCATCGTTACCTCCGTAGCCGCCGGCGTAGCCGCCGGCGGCATTTTTTCGATTATCTTTTTCCCAGCCGCGCATTGTCGCGCGCCATTTCACGCGCCGCCGCCGACACGAACCTGTCGGCGCATGATGTGCATACTACTTTTTCGCCCTCGTCCAGATCGTGAAAAATTTCTTTTTCATCTGTCTTCCGCCTGCAGTATTTACATTTTTTCATTTTTCTCACCTCCTTTAAGGGAAGCGTATCATACTTTTTCAGTCCTGTCAAGCTATTTTATGATATGCTTTATTTTTATTTTTATGATGTATATATTTTCGTATTATGTTATTATTACGTTATGAAAGGCGAGATTCTAAAAAAAGTCAGAGAGCTTCAGGACATTACGCAAAGCGAAATAGCTTTGCGACTCGCGGTCGATCAAACATCTGTCGTAAAAATTGAAAACAATATTCCTGCATTAACCCGAGAATACATAGTAAGAGTCTGTAAAATATTATCTATCGATGAAAATTTTCTTGAGGGGAAATCTAATTATCTCTTCCTCCCAAAAAGCTTTTTGAAATTTCGCATCAGCGGAATTAAAGCAAGGATTTCACCTCTTGCATGGCTTGACTTAATTTTAAGCTATTCAAATACTGCAAAAGTGCTGCTTCTCACCCGCGAAAATAAACCCCAACTGGTGGGTGCCTGCATAAAAGATGATAGAAATTCTATTTTTTTTGTGCGCATAGAAATACCACTTACATTTCAAAAAGTTTTTGATTATGTAAATGATTTGCCGGAAAGCAAAAGGGATACTATTTACATTCTCGCAAAATCTTTTTTTATGCACCCAGAACACCATTTAATTAGTTCGTTTGACGATATAGCTCATTACGATAGAGAGGCTGTTAATTCTTTAATTGAGAATGCGTTTGTAGAGGTCCTCACTGAAAAGGAAAAGGAACTTATTTTAAAAATAAGAGAAAAAAATATAGACCTAAATTTTTTACTAAAAAATCTTAAAAGGGAGGAAACGATGGCTGTAATAAGATACAAAAATAAGACAACTTCTAAAAATCTGAATGCATTACTCCAGATCCTTCAGAATCAAAATACTAAGCGAATAATCTTTTTCGCTTCTCCGGAAACAAAAACTGCCGATATGAGTGATAATGATGGACCGGAAGCAAATTTGCCTTTATTAGCCGCCTTAGCTGAAATAGAGATTTCCGCTGTTGGCATATTACATGTGGTCTTTGATGGTTTAATTTTACATGCAGCTCGCAAACCCCGCTACTTAGAAATCCGCGAATTACTTGATACTGCAGAAAAAAGCGGAAAGACATATTTTTCTCTTACTCGTGCGCCTTTTACTTCCAGACTTATCCCTGAAGAAGCTGTGGAAATTCTCTTGAATACTGGGACTCCTCGTCCACTTAATAAACAATCGCGTATTACTTATTTCGCGCTACTATCTACTTTTAGCGAAGCAGATTACCGAAATTTATAATAGGATTTTTATTATGTCTAAAAACAGAATAACCCGGATACGTGCTCTCGCTGAACGAGTCTTCAATAATAAGCAGCACGCTGATGAACGGCTCCGCAGCAAACAGCCTGCCCTTAGTGGCCGCATTCCTCTGGAGCTGCTGAAAACAAAGGCCGGTGCTCAGGAAATTGAGGATTTGCTTATGCGGATTAACTATGTGGTCTATTGATGAAAAGAGCCTTTAAACCCGTCCATCCCGGTGTGATACTCAGAGAAATCATAGAAGAACTCGGCATCTCTCAGGCGCGTCTCGCACAGGATATCGGCATATCGTCTGAGCGAATCAGTAATATCATTAATGGCTCGGGTCCAATGACTGGGGATATTGCTCTTAGGCTTGGCAAATATTTTAGACAGTCCCCGCAGTTTTGGATGAATCTACAGGCAAGCTACAATAGTAAAATTTAATACTCTAAAATTCCTTCGGCCATTCCATGGACGTATGCAATACACCTAAAATCTCTATTGCTCCGCCTTTCATGCGATATGGCACGATATAAGGGAGACCGGGGATTATTAACTCTCGCGTGCTCGGGACTCGTCCCGCTCTGCCTATTTCTGGATGATTACGGAGATAATTAACAGTATCAAGTATGCGCTTGGCTACTTGGACAGCAGCGCCAGGATTATCCTCGGCTATGTAGTGTCTTATCCCGATAAGATCCTGTCCTGCCTCAGGTAACCACTTTATCTGCATTTAGGGGGCTTTCCTTCCTTTTTGGAACCCCATGATTTCAACCATACTTCTATATCCTCATGAGGAATGAACTTAGTTTCAGGCCTATTTGCAATTTCAACCCTTCGTTTAATCTCTCCTATTTGCCATTCTTCCTGTTCAATGACTTGTTCAAGCGCATGACCGACAAAATATGACATTGACCTGTCTGTTGCTTGAGCTATTTTTTCAAGACGCTCTTTTGTTTTGGGGTCTATACGAACTGTAATTGTTGCACTCATTTGAATTGCCCTCCTTGTAAGACAGATTACACAAAATCAGACATAGTTGTCAAGCAGCGCAATTTGTAGCCTTAAAATACTCGAAACTTAAAGCAGAAACCGAAAAAAGAAGAAGTGTCTTTCAGAAAATCCAGATAATTTTCAAAATCCGACTCAGCGCTTCTTTTTGCACGGCTTTTGTCTATAGCATCAAGATCCCGTGCAAGTATTGCAGGGTCATCATCGCTAAATAGGTTTCTTACTGGTTTTTTCATGAGTACACTCCATGCTCGATTCGGCCTAATACATCTTCGACTTCCTGAGCCTCTTCTTCGGTGCTCATCATATCGATGGGCCAGCGGTATCCAAGTGATCTCTGCCAATTATAAAACCACTTCCTTGCGCTTTCCTCATCTTCAAAAACCTTGATGGCCAACGCAAAGACCCGTTCATACCGCTTTCGACTATCCCCCTTTAATATATTATCGTTTCCAGCGATAAATTTTTTAATCTTTCTCAGGATAAAAAGGGGCGCCCGGGAAATAAATACCGCCATAGGGAAAAAAGTAAAACTGCCCATCAGCCACAATACCCTCTTCCATCTTTTATTAAGGTTGAATTCCATTCTTAAACCTCAGTTTGATTTCACTTCCTGCTTTTCTTCCTCTACCAGCCTTTCAAGAGCCGGAACTAAATCCCTTAAACGCTCTTCCTTGGTTTTAGCCCGTTCCTTCGCTACAAGCGTCTGCAGTTCCTCTATAGACTTGCAATTATTAAGCGGCTCAAACATTATTTCCAGCAGCTAAACTAATCTCTCAGCGTCTTTACTCATTTTTTCTCTTTGAATGAAAAAGAATATTTAAAAAAGCCTGATATAAATCCGACTGCCGCGCCGATTTTAAAGAGGTCGGTTATCTGAATCTTCATATTCAGCATATTCAAGCCGGCCACAATCCAGTCGCCTAAAAAAATAAATGAGAGTAGCCAGCCTGTAAATGCACCGGCAAAACACCCCAAAATTGCATTAATTATTAGAGATGTAAAGAAAGCTAACGATGAAAGTATCCATACACCTATTAACGCTAACCAACTCGTTTCTCTATAGAACATTAACTTTCTTTCCCCTCGATAAATTTTTTAATCTGCGTAAAAATGAAAAAAGGCGTCTGAACCATGAAAATAATAAACGGAATAAGGGCAAGAGAACTCAGAAGCCATAATACCCTCTTTCGTTTGCTGTCTAATTTTAGTTTCGCGGGCATTTCGATAGTCGCAAACATCACGGACAAAAAAACAAAACCGAAATAAAGGATAATAAACCAAAAGAATTTATTCATCGGATTAAACCTGCCTTTCTTAAAGTCTCTTCAACTTTCCTGCTATCTTTTTCCTCTTTTAAAGCCTCTAACATCTTCTCAATCTCGTCTAATTTCTTTTTTTTCTTTTTCAGCCGCTTGAACGCCGGAATAAAAAAGAAAATCCATAATGCAGCCACTCCAACTCCTAAAAGCATAAGATAGGCTATATTCATACTTTAGACAAGCTCCTTTCCTACAGGGGGCCCGAAATCAATCTCGCCGTGCCGATTCTGTGGAGTAATACCCTTAACAAGCTCAGTAAGCTCAAAATCCTCTTGCATAATCCAGATTATAAGACCCGCAACTGGATTGTCAACAGGGGATTAAAGCGCAGGCTTAATTTCCTGTCCTTTAGACTGCAAAACGGTTTCCTTTAGAAATCTAATCTGTCCCCGCTTGTCTCTGAACGGTCCTTTGCACCGAGCCTTCATACGTCCAGTGAACAGGCAAAAAGAAACCGCATAGCAGGCCCGGCATATTTCCGTAGTTGCTTTCATGATGTTTCTACCTCCCCCTTTTTCACCTCCTACTATCCTTAATGCATTTTCCCTGATATTTTTTTCAGCTTTCTATGACTTTTAATTTATTTTTCATGTGCGCCGGAACTCTAAAAAGATAATACCCTCCAAATCTGGTTTTTGTTTTCTTTACAATATTACCGGTCTCATCCAAAAGAGATATTTCTTTATAATCCTCTCCGGACTTTATTTGGCCTTCAATCTCGGTTATTTCGTTGTAAGGAATATCTATTACTGCGATATCCCCTCTATTGGGCCGTACGCTT
>Ga0172371_10008123_pt1 | contig 14752 bp, 14 predicted proteins | sample Lak12m_FD_114543 | JGI IMG/M metagenome (GOLD analysis project Ga0172371, IMG submission 114543) | Freshwater microbial communities from Kabuno Bay, South-Kivu, Congo - kab_022012_12m | ecosystem: Environmental > Aquatic > Freshwater > Lake | place: Democratic Republic of the Congo: South-Kivu... | reverse complement strand
GCATGATATTTATATATTCTTTGAAGCTCTTGCATCGCTGCCTTTTCTCATCAGGTAAGCAAAGCAGTATTATCGTCAGCAGTATGATGGATTATTATTTTAGATTTGGCTTTGTGAATACTTTCTGGCCATTTGAAAAAATTACCACTTTCTGACTCGCGGTATTCATCGACTATCTGTTCGGTAGGTGTTTTTTCAAGAAGATATTCGGTAGCCATCTGACCCTGATAAACAGTCTCAGTAAGCTGACCAGCTCACTCATTATCCAATTGTTGCTGACGTTGAGCATCTCTTTCCGTTTTTGATTCTTTAGCATATCTCCAAGTCTCATTAGCTCACCATTGTGCACGAGTGATTATGGTAACTCCAGGTAGACTCCATGCTGTAGCAGAAACAAAAGAAATAAATCCACTGATCAAAAACATTCCTATCACTATTCTTTTATACATTTCAATGTACGATAAGATAAAGTGACAATACTATATAAAAAGGCCTCGTTTTTTCAATCACAAAATCTGATTTTGTCATTTATGGTTGAAACCTCAGACCAAAAAAATACACTGCCGATACTATATATACCCATTTACGCCATTACGGAATATTTATGTTTACTCATTTACACGGTCACAGCACCTTTTCGTTTCTTGAAGCGATAGGGAAACCTGCATACATCGCAAAAAAAGCAAAAGAACTCTGAATGAATGCTATCGCCATCACCGATTACAACGGTATGTATGGAATGATTAAATTTTATCAGACAGCAAAAGATGAAGGCATCAAACCCATCATAGGAGTAGAGATGTGATTCGTTATGGATATCAATTCACAGATACAAGAACAGCAAATCGGGAATATCGTCATCCTAGCAAAAAACAAAGAAGGATATCAATCACTCATGGAATTGACGTCGTTTGCAAATAAGGAAGGAATCAAAGGAAAACCAAAAATAGATCTCCAAGCATTGAAAAAATTCTGAAGAGAGATTATTTGTTTTTTTGGATGAGCAAATTCACGAATAGGGAAAATGATAGCACTCGATGAAAAGGAGTCTAAAATGATTGAGATTATACATCTTATGCAAGATATTATAGGCAAAGAAAATGTCTATCTAGAAATAATAGCGCAAGACTATAATGAGACGACAGAGTCGAAAAAAGTGAACGAATTACTCTTAGCGTTGGCAGAAAGAGAAGATATAAAATGTATAGTAAACAACAATTATTTCTATCCCTCACAAGAAGATAAACAAGCACGAGAAGTAGCATTAGCTATCAAAGACGGCTTGAAGATATATGACGAGACAAGAAGAAAACCAAAGGGACAATTTTATATCATGAGTGAAGATGAGATTAAAAAAGTTTTGGAGAGTAATTGATTTGAAAAACAGAAAATCAACCAAATGATCGAAACAAACAATAAGATCGCTGACAGCATAACGACGGAAATTGACATTAATCAAGCACTCTTTCCAAATTACAAAACTCCGGAAGACGTGCAAGAGCTATACGATCAATACAAAGATTGACTGGTGATAAAAGAATAATACTCACTATATAATCCAAAAAAATCAAGCTAAAAATCGAAAAGGAGCTCGAAAAACAAAACTCCTTTTTTTGACGCTTTGCCAAGACAAACGTTAACCTCAAAATTTTATCTTATGAAAAAACATTATATGCATAATAATTAGCAGCGATAAATCAAAATAAAACAAAAAAAAACGGGAAGCTTGAAAATCAAGCTCCCCTAGGTCAAACTAATTAATACAAATCTTATGAAAAATTTGCACACCATAGATATTTATTTTCTATCATTTTTCAAGAGATAATCGTATATAATGCTTTATTTGAAAAACACATATTAATTTGATATATACAACAAAAAAATCCTAAGTGACTTTACAGAGATTGTTTTGTAAATAAGATTTGTTACAATGAAATTGAAACCTGAATCATTTTCACTACAATCCCCACAAACAAACATATTTTTTATTTTGAATTCTACATTCTGAATTCTACATTCTAAATTCGAAAACATGGATATCAAAGCATATATAGCAACACAACTGAACGAAGAACAGACAAATGCAGCGCTTCATACCGATACTTGCAGTCTTATTATTGCAGGAGCAGGAAGTTGAAAAACAAGAGTACTTACCTACAAGATAGCTTATCTCATCCGAGGAAAGCAGATTCCTATTACCAGGATTTTGGCAGTTACCTTCACCAACAAAGCGGCGAACGAAATGAAAGAAAGATTAGTAAAAATATCCAAAGAAATCTCTACAGCAAAGAAAGAGCAACCAAAGAAAGATACAATTATAGAATGAGACAATATTTCAGATTTTCTCGAAAGCATAACAAAAAATGATGAAGTATTTGCTCCTGATCATTTCCATACAGCAAGCTCATTGAAATGGATAGGTACCTTCCATAGCATTTTTTTGAAAATACTCAAAGAAGATATCGAAAAACTTGAAAGGAAATATACCAAGAATTTCTGAATCTTGGACACCAGTGAAAGTCAAACCACCATTAAAGATATACTCAAAAGAATGAATCTCCAAGACATATACAAAGTAAATGAGATTAAATGATTCATTTCTACGCAAAAAAACAATGGAATAGAACCAAAGATGTTTCTCAGCAGCAGCAAATCAGATTATGATCAACATATGGGACAGATATATGAAGAATATCAGAAAGCTTTGGAAAAAGCAAATTCACTCGACTTTGATGACCTACTTATGCTCCCCTACTTACTGTTCAAAAAAAACAAAGAGACATTAACCAAATGGCAAAATAAATTTGCGTACATCTTAGTAGATGAAGCTCAAGATACCAATCGAATACAATTTGAACTCATGAGAATGTTTACCGGAAACGGAGCAAATATTACGATGATCGGAGACGATTTTCAAAGCATCTATGGACGAAGATGAGCACTCATGGAAAATTTCCTAAACGTAAAAAAATATCGACCAGATATTCAGATGTTCAAATTACAGACCAATTATCGTAGCAAACCACACATCGTTCATGCAGGAAATCATATCATCAAACATAATGTAAATCAATATCAAAAAGAAATCGTTCCTCATAGGATAGGTGATGATAAAATAACTATCTTTTCTCATGGAAGCGAAATGGATGAAGCAGCAAATATTGTAGATATGATAAAAAAGATGAAAGAAGGAGATAAGATAAAATCACGAGGAAATGTAGCTATCCTTTATAGGACGAATGCACAATCAAGTCCCTTCGAACAATTATTTCTCCAAGAATGAATCCCATATAAAGTGTACGGAGCTTTCAAATTTTTTGAAAGAAAAGAAGTAAAAGACATCATTTCATATATCAAACAACTATTGAATCCAGCAGACAGCATATCACTCAAAAGAATATTGAATATTCCAAACAGAAAAATCTGAAAAACAACTTTGGACGGACTCGAAGAACACGCCATTATGCAAAATGTCACACTCATGGACATCCTCGCTCAAGTAGCACAAGAGTCATCAACCATCAAAGTGACTCCACAAGCAAAAAAAGGGATCCAGGAATATCTCCATACTATGATAGCACTCCAAGAATATATGAAAGACAACACCGCATCAACCACGATAGAGACTTTAGTAAAAAAGATAAAATATAGAGACTATCTCGTCAAAGAGGAAGGAAGTGAAAACGCTGCCGACGAAAAATTCGAGAACGTAGGACAGATTATCAATATGGCAGAAAAATATGTAGAAAAAGGTGAAGATGCGCTCAGACAATTTTTGGAAGAAGTGGCTTTGCTTTCAGATATTTCAGAAAATGAACAATGAGACATCGATGCAGTCAAGTTGATGACAGTTCATTCAAGTAAATGATTAGAATTTCCTATCGTCTTCGTTTGTGGACTGGAAGACAATGTCTTTCCATTGGGAAATGCTATAATGGAACCAAAATTATTGGAAGAAGAAAGAAGATTGATGTATGTAGCAGTCACCAGAGCAAAAGATGTTCTCTTTCTTTCTCACGCACACTCAAGGATGACACGATGACAGACCAAAAGTAATCCACCAAGCAGATTCATTGACGAAATACCAGCAGAACTCATAAAAAAATTCGATCTTTGATGAGAGACAGACACATCTCGCGGTCCAAATATCGAAGAATGAGATATAGTTAAACATAAATTATTCGGTACAGGATATGTATTGGAAATATGGAATCATCTCGCTATCGTAAAATTTCATAATCCAAAATTTGGTGTCAGAAAAATAGAAATGAGATTTTTACAAGTCATCTAGCATTGAATTATAAACGAATATATGTATACAAGCGATATAAAAAAAACAGAAACATAAATATAAAGACATCTTTTATAGTTTATGTTTTTTTGTATTATGAAAGAAAAAAAACTTATAGCATTTGATCTCTACGACACATGTTTTGAATTCAAAACGCCGAAAGATCAACTTTCGTATAAACAACTATTCCACGACGCAGGCATAGCAAATCAAAGAAAAGCATTAAAAGAAATCCTTTTGACGTCACAGAGAAGTGTTGAAGATATACTTGCTGACACATGCCCTGATGCAAAAATGCACATCCATCTAGAAAAATACTATGAAAATCTTCGCAACGAGATAGCAGCTATAGAATTATTTCCGGAAACTAAGGACGTCTTATCTTCACTCAAAGAAAAAGGATACAAGATAGCGGCAATCTCAAATATTTCTGTACCATACACAGAAGCATTATACAAACTTTTACCTCATACATTCAATTATGAGATATTATCATGTGATGTAGGAGTCAGTAAACCAGATAAAAAAATATTTGATATACTTACCAATATGTCATGATATCGTCCTGAAGAAATGATGATGGTAGGAGATAGTATATATTCTGATATAGAGTGAGCAAAAAATGCAGGTATAGATGCAGTCCAAATAAATAGAAATTCTGTAGGGATACAAAAATATGAAGACTATACATCGATTGCTACACTACAACAATTATTTGATATATTATCAAAAATTATATAAGAACATATTGCAAGATATACGGGAAACCGTATATCTTTTTTGAAATAATTTTCTACCTTCCACCTTTTTACCTTACACTCAAAAAAATGATCAACAAAGAATCTTTATACGTCGTAATCGGTGCATCAAACAATGAAGAAAAATATGGATACAAGGTTTTCAAGGACTTATTAGATGCAGGATACAAGGTATTGCCTATAAATCCAAACGAGCAAGAAATCTTAGGTGAAAAGGTATACCCTACCCTTTCTACCGTCAAAGAAAAAATAGATGTAGTGATTTTTATAACACCTCCAGTAGTCACAGAAAAAGTTTTGGAAGAAGTGAAAACATTAGGAATAAAAAACGTATGGATGCAACCATGAGCACAAAGTGGTACAGCAATAAATTTTTGCAAAAAAAACAACATTGATTGTATTCATGATGCATGCATTATGATACAAAGAAAATTATAAAAAATAATATCAAAGATATTTCCATATACTATAGACAAAAGAACGGTATTTTTTATCAGATGAAATGCCGTATTACTCATACAAAATAAATTATTGTCGACATAGTAATTTTTACGAGAAAGATGTGGTACTTCCTAAGAAAGAATTCAAAGAACATAACATAACTTATACACTTAATTTGATATGTAAACTACATTTTTTTTAGTAATAACAAAACACTAGTCTAGAAGCTATAAAATTCACATACCGTTTTTTTAAAAAAAGTGTGATTATATTTGCTTTTTCTATTTCCTTACATATAAAAATTGTAGCAAGGAAAATTTAACTCTTTAAAGTTAAATTTCTACCTAGCATTTTATCTCTTATTATATACCTCAAATGGTAGTAAAGAAAAAAGTTGCTAAAAAAGCACCAGCTAAAAAAGCAGTTAAGAAAGTTGCTAAAAAAGCAGTTAAGAAAGTTGCTAAAAAAGCACCTGCTAAAAAACCTGCTAAAAAGGCTAAAAAGAAATAGTCTTTTTTAAAAACAAAAAAAATGAGAACTCTGTCTTCGGATGGAGTTTTCTTTAACATTGAAAAAAAATAGAAAAAAAATATCATCATTCTGAATTTTACATTCTACATTCTGAATTTGAAAAAAGTCTTAGTCTGAATGTCATGAGGAGTTGATTCTGCAATAGCCGCATATCTTTTGAAACAACAATGATATGAAGTTGTAGCATGATTTATGAAAAACTATGTCTCTGACAGTGGAAATTGTACAACATACAGTGATGCAGAAGAAGCGATTAAGGTTTCTAAATTTTTATGAATAGAAATTATCTCATTTGATCTTCAAAAAGAATACAACGAAAAAATAATTGAATACATATATAATGGATATCAACAATGAATAACTCCCAATCCTGATGTATTATGTAATTCACTGATCAAATTCGACGTCTTTCTCGAAAAAGCATTAGCGCTCTGATTCGACTATATCGCTACAGGACATTATGCTCGCATTGAACAAACAAAAAATAAATATAAACTCCTACGTTGAATCGATTACAACAAAGATCAATCGTATTTCCTCGCAGGATTGAATCAATATCAACTTTCAAAATCATTATTTCCCATCTGAGGATATAGTAAGCCAGAAATAAGAGCATTAGCAAAAAAAATAGGATTACCAAACGCTGCGCGCAAGGATAGTCAGTGATTATGTTTTATCGGGAATATTCCTATCAAAGATTTCTTACTGAAAAAATTGCCGAAAAAAGAAGGTGATATAATAAACACGGAAGGAAAAATAGTCGGAAAACATGAATGAGCGTATTTTTTCACCATAGGACAGAGACAGTGACTCAAACTCCCCTTCAAAGCATATGTAATAAAGACTGATGTAAAAAATAATATAGTAGTAGTAGGTGGAAAAGAAGATAAAGCATTATTTAGTAAAACAATATCTACTACTTGACGACGTCGGATAAGAACACCGGAAAAATTACCCATGAAAGTAATAGCAAAGATCAGATACAGACAAGTACCGCAAGAAGCTACATTAAAAACAAGTAAAGATTGAGATATTATAGTTAGTTTCAAAGAAAAACAACGAGCTATCGCACCAGGTCAGACTATAGTCGCTTATAAAGGCGATGAATGTATAGGATCGGGAGTAATTACCGGGTAATATAAAGCAAAAAAGTCAAATAATTCTGTTGATGAAAATTGACAGGATTTTTTTTTGGCCTATACTTATAATACTTTAAAAATAGGCAAAAAAATAACATGAAACACATCAGAAAGCATCTCAAAAAAATCAATAAAGAAACGATAAAGAAATGAGTGACTACTCTTGTCCTTCTTTTTTTTGCTATGGCGATGATATTTCAAAAAGATACATCAACAACAGAACTTCAGTTTGTGCGAAATAATAGTGAAGTTTTTGTCCATAACGCAGCGCAGCAACGGGATTATCTTTTCCAAGACGAATCAGGGCAGACAACATATCAAGGACAGATGAACAACACCGGAGCAACAACAAAAACAACAGGAACCATGGATAGCATTGACAGCCTTATTAATCCCAACGAAATAAATCAGCTTATATGATGAGTATCGCAAACAGGACAACTATATAGTTGAGTCATATATTCATGAACAATGAATACCGGAATAGAAATACCACAAAAAACAGATACAATATATACATGATCATTGGATTGTCTTACTCCACGGAACGAAGAAGTAAAGAATCAGGATTTCATCTTAGCATATGAACAGAGAAAAGATGTAAATACTATCTGTAATGTAGAAAAAAGAGTATGTATGAGTGGAACACTTTGAGGAACATTCACTCAACCTTCATGTAGAGATGATGTAGTATATGACTATCACAAAGCTGAAGTAGTATCATACAATCAAAAGGTGCTTAACGAATATATTCAACCAACGACTCCAGTAAATGCATGAGGAGAATTTAGTAATGAATGACAGATAAACGTTACAGAGACACCGACAAATGATCGATGAACTACTAATAATCCAGTTACTACTCAACCAGAAGTAAATCAAACTACTCCATCAACTAAAGCAAGTTGTATAACACCTCGAAAACAAAAAATCAAACACGGACAATTCGTCAAAGCATATAAATCTCCACGTGGATTTATTGATCTCGCGTGTGAAGTACAAATCAGACCATGTGTAAATGGAAGCTTGAAAGGTACATATAACTATTCTAAATGTACATTTAATAATATCAGTTACACTGATTATCTCAAAGCATGATCACCATCTTCAAGCACTGGATTCTTGTTTTTCCCACGAATCAAAAAAGTATTAAGATTTGGAAGATAATATATGGGAATATATTCAAATATATTAGGTCAGTCTAAATAGATTGACTTTTTTTGTTAAATAATTATAGTATAAGAGTTATATGACGAATATCTTTATATCACAAGAGAGATGCTTATCCCAAATCTGATAGAACAAAACAAACATCTTCCAGAATCAAGTTATTATCTTGATGTAGCAGATTTTCTCGTCGAAGAAGCAAACAAAAGATTCGCAGACAAACCAATAAAACAGATACGCATCAATACACTCGAAAAAATACAGGAAATGTTTGAGTATTCTTTTGATCTCTTTGAAAACGACAAAAAAGAATATAAAACGGGACAAAAACAACGATATCTAGAAAGAAAAATACGTTATTGTGAAAGACAGAAAGAACTACAAAAAAAACATATAAAGATGATTATAGCTGAATCGGAAAAAACAGACTCTAAAGTTTAGAAGGCAAAAACACAATCTAAAAACTAAGCTCTAATACTATAGGACAATGATCAGATCACTCTACGGCAGTCTCGTGGGTGATTTTTTCTATATGCGAAACAATATCCTTAGATACCCGGAAATAATCCAATCTCCGTCAGACATTCCTTGGTCTCGCTCACGCTCTGAACGATCGCCAGGTATATTGATCTTTCAACTCAGGATTGAAATGCCTGAAAACATCTACATATCATTGATTTTCCAGCTTATCCATTTCTGATCTTTCGATAGGAAGAAATCAGATGGAATTCTTATTTTCTTCTGGCCTCGCGATATCGATCTCACGATGACAGATATTGAAGTCTCCGCAGGTGATTATTTTTTCGCCTTTATCCTTGAGCTTATTGATATAGTGAATGAAGTGATCATAAAATTTCAATTTATAACTCAGCATTTCTGTTCCATCAGCCCTTTCCCCACCATTGGGAAAATAGATATTCAAAAGAGTAAAATCCTGAAACTTCGTCTCGACTACCCTACCATCTTCATGAAAATATTCCACCGATTCAAACTTCGATATTCACGAAATAAACTTTAAATTCTTTTTATACAACGTAGTTACGCCTGCATATCAAGGTCTTTGGCCTGCATGTCGGATTCGATTATATTCAACCATATGATAACGAAATTCTGGAGGTAATTGAGACTCAAATGATTTTACTTCTTGTAGACAGATAATATCAGGATCATTTTGTTTGACCCATTCGTAAAATCACTTACCAGTGACGGCACGTATTCCATTCACATTTCGAGAAGCTATTTTCATAGAAGTCTGTTATAACTAAATTATTTTAATATAAATTTCTATAATTTGTATCTTCAAGCCTTTCCCTATGCATAGCGAAAAAGACTTTATCTAATTCTCTTGGCGTTAATTCGTTTTCTTTTGCTCGATTTCTCATTATATCCAAATATTTTAATCGATTTTTGGGTGTTATCGTTTTTTTTATATCTACATTTAGAAATTGTAACATTTCAATACATCTGATATCTATAACAGCATATTTATCAGGAAAAACTATCGTTAGAAGCGCAGAAGCAGTAGGTATTCCTACTCCGTCCAATTGACACAATTTCTCCATTTTCATTAATTCATCACTCTCTAAGAATGCCTCTTTCGTAATTTTTTCTATGATTGTCCTATTCTTTAGATATTTATTTTTAGGTCTAGCAGATTTCCACATACATATCATATAAAATTCATCAAAATCAAGAAATCATTTGTTTCTAATTTGGGGTCAAATAAAATTAAAGAGGTAATCTTCTTGATTATATAAACTCAGATATCTCTTAGCATTATTTATTTTCATCAATTACTCTATTTGAATAACTTTAAAATTTTTTCGTCTCTACCTTGCACCATAGTATCGGTTCCTCATCATTTTATTCAAAGTTCTTCAGCGAGTTTCTTGGCAGAAGTTCATTTTTTGGTCAAAAGGAGAAACCCACCGTCGTCATTGTAGATCAAAACGTTGTTGTCCGTGAATAGTCCTTTGGCATGAAATGAAACGTTCTTGAAATTCAGATCAGATGGTAGGTGTAGTATCTTTTCAAAATGTTTGTCAGAAGTAAAATCTTTGGATTGTAATGCTTGAATAATCATTTTAGATTCCAATCATTCGAGAGTAGATTTCATCTCATCATATTCTTTAAGTGTTTTATCAAGCTTATCTGCAAGTTGGGTATGTGTTTTGATTCATAATTTTTCTATAGTCGTATCAAGGATAGCTTGTACTTCATGGATTCTCAAAGCTACTTTTGGTCAGACAACCGCAGTAATTCTTTTGATACCAGAAGCGACAGCTTCTTGTCAGGTAATAACAAAACATCAGATATCTTTTGTATTTGCAACATGCGTTCATCAGCATAATTCTATGGAAACTATTTCGTTAGAATGGTTGAATACTCTCACCACACGAACAACATCGCCGTATTTATCTTCAAAGAATGCTTTGGCTCAAAGTTTGACAGCATCATCATAGGAAGTTTCATTCACTTCAACGGAATAAGAATCATAGATCATTTTATTGATATTGTTTTCAATATTATTGATTTCTTCTGCACTAAGAAGTCTGTCCGCATTAAAATCGAATCTGAGATAATCTTCATCGACAAGAGAACCAGCCTGTTTAGTAGTTTTAAATATCTTTGCAAGTTCGGTATGCAACAAGTGCGTAGCGGTGTGCGCACGCATTTTGGCATATCTCTGACATTGCTCTACGATAAGTTTCATAGATGTATATAAAGGATAAAACTATTTGCCTACTTCCGAAGTATTCACCCCGGAGAGTAATTCCTGTATTTTCTTAGCAGCTTCTTCCTTGGTCATTTCAGGGAATATAGCAGATCAAGAATCGACAATCTGCTCAACACCACTAGATTCCGCGACAATGCCGGTATCGATTATATCACCAGTTCCACTGACATTTTTACTCTTTCCGATATACGGTACAATCATCGACAATCAAGTAACAACAACAAAGAATACTAAAACGAACATAATAGTGAATTTCACAAATCTGTTTTTCTTAGCCATTTCATATAATAATAATTTAAAAGACTTTATTAGCCGGAGACCGGAATCGCTCCGCAAGACTGCGGGGTACGATACCACACAAGTATTAAAGTTATAATTAGCCGGAAACGGGATTCGAACCCGCGATCTTTGGTTTACGATACCACTGCTCTACCAGCTGAGCTACCCCGGCAGGATATTAATCCAAGTAAAAGTCATTAACATCACCACCTGGATAATTAGTTTTAAAACAGATATAAATATAATCTTTATTAGTTTCATTTACTGCTGTGTGTTTATCATTTGGCTCGATAACCAACACATCTCATGCTTTTGGATGAATTTCCTCACCATTTACTATTCGATATCATGTGTCATCAAAAAAATAGAAGACCTCAGTTTGTACTTTATGATAATGGATTTCAGCTCTTTGACCTGCCGGGATGTTAAGTTGTTGTACTAAGATTCAAGGAGTATGTAAATCATTTTCATTCAAATATATTTTTTTACTATATCATTCCTTATGTAACCATTCTTTTTTATCTCATTGTACAAATTTCATAATCAACATAATCAAATAAAATTATTTCTCTTTTGGTAGATTCAATTGTATATACAACTCATCCAACTGATTCTGATCAACAAATGATGGTGCACCCATCATCACATCCTGCGCTCTTCCAGACTTGGGGAATGCGTATATTTCTCTGATATTTTCCTCGTCTTTGAGAATCATCAATAATCTATCGAATCCTATGGCGAATCCTCCGTGCGGTGGTGGACCGAATTGGAATGCTTCATACATAGCGCCGAATTTCTGTTTGATCTCCTCTTCTCCTCTACCGACCATTTTGAACGCTTCCAATAATAATTCTGGATCATGATTACGGATAGATCCGGAGAGAATTTCGTATCCGTTGCACGAAAGATCATATTGCTCAGAATATATCTCCAATTTATTTGGATTTTTTAAAGCTTCCCGACCTCATTTTACGATAGAGAACGGATTATGGCAAAAGTCTAACTTTCTCGTATCGTCCATTTCAAACATAGGAAAATCCTCTATCCGACAGAAGGAAAGATCATCTTTATCTATCTGTAAATATTTATCTCTAATGAAAGTTCTCAATCTTCCAAGCGATGCTGTAACTATAACATAACTATCAGCAACAAAAAGAATGGTATCACCTTCTTTCGCTCCCATCTTGGTCTTGATAGTTTCAACTTCTTCAGGACTGAGGAATTTAGCGATAGAACCTTTTACTCATTCAGTATCGAAACTGATATATGCAAGTCATTTAGCTTTATTTTTCTTCACTTCTTCAGTAAGTTCATCAGCTTCCTTTCTACTGAGAATTTTATGTTCAAACTTCATCGCTTTGATCGTTCATCCATTGGCTACCGTATCTTTGAAGACAGAGAATCATGAGGTAGCAAAGTCTTGAGTCATTTCAATAAGCTGCATACCAAATCTCAAATCAGGCTTATCGCTTCCGTAAAGATCGACAGCTTCTCTATGTTTGAGTCTTTTGAACGCTACCGTGATTTTTTTATGTGGAGAAAGTGTTGGGATCAATTGATTCAAATATCATTCAACCACACTATAGACATCTTCCTGACCGACAAACGACATTTCGCAATCGATTTGATAAAACTCACAAGAATGCCTGTCTGCTCTTGGATCTTCATCTCTAAAACAGGGAGCTATCTGGAAATATTTATCGATTCCTCCCACCATGAGTAACTGTTTATATTGTTGCGGCGCTTGTGGTAAGGCATAGAATTGCCCTGGATTAATTCTTGACGGCACGAGATAATCTCTTGCTCATTCCGGTGAAGAAACCGTAAAAATAGGAGTCTGTACATCGATAAATCCTTTTTCGCTGAATCGATTTCTCGTAAACGTAAGCATCTTCGATCTGAATAGTATATTGTCCAAAACCTTTCTTCTTCTGAGATCGAGATATCTATATTTGAATCTATTTTCTTCGCTCGTATTCGGTTCTTCGACGATAGGAAACGGCAAAATTTTAGCTTTAGTAAGGACTTTTACTTCACTAGCGTTGATTTCTATTTCACCGGTAGCCATATTTTTGTTGATCATATTTTCCGGTCTTGCGATAACTTCTCAAACGATTTGGATGACATATTCAGATTTAACATCAGGAAGTTCTACGGTAGATTTAGTAGGATCGTGAATGATTTGAGTAATTCCATATCTATCGCGAAGATCGATGAAAGTCATTCACCCCAGATTTCTTATCTTATTTGCCCATCAGCAAAGTGTCACTTGTTTTCAAGCGTGTTTAGCCGTAAGTTCTCAGCACGTGTGCGTACGATACATGGTAGAATATTTTTCAATAATAAAGAAAATTTTATAAGCACATAATGTTTATAGAATTGACATAGTTTATCAAGAAAATTATTCGAATTCTCCACGTTTATGATAGTATTCTCTAGATACTAGATTCATCAACGATGGAATATATAACAAAGTAATGAAGAACGATACAATCAATCATCAGATGAATCCTATCGCCATAGATCAGAATAATTCGTCCTTAAGTGCCAAAATAAGAAGTCATATTATCGTTGTGAGTTTCGTCAAAAAGATAGGAATAAATCTCTCAGCGATACTCTGCTGAAAACTATCGACGACAGAGAATCACTTTTCTTCGTAATAGTGTTTGAAATCCTCGATATGGATAAGTGCTTGATTTACTCATACTCACATCACTCAGAAGATTCCTATCATCGCAGGAAAAGTAAGATCATATCACGTGATAGCCAAGATAATAATCGTTCATCAGATAGATAAAAATACACTGGACACGATGACGATAGCATATTTAATATTGTTGAATTGGATAATCAACACGAGCAACATCAGAATAAGTCAGATCAACATCGCTTTACTCAGATCCTGGGAACTTTGTGTCTGGGAAGCAATATCTCATCAGCTCGTTTTCTGTAAACCATTAGGCAAAGGATGATCGTGTATAACCTTATCTATGGCCAAGGTAATATCACTCAATGCGGCACTATTGGTCTTGTCAGCTTGGATGGAAATATTTCTTTTACCGTTTTCTCTCGTGATAGCATTGATCTCTGGCTGAAATTCTTTTGTGCTGATGATTTGTTCCAAAGTAACTTTCCCTATTTTCGTCTGATCCACTGGCATATCGGTAGCAAGGAAGGCATTCATAGACAAAGTATCGCTGCCAAAATCAGAGAAATCTTTAATTTTCACTCCGTTGGATTCATAGCCGGCATTTTTCAAAGCGACCAATGGCATAACAGAAGACATACTCGTAATCCCTAATGATTTAGCTTTATTTTCATCCAATAGATAGACGATTTTTCCATTGGTATATTCTATAGAAATACCGACATTGTATACGCCAGGAATAGCTTTGATGGAAGGAAGTAT
>Ga0172371_10008121_pt1 | contig 14754 bp, 13 predicted proteins | sample Lak12m_FD_114543 | JGI IMG/M metagenome (GOLD analysis project Ga0172371, IMG submission 114543) | Freshwater microbial communities from Kabuno Bay, South-Kivu, Congo - kab_022012_12m | ecosystem: Environmental > Aquatic > Freshwater > Lake | place: Democratic Republic of the Congo: South-Kivu... | reverse complement strand
CTTCTTGTTTTCTATAAATTCTGTGAGTGGTTACATCTTCCTGGTCCACTTGGCTTTGCTATTATTCTTCTTACTGTTGCCGTTCGGCTCATTCTGTATCCATTAATGAAAGCACAATTAACAAGTGCAAAAAAGATGGCTGATATGAAGCCACATCTTGACGAACTTGCAGCAAAACACAAAGACAATAAACAGGCATTGCAACAAGCACAACTTGAGTTATATAAAGAAAAAGGTATTAATCCAGCTGCTGGCTGTCTCCCAACACTTATTCAATTCCCAATTCTTATTGCTCTATATAACGTGTTTTATCAAGTACTTGGGAACGGAAATATTGAAAAAATGATGATGGATATGAACGCAATTGTGTACAACAAGGCCTTACAACTTCAAAGTCTTGACGTCACGTTTTTTGGCATGAATCTTGGCGTAAAACCAAGTGATTGGCAAAAATTTGGATGGTGGTTATTGTTAGTCCCGGTTATTACAGCGCTCCTTCAGTTATACCAATCAAAACTCATGACACCAAGTACCCCAAAAACGACAACTGCAATAGAGAAAACTGGAGAAGAGAAAAAACAAGATTCCATGGCGGATATGCAAAAACAGATGATGTTTATCACTCCTATTATGTTTGGATTTTTCGCATTCCAGCTGCCTATTGGACTTGCCTTATACTGGAATATATTCGGGCTTTTTGGTATCATTCAGCAATTACAAGTCAATAAAGGGAAATAATATGGAACCAATTGCAAAAATTAAAGAAGTAACTGAAGACCTCATTGCACGCTTAGGTATTACAGGTGATGTTACTGTTGACGTAGATGAATCAGGCGCACATCGCGTTAACATTAACACAGAAGAAACTGGACTTCTCATTGGATTTCATGGTCGTACCCTTGAAAGCTTTCAAATGATTTTAGGAATGATCGTAGCAAAAGCGCTTGGAACATGGGAACGCGTCTATGTCAATGTTGGTGATTATCGAGAGAAACGAGAAGAAGCACTGATGTATATGGCTCAACGTGCAGCTGAAAGAGCAATCACAACTGGTAACCCCGTAGAATTATCACACCTCTCAGCCGCTGAACGACGGGTTATTCATTTAACACTGTCAGGTGATGAACGGGTAAGCACAGAATCAATGGGAGAAGGTAGAGATAGAAAACTGATTATTGCACCAAAAACATAACGATTATTTGCGAAAAAGACCACTTCCCCTCTATACTTGGACTTGATGCCTATCTATCAGTTGTTTTTTTACCTCACCATCATTCTTCTTCCAACACAACTTGGACTTCACCTGTGGCCTGATTGGGCACTCGTCTTAGGAAGACGTATTGATTACCTCGCGCCAACACTCTATCTCACAGATATAACTATACTTGTAATGCTGCTAACGTATATGTTTCAAAAACGTAACAATAACAAAATTATTCAGGACTACTTACGTCACAAATTCCTTATTACGAGCATTCTTTTGTTTATACTTCTTAACACATATTTCTCCTTAAACCCGCTTATCACAGGAATAAAATGGTTCAAGGTTTTGGAATATACGTTACTGTTTTTCTATATTGTTAAAACAAAACCTTCATTGAAAATCACAGTCTATTGTCTTACTGTAGCTATCACCTACTCTTCCATCATTGCGCTCGCACAGTTTTTTCTACAACATACCATTGGTGGAGTGTTTTGGTTTCTTGGAGAACGAACATTTGCAAACAACACCCCAGGAATTGCACAAGTCAATTGGTGCTGGTTTAGCAAAACGAAATGTATTGAGTTACTCAGACCGTATGGAACATTTCCCCACCCTAATGTCTTGGGTGGATTTCTAGCAACAACACTGCCACTTCTTTTGTGGCAATTTACAAAAGAAAAACAACATATTCGTCGTCTTATCATCGTAGTAAGCATGACACTTGGCATAAGTGCACTGCTTGTAACATTTAGTCGCGGTGCATGGATTGTTGGTGTTATGACACTATATGTTTCATTGTTCATACATCCTCAAAAGAACACATGGCCTCTAAAAATTGGAGGAAGTATCGCTATAGTAGGAATTCTATTGTTTCTTTTTCCGTACATACAAACGCTTACAAAAAACAGCGAAAGCGTTTTTATACGCATTAACCTCATGAAAGCGGCACTTGCACTGTTTATGCAACATCCAACCGTTGGTATTGGGTTAGGAATGTTTTTGCCAAATCTCCCATCTGTGTTAAATGTACGTGATTTATATTTCCTACAACCTGTGCATTCCATCTATCTGCTTTTACTCACAGAAACAGGAATCATTGGTGTTGGCAGCGTCATAGTTACACTGTTTATATATATACGAGCTATAAAAAAACGACACCCACTAATTGTTATACTGCTTCCCAGTATTGCGCTTGGACTTTTAGGGGTGACAGACCACTATCCTTTTTCCGTACAACAAGGACAACTACTCACAACGTGTTTCCTCGCTCTCCCCTTTTTAAAAACAGATTCCTGATACAATAAAGGGTAGGTATGAAAAAAACCATTGCACTCAACACCCTAGCGCAGATCATAGGAAAATTCATTTCTGGAGGAACAACGTTTTTAGTAAGCATTCTTCTTGCTCGCGCACTTGGTGTTGAGGGATATGGTGATTTTACCAAGATAACGACATATGTTGCCTTTTTTTATTTATTCTGCGATTTTGGCTTAAATGCTGCATATCTACAACTAACAGATAAACAAACTGCTATCAAAACAAAAAATGCACTCTTTACGATTCGTTGTATTATCAGCGTTGTATTGATGTTTATAACACTTGCAATAACAACGTTTCTTCCAGGATCATCAGAGCAAGGATATTCCACTGTTGTCAAAATGGGAATTATTCTGTTTACCCCAACTGTGTTACTGCAATCCCTTATTACAACAACAAACGCGTTGTTTCAAGAACGCCTACGATATGACTTTGCAACATATGCAACAACCATTGGATCCCTTGTAACACTCGTTTGCATTTTTTTTATGTCAAAAACCTTATTGCCCAGCGCGATGCTTTTTGGAAGTTTACTTGCATTTTTAGTTGGCTCATTTTTTACCGTCATAACCGCTCTTTTTTTTGTCAAAAAAATTGCTGGTTTACCAGCATTTGTTATTGATACACATACAATAAAAAAACTCCTCACCGCTGCCCTTCCTCTTGGAGTAACATTACTGTTTAATGTCATTTATTTTCGAATTGACAGTGTCATATTAACCATCAGTCGTTCAACAATGGAAGTTGGTACCTATGGACTGGCATACAAGTTTTTTGAAATGGCGCTTGTCATTCCAACCTTCTTTATGAATGCAGCACTCCCCGCTCTTATCTTAGCTAAAAAAACATCTGATACGAAAAAACTACAAACACAAATAAAAACATCCGGCATAACATTATTTTTGTTATCTATTGTTGTTTCTGTTGGTGGATGGATAGCAGCTCCTCTATTTTCTCTCATTAAACCAGAGTTTGTATCAAGCATTCCTCCATTTAAACTCTTGCTCATAGGCCTTCCAATTTTTTATCTCAGCTCACTAACCATGTGGGTCCTTGTTGTAGAGAAAAAACAAACGCAAATGTTGATAATTTATGCACTTTCCATGGTGCTGAATATTATTGCAAACGCCATCTTCATACCACACTACGGATACATGGCAGCAGCATGGGTTACTATTCTTTCTGAAGTATTTGTACTTATAACGTCATACATGACCTTAAGAACGCGCTTGACACCAAACGCATGAAACGCGATACTTGTCACATGAATACCACGTTTACCATTCATACAGATGGGGGAGCACGAGGAAACCCTGGTCCAGCTGCAATAGGCGTGGTAATCGAGCAAAACGGAAAGCTCATTCACGAATTTGGTGAAACAATTGGGGAGACAACAAATAATGTTGCGGAATACACTGCAGTGCTCAAAGCATTACAATATCTTCAATCAATAACAACGAAAGTTGATGAAATCCATTTTATTCTTGATTCCTTACTCGTAGTAAATCAATTAAAGGGCTTGTTTAAAATAAAGGACATAAAGTTACAAACATTAGCTGCTACCATACGGGAACTTCAAAAAACTTTTTGTGGAAAAGTTATCTACACCTCAGTTCCTCGTGAGCAAAATAGGCGAGCTGATTTTTTTGTAAATCAAGCCCTTGATGCAAGAGAATAACACGGCTTTTTTAGAAAAACTTCTATTTTTGTTTCACAAAGTATCATGTACCACGCTCCTCATGTTGGGTTATACAAAAAATGAGAACATAAGGAAGATATAATCCGGTTGTTTTCGTGTTTCCTTTTTGCCATAATACATCTACCTCAACACAACAACTCCTATGACAACGGATAAAAAAACAGAACACCGAAGTGAAATGATCGCATCACCAATGGTACGTATTGACGCGCTTGATGAAAACTATGTTGAACCGCTACGGGAATTCTTTGCAATAAACGGCTGCCAAGTGTTTGTGAATTCGTCTCCAAATCCAAATCCTTCATATCATCTTGTTGTAGGTGATATACAATTCGTGAAATATATTATTGATAGCAAAAAAATAGCCAGTCAAAAAGCAATGTGTATTGTATGGGAAACAAACGAAAATGAAGTAGAAACGATAACGACATCCAATACAAAATTTGCGCTCGTTGACCCAAAACCAATTTCAGAACAGCTCCTTGGTTCCTTATGCGGTTTCTTTTTTACAGGGACCCAACGAATAAAAAGTTTTCAAACAATGCCACCGAAAATACTAACAAAATCAACACACGTCGTTCCAACTTCTGAAAAAACACCTAAACAACGTGAGCCAATACATCAAAGTTCTTCTTCAGATAGTGAAGATCAAAAGCGCATCATGCATACGATTTCACAAATCTTCACTCCGAATACCCAGACAAAAAAAGACACTACAAAAAACAATTACCAACTGCCAATAAAAAAATATGTGTTATATGTCGGAATTATTTTGTGTTGTGTGCTGTTTCCATTCCTTTCATACATTGTCTCTTTAGGAGTCATGGCAGGCATTGTATATCAACAATCCCAATGTCTTACAAAACAAACATCTTTTTGTACTAAAGATCAACCAACCTCCATGCATTTTTGGACAAATAATGCTCGCGTTATGCTTCCATACACACAGATTTTTGTGAAAAAAACAAGCAATGCAACACTTGCAAACGAAGACATTATTTCAGCAATTGAAAAATTATCAGCTACCTTATCTTCTGCTGTTGCCGTTGAGTCTGTTGCTTCTGACATTGGCACATCATTATTTACAACAGATCTTTCAAAGGAAGACACGACAGCAACAGTAGTACAAGTAGAAAAACTAAAAACACAGTTGTTTTCTCTCCATACAAATATTGATTTATCGTACAAATTAATAAGTGAGATTATGGTAAACCCACCGTTTCCATTGTCACTTCCTGCTGTCAAAAAAAACGTGGAAAAGGGGATAGAGAATCTTCAAATTGTACGAACACAATTACAAACAGCCGAACGCCTTCTTTTGTTGTATCCCTATGTTGCTGGGTACAAAGAACCCCTCAAATTATTGTTTCTGTTTCAAAACAGTACAGAGCTTCGTCCAACAGGTGGATTTATTGGTTCCATTATGGAAGCTTCAATTGAAGACGGGAACGTCTCAACCATGGAAGTCCAAGACGTCTACGCACTTGACGGACAATTACGTGGACATGTCGATCCACCAAATCCAATTCGTGATATCTTAACGCAGGAACATTGGTATTTACGTGACAGCAATTGGAACCCAGATTTTGAAGAAAGTGCAAAAAAGGCAATGTGGTTCTATGAAAAAGAGACAGGGAAAACAGTGCAGGGAGTAATCGCTGTCAATTCATCTATTATTGTGCACATCCTCAAACAACTCGGGCCAATTGAACTTGCGGACACAAAAGATACTATAACCGCTGATAATTTTTACGAAAAATCTTTTGCATACACACAAACAGATTTCTTTCCTGGATCCACACAGAAAAAAGACTTCCTGGGAAGCTTGGTAAAAGCAGTTATGACAGCAACGATAAACAATAAATCGTTGTCTGGAACACAAACATTTAGCTTTGTTGATGAAGCGCTTCGCCGCCGCAACATTCAGATGTATTTTGTTGACCCTGAAGCACAGCAACTCTCTAAACAATTTGGTTGGTCAGGAACGCTTCCAAGTAGAACATATTGTCTCGACGAACAAACCCCGTGTCTCTTTGACTTTAGCGCAGTTGTTGAATCAAATCTTGGCGTAAACAAAACCAATTATTACGTTCGTCGCGAAGACACAAGGGACATCACTATTGAAGAGGAGGGGAAAATTACAGAAACTATCACAAGAACACTCACAAACACAGCTAATAACCAAACGGGGAGTGGGGTATATACCAATTACATGCGGTGGTATGTGCCTGCATCCGCACATGTTATTAATTTTACTATTGACAACACTGCTGTCAGTGCAAGATCAACAAAGAAAAACGCACCGCTTGTCTACCCGTATGGAGAACTAGACAATTCACTTTCTGGATTATCTGTCGTGGCAATTGCACATCAACTCGCTCCTATACAAAAAACCACTGTTTCCCTCCAATATGAATACACAAAAAAAGAGGTGGCTAGTGAAAAAATGTTTGATATATATGTCTATGGACAAAAACAATCTGGTATTGACGATGTACCAACGCTTGTTCGTCTCCACTACCCAACCACCTGGACCATCCCAGAATGGAACAAAAATCAAGGCGTCATACTTGCAAACGAAGGGTATCTCGAGTACAATAGCACGATGCTGGAAGATTCCAACATACACATACGTTTTATAAAGGAATAGCATTATGAGTTCACATAAACTCCAAGGAGACATCCGAAATATTGTAGGAAAAAAGGTAAAAACTGTTCGTGCACAAGGACAAACGCCGGCAACGGTCTATGGAAAAGGGGTTGATCCACAAACCATCAGCATAGCAACAGCAGAATTCCAAAAAGTGTTTAAAGAAGCAGGGGAGACTGGTCTTATTGAGCTTTCCATCGCTTCAAAAAACCACCCCGTGTTAATCCACTCTGTTCAAGTAAATCCTATTACAGGAGCAGTACTTCACGTTGAATTCCACGAAGTCAATTTGAAAGAAAAAGTGCACGCAGATGTTCCAGTTGAGCTAGAAGGGGAGCCAACTGCAATCAAAGAGAAACTGGGGGTATTGCTTCCACTTATGGATCATGTTGAAGTAGAAGCGCTTCCAGCAGAACTTCCAGAGAAAATTGTGGTTGATATCACGAGCCTTGCAGCTGTTAACGACCAAATTATTGTTGGTGAGCTCACTATCCCACAAGGTGTTGAGGTGTTAACAGATCCAACGCTTATTGTGGTAAAAATTGGCGCATTCGTCGTTGAAAAGGAACCTGAACCAGTCGTAGCGGAGGGGGCAGAAGGAGAAGCACCAATAACAGCAGAAACTCCTGAAGGAACACCATCTGAAACTGAGGCACCAAAAGAAGAAACAAAAGAATAACGTTCTTTTTCGCTACAACGTTACCCCAAGGTGCATAGCAAACGCCTCTATTGCTTCATTGTTAGGATCTAACGCATATGCCTGACGAAGGTATTCAACTGCTTCATCATTTTTCCCTAGTGCGGCGCTTATAGAGGCAAGTGTCATATACCCATCACGATAATCTGGTTTTTGTTGTATTATTGCTTTCCAATAGTGGTATGCGCGGTCTTGATACGTACGACGCTGTTCCCACAGAGATAACAAATCTGTTGATTCAGACTGTGCGCCTAAAACAGCTTGAGGAGGAGCAAATAGGTAGTGTAAGGTAGATAGTTGCTCTGCAAGTAACAGTTCATGCGTTGCAATTTGTGTGTCTCCTTTTCCATACAACGCCTTGCCTAAAGCAATGTGACTTGCGCTTGAAAAAGGAGTAGAAAGCACGTTAGTACGCTCTAAACTAAATGCATCAACAGCAATAGACTGAAGCCAAATATTTAGCGCCAAAAAGGCAAAAAATGAGGCTAATAAGACAAATCGAAAAGAGGAAGGAATCGTCCATGCGGAGAATATTCGGGAAATATGCGGTAATAGATTTTGGCGTTTTTGTGTTACACTATCCATAAGAAATTGTCCTACATTCCATTGTATGGAACAGCTGGTAAGAACGCAATATGACGGATGAAAAACGCATACAAGCTATCCTAGAAATACTTCAAAAAACCTACCCAACTGCCCATATTATGCTCACCTTTACCACACCATGGGAATTACTTGTTGCAGTCATGCTTTCTGCTCAGTGCACTGATAAAATGGTAAACACAGTAACTCCAAAGTTATTTTCTACCTATAAAACCGTTCACCATGTTGCATCAGCTCAAACAGAGCATGTTGAAGCTCTTATTAAAAAAACAGGGTTTTACAAAAACAAAGCAAAACACATCATAGAAGCAGCAAAATTACTCATAACACAATTTCATGGAGAGGTACCAAGCACAATGGATGAGCTTCTTACACTTCCGGGAGTGGCCAGAAAAACAGCCAACGTCGTATTAAGTAACGCGTTTAACAAACACGAAGGAATAGCCGTTGATACCCATGTAATACGGCTCAGTCAACGGCTACGTCTTGTGCCTGTTGAAAAAATTGGTGGAAAAACAATACGGTATATCCAACCAGACAATAAAACAATTGACTTTATCAAGGACGCAAGTCCTGAAAAAATTGAATCGTACCTTATGGCCATACTGCCAAAAAAGTCATGGAAACCTATTACGTATCAACTGATAGACCACGGAAGAGCACTGTGTCAAGCACAGCGCCCCATGTGTAACGCTTGTGTCTTGTTTTCCTTCTGTCCTTCACACAGGTAAACAGAGCTGGTAGTTTTTCTTGTTTCGTATACAAAAACATGATAGGATGGTAACCATACCAAGAACCATCTGTCCAATACATTTTAAAGGAGATATATGGCAAAAAAAACAAAACCGTCTTCAAAAAAAGTTGCGCAAATAAGCGTACCAGCAAATGTTCCCTTCAATGAAGCATCTTGTATGCCTAATTCTGATGCACGTTGTTGTTTTTGTAGACCATCAAAAACAGGTATTGTTGCCATACTGTTAGGCGTTGTTATCTTGGCGTTACTTGCAATTAACCGTGGACTTATTGTTGCTGCGATTGTGAACAATAAGCCGATTTTTCGATCAACTGTCAATCGTTCCTTAGTTGCCAGATATGGAACACAAACCCTCGAAAATATGATTACGGAACAACTCATTCAAGATGAGGCTAAACGATTACATATTGCTGTAACAGACAAGGAAATTGAAGCAGAACAGGCAAAAATTCTTGCAAGTTTTGGCGGCAATGTCACACTTGAAGAAATATTAAGCTATCAAGGCATGACAAAAGAGGATTTTAATCAACAAATTCGCCTCCAAATGTTACTGACGAAAATTATTGGGAAAGATATCGTAGTGAGTGATGAAGAAATCGCAAAATACATCACAGACAACCCATCAACACTTGTTGCAACAGATTCAGACGGTATGAAACAAGAAGCGAAAGAAGCGCTTCTTACTCAAAGAGTGAGCGCCCAGCTCCAAACGTGGTACACAGCACTTAAAGAAAAATCAAAAGTCTATCGATTAATGAAGTAAAGGAGGCAATATGCACTGGGGATTTGATCAACAATCTATTGTGACTTCCTGGATGAATTTTGGATATATTCCAACCATTCTCTGGAGCATTGCTTGGAAAGGTCTTGCTTTATGGCATGCTGCAAAACGAAACGAAAAATGGTGGTTTATTGGCATGCTTGTTATTAATACTGTTGGAATTCTTGAAATTTGTTATCTTGTCTTTGTCGTTCGATTGTTTCAAGGAGTCACCATTAAACCAACAACGACAAAACCAACCAAAAAGAAACGATCTTCATGAAAACCTGGGAAAAGCTCAAGCAAAACCCCGCGCTATGGGAACAGTACTTTCAACGAGAGCGTATTATCAAGGCGGTTCGCTCATTCTTCCAACAAGAAAAATTTCATGAAGTTGAAACTCCAGTGTTACTAGCTCACCCAGCTGCAGAAAGCTATCTTGATGTGTTTGAAACAAAGCTTCTTGATAGAGACAGACAGGAAACGCCCGCATATCTTTCCACCTCACCAGAACTAGCACTTAAAAAACTCATTGTTGCAGGCATTGGCAATTGTTTTAGTATCACCAAAAGCTTTAGGAATATGGAAACAGACAGCCATACCCATAATCCGGAATTTACCATTCTTGAGTGGTATAGAGTGGGTGCAACATACACATCCCTTATGGATGATTGTCAACGGATGCTTGTATCTATCAATCATGCGTTAGGAAGGGGTGACACACTTACATACCAAGGTACTTCGTTTAATATCTCTCTCCCATGGGAAAAAATAACGATAAAAGAAGCATTTAAACAATGGGCGCAGATTGATTTTGACGCGTTTCTTGATGATAAACAGGCACGGCAAATAGCTTCACAAAAAGGATATACCGTAGAAAAGCAAAATACTTGGGAAGAGCTCTATGATCAAATATATTTAAATGAAATAGAACCTCATCTTGGGAAAACGAAACCAACCATCATTTATGAATTCCCAGGCGCTCTTGCAGCACTCTCAAAAAAGAAAAAAGACAATCAAAACTACGCCGAACGGTTTGAATGGTATATTGGAGGACTCGAACTGGGGGATTGCTATACAGAACTCACAAGTTGGAAGGAACAACAAGAGAGGTTTGATTGGGAAATACAAGAAGTGAAACGGCTTGGGAAAACCCCATATGAGTATGACCATGACTTTATTGATGCATTAAAGGCAGGTATGCCAGACACGAGCGGCATTGCGGTAGGACTTGATAGACTTATCATGTTGTTTACCGACACAACACATATTCAGGACACGCTCTTTTTCCCTGGATCAGAACTGTTTGAAAAATAACGCTGTTCGTGGGATAATACCTTCCATGTCAAGTATCACTACATCAGATTTTAAAAACGGGATATTTATTACATTCAAAGACCAACCACATCAAATTGTGGAATTTCAACGCGTCAATCCAGGCAAAGGATCAGCGTTTGTCAGAACCAGACTGAAATCATTAACCACAGGGAAAGTACAAGAATTCACCTATAAATCAGGTGAGTCTGTGGAAGAACTTCCTGTTGAAACACAAGAAATGCAGTACCTCTATCCAGAAGGGGAAGACTATGTATTTATGAACAATCAAACCTTTGACCAGGTAACGGTAAAAGGAACGCTTCTGGGGGATTTTGTAAAATTCTTAAAGCCAAATGACACCTATCAAGTGCTTGTTCACGAAGAGGAAGCTGTGGGCATCAGGCTTCCAAAAAAGGTGAGACTTTTAGTCACTGAAGCAACGGAAGGAGCAAAGGGAAACACAATGTCTGGAGCAACCAAAACAGTGACTGTTGAAACAGGTGCTATTGTCACCGTACCTTTATTTATTAAAGAAGGGGAATTGATTGCTATTGATCCAGCAACTGGTAGTTACGTCGAACGAGCGTAAGAACTTCTTGTATAATTGACACCGTTTCCAACTCGTGAAACAATAATTCATACTATGGATGATGAATCAACCTCTTTTGAGCCAAAAGTACCCGAGCCAGAAATAACCTACGAAGAAACACCGGTCATTACCCCTATTCCTGAACAAACTCAAGAAGTAGCTCAAACAGAAGAGCAACGAAGTGAAAAGCCAATGCAAGAAAACACATTCCAAGAACAACCACCAGAGACCACTCCACCAACTCCCAAAAAACAATCGATGAAATCATTCATCAAGGGGTTTTTTGTTTTTGTACTGTTATTTATTCTTGGCTATGCACTAAGTGGACTCATACGAAACGTAATTAATGTGCCGAAACTATCAACAATAATTCCAGAAAAACAAGAAGCTTCAGCGGAGACAACACCTGTTCAAACAGAGTCAACGGAAAGTGGAATTTATGAATTATCTATACCGGTAGCACCCAATATCCCAGCTAAGCAAGCATCAGACAGCGCATGGAAACAATATAATCCAGTGCATGGAACCACTAGAACACCAATTACCACCATTCAATTAAAACTTCCAAGTACAATTTTGGAACCAGTGTGTGATGGATCAAGCTGTGGTTCACAAGGAACATACCTTCCAGGTGGCACACGACTCACAATTGCTCCACGAGGTACTGGGGAAGTGTTAGCTGATTACCGTGGAAAAATCATTAGTGACGCATCAGGAAAAGCACTTGTAACGAAGGAAACAACAATTGGAGGAAAGAAAGCAACAGAATATACAACAGACACCACAGGATCAACAGCTGGGGGATATGGGTTTACCATGATGCATGGGTATATGATTGAGGTCACAGACACACTTTCATTTGAAATTAATCATTTTTCACCAAACGGAATTACGACAGATTTTGCAGCAGACGATGCACTCTTCAAATCAATCGTGGCTACAATTACATTTTCTAACTAATCCTCACACACTCGTTGGCCAAGAGGAAATAATAAGTGGATCTTGGGTTTTTTTTGGTATTTGTCCCCAAATAGCCTCTGTAACAAACGGCATAAATGGATGAAGGAGTGTAAGAATAGTTAATAACGCATGACGATAGACGGCAAGAGCGATAAGGTCACCCTCTTGGAACCGTTGTTTGTTTTCCTCTATATACACATCGGCAAACCGATGCCAAACAAATTCATAAAGACTTTGCGCAGCATCAGATAAACGATACCTTTGAATATAATCTGTCACTGTACCAATAAGCGCATGAAGGTCTTTTAGAAGTACTGCGTCTTGATCTTGAACCTTCATGTCGGCAGTATAGAATGGGATGTCTTTACTTTCAGCATGCATGGTAAAAAGCCGTGCGATGTTCCAAATCTTATTGGCAAAATTTCTCATTCCTCGCACTTTATCTTCAGACATGACAATATCACTCCCTGGAGCAGCACCAAAAATAAGTGCTATCCGGAGCGCATCGGCGCCGTATTGATTAACCATGTCAATTGGGTTTACTACATTGCCTTTGCTTTTGCTCATTTTTTGACCCTTTTTATCAACAACGCGACTATGCAAGTGAACGACCTCAAACGGCACGTTGCCTGTAAGATAAATGCCTAACATCATCATCCGAGCAACCCAGAAAAACAAAATGTCCCACAGTGTATCAAGTACGCTTGTAGGGTAGAAGTAATCAAAATCAGCTTCGTTTGCTTTCAGCGTATTAACCGGCCATTGTCCTGATAAAAACCAGGTATCAAATGTGTCCGTATCCTGGATAAGATGTGTTCCATGACACACTGGACAGGTGTGTGCATCAAGCGTGAATGACGCAGTAATTGGGGCAAGAATCGTTTGAAGTCCATGAGTGATTTCTTCAATAGTGTATTGTTTTGCTAAATGTTCATACGTGTCCGTTATTTTTTCTCCCTGAGTCGAGATAAACGAAATCTTAATGTCTGGATTGCAATCCAGACAATACCACACGGGGATACGAGGACCCCACACAATTTGTCGACTGATATTCCAGTCTTGAATTCGCTCGAGCCAATCAAAATACATCGTCTCAAAACGTTTGAGAGGAACAATTTTCGTTTTTCCTTTTTTGACAGCATCCATGGCTTTTTCTGCAAGTGGTTTTGTTTTGATAAACCATTGTGGACGGGGAAGTGGCTCAAGAATAGTGCCGCAGCGATAACACACACCAACAGTGTGTGTATATGCTTCATCAATATGATCCATCAGCCCTTTTAATTGAAGATCGCTCACCACTTTTTCTCGCGCTGCTTTCACCCGAAGACCCGCGTATGGACCAGTAATATCAGTTAACTTTCCATCAAATCCAATAATCTGCTTCATTGGAAGCTGGTGACGCTTGCCAATTTCAAAATCCGTCATGTCGTGGCTAGGGGTTATTTTTACTACTCCCGTACCAAATTCAGGATCAACTGCTTCATCACCAACAACAGTAAGTTTGACTCGTCCGTTTAACCCCTCAATCTCAATTTCTTTTCCAATCCACGCACTATACCGTTTATCTTTTGGATGCACTGCAACTCCCGTATCGCCAAATTTTGTCTCTGGACGGGTTGTTGCCAAGACAAATGGGCCGTATTTCATGTAATAGAGCTTATCAATTTGCTCAACATGTTTTACTTCCAAGTCAGAAAAGCTTGTACCACAATGGGTGCAGTAATTTACGAGTCGCTCTTCCCGATAGAGGAGCTTGTCGTCATATAACTTCTTAAATGTGGTCAATACGCGTTCAACAATATCAGGCTCGAGGCTATAATGGTAGCGCGTCCAATCCAGGGAAAAACCCAACCGTTTCATTTGATTTTTGTTGATGTCCTTGTTTGCATCAACAAATTCAGCAATCTTTGTATAGAGAGTTTGTCTATCGAAATCGAAACGACTTTTTCCTTCTTTCGCAAGCTTTTTTTCAAAAACGAATTGTGTTTCAATCCCTGCATGATCTCCTCCTGGAAGCCACAACGTTGGCTCTCCCTTCATGCGATGAAATCGAACAAGAATATCCTGAACAGTAAACAATGCGTGCCCCATGTGCATTGGATCATTTGCATTAGGTAAGGGAAGGAGAATAGTAAATGGTTTTTTTGACGAGTCGATCTTCGGCGTAAAATATCCACCCTTTTCCCACATGGTGTAAATATCTT
>Ga0172371_10008120_pt1 | contig 14755 bp, 14 predicted proteins | sample Lak12m_FD_114543 | JGI IMG/M metagenome (GOLD analysis project Ga0172371, IMG submission 114543) | Freshwater microbial communities from Kabuno Bay, South-Kivu, Congo - kab_022012_12m | ecosystem: Environmental > Aquatic > Freshwater > Lake | place: Democratic Republic of the Congo: South-Kivu... | reverse complement strand
GAAAACCGTTCAAGGTCGCGATCGTCGCCTGTATGCGCAAGATCCTGCTCATTCTTAACGCCATGATCAAAAACAAACGACCCTTTCAGGCAGTTTCTGCTTGACAGTAAACACAGTCGCTACGTAATCACCCGACATGGTATATGATTGCCGGGAATTCTATTCCCATGTGGCTGTGCTCTGGTGGGACAGGCATCTTGCCTGTCCGCGAATGACGGGCAAGATGCCCGTCCTACCAAGGCCCCTTCGACAAGGGCGTCCTTTGAACACCAAATGGGTCAAGGCTTTTGGCCAACGGATACCACAGGTCTTCTATGTGACCTCTGTGCCTCTGTGGTGAGACTGGATCGGCAGGGCAAAGTTTTTTGTCAGATATTCAGCGCGGTCGCCATTGTTCCTTCAGAGTCAGCGGCGGGGGAAGCTCCGACGAATGTTAACACAGTCCTGGCGGCTGTACACAAAACAATGAGGAGGCATGGAAATGACGACTTATTTGGAAGCGACCGGTTACCCAGTGGCCCAATCAAGTTCGGAAGCCAGGGCGCTGTTTATCAGGAGGACATACACTCACCTGGCCGGCGGCGCAATCCTTTATGATACGTCCAACATTATTCACAAGTTCTCAACGGATCAGCACGTGGCCGCTGCGCTGCAACTCTTTGCTTCGATTGCGCTTCTTTTCTGGTACGTGCTCAGGATAATGATAGCTCTTTCACGAGACTGACATCGCCGGGTGACAGGGACAGACATCGTGCTCTGCAATAGAAGGAGGAACTACAATGGCAAAGAGTAAGAGCATCGCGGGAAGCATATTGGATCGCGTCGTAGAGGCGGTTACGGGTAGCGTTCACAGTGAAATAATCGAAGCAGTGGCGCTGGACACAAATCGTGACGGCATTGCGGACGCCATCGCTGTGGATCTGGACCGTGACGGCATAGTGGATGCGTTTGGGATCGACGTTGATCAAGACGGCATACTGGACGCGGTGGTGATGGATTTCAACCACGACGGAATTGTTGATGCCGTGGCTCTCGATATGACCGGCGACGGCGTCATGGATGTGGTGGCCATGGATACAAACAGGGATGGAGAGCCTGACGTTTTTGGAGTTGACGTAGACGGCGACGGCGCTCCTGATTATTTCGCAGATGTATAGAGCAGTTCTTTGGAGAAAATACGGATTGACCTGTGGGTGCCACTGCCGGCTTGTCCAGCAGTGTGACCTCATTCCCCGAAAACTTTTGAGAATCACTATAGAGCTGTCTCGGCAACATCCAAACCGATATAGAGGGTACGCAAATGGAAGAAGTAAGATCAGAGCGCAGGGGCTTCTTCGAGAGCTTCTTGGAAGGAGTGAGGCAAAAAGGTGAGGATTTGGCCGAAACTGGAGCGCAGATCAAGGAGCATGTTCAGGCAAGGGTTGACGGCATAAAAGGGTCTGTTGATCTTGCGAGCAAAATCAACGGATTTGCTTCTTCTGCAACCGCCATAGTCGAAAGCATAGATCAAGAGCTGAGGGAAAAGGGATCCGCATACGAGGTGGGCTACTTCCGAGTGATGGGAAATGTAGGACTGAATGCGGGGATGACTCTGGATATACACTTTGCCAAGACGGCGTTTGCCAAAGAAGCCGGAATGTTCTTGGTAGTGACCAACCCTAGAACGGAGAGACCGCTCAGGATACCCAGGAACTCTCTCGAAGGCCGAGAGCAAGCGAAGATACGTGATCCGGAAACCGGAGAGATCCTATTAATAGACACGCGCAGCGGGAGAATCCTCCCGGGATGAGTCAACAGTGCGATTCCGCGTGGGCGCCGTTTTTCTTGATCGGAGGCCATCCAACCTGAGAGAAATCATCCGAGGGCCCTCCTTGCGGCGGATCGAGTCAATCAGAGTTCTTGGGATCTGATATCGTGAACAGCCATTCTGGGAGGAAAGGCTGGAGGTTTTGAGTGAAAAAAACACTACCGGCTGAGATGCCCGCTGAACCGGCTGTACAAGAGGAAAGCGCTACGGCCTGCTACCGCCGCGGCCTGGACTACGCGAGCAGCATGGATGATGAAAAGGCTATTGAGGAGTTCTCTCGCGCCATCGAACTGGACGCCTCAATGACCGGCGCATACTACAACCGAGGAAGCGCCTACCACCGTCTCCTGGATTACGATCGTGCCGTCACCGACTATACGAAGGCAATTGAGGTGCGCGGGGCAACCATCCGCTGCTACTACCGGCGAGGCCAATGCCTTGACAAACTGGGGCGATGCGAGGAGGCAATTGAGGACTTTGAACGTTTCATCGAACTTTCTACGCCGGAAGATGACCATGGCCGAAAGGAGGCGATGAAGCAGATCGCCGCAATACGGGACAGACAGAGAGAACCGGTGCGGCCCCTGATCCAGGAACCGAAGACCTTTGACCCTCCGTATGAACGTTCAGTTTCCACACCGGCGGAGGGACCCCGTGCACCCTCGGCAAAGTATGGCTGGATAGCGGTGAGTGCGGTCATCGGTGTCCTGGTGCTGGTGTCGGTCATCATCTCGATGAACAAATCCTCCGTGGGCTCACAGAAGCCAGGACCGGCTTCGGCCGTCAATTTCCCTGCGCCAAAAGCTGAATCTGCCAAAGTCAGTAAACCGCCTGCCCCTCCTCCGCTTAACAGAAGGCTGGCCAACGGAACGATGATCAGGTCGGGAGAACTCGACGGCAAAGGACGTTTGCAAGTGGAAAACGGCCTCGGCCGCGACGCTGTGGCGAAACTGGTAAGGAAAGGGAGTAATCACTGCACCGCGTTCTTCTATGTATCGTCCAAAGCGACCCACGAGATCACCGGAATCCCGGACGGTGATTACGACCTGTGTTTCTGCGCGGGGACCGATTGGGATGAGCAGAAGCAGTCGTTTACCCGGGACAAGTCATTTTCTAAATTCCGAGACCCAACTTCGTGGAGCACCACCAGAGAACACAGAGAGGACGGTATATATTGGCGATACGATATCAACCAAGTGACTCTGCACCCTGTTGTCGGAGGCAAGGCCAAAACAGACCGAATTGGGGAGGATGAATTCTCGAAGCTTCAATGAGTTGTTCCACCCAACTGATCAGAATCAGATAGCTCTCTGGAAGGCTCGTACTAATTTGCTGTTAAAATGAGGCTGAGATTTGGTCTTTCCCCTACATAATGTTTCAGGTGCTTTTGGAAAGATTTCTCGCTAGAGAGGGCTCATGCGGCTCGAGAAGTTTCGAGAAAGACGCTGACGCCAGCGAGTTGCGCAGGGGCATGTCATCGGATACGTTCCGGATCCGGATCGGCCGCTGGAGCGACAGGAAGATTGCCCGGGATCATCCTCTGCGCTTACTGAAGGGAGGCTATCTGTGGCTCCGGCCCATCAGGGGCAACAATGTTGGATGGATATGACCCGGCACGCACCTGCACTTTGACGTACAAAATGGGCACGGACACTTCGTGGACCCAGGTTCAGTTTAAAAGTCGGAAAATCCCGAGAAAACCCGGGTCAACGATGGGAAAGTCCGGGATTTCCCGAGAGAAGACGGAGAAAATCCGGGAAATCCCATACAGTGCGGAGTCCGATGCAACCGAGACAGTCATTCAGTTGCGCACCTCTCGTCGTCCGGGGCTCGCTTCAGTCTCATGGAAAGACTCTGTACAACATGCCCCGATGTTGCCCCGGAGCGATCTAAAATCAACAAGAATCAAGAAATGCGAAGCGGGCGAAACTCTCAGTAAAATCAAAGGGGCTACGAATCTGATAGGCTTTGTTACAGGGCTTTTTTTGCCTTCACACGGCAGGGGTCGGAGGTTCAAATCCTCTCCCGCCTACCAAAGATTCCAGGAAGTTAGGTCACGTACTCTGTGACCTTTCTTCTTTTCTGGGGTCTTGGTTATCATCGGGTTATCATTACTCTCGGGGCGCTCTCTCGCCACAAGGATCTCCGTATCGCAATTGGTGAAAACCATCGAGTCAATGGCGTTTAGAAGCTCGTCGTCGCTAACCCGGCCATACCGTTCACTGACGCTCTTGGCTCGCGTCTGGTGCCTCATGATCTCCTTTTCCAGGTCTTCACGCATCTCGCTGTAGTAGGCCATCCATATCAGATCCTGGAACCATGCAGGGCAGTGGCGGGCTATCACCTGGACATCACCATACGAGACGTACACCGCTCGCTCTGTGGCGTCGGCGTCCGGTATGGATCGGGTGAGCTCTGAGATGCATTCGGCCAGGCCAAGAAGCTCGGCCTTGGCTTCTTCAGCGCCACGAGCGCGGATTTGTTCTGTAAACCCGCAGACGATCTATGATATAATATTTTTCGGAATTGTTTTCTTTACGGACCCAAGGTCGGGAAGCCGTTTATTGACCTCACCCCGCCCTCTCCAAGGATGGAGAGGATGATATGCGGAAATGGCTTCCCGACAGCCTGGATATAGCTCGTGGTTCTTTCAAAGGAATAATTCCGATATTTTTTTTATTATCCTAATCGGCGGAGGACGAATGGCGGAACCGGAAACCAAGCTGGCTCGATTGGTAAATTGGGTCCGTGATAACATGGACCGGCAAGGGGCTTTTCCAAAGTCCGATCTTTACTCCTACGCCCGTGCCAACGGCATCGAAAGGTTGGCGCTCGACTTCCTCTACCGGTGCCGTAAGAAGGGGACCATTCGGGAGATAGGCGCTAACCGGGTTGTGGTATTGGTCCCGGGAGGCCAGAACCTGGGGCAGTTCTACAAGGACCTCCTGCAAATTCAAGGCGAGCCCGTCCTGCAAGGGAGGCCCAAGCCGCCGGTCCGAAAAAAGAAGGGGCCTGACCAAGAAGAGGAGAAGGAACCCGAGAAGGACAGAAAGAAAGCGCCTTCGCAACTTGCGCTGAAAAGGGAGCTCCCGAAAGAGAAAGAAGAATTGCCCTTAGAGATGGAACAACCTGCCAAGCCGGCTCCTGAAGAGAAACCCTTGGTTGAAGTACCCAACCTTGCCAACGAGGTTGAGAGACTCCTGGAGGAGCGGTTCAAGCGACTGGATGATACCGTGGCCTCGATCAACAGTCTGGTGGGGGACCGTATCAACGACCTTGAGCAAAGGGTCAGCGGTGTCATCGTCAAGGAGTTGGAAAAGAGGATCAGGCAACTGGAGGCCCAATTGGAGGAATGTCGGGCAAAGGCTGAGGCGTTCGATCTCATCAAGCGTGATGCGTGGGAGATTATCCAAGCCCTCGATATCGTTGGGGCGGAGCGAGAGGACGTGAAAAAGGTCCTGAAGAAGTTTTTGTAGCCTGAGATCTCCTCTCTTCGCCACCTATCAACCATGACCACAAAGATGCTCTCCTCGGCCTCCAGAGGTTCGCGACGGCACTATAGCGGTTCCTATAAAAAATGGAGTGCCGCTCAGTTATTTTAGCCATTTAGGCACTGGAGTTTACACAATTACCCGCTGTATCGGGACTCCATCTTTCATGCTTCGTTGTAGCTTCTCAGCTTTGGGGTTGCCAAAATTCTTGTCCATTCTGATTCGACACCGGGTCAGCAGGAATCAATTGTTGGGTGCCACTACCGGCTCGTCCAGTAGTGACTTGGGGTGGCAGCGGTTCTCTTCGAGGGAAATCGGACATTAATCTTGGCACTCGCTATAACGCGAGAGATCCGTCGAGGGTTCCAGCCGGGAACTCAGAAGGACAGCTCAAGTGTAACACGGGTACCGAAGATGGGGTCAATCTCGCGATTGGGGTTTATTCCCCAATTGTTTCCGGCATTCGGAACGTCCCAGCTAGGTTGTGTCCTGTCCACGCACGCGTACTTGAACCACGCGCCGGGCCTCCAATAGGCTATCTGTGCTCTCAAGACATACCCTTCGATGAGTTTCCAGTCGAACCCCCCTCCAATTTCGTACCCAAGATCTCTCTCCAGAATGTTCGGAGCAGTGGGGACAACTGCAAAGTCCTGGGCCATCTCAACAGGCCCCTGTAATGCATATTGCAGAGCTGGAGACGTAGGAGGTGGAATGGTGGACGGGTCCGGCCTAATCCATCCCCAGCCGTATCCTTGGGAGACTCTGTTCGCGTACAAGAAGGTTGCGTAAGCATTCAAGTTCGATGCTATCGCGTAGTCCAGTCGAAGGGCATACGTAACTGCATCCGAAATGAACCCATGGCATGAGCCATCGGTGAAAGAGCGGTTTCCAGATCCGTAAGTATAGCCCAACAACAGGCTGTACGGTCTATACACGTTTACACCGCTATCCAACATCCCGCCCGGAAAGAATGGCTGCCTGTCTATGAGCCCGCCTGCACGCCGGTCAGGACCTGGATAATAGGCCCAAAGGAAGCTCATCTTGGCCGGACCGGCCAGCGCACCGCACTCGATCATGCCTCCCCAAAGCTCCCAGTAACGGGTCCGGGCCACCGACAAGGACTGACTGCGACTCAGTCTGTAAAAGTCCTGATGAAATCCGAGTTCCGCGTTGAAAAAGACCCGTCCGTCGAAATATCTGAAATTGGTGAAGCCAAAGAACATCGTGACGTCCTTGGGCTGGAAGGCAACCACGTCCGGTTGGAGCACCTGCGATTCCGGGCCCTGGTGGCCGTTGGAGTACTCTACGTAAGTGTGAGCACTTATATTCCCCGCATCGTACAAGATGTAAGCGGTGAAATGCGGTTGGGCAGAGGCGCTTCGATCTGTCTTTATTGGATAACTTACGCTCCTGCCCGGCCCCCAGAAATAGTATTGTCCACCGAGGTTGAACGGCCCAAAGGGTACGTTAATGTTCACTCCCTCACAGGTGTTCTCCGAGGTGTCAATGGTGAAGCCGAGGCTGATGGTGTTCGGGTGTTTGCCTATCCTAACTTCTCCCCAAGGCAAAACGGCCGAGGCATACCAGACATTCCAATAACCAGGGGAAATTGAGCGCTCGATCCCATAACCCTGACTGTTCAAGTACCTGGAGGAATTGAGTTGGCCAAGCGACGTATCTTGAAGCGGATCGGCCCAGCTTCCAATTCGATAGCTCCCTTGAATTGAAAGCGCCTCATTGACCTTCACCCTCGGGTAAAATGTGGTGTATATATAATTGGCAGCGGCATCGGAACCTGAAGTGAGATTCTCGAAAGCGAGATTATTGTGGGTGATCTCATGGCCAAGCCAGCCGTTTCGGGCAGCGAGGTTCACCTGGGCGGCCACTGCCGCTGAGCTGCTATCCTGATTGTAGGGCCCAAAAAAGCCTCTGGTACCCAACTGGCCAAACTGATAGAAGTCCCACGTGAAAACCCCGAACATTGAGAATTCCCACGCGCCGGCGGATGAAACCAAAAGGAAAAGCAGGGACACACATACGAGCCCAACCCGTTGCCTTTGTCGCGACGCAATCATTGCTGCGCTCTCATGCGGCCCACAAACAATACTCCCCGATTCGGTTTGTTTGGAGAGATTTCTCTAGTTTATCCCGGAATATGTGCTCCTTTGTCAAGAAGAAAAACGATCTTGCTAAGCGTTCTCGAGGCAAGCCAGAGAAACTCGAGAGGCAAGGTAACCAAGGGTCAAACGGAGATTAGCAGCCGGAGACGGCCGAGAAGTCCACACCACTGAACAGGCCATAGCAGCCTTGACTCAAAATTCCACCCGAACCGCAAGGCGCAAGCCAAAAATCGGGTCGATTTCACGATTGGGGTTTATGCCCCACCTGTTGGCGGCGCTTGGTACAACCCACCCCGGTTGCCTCCTGTCCACGCATGCGTACTTGAACCAGTCACCGGGCTTCCAATAGGCCACCCTGGCCGTTAACGTGTATCCTTCGATGAGTTTCCAGTCGATCCCTCCGCCAATTTCGTACCCAAGGTCTCGCTCCAGGATGTTGGGAGCGCTGGTAGCGTATGAGGGGTTCACGACATTCGAATCAGTGGTGGGACTAGGATAATTAGTCCCGTTATTCGCGAATGTCAGTCCAGGAGACGGAAAGGTACCGTTGACCGCAGCGTAGACTGTATTAGGATCCGGCCTTATCCATCCCCATCCGTATCCTTGGGAGAGCCTGCGGGCATACAAGAAGGTCGCATACGCATTTAGATTGGCCGCCACAGCGTAATCCAGTCTCACGCCATATGTGCTGGCATCGGTAATGAAACCGTGGTTGGAAGAGTGAGATATGGACATGTTTCCCGATCCGTAATCATACCCCAGCAACAGGCTGTACGGCAAATACAGGTTCACACCGCCGGTAGGGGAATATAAGGCGAGAACGGTAGGCTGTCTGTCAATGAGTTTGCCTGCGCGTCTGTCCGGACCTGGATAGTAGGCCCAGAGAAAGCTAATCTTTGCCGGACCGGCCACAGCGCCGCATTCGATCACCCCTGCCCACAATTCCCAGTAACGAGTTTGAGGGTAATTGCTTTGAGGCGGGGAAGGTGAATTCAGAACGAAGCCGTTCTGCCGGGAGATTGACTGATAATAACCAACTTCAGCATTGCAGAAGAATTGCCCATTGAAATATCTGAAATTGGTGAATCCGAAAAATGTTGAGGAATCCGTTGCGAAGACCGGAGAGACCACAACTCCTGGGAGAGGAAGCGTCGCCATTACGAAAAGCTCCGATTCCGGACCTTTATGACCGTCGGTGTATTCGACCCAAGTCTGAGAACTGAAGTTTCCCGCATCATAATTTAGTCCGGCAGCGACATGAGGGTTAGCTGCGCCACTCCGGTCTGTAATTAGGGGATATACGGTGTTACCCGGCGCCCAGGGATAGTATTGCCCGATGAATTGGAAAGGGCCAAAGGGAATGCTTAGGCCCACAGCCTCACTTGAGTTCTCCAAGGAATCGATAATCAAACCAAGACCGATCGTGTTTGGCTGTTTCCCTATGCTTACTGTTCCCCAAGGAAGCTGCGCCACAGCACACCAGACTTGCCAATAACCGGGGGAAAATGATTGTCCAATCCCTGAAGCCGTACTATTCAAGTACCTGGAGCTATTGAGACGCCCCGGGGAAAAGTTTGCAGAAGGGTCTAACCAGCTTCCAATTCTGTAAATTCCTCCAACCGAAAGCGCTTCATTCACTTTCACGATCGGGGTGAAAATTGTGTACATGTAGTTGGCTGCAACATCCGAACCTGACGCCAGATCATCACCATACGACGCAGGCGTGCGACTGGCGATCTCGTGACCAAGCCAACCGTTGCGAGCAGCGAGCCTCAGCGTACCCGGCACCGGTGGAGGAGGGGCGCTGTTATCCTGATTGTACGGCCCGAAGAAGCCTTTGTCGCCCAGTTGGGAGAATTGATAAAACTCCCAATTGAAAACCCCGGACAAAGAGAATTCCCAGGCTCCGGCGCATGACGCCATAAGAAAATATAGGGACAAGCAAATGAATGCCGCCGATTGGTATCGTCGTAACGCAGACATACCTTACCTCCCCAAACATTGCATTTCAAGACTGGCCGATCGGAGAAGGGGAACGACGCATTTTCCAACACCGCACATCTCGTTGTCAAGAGAAAGAATGCCTCCCCTCTCCCTTAAGATTGACCAGTGTAGATGTGAAAGAAGTTAACTCCTGGAGCCGTCAATCCATCGAGCAACGATTGCCGGTTCGTACTCCGATGGCTCGTCGTTTCGGATCGATGAATCAGGTTTGAAGAGCCGAACAACATCTCATTCCCTCGCTGGTACCGGCACAAACTTCTTCGTGACATCTCCCACCAGATCGATCTGAGCCGGATCCAGTACGCTCATCGGTTTTCCAGCCGAAAAATCGATGTCCTTTAGCGTCACCCGTATGAAGTTAGGACCATGCGTCTGGTTAAAGTAGAAGATACGGTTCGTCAAATCGGTGGCTGAGGTCCACCACGTGGGATATGTCGGCGATCCGGGCAACGAATGGTAAGCAGCTCCATACGGTACTGAAACGTTGCGGATGACGCTCAACAAATAGGTGACTGCTTCGGGCTGGTCTTTGGGTTCAGGAAGGGTTCTGAGAAACTCCATCGCTCGAACGAATCTATGATGAGGCTCAATCCCGCCGGGGAGTTCTTCGATGCCTCCACCAAAGGATTTGTACCGTTTGAGATAGCTCAGGTGGACAGGATATGGCGGATCGTTCGTCATTACCGTGTATTCCCGTCCGTGGTGGGTTACCATCTTGCCATCAATAATCTCTATAATCGCTGAATCCCCCGTGGGATCTTCAAGTGCCATGTGCAGAGGGTACTCGACGTCGTCAAATTTGGGGCAGACGATCTGAATAGCCTGAAGCCCGGCTAATGCATCCTTCACCGTCTCAAAATTATCCAATACGTAGCGGACCCACATGCCGGTGGCAACTCCCGGTTTTTCCAGATCCCTCCCTCCGTAGTTTGAAGCCCCCAGAGTGAGTGTATGAGCTGCAAGGCCCTTTTCGTTCATCCCTTCGGAATTGCCGGACACCAGGGGATCGCCTAGATCGGCAAGATCGCCGCTCCTCCTGAGACGTTCCAGAACTGACTGACTGAACCCCTGAGGAACAACTCCTATGCTGCCGTACTTGGATACCCATGTTGCTGGGTTCTCGCCGGGCTTGCTCAGCATGCGCATGCCGCGGGGATAAATGGCAAGTTTCTCACCGAAAGGATGCTTCCAATCCATAGACCGAGCAACGACGACAGCCTCCTTGTTTGTGTTCCATAGGATACGCGAGCAGGCAGAGCTGAGATCGGCCCAAATCGGTGACCAGAGCAGCAGCCCATTGATGATCAGCGCTAATGATAATTTCGGAATCTTGAACATGGCTCTCACCTTTCGGAAGCCGTTGGGGGTCCGTCCTGATACGACCCCCTGTCACGTGGATTGCCGCGAGTCGGCGATCGTGCCAGGACAGAAGTGGACTACTCAAGCGCCCTTGTTTGCAGGGTTGCTCGACGAATGATCCGGGCTTGTTACTCGGAGTCGCCGGCATCGACAATCCCTTAGAGATCGAAATTGTTCGACTCGGTTCCTCCAGAGGTAAAGACAATCTAATGGGCTTGCGCCTTAATGAGCGCTGCAGTTTTAGCCCTTGCCTCGTCCAGTTCTTCAGCTCCCAGGAACTCAGGACGGAGGTAAGCCGCGTCGGGGTAGGTGTAAAAGCCCCGGCCCGATTTGACGCCCAGCCGGCCCTTGTCGATATACTCCCGCTTGAATTCGTCGGCGGATTGCTGCTGGCCCGGGTCGCCTGACATCTTGGCGTCTTTTTGCATTATGTGCCACACGGTATCCAGCCCCACATAGTCCAAGATTCCGAAAATCCCCATGGGCATGCTGAGGTGAATCATGACCGCCCGGTCCAGGTCCTCCACGGACACGACTTTGTCCGTAAACACCAATTTCAACGCCACATCGTTCATGGCCCCGAAGACGGCGTTCGACACGTAGCCGGGGTACTCTTTCTTGAAAACCAATGGTACCTGCTTGATTCGTTTCGCGAAAGCCGCCAGGAGCTCCACGATTTCCGGGGACGTCCCCGGGTGCGGCATGACATCGACCAGGTTGGCATAGAAAGGGTCGAGGAAGTGCAGTGCGGCGAACTGGGCGGGGCGGCCCGTGGCCTCGGCCCACATGGACGGTACCAGCGTGGACGTGTTGGTGGTGAAGATCGTTTTCGGCTGGCAGATCTGGTGGAACTGGGCAAAGACTTTCGCCTTGAGGTCGGGGTCCTCCAACACCGACTCGCTCAGCAGGTCCGCGTCGGCCCCGTCCTCCGGGCTGGAAGTGTACCGGATCCTAGACAGGGATGCCTCGGCGTCTTCGGGCGTCATTGTCTGTTGTGACACCAGTCCCGCTGCCAATGCGGGTATTTTCACCTGCGCGTTCTCCAGGGACTTGGAGAAGGCGTCATAGGCGACTACCTCATAGCCGAAGCGGGCGCACTGCAGAGCAATCTTCTGCCCCATAGTGCCTGTGCCCACCACGAGTATCTTGCGGATGTCATCGACTTTCATGATGAGTCCTCCTGAAGCATTAGAACTGTCCATAGCGCTGAAAGCGGCCCGTGACGAGGGTGGATCGGTCCCAGCGGCCCGAGAACAGGTACGACATCAGGCCGTCCGCCTCGTCTCCCTGGAACTCGGCGAGAGGCGAGATGCCGGGGATCCAGTTGGAACTGATGCCGTACCCGGCGCCCAGGGTCTTCACCACCGCGAGCTCTGCCCACGGGTCGTCGAGCGACGGCTCTATGTGGAGGGATTTAATGCGGGCCGACTCCCAGGTCTGGAAGTCGGTGACGCTGTCGTAGTGGAGCAGTTGCATCTTGGGGAACGCGATGTGGCCTTCCGGCCCCAGTCCGTACTCGCACTGGAACAGCAGGCAGGCGCCCCTTTCCCGATATCCCGGTCCGTAATCCTTGCGCATGACTTCCATGAGGGGGTCGTTGTACTCCCCCATCTCTACCTCGACAGAGAAAATACGCCGGCCCTTTCTCTCAATGAGAGCGCTCGCCCAGTCGCCGTTGCGCTCGACGACGATGCGCTCGCACATCTTCTTGGGCAGCCCCGACACTTCACGCCCGCTGCACAGGCCCATGTGTGCGCCCGGGCCACTGAGCTGGAGGTTCAGGAAATAGGCGCCCACGATATCGCGGTAGCGACAGAGCAGGCTGAGGCCGCCTTCCATGTACCACGGTGCGAACGTGGGCTCGCGGATGTTGACGACATACACCATGGCCATGGGGTGCTCGGGATCGAAGAGCTCGAGCTGCGGAGGCAGTACGCGTCGCGCCGCGGCGGGGTCGGTCTCCCAGAAAATGTAGAGGCCCTCCTGGTTGTTCATCGCACTGGGGTTCATGAACGAGTAGATCTGTTCACGCGGGATAAAATAACTGCCGTTTTTCATTGATCGATATCCTCCTTTATGTGGTGTCACCCGATCACACGGTCCACTCGCCGCTGCGCCGCTTCCGGGCCACGTTCAGTAAGTAATCCTCTATATGTTTAGCTTCGGGATTGAAGCAGTCCCTGACGCCCGAGGCATCGCCCTCGTCTCCGAGGACCAGCCGCTCGTTTTCCGACACACCGCTGAGGATCGTCCGCGCGGACTGCTCAGGTGACTGGGCGCCCGGGGGGGCCTCCGTGCCGCCCGCGGCCCAGATGCCAGTGGCCGTCGTGCCCGGTGTCGCCGAGGTCAGGCGGATGTTCTCGTCCCAGAACTCGTAGCGGAGGGCGAGGGTCAGCGAGTTCAGGGCGGCCTTGGTGGCGGAGTACATCGTCTGGTAGGCCATCGGAAAGAACGCTATGCCGGATATGATGTTGACAATGTGACCGCCGCCTTGCGCGCGCATGACCGGCAGCACGGCGCGGATGCCGTACACGGCCCCGTAGAAGTTCAGCGCGAACGCCTTCTCCCAGTGTCCGTTGGTCTGCTCGACGAACTGTCCGCCGAAGGCGGCGCCCGCATTGTTGAACAGGAGATCGATGCGCCCGCCGCCGAATTCAGCCGCTTGTTCGATCATCCCCTTGACGTCCTCTTCCTTCGTGACGTCGCAGCGGATTCCGAGCGCCTGGCCGGGGTAGGCCGCGTTTAGCCGTGCGGTCTCCCGGGCCAGGTTCGCCTCGTTGACATCCGCTAGGACGACCCGCTTCGCCCCGTAAGAAAGCATGGTTTCCGCCAGCGCCAGCCCGATGCCCGAGGCGCCGCCCGTCACGACGGCGACTTTGTCCTGGTAGTACTCGTTCGTTTCGCCCATGTTCGTTATTCCTTTCTCCAAAACTCGACTCTTCAAGTTGGGGCGGTAACGGCCTCCGACCTGTGCACAACGGGAAGGCGCCGACGCCCATTCAATGGTGGTTCCGGTTATGTTCTAAGGCTCGAACACGAACGCCTGCCCGTAGGCGTCCTGGGTGGCATCCACTATCCGCCCGCCGCGCACCGCGTCGCCCATGACCCGCGCGTCGGGGAAGGCCGCTTTGAAGGGGTCGACGACCTCCTTGTGCGGCCGGACGCCCATCCCCAGGATCACGGTGTCAGCCGCTACGAACACGGAGGCGCCGCTTTCCATGCATTCCAGTTCTACTCCCTCCGCAGTGACCTTCAGCAGCCGGTGCCCCGGCAGATTGACCGGATCGTAGCAGGCCATGCGTTCCTTGATGTCGAGTATCACGATAACGTTCGCGCCGGCGCCGATCTGCGGCAGCATGTCCACGAGGCTGGTCTTGTGACCGGCGCGCATCACCACCTCCGCCGTCTCGAGGCCCGTCATACCCGTACCGATCATCACGCAGTCGCCTTTGACCTCCGCCCGCCCCACAAGCACGTCTTCCGCTATGACGACGTTTTTCCCGTCGATCCCTGGGACCGGCGGTATCAACGGCCGGGCTCCGCACGCGATGAACACGCCGCAGGGGGAAAGGGCCTCAACTTTCTCCACCGTCGCCTCCTCCCCGAGGCGCAGCTCCACACCGCTTTCCTCCACCTGAGCGATCATGGAATCGACGAACCGAGTGATTTTCTCCCTGTCGAAGCCCTTGTCGGCCACGTTCAGCGTGCCGCCGAGCCTCGGGGAGGCATCAAACAGCACGACTCGAAAGCCGCGTTCCCGCAGGACGATGGCGGCCGTGACCCCCGCGGGGCCGCCGCCCACCACCGCTACCGTGCGCCCCGCTCCGTCGCGGGCAGGATTGCCGAACTCGCGTTCGCGGCCGGTGGTAGGGTTCACCGAGCACTTGACGTGCCGGGCGTGCTCGATCTCGTCGAAGCATACAAGGCAGCCGATGCATTTGCGTATGGTCTCCGTCTTGCCGGCCTTCGCCTTT
>Ga0172371_10008118_pt1 | contig 14758 bp, 11 predicted proteins | sample Lak12m_FD_114543 | JGI IMG/M metagenome (GOLD analysis project Ga0172371, IMG submission 114543) | Freshwater microbial communities from Kabuno Bay, South-Kivu, Congo - kab_022012_12m | ecosystem: Environmental > Aquatic > Freshwater > Lake | place: Democratic Republic of the Congo: South-Kivu... | reverse complement strand
GGCCAGGGACAGCCTCCTGGCGGCCCTGGACGGCACCCACGCAGGGGACGCCGTCGTCTTTGCGGCGGGCGAACTGGAGCCTGGCCTGCACTCGCGTGGCCTGGTGCGCGGCGAGCCCATCGCATTGCCGCTCGCCGTGTGTGCGGTCGCCAGCGCGCCGTTCGAGCTGGCGGACCTCGCCAAGCCGGGGAAGCGTCTGGGCGGCTGCAAAGCGGATCTGCCCCTGGGCATGGCGGTCCGGGCGGCCCTTCCGGCCGAGCTGGGGCCGGCCATCGAGGCCAACATCCGCCACCGCAGCGAGCGCGGTGATGAGCTGCTCCGGCTGCTGCGTCTGGGGGCCCTGGACGCGGTGTTCCTCTGGGCCACCCCGCCCCCTCCTGCGGCCCTGCGCGTCGTGCGTCTGCCCGAGGCCGGCCCGGGCGCGAGTCTGGTCATCGCGGGGCTGGCATGCTCGCGTTTGGGCGACGCGGACTGGGCGGCGATCCTGGCCGTGTGGCGCGACACGGCCACCCGACGGGCCCTGGACGGCGAGCCGGTCGCCCCGGCGTCAGGCGGTGCCCGATGACACGGACGCCACCGGTTCGCCGCCGCAGTGCTTCCGACCGGCTCTTCCGGGCCGCCTTTGGCAGCACCCTGGCCATGGCGGTGATCTCGATCACGCTGATTCTGGGGGGCATGGCGGCCTTTGTCAGTTGGCCGGCCACCCTTCGCTGGGCCTTCAGCACGCCGGAGGGCCACGAGTTCGTCCAGCAGGTGGCCTTTTCGGTGCGGCTGAGCTTCGTCACGTCCATCACCACCACCTTCCTGGCCCTGGCGCTGGGCATTCCGGCGGCCTACGCCCTGTCACGCTTCCGCTACCCTCTGCCGCTGGTGGTGGACACGCTGCTGGATCTGCCCATCGTGCTGCCGCCCCTGGTGGCCGGTGTGGCCCTGCTGACGGTGACGCGGTACTGGCTCGGGTCGTTCTTCGATGCGCTAGGTCTGCAGGTCCACTACACCGCGCGCGGGATCGTGGTGGCCCAGTTGTTCATCGCCGCGCCGTTTGCCGTGCGCGCGATCAAGGCGGCCTTTGACGACATCTCGCCCCGTTACGAAGAGGTCTCCCGGACCCTCGGCTGCACGCCCTTCCAGGCGTTCCTGCACGTGTCGCTGCCGCTGGCCCGGCACGGCATCCTGGCCGGTGCCATCATGACCTGGGCCCGAGCCATCAGCGAGTTCGGCCCGATCCTGATCTTCTGTACGGCCTCTGAGAAGACCGCCGTGCTGCCGATCCGCGTTTTCCTCTACAACTCGGCGGGGGATGTGGCCGGCGGCGTCGTCACCAGCGTCATCCTGATCGTGGTGGCGGCCGGGGCCCTGCTGACATTCAAGCTCCTGGGAGGGTCGCGGCTCAGCCTCTGAAAGACCGCCTGGCGCCCAACGCTCATGGTCCGTATCGAACATCTCAGTGTGGCGTTCGGGGACTTCTCTCTGACCGATGTCTCCCTGGACGTCCGCTCTCGCGAGTACTTCGTGGTGCTCGGGCCCACGGGGGCCGGCAAGACGGTGCTCCTGGAGTGCATTGCGGGTCTGACCCGCCCGGACTCGGGGCGGCTGTGGCTCGGCGACCGCGAGGTCACGGCCCTGCCGCCTGAGCAGCGGCGCGTGGGGTACCTGCCCCAGGACTACGCCCTGTTCCCCCACATGACCGTGCGCGAAAACATCGGCTTCGGCCTGATGGTGCGCAGGCGCGCCGCCGAGATCCCCGCCAAGATCGAGCGCTTCGCCGGGCTGCTGGGTATCGGTCATCTTCTGGACCGGCTTCCCTTCCGGCTCAGCGGCGGCGAGAAGCAGCGCGTGGCCCTGGCTCGGGCGTTGGCCATCGATCCTGAGATCATGCTCCTGGATGAACCCCTCAGTGCCCTCGACGTGGCCACTCGCGAGCACATCAGCGACGAGTTGCGCCACATCCACGACAGCACCGGCATCACCTCCCTCCACATCTGCCACAACTTCGACGAGACCCTGCGCCTGGCAGACCGCGTGGCCCTCCTCCACCAGGGCCGCCTGGTCCAGGTGGGGACCCCTGACGAGATCCTGCGCCGGCCGAACTGCCTGTTCGCCGCGGAGTTCGTGCGGGCGGAGAACGTCTTCGAGGGTTGGGCGGAGACCGTGGGCACGGACGTCCCCGTCCGGGTCGGTCCCGTGACCCTCCACGCCAACGTGTCGGCGCGTGGTGCGGTCAGGGTCACCTGCCGCCCGGATGACGTGGCGGTGGGCCTGCCCGGGGGCCCGGCGGTGGCAGAGGCCGATGCCCTTGCGGCCACCGTCCAGAGCATCGAGGTGCGCGGCGACGGCTTTGCCCTCAAGACGGTCGGCACGCTGGCGGTGACGGCGTTCGTCAGCCGCCCCCAGTGGCGGGCTCTGAACCTCGGTCCTGGAAGCCATGTCCAACTACATTTGGCGCGTGGTACCGTTCACGTTTTCGGCGCCGAACCTGCGGTGCCGAACAGCAGTCCGGCCGGCCACCAAGCCCAGCGTCAACCTGGAGAACGACCGCAATGAACGTCAGAATCGAGTACGTAGCCCAGCTCAGAGACGCCGCCGGGGTGTCCGGGGAGGCCCTAGAGGTCCCTGCCTCGACGACGGTGCCGGAGCTGCTCAGAAAGGTCGCCGCGACGCGTGGCGCCCGGTTGGCCGGACTGCTGCTGGACCCCGAGGGGGCCCCGCGCGCGACAGTCCTCGTCTTCGTCGGCGAGGCCCAGGTGGACGCGGATGCCCCACAGGACCTCCGCGAGGGTGATGTGGTGACGCTCATGTCCCCGCTGGCCGGGGGCTGAACGCTGGGTTCCGAACCCCAAGCACCGAACGCCAAGCGCCAAGCGCCAGGCGCCAAGCACCAAGCACAGAACCCAAGACTCCAAGCTTCCGAAGCCCAGCTCGGAGCTCCAAACCCCGAGCTCCGAACCCGTCCCTCTCACTGACGGAACCAGCCTGCAGGTGAGGTGAATACCATGAGCAGACGTGTGCCCCTGACCGCGGCGGATCGGGCGCGCTATGAGTGGCAGATGTGGACCCCCGGCTTCGGTGAGGCGGGTCAGGAGCAGCTCAAGGGCGCCCGTGTGTTGGTTTCGCGTTGCGGTGGCCTCGGGGGGATCGTGGCCTACGAACTGGCCGCCGCGGGCGTGGGACGGTTGCTGCTCGCCCATGGGGGGAACCTGAAGCCCAGCGACCTGAACCGGCAGCTTCTGATGACCACCGACTGGCTCGGCAAGCCGCGCATCGAGTCGGTCTGCCGGCGCCTGGCGGAGCTGAATCCGACCATCGCCATCGAGGGGGAGCCGGCCAACATCGGCGAGGACAACGTCGCCCGCCTGGTGTCCACCGTGGACGTGGTGGTCAGCGCCGCGCCCCTGTTTGCAGAGCGTTTCCTGATGAACCGGGAGGCCGTGCGCCAAGGCAAGATCATGGTCGATGCCGCCATGTATGACACCTTCGCCACGGTGACCACGATCGTTCCCGGGAAGGGCCCCTGCCTGGCTTGCCTGTACCCCGAGGACCCGCCGGCGTGGCGCCGGCAGTCCCCCGTCTTCGGCGCCACCTCAGGCACCGCCGGATGCATCGCAGCCATGGAGACCATCAAGGCCATCGCCGGCTTCGGCGAGCTGCTCTGCGGTGAGCTGCTCGTCCTTGACCTCTCGCGGCTGAGCTTCCGCCGGATGAGGGTGAAGCGCAACCCGCGGTGTGCCGTCTGTGGCAAGGGTGCGTCATGAGCACGGGACCGGTCACCCCCGCCGCTGCCGGGGAGCCGTTGCCGGAGGACGGCCCCAGTGCCGCGCCCCCGCCGGCCCCATCGCGCCGGTCTCTGCTCTCGCTGGCCGGGGTGGCCGTGACGATCGCGTTTGCCGCCTTCCTGGTCCTGCCCCTGGCGGCGCTGTACTTCCACGCCCCCCTGAAGGTGCTGAAGTCCGCGGAGTGCTGCTGGCTGGTACAGCAGGCGCTGCTGCTGTCTCTGGTGACCAGCCTGATCACGACCGCCCTGACCTTCCTGGTGGGTACGCCGGTGGCTTACACCCTGGCCAGGACCCCATTCCGCGGGCGCCGTTTCGTCGAGGCCCTGGTCGAGTTGCCGCTGACGCTGCCGCCGGTGGTGGCCGGGGTGGCTCTGCTGCTGGTCTTTGGGCGCCGTGGGTACCTGGGGGCCTATCTCGAGCAGGCCGGCCTCGGCATCTCATTCACCCAGACGGCGGTCGTCATGGCCCAGTTTGTGGTGGCCTCACCCTACTACATCAAGGCCGCCACCGGCGCCTTTGCCATGGTCCCCGAGAACCTCCTGCGCGCCTCCTGCACCCTGGGTGCCGGGCCCTGCCGCCGGCTCTTCACGGTGATCCTGCCCCTCTGCCGCCGCGGGCTGCTGGCCGGCCTCGCCATGACCTGGGCCCGGGCCATCGGCGAGTTCGGCGCGACCATCATGTTCGCCGGGAGCTTCCCCGGCCGCACCCAGACCATGCCGCTGGCCATCCTGGCCACCATGAACGAGAACCTCCATGCCGGCATCGTGCTGGCGGTCGTGATGCTCACCGTCTGCCTGCTCGTGTTCGTGGTGGCCCGGCGCCTCCTGCAGCCGACGCTGGACCCGTTCATGCGGCGCGCTGCCGGCCGAGCCGCAGGAGGCCGCGACCGTGCCCTCTGACACCACCACCGTCCGTCTCCACAAAACCTTGCGTCACTTCGATCTGGATGTCGACTTCGAGGTCGCCGCCGGGGAGGTGGCTGTGGTGGTTGGCCCGAGCGGCGCAGGCAAGACGTCGGCCTTGAACTGCATCGCCGGCCTCGACTCCCCGGAGAGCGGCCGCATTCGCCTCGGCGACCATACGGTCTTCGACAGCCTCAGCCGGGTGGACGTCCGCCCCGAACAGCGCGAGGTCGGCTATGTCTTCCAGGATTACGCCCTCTTCCCACACCTGACCGTGCGCAGCAACGTGGGCTACGGCTTGCGGGCGCGGCACCGGCCGGCCGACGAGACCCGCAGCCGGGTCGATAGCCTGCTGGAGATGCTCCGCATCCGCGACCTGGCGGACGCCTATCCAGGGGCCCTCTCCGGCGGCGAACAGCAGCGCGTGGCTCTGGCCCGGGCCGTGGCGATGCTCCCCAAGGCTCTCCTCCTCGACGAGCCCCTGGCCGCTCTGGACACCACCTCCCGCAGGCATGTCCGCCGCGAGCTCCGCGACCTGCTGCGCCGACTGGGGACCGCGGTCATCCTCGTTACCCACGACTACGAGGATGCCTTGGTCCTCGGTCGCCGCATCCTGGTCATGGAACGCGGACGCATCAGCCGCGAGGGGACCCACGAGGAGCTTCTCCTGCACCCACGGTCCCGCTTTGTTGCCGATTTCACCGGGGTGAACTACTACGAGGGGACGGCTGAGTCCGGTGGTGACAAACCCCGCCGTATCCGGGTCGGCGAAGCGGTGTTGCATGCGGTCACGGACCTGGAGGGCCCGGTCAGCGTCTCGTTCTTCCCCTCGGACGTCACGGTCAGCACCGTCGACCCGCGGTCGTCGGCCCGGAACGTCTTCCGGGGCCTCGTCCGGGAGGTGTCGAACCTGGGCGGGCGCCTGCGCCTCCAGGTCGACGCGCCCCTGCCCGTGGTCGCTGACATCACCCCCGATGCCTATGGGTCCCTGGCCCTCAGCGAGGGGACGACCGTCTACGTGGCGATCAAGGCCACCAGCGTCCGGGTCTCCGAGTGAGTGCCCCTTCGCATCCCACCGACTCGGCCGGTGGTCGCTCACTGCGGCGCCACCTCGCCGGCCTTGGTCACGGCTCCTCGACCTCCAGCCCAAGCAGCAGACGCAGCACGGCGTTGGCCTGGTGCGAGGCCGCGACCCCGACCCGGGGCGCCATGAGGCCCATGCCGGGCGCCGCGCCGGTCTCTTCGTCCCCCACCAGGTAGAGGTTCTTCAGCACGCGTCGCGTGCGGATCCGGTTCGCATGGCCATACCCGGCCAGGCCGCTGACCGTGACCACGGGAACGCTCGGACGATACCGGCGGAAAGCCTTCAGCAGCATCGCCTTCGCCGTGACGCTGTCGAAGGCCTCCACCATCACGTCTACCCCGGCAAAGACCTCCAGCACGTTGGTGGCATCGAGAAACACGACCCGAGACGTGACCTCCACGTAGGGGTTGGCCTGGCTCAGGACCTCCCGCAGAGCGTCCGCCTTGAACATCCCGATCTGCGCCACGGCGTATTGCTGGCGGTTCAGATTGCTCGGCTCCACGACGTCGAAGTCCGCCAGCACCAGCCGCCCCACCCCCGTGCGGGCTAGAGCCAACGCCACGGTGGACCCGAGGCCGCCCAGGCCGGCGATCCCGACCACACCCCGACGCACCTTCCCGTGAACCCCCGGCGTGTGCCGCGCTACCAGCAGCGACTCCATCTCCTCCGCCGACGGCTTCTCCCCCCGCCGGATCAGATGCACCGCGTCGTTCTCGCGCAGAGGCCTGTCCACGGCCACGATGGCGCCATTGTACACCAGAACGTCGGCCTGCGGCTTCACCGCGTCCCTGAGCTGAAACAGCGTGGTGCCGGCAGCCACCTCGAACGGTCTCTCGTGAAGCTGTATGAACATCGTCTGGCTCCCTGCGGCGGCGGCGTTCCGATCCTTGGCCTGACCGCCTACACCATAAGCGCTGGCGGACCGCCAGGGATGCTCCCAGTAGCAGGAATTCACAGAACCTTCACGATCGCCGACGAGGCCCACACAGACCCCTGGGCTACAATAACCATCGAAATACTGGAAACCAGGGTTGCCATCCGGGTGTGCCGCTGGCGGCCAGGCGGCGATGGCGAAAGGGATCTGGGCATGGGTACACGCGAGCGGGTTCGCAGCGCAGCGATGGTCGTGGTGGCAGCGGCACTGTGGATGGGCTGCGGCAAGCAAGGCCCCGCCGCGCCGACGGCCGGCACGCCTGCGGCCAAGGAGGCGGCGCGGGAGGTGCTGACGCTCTATGTGCCGTGTGGCATGGAGCGGCCCTTCATGGCGGCCCAGCAGGCCTTTCAGGCCAGCCACCCGGGGTTGACGGTCAACGTGGTCCTCGACAACGCCAACGTGCTGGTCCAGCGCCTGCTCTCCAAGGGCGAGAAGGCGGATCTTCTGGCCTCGCCGGGTACCGTCGAGATGGAGGCGATGGAGAAGGCGGGGGCGGTGAAGCCGGGGACGACGCGGCCCTTCGGGCGCTTTGACCTGGTCCTCTTTGCCCCGCGCAGCAATCCGGCGGCGATCGCGACCATGGCAGACCTGCGCAAGCCCGAGGTCAAGACCATCGCCATCGCCGACCCCGAGACGAACTCCGTGGGCCGCTACACCCGCCAGGCCTTGCAGAAGGCCGGTCTCTGGGAAGCGCTGTTGCCGAAGATGCTCTACACCGACCACCCCATCACCGCCTACAAGCACGTCGCCAGGGAGAAGGCCGAGGCCAGCTTCGCGTACCGGTCGTGCCCGCTGAAGACGGCCCCCGAGAAACTGGAGTACTCCAAGGTGCGGATCCTGGAGAGCGTGCCGTTGGACTCCTATGACCCCGCCTTCGCCTGTATCGCGCCGCTGTCCGACTCGCCGCGGGCCACCGAGTTCGTCGACTTCCTGCTCTCGGCCGATGGCCAGAAGCTCATGGGCGAGAACGATATCCCCGTCCTGCCGCGCCTGACCCTGTTCGTGCCGTGTGGTATGACCGGTCCCTTCTCCACTCTCCAGGATGCGTTCTGCCAGGCGAACCGGGGGGTCCTGGTCGACCTGGTCTTCGACCGTTCGGACGCCCTGAACGAGCGCATTCTGAAGCAGGGAGAGAAGCCCGACCTGCACGTCTCCATCGGCGAGGTCGAGAAGGACCAGTTGGTGGCCGCGGGGGTCGTCGGCAAGGACGCGCCCGTGCCCTTCGGTACCTTTCGCCTGGCGCTCTGCGCGCACCGCTCCAGGACCGACGTCGTCAAGGGCCTCGCAGACCTTGCCAAACCCGAGGTCAAGGCTATTCTTCTGACGCCCACGGAAACCACGTCGGTCGGCGCCTACGCTCGCAGGGCGCTGGAGCGTGCGGGTCTGTGGGACGCGGTGAAGGACAAGGTCGTCTACCGCCCGACTATCAAGGACTGCTACAAGGACCTGTCGGCGGGCACTGCCGATGCCGGCTTTGCCTACATCGGCTGCCCGATCCCGGCGGACGCCGAGAAGGCCGAGTACTCCAAGGTGGCGACGGTCCAGATTGTCCCTCCCGAGAGCTATGGCGGGGCCACCGTGTATGCGAGCGTGTTGAAAACCTCGCGCTTCCCAGTGGAAGCAGAGGCCTTCCTGAAGGCCCTGCGGCAGCCCGCGGCGCGGGCGGCCCTGGCAACCGTAGGCCTGACCACGGTGTCCATGGGAGAGCCGAACTGAACAAGGAGGTCTGACACCATGATGCGTGACCAAGCCCGCAAGAGGGTGGTGAGATGGGGGCTCTCTGGGGCGCTCCTGATCCTGATCGGGACGGGCTGCTCGAAGCAGGAAAAGGCCCCCCCCGCCGCTGCTCCCAAGGTCCCCCCCATCGCCACTGTCCCCGGCGGCGGCGCGGGTGCCACCATGGACTACTGCGACTACAAGGGCGGCCCCGACGGCGCGGCCGTCAAGATCGTCGCCTTCTACCCAGGCCGCCATGAGGATACCCTCGCGGCCGTGAAGCGCCTCCTGGAGACCTTCCCCAAGGACGTCAGCGTCGAGATCGTGGACTGGCGCCGGCCCGAGGGCCTCAAACGCCGTGACGAGGGCGGCCTGACCTGCGCCGGAATCACCATCAACGGCAGGAATGCCTTCGACCTGGAGGTCGATGGCAAGACCGCCAAGGTCCTCTTTGTGCGCGGCATCGATGGCGAGTGGACCGAGGCCGACCTGGTGGCCGCGGTGAAGCAGGAAGTGACCAAGGTTGCCAAGCCCTGACGGGGGCCGGCAGACGAGACCCTTCCATCGGGTCGCCCTCAGGACCTGGCCGGACGGTGGCTCCCCAGGAGCCTCGGCGGGGCGGGTCCCGAACGACCCTCTCCCCGGTTGCGGAGGCTTGTGTGGCGACTCCCTGCATCTACCTCGACCACAACGCCACCTCGCCGTTGCATCCGGAGGTGGCCGACGCCGTTCGCTCGCTCCTCGATGGGTGTTTCGGGAACCCGTCTGCTCCCTACGCGGTCGGGCAGGCTGCCCGCGGCAGGCTGGTCGAGGCGCGGGGGCAGGTGGCTCAGTTGCTGGCGGCGGTCCCTGAGCAGATCGTGCTCACCGGCGGCGGTACCGAAGCGAACAACATGGCCATCTCCGGGGCCTTCTTCGGGCGCCGGGAAACGGCCCGGCGGCACCTGGTCCTGACGGCCATCGAGCATCCCTGTGTGGCCGAGACCTGTGCCTGGCTCGCCCGGGTCCACGGGGCCGAGGTGACCGTCGTCGGCGTCGATCCGGACGGCCGTGTCAGTCCCGACGACATCGAGGCGGCGATCCGGCCCGAGACCCTGCTGGTGACGGTCATGCACGCCAACAACGAGACGGGTGTCATCCAGCCCGTCGAGGAGATCGGTCGTCGCCTGGCCGGCCGGGACCTCCGCTTCCACGTGGACGGCGTCCAGGCCGCTGGCCGTATCCCCGCCGAGGTGCAGGCTATCGGCTGCGACAGCTACGCCATCTCCGCCCACAAGTTCGGCGGCCTGAAGGGCGCCGGAGCCCTCTTCCTGCGGTCGCGCCAGGGGGTGGACGCCATCCTGCGCGGCGGGCACCAGGAACGCGGTCTGCGCGCCGGCACCGAGAACGTGGTGGGGCTCGCGGCCATGGGTGTGGCGGCGGGCGTCGCCCGCCGGGACTTGGCGCGGAACGCTGAGCACTGCCTGGCACTGCGCCGGGTCTTCGACGGCCTGACCGCGATCATCCCGCGCAGTTGGCGCAATGGTCACCCCGAGCTGCGGTTACCCAACACGCTGAATCTCTGCTGTTACCAGGCGGATGCCATGAGCGTCGTCCTGGCCCTGAGCTCGGCCGGCGTTTCCCTGGGGACGGGGTCTGCCTGCGCCAGCGATACCCACGGCCAGGAGCCCTCCAGGGTGCTGACTGCCATGGGCCTCGGCACCCAGGCCGCCTTCTGCTCGATCCGCATCTCCGTGGGCCCGGAGAACACCCTCGAAGAGGCCCGCACGGCGGCAGCCCTCATCACCGAGGTGGTCGAGCGCGTCCGCCTGGTGACCATGCCCGAGGACATCGGGACCTGCGACGAGAACTGCCCCTGCTTCCTGGAGGCCGCCAAGTGAGCCACCCGCGCCCCGGAAAAGGGGTCATCATCGAGCTCATCCACAACGAGCCATCCTGCCGCAAATGCCGGGATACGGAGGCCGTCCTGGGGGACGTGGCGCGCGAGCGGGAAGGCCGGGTGACCCTGCGGGTCCTGACCCTCCGGGAGGCCCAGGCCGCCGGCCGCGGCGTCGTTCTACCGCCGACCGTGCTGGTCAATGGCAAGGTCCTCTGTGCCGGGATCGTGCCGTGCCGCGATGGCGTTCTGCGCATCGTGGACCGGGAACTCCAGACTGCCAGCGGCCGCTGAAGCCACCGGCGCTGACCCGCTCCGGCGGTGGTAGCGCAACAGGACGACGGCGACCGATGGCCAGCCCACTGGGCCAGGATCTCCGGCCCCCCGAGGGCGGCCGGGCGCTGTGGCGCGCCATTCCCACGGCGCTTGGCTGCGAGCGGGGGCATGGCCTTCTGTCACCGCCATCGTGGGTCTGCTGAGCCACGCCCTTGCACCCGCGCCTTCCCGGGCCTATCGTCCTCTCATGGAAGGGGCTCGACGATGGTGAACGCCATGCGTACCTGGTCTGTTGCGGTCGGCCTCGGGACCCTTGCCGCGCAGGCTGCCCCGCAGATGCAGCCGCGGGACTGGGGGTTGCCGATCCCTCTGCAGCGCGTGGTGGTGGTCTGCGGCACGGACAGCGCGGCCCGCCCGATCTCCGCGGCCCTGACGCGGCGTGGCGTTGCCCACGAGATCATGGCGCCGGAGGCGGTCCTGGAGCCGAACGGCTTGCGCTGGTCGGCGCCGGTGCAGGCGGCCACCGTGATCCTCAGTGGCGGCATCCACAGCAACCGGGCCATGGTGCCGCTCTACGCCCACTACCTCGCGTTCGCCGACGCCTCATGGCCCGGGGGTGACGGTTACGCGCTCCGCACGGTGGCGCGGCCCTTTGGTCCGGGCACGGCCGCGCTCTCCCTCGAGGCCAGTTCCCCAGCCGGCGAACAGGCCGTGGCCGAGCGCTTCGCGGAACGGCTGGCCAGCGCGCCGGCGGATGGCTTCCCCGCGACCCTCGAGGTGCGTCTCAGCCCGGCAGGTCTGACCTCGCTGAACAGCATCGGCGACGGCGGCATGCGGTACGCCCTTGGCGGGCAACCAGAGCGGGCTGCCGAGGGGGCCCGCAACCTGCTCGGCGCCATGAGCCCGGAGGCGGGCCTCTTCCCCCATGGCGACTACGGCATCGAGCGCTGGGTCAGGGAGTACCACTACCTCCAGGACGCCCCCGGGATCAGCCCCGAGGAGCAGCTCCGCCTGGACCAGGGACTGCTGCTGACCGCAGTGCACTCGGCGGACCAGTGGTGGCGCCGGCGCGACGGCGCGGCCATCGGCGGCCGTCACCAGACCATGGGCACGAGCGCCTTCACCGCCGCCGTGCAGCTCCTGCGTCGGCGCGGCCAGGCTGACCCCGAGGCGCAGCGGCTCCTCGAGGCATGGTGGCTCGAGTGCCTGGCCTACTGGGGCAATGCCTGCACGACCTTCCACGACGACCTCGAAGGCTGGCCCAGCTACTGCTCGCCCGAACCCACCCTGGACTGGGCCCTGATGCTGGGGCTGGACGGCTACCTCCGGGAGCAGTTGCCGCTGGCCGTGCAGAGGGTAGCCGCGGTCACCGATCCCATGGGCTTCTATGCCGGCACCGGGACCTACGAGGAGTGCCGGCCTGGGGACGTCTACAAACCGAGCCCCTGGGGCTGGCTGCTGCGCGTGGCGGACTACGCCCATCCCGGGCGGGGCTATGGCTGGCTGTATGAGAACGCGCCGCGGGCGCAGGGCGGCAACTGGGCCCTCGGCCGCGATGTCGTGGGCCGTCGGCGCTTCGGCCTGGGCACGCCGGCCGAGGCCCCGGTCGCGATGCTCGGGATCTCAGCGGTGCCGTTGGGGCCCTACCGCTACCGCAGCCTCGTTCCGCCCGAGAGCCAGCCCCCGCTGGAGCGCTGCGTCGAGAAGATCAGCTTCCGCCATGCCTTCGGCCCGGACAGCCAGTACTTCGTGCTCCAGGGCTTCGACGGGTTGCGGGCCGACAACCTGCCACCCCTCGACGCCAACAGCCTCATCCGCTACACCGACCTGGGGCATGTCTGGCTGCACGCCAACAGCGAGAAGCAGGGCAACCTCTTCCGCTCCGCCGTGTTCTGCTCTGACGGCTTCGGCCTCGAGCGCCGCTCCAGCGTCTGCGAACTCCGCCATGTGCACCAGGGCGAGCGCCTGGGCCTGGCCGCCAGCCGCCTCCAGGGCTATGGCGCCTGCGACTGGACCCGCAACGCCATCTGGCACCGCGGCGGCTACCTGGTCCTCATCGATGTCCTGGAGCAGACTCAGCCTGGGCAGTTTGCCCTGACCTGCAGCTTCCGCACACCCCAGCGCGCCTGGCTGCAGGCCGATGGCATGGAGGCCAGGGAGGGGGATGCAACCTTCCACGTCCGCAGCGCCGATGCGACCCGCCTCGCCCTGGATGGTGGGGCCGCTCTGGAAGGGGCCGCGGTGCCGGCCCTGCTGCGGCAGAGCCAGCCCCTCGACGGCGGGCCGGGCAGCTCCCGGGTCTTCCGCAACCTGTTGTACGCCGGCGATCTCTCTCACCCCGCCAGCCTGGAGATCCGGCCTCTGGGCGAGCGCTGTGCGCTCATCCGCGGCGACCTGCGCGGGGCTCCCGAGCTGGCCCTGGTGGGGGTGGCGGGGCCTGGCGGGGCGCTGACTGCGGGGCCCCCGGTGGAGACCGATGCCGCCGTCGCCTACCTCGGAGCCACGCGCTGGGCCCGTGCGGGGGGCTCCTTCCTCAGGCTCGGCGAGTGGCGCAGCGAGGCCGAGGAAGGTGACGCGCCCGGCGGCTTCGGCACCCTCCTGGAAGCCCTGTGGCAGGAGGCGCACCCACCGGTCCGGCCGGTAGCCGCCGGGGCTGACGTCGGCGCGGTCAGGGAGCTCTGGCGCTTCGAGGGCTTCGCGCCACACTCAGCCCCTGTGCCGGCGCCGATCCTGACCGCCGAGCCGCCCGGTGACGGGTCTCTGGCAACCCTGCTGGACGGCGTCGTCAGTCGCTGGGGCACGGTCCGCTGGCCCACTGGCGCCGGGGTCACCCTCACCCTCGACCTGCACCAGGTCTGCCCGGTGTCGCAGATCGATTTCCAGACCGCCGTCTTCGGCGAGTTCAACCGCATCCCGGACCCGGCCACCTACCCCGCCCCCCGCCCGATCCAGGCGGAGTTCAGTCGTGACGGCTTCCAGCAGGACGTGCGCGCCAGGACCCTGACCGCGGTCAGCGACGCCACCTTCGAAGGCCTGCACAAAGGCAGCGTCTTCCCCGTTCTGCGCTGGACCTGCCGCGAGGTGGGAGAGACCGCACGCCAGGTCCGCCTGCGCTTTGCTCCCGATGCCTGGCCCGGGCGGTTGGAGATGAGCGAGCTTTCGGTTCGTCCCACGGGGCCGACTGCCGCCCGGACGATCGGCGCCATCGCCCGCGATGTGGATGGGGATGGTCGCATGGAGCTGCTGCTGTGGACCGACCAGGCCGAGTTGGCCGTGCTCCGGGCCAATGGCACCGTGCTCCTCCGCAGAGCCCTCCCAGGCAGCATCACCGCCGTCGAGGCCTACGCTGACCTGAGGGCGCCGGGGCCCTGCCTCCTGGTGACGACACGCGAGGCGCGCCTCTACTGCCTCGGGCTCGATGGGGCTGAGCTCTGGCGGACAGACTTCCTTGCCAGCGCCAGCCAAAACAGCGACCTGCCCACCGGCTACTCCATCGGCCTGGTGCGCCAGGCCGACGGTACGCCGCTAATCGTCGTCGGCAACTACAACCTGGCCACCTTCGTCAGCCCGGCCGGGGAAGTGCTCCAGTACGTGCGCCTGCCGGCGGCCTACCAGACCATGACCCTCTCGCGCGGCGTCGATACCGATGGCGATGGCCTGGAAGAGACCCTCTCGACGGAGGTCTGGGGGTGCCTCAGTGTGCTCGATGCCGGCATGCGCCTGCGCCATGGCGGACGGTTGTTCCCCGGTCGCGGGGTCCTGCTCGACTACTGGCAACCCCCTGACGCGACTCGGGCGAAGGTCCTGGTGTGCTCGGAGACGGGACTCGGGGTCTTCGACCTCAAAGCGCGGGCCTATGACTGGCAGACGAGCGTGCCGCCGATCACGGATTGCGCCATCGCCAGCCTGCCGGGCGCCGATGGCCCCGTCGCCCTCGTCGCCAAGGAGGATGGCTGGCTACTGGCCTATGGCGCGACTGGACAGGCGCGGCACCGGGTCCTGCTGGGAGAGGCTGTGCGGGCGGTGGCCGCCGTTCCGAGCGCCGGCGGACCGTGCGTGACCGTGGCCCTTCCCGGCCGGATTGAGGCGGTGGACCTGGCTTCCGGAGCCCGCCAGGTGCTGGCCAGCGGCGACTACGGGCGGCTCCTTGCCGGGGATCGGCCCGGCGTGCTCTGGGCCTGCGGCCTGCGCGCCGAG
>Ga0172371_10008116_pt1 | contig 14760 bp, 14 predicted proteins | sample Lak12m_FD_114543 | JGI IMG/M metagenome (GOLD analysis project Ga0172371, IMG submission 114543) | Freshwater microbial communities from Kabuno Bay, South-Kivu, Congo - kab_022012_12m | ecosystem: Environmental > Aquatic > Freshwater > Lake | place: Democratic Republic of the Congo: South-Kivu... | reverse complement strand
TCGACGAGACTGCGCACGACGGCGGCGTCGCCGAGGCCGAACAGCAGCAGGGCCTCGGCCGGCAGGCCGTCGCGGCCGCTGCGGCCCGTCTCCTGGTAGTAGGACTCGACCGTCTTGGGCAGGTCGTAGTGCACCACGAAGCGCACGTTGCTCTTGTCGATGCCCATGCCGAAGGCGACGGTGGCGACCACGACCTGGACGTCGTCGGCGGCGAAGGCGTCTTGCACGCGGCGCCGCTCCTCGGGCGGCAGGCCGGCGTGGTAGGCGGCAGCGGGCACGCCGTGCGCCTGGAGCTTCTCGGCGACCTCCTCGGTGCGCCTGCGCGAGAGGCAGTACACGATGCCCGACTCGCCGCCGTGCCCGGCGAGGAACTGCTGCAGCTGGTGCAGCGGCTCGCGCTTCTCGACCACGGTGTAGCGGATGTTGGGCCGGTCGAAACCGGTGATGAAGACCGGCGCATCGGAGAGGCCGAGCCGCATGCGCACATCGTCGCGGGTCTCGGGATCGGCGGTGGCGGTGCAGGCGAGGATGGGCACGCCGGGGAAGAGACCGCGCAGCTGCCCGAGCTGCACGTACTCGCGGCGGAAGTCGTGACCCCACTGGCTGACGCAGTGCGCCTCGTCGATGGCGAACAGGGCGATGCCGGGCGTGCCGGCCGGCGAGCCGTCGTCGTCAAGGTCCGGCTCGCCGAGTCCGCGGAGCCGCTCGAGGAACGCCTCGGTCATGAGCGTCTCGGGCGCCACGTACAGCAGGTCGAGCTCGCCGGCGTGGAGCGCGCGGAGCACGCCGCGTGCCTCGTCGGCCTCGAGCGACGAGTTGTAGGCGGCGGCGCGTACGCCGGCCGCCCGCAGCGCGTCGACCTGGTCCTTCATCAGCGAGATGAGCGGCGACACGACGATGCCGGTGCCGGGGCGCACGAGCGCCGGCAGCTGGTAGCAGAGCGACTTGCCGCCGCCGGTGGGCATGAGCACGAAGGCGTCGCCGCCGGCGATGAGGTGCTCGACGACGTCCTCCTGGTGAGGGCGGTACTCGGCGAAGCCGAAGACGTCGCGCAGCAGGGCACGAGCGGGTGACGGCGCGGCGGCCGCCGGACCGGTGGGGGCGGGCGTGAGGACCACGTCCCGGAGTCTAGCAAGGTTGACGGACGGCGAAGCGGCGCCCGGCGCCGGTCCGAGGAGGGCGCACGTCCGCGCGCCTGCCGCGACGTAGAATCCGCACACGCACCCGACGACGAGCGGCGCCCGGCGCCGTGAGGAGGCTTCGCATGAAGTACGCAGCAGCGTCCCTGGGCCGGGCCCTGGTCATCCGGCTCGAGGACGGGGACGTGGTCCACGAGTGCATCGAGGAGGCGGCGCGGGCCGAAGGCATCGCGCGCGCCGCCGTGCTGTTGCTCGGCGGGGCCGCCGCCGGCAGCCGCCTGGTCGTCGGTCCCGAAGACGCGGCGGCCCGGCCGGTCACGCCGATGCAGCGGGCGCTGCACGACGTGCACGAGATGGTCGGCGCCGGCACGCTGTTCCCCGATGAGTCGGGCCGGACGGTGCTGCACCTGCACGCGTCGTTCGGGCGGGACGCCGACGTGACGACCGGCTGCATCCGCGCCGGCGTGACGACGTGGGTCGTGGCCGAGGCGGTCCTCCTCGAATTGACGGGGAGCGAGGCCCTGCGACGCCTCGAGCCGGCCAGCGGCTTCGAGCTGCTCGACGTCTGACGCCGGGCTGCGCGCCGCCCGACCGCGCCGCCGCCTCGCGCGCCGTCGACGTCTGCAGAGACAGCGAGGGCGGGGCTCTGTGAGCCCCGCCCTCGTCACATGTTCCCCCGGAGTCGGTGGTCGGCGCCGCTCCATCCGCCCCTGAGTGCGGACCGTCACGGGTCCTCGACCGCGTCCGGGGTACACCTTGGTGCCTCGACCGGTTCGCGGGATTGTACACGTTCCGGAGACAAAGGCAATCGGAATGCTTGTCCAGATGACGTTCGGCCCTGCGTCGCGGTTCGCGTCTCCAGTGATGAGCTGCGCGCGGCTTGAGAAGGGGCCCCGCCGCGTCCGGGGGTGCGCACGGGACCGCGCTCGCCGCGGTGGTACAGTCGGAACGTGGGTGCGCCTTCTTGGAGTGGCAAGACCGGGAACCGCCGCCGGCGTGGCGCCGCGGCGGCGCGCGCGCTCGTGCTGGTCGTCGCGACGACCGCCGTTCTGGCCGTCACGTCGATTGCGTGCGTCCGGTCTGTCGCGGCGTCGCCGCCGCCCTCGGCCGCGAAGGCCCGTACCGCCGGCCGCGCGTGGGCCGACACGACGCCGGTGCCCATCCTCATGTACCACCACGTGCAGTCGCACCTGGCCGGCGCCACGCCCATGTACGTCAGCCCGCGGCAGTTCAGGAAGCAGCTTTCGTACCTGCGGAAGCACGGGTACCATCCCGTCACCCTGTCGCGGGTGTGGCGGGCCTGGAACGGCGGCGGGACGCTGCCGCGGCGGCCCGTCGTGCTCTCCTTCGACGACGGCTACCTCGATCAGTACACCAACGCCGCGCGCATCCTCAGGTCGTATCACTGGTCCGCCGTCCTCAACCTGGTCGTGAACCGCGGTACGACGCTGACCGACGCCGACGTGCGGCGCATGGTGTCGTGGGGCTGGCAGATCGGCTCGCACACCATGGACCACAAGGTCCTCACGAGGCTCTCGTCCGCCCGGCTGCGATACCAGGTCACGCAGTCCCGGCGCGTCCTGCGCGGGAAGTTCCACCAGGAGGTGGACTTCATCTGCTACCCCTACGGCGAGTTCAACGCGAAGGTGGAGCGGGCCGTCCAGAAGGCCGGGTACCTCGCCGCCACCGAGGTCAGGTACGGCGCCGCCGTCCCGCAGCGGCGCTGGGCGCTCAGGCGGGTCTCCGTGTGGTGGGGCGAGTCGCTCACGGAGTTCGGCAAGCGTCTGCGCGATGCCGTCGCACAGGCGCGCTGAGCTGCACTGCGGGCGACCCCCCCCGGTCTTCCGGATCCGAACCGACAGGCGGGGAAAGCCAAGCCGTGCTCATGCCCGACAGCTCGCGCGTCGATACCGACGTGTGACCTCGTTCGAGGGCGCCCGCCCCGTGGAGCAGAGAGGAATGGTATGGGACTCTTCCATCACGACCGCAACCTCGAACAGCTCATCGCTCCTGTCACCCTCATCCGCGGTGGCAGCAGCCGCGGCTTCTACCTCGAAGGACGCAACGTGCCCCCGCCGGGAGGTGGCCTGGAGGAGTTCCTGCTCGCGGTGCGCGGATCTCCCGATCCGACGGGCATGGACGGACTGGGCGGCGACACGATCCTGCAGTCGAAGACGGCGATCGTGTCGCCTTCATCGCGTCCCGACGCGGACGTGGACTACACGTTCGTGCAGATCTTCCCGGACCAGCCGGCCGCGGTCACGTACAAGATGAACTGCGGCAACATCTCAGCCGGCGTCCCGGTGTTCGCGCTCATGAAGAACATGGTCCCGGGCGTCAAGGACGGCCGCGTTACCCTGCGTGCCTTCTCCACCAACACGCAGAAGCTGATGTACATGACCCTGGATGTGCTGAACGGCGAGGCGCGCGTTGAGGGCGACACGGTGATCGGTGGCGTGCCGGGCTCCGGCGCGGAGATCCTCGTGGACTTCCGCGACCAGGGAGGCGGGTTCACCGGGGCTACGTTCCCCACGGGCCATCTGGTCGACACGGTGACGCTGGGTGACGGCACCAGTGTGGACGTGACGGTGGTCGACATGGTGAACATCTGCGGGTTCTTCCGCGCCGCCGACTTCGGCCTCGGCTGCACGGGGCTGGAGCTGCCGGCTCCGGACGGCAGCATCGTGCGGCCCGCCGGCATGCTCTCGCGGCTCACCGAGCTCCGGCTGAAGATCGCCGAGCTGATCGGCTGGGACGGCTACACCTTGGACAGCATCGCCAAGGCCACGCTCCCGTTCGCCGTGTCGGTCGCGCCGCCCGCCGACTACACGGATCTGGATGGCAAGACGGTACGCGCGGGCGACGTGGATCTCGTCGCGCGCTTCTACCTCGAGTCGATCATGCACAGCGCCGCGCCCGGCAGCGGGTCGACGTGTCTCGCCGCCGCCGCGGCCGTCCCCGGCACGGTGCCGAACAGTGTGCTTGCGGACGGCGATCTCAAGGCGGGCACGGGCGACGATTTGATGCTCGGTCATCCGAGCGGCACGTTCTCGCTCCACGTGGAGCCGCGGCTGGGAGCCGACCCGCTGGACGTGGCCTACAAGGCGCTGTCGTTCCCGCGCACGGCGCGCATCATCTGCGACGGCAGCGTGTACATCCGGAACGCGACGCCACCTGAGCACAGCGCTTGGGTGGAGGCGGACGACCTGACCGCCAGGTCGCTCTTCCGCTTCGAGGATCAGATGACGGTGCAGCGGTAGGCCGGATCGGCGGCGCGCGATGGATGCGGATACCCAAGCCCCCCAGCGCATCCTGACGACGTCATCACTCCCGGCGACGGTGGCCGTCACGGCCGTCTTCATCGGCGCGCTGGCACTGTCGGGCGACCGCGTCTTGACGCTCTATGCCACGTTCAGCGCCGTTGCGCTGCCGATCCTCGAGCCGTTCGACGGGACTGCCAGTCAGCGTTTCCGCGCTTGCGCGCTCGTCGGGCTGGGCGGCGCCTTCCTGGTGACCCTGGCCGCGTTCGCGTCACAGGTCGTGTCTCACGAGGGCTCCGCTCTGGCCTCGTCGCGAAGGGGCGGACCGATTGCACAGCCGTGATGCTCTGACTTGAAACCGGCGGAGAGGGCGGGGAGTGCGACAGCACTCCCCGCCCTCTCCGCCGGTGTAGCGCACTCTGGTCGGCTCAGATGCCCAGCGCCTCACGCTTCGCAGTAGTGTGCGCGAGCATCACGGCCACGGCCTCCTCGGCGTTGGTCTCGACGGCGAGCTTGCCGCTGGTCACGAACGGCACCGGGTTCACGCGCCCGTGCAGGCCGAAGGCCCAGTTGCCATGGTCACCCTTGTCCCCAGCCATGGGGAAGCGCATGCTCGATGGGTAAGGCAGTCGTTGGAAAGTAAGGAATACTGATGACAACAAGGACACGCGTGACCAGCAAGGGACAGGTGACTCTGCCGGTCGAGCTTCGACGCCGGCTCGCCATCGAGGCGGGCGACGATCTGGTGTTCGACGAGACCCCGCGGGCGTCGTGGTGCACGTGGTCCATCGCAAGAAGCTCGGCGACCACCTCGGGGCCCTCCCGGTCGAGGGCGAAGTCGCCGGCCACGCCGCCGAACGTGCCGCCGCGGCGCGCGGGCTAGTGGAGCGCCACACGTGACGGGGACAGCGGCCGCCCCGCACGTGTGGGTGGACGCGAACGTGATCCTGCGTCTGCTCACCGGACAGCCGGAGGAGCAAGCGCAGGCATCCGCTGCGCTCATGCGCCGCGCAGACGCGGGCGAGCTCAGGTTGCGGATCGCCCCCCTCGTGGTCGCGGAGGTCGTCCGGGTGCTCACCTCCGCCTATGCCATGCCTGTCGAGCGGGTCGCCGCCGTGCTGCGGGAGTTCCTGGCTTCGGGGGGGCTGGTGGTGGAGGAGGGCATGCTGCTCTTCGCGACCCTGTCGGAGATGGTCGCGCAGCGTGTCGACTTCGTGGACGCCTATCTGGCCGCGAAGGCGCGGCACTCCGGCTGTGCGGTCGCGACCTTCGACGGGGACTTCGACCGCCTCGGCGTGCAGCGGTTGCCTCTCGAGACCTGAGACGCAACGAAGGCGGGGAGTGCTGTCGCACTCCCCGCCCTCTCCGCGGGGGCTCCGGCTCACTGGCCGGTGTGCCGGTCCTGCCGCGGTCTTCCACCGGCGGGGCGGCTGCGCCGCCGGTATCGGGTCAGCGTCGTGGGCTCAGATGCCGAGCGCGGCGCGCTTCTCGTCGATATGGGCGAGCATCGCGGCCACGGCTTCCTTGGCGTTGGTCTCGACGGCGAGCTTGCCGCCGGTCACGCTGGGGAGGTCCTGGGTGACGAGCTTGACCAGGTTCGGCGCGCCGGTCACGAACGGCACCGGGTTCACGTGCACATACAGGCCGAAGGCCAGCGCCGCCATGGCGTCGATGGTCGCCTTCTGCTCCATGTACTCGGGCGCGGTGGCGACGACCGGCAGAGCAGGGACGTCGACGCCGAGGGCGTCGGCGATGGCGCCGACCAGCAGCAGGATGCGGCCGGTGTCGGTGCAGGTGCCGAAGCTCAGGACCGGCGGGATGCCGAGCAGCTCGCAGACGGCCTTGAGGCCCGGGCCGGCGAGCTCCTTGGCCTCGGCGGCCTCGAGGCCGGCCACCTGCAGGCCGGCGTTGCCGCAGCCCATGGCCAGCACGAGCACGTCGTGCTTGATGAGCTCCTTGGCGATGGACACGGTGTGGCTGTCCTGGTCGCTGTCGCGCAGGGTGGTGCAGCTCACGAGGCCGCAGACGCCCTTGAGCGTGCCGTTCTTGATGACGTCGAGCAGCGGATCGAGGCTGCCGCCGAGGGCACCGAGGATCGACTCGGTGCTGAAGCCGGCGACGGCGTCGCCCACGGGGAGCTTGGGCACGTAGGTGTTCTTGGCACGGCGCGCCGGGTAGTTGGCGATGGCCATGTCCATGAGCCGCTGGGCCTGCTCGGCGGCCTTCTCGGGCGCGAACACGACCGGAGCCTCGGCGCCGTCGATGCCGACGAGGTCGCTGACGGGCACGAGCAGAGTGCCGTGGGCGGCGCAGAGGGCGCCGAGGGTCGGCACGGTGCAGTTCATGTCGGCGGCGAACACGTCGATGCCGCCGGTGGCCACGGCGAGCTCCTCGCTCAGCCAGTTGCCGGTGAGGCCGACGAAGACGTCGTCGACCTCGAAGCGCTGGATGAGCTCCTGGCCGGTCTCGATGGAGCCGACGATGCGCAGGCCCTTGGCGCCGGCCGCCTTGGCCTTCTCCTGCACGGCCGGGGCGTGGGCGGCCTCGATGAGGGTGGCGCCCACCATGGGCTCATGGCCGTTGACGACGATGTTGACGTAGGCGCCGTCGATGATGCCGAGGTCGACCTTCACGGCGTGCGGCTGGGGCGTGCCGAAGAGGGCGTCCTGGGCGAGCTCGAGCGGGATCTGCGCACCGTAGGCGGTGGCGATGCCGAGGCGCAGGCCCTTGAGGGCGAGGGAGACGTAGTTGCCGTCGACGTTCGTGAGGCAGCTGGAGGTGGCGTACATGTTCTCGTGGAACACGCCGCCCGGCATGATGCCGAGTTCCTTCCACTTCGCGACGCGTGCGGCCGGCGCCATCTTCTCGACCAGCGGCGACGGGCTCTGGTGGTCGCGGTTGAACTCCTGGAGCAGGGCGTCGGCGACGCGCCTGGCCAATGTGTCACGCGGCTCGGTGGCCTCGCCCAGCACGCCGGCGAGCATCTCGAGCTTGCTCCAGTCCTTGATCTGGAAGGTACCGCCGTCCTCGGCCGCCTTCAGGGTCTTCATGACCTCGACGGCGTGGTAGGTGTAGGTGGCGGTGCCCATCGTGTTCTGCAGCAGGAAATTGCGCATCGCCATGCCGTCGGCGTCGATACCGCACACGCCGCGCGGGGCCTTCTCGGTGATGCGGCACGGACCCTGCGAGCAGAGCGAGCAGCGGATGCCCTTCTCGCAGAAACCGCAACGGTTGCCCTGGTCGTCGAAGCGGTCGAACGACGTCTGCTTCTCGTCGTCCCGTGTCTGCTCGAGCATGGTGTGGACTGAAGCGTGGTAACTGTCGGCCATGGACTCCTCCTGGGAGGTTTGGAAGGTACGGGCTGCGCCGGCTGTGAGGCCGGCGCAGCCCGGATGTCAGGCTTGGGACTCCAGCCTCACCCGTGGATGAGGGCGGGGAGGCACTTGACGCACACCCAGGTGCTCTCGCCCTTGGTGCGGGCGGGGAACAGGACAGCGTCCATCTCGCTGCGGCCGCAGTTGAAGCAGTGCTGCTTGATCGCCACAGCGGCGGCGAGCTTCTCGGCCACCTTCTCGGCTGCGGCGTCCTCGTCGAAGGCGGGGGCTTCGCGCTTCTCCACGGTGAGTGCTCCTTCCGGACAGACGGCGAGGCAGAAGCCGGCGCCGTCGCACAGCTCCTCCTTCATCACCTTGGCCTTGCCGTCGATGATCTCGATGGCGCCTTCGGCGCACGGGGTGACACAGTCGCCACACCCGGTACAGAGGTCTTCGTCGATCTTCACGATGCTGCGGAGCGGCATTCCTTCTCGCTTTCGTCGGCTCGTCGTGGGAAGGCGCCGGTGGCAGCTTCGCGCGCCGGCGCCTCGATTGGCACTACTGTGACGTTGCTTACTCTACGCATGTGCACGGCTTCTCAACCTTGACCTGCGTCAATGGTGGGAGTGGCGTCGCGCCCGCGTCTCCGGGCGGCGCGCCTCCAGGATCCAGTCGATGTACTCGCGCCGCTGCGACGGCGGCAGGGCGACGAACGCCCCCTCGGCCCGGGGGTCGTCGTCCAGGCCGGCCTGCAGGTCGTGGGGAACGAGGACCTCGCTCATCACACATCCTCCTCGTCGTGTACCATCTTCCCCGTGGACTCCTTCTCGGTACTCATCGGCGGGCGCGCCGGCGACGGCATCACCGAGGCAGGCACGATGATCGCGCACCTGCTGAACGAGTGCGGCTACCGCCTGTACCGTCACGTCGATTCGCCCTCGCTCATCCGCGGGGGGCACAACTGGGTGATGGTGCGCGCTCACCGGCAGCGCATCGGCGCGATGCGGGACCACGTCAATGTCATCATCGCGCTCACCGAAGAGACGCTGGACCGGCACGAGTGGCGGCTCAAGCAACGTCCCATCACGGTGTACGACAACCAGTCGATCGGCGACGCCCGGCTGCCCAGCATGGCACATCCCTTCCGCACCGGCATCCCGGTGAAGACGATCCTCGAGCAGGTGCAGGCACCGCCGGTGATGCGCAACACCGCCATTCTGGGCGCGTTCTGCAAGGCCATCTCCATCCCGTGGGAGGTCCTCGAGGACGTCATCCGGCGGTACCAGCCCAAGCAGACCGAGCTCAACCTCCGTGTGGCGCGGCTGGGGTACGACCTCGCCACGGAGAAGCTGCTCGTGGACCTGCCGGGAGGCGGGCCGCTCCCGGTGATGACGGGGCTCGAGGCGGTCGGGCTGGGGCTCATCCGCGGCGGCCTCAAGGCGTACGCCGGCTACCCCATGACCCCGGCCAGCGGGCTGCTGCACTTCCTCGCGAAGCAGGCGCCGCGGTTCGCGCTCAAGGTGGTGCAGCCCGAGGGCGAGATCGCCGCCATGATGATGGCGCTGGGGCACGCCTACGCGGGAGAGCGTGCCGCCGTCGGTACCTCGGGCGGCGGCTTCTGCCTCATGACCGAGGGGCTCAGCCAGGCCGGTCAGGCCGAGCTGCCCATCGTCGTCGTGCTGGGCCAGCGGACCGGGCCGAGCACCGGCCTGCCCACGTACACCGCGCAGGCCGACCTCGAGTTCGCGCTCAGCGCCGGGCACGGTGAGTTCCCGCGCGTGGTGCTCGCTCCCGCCGACGTCGAGCAGGCCTACGCGTGGAGCACGCTCGCGATGGACCTCGCCTGGGCGTACCAGCTGCCGGTCATCGTGCTCACCGACCGCACGCTCAACGACGACTCGCAGAGCTTCGTGGCGGCCGAGGTGCCCGACCTCCCGCGCCTGGAGGCGGCCGAGTGGCGGCCTCACGAGAGGCGGGGCAGGACCGGCCGCGATGCGGGCAAGGCCGCGGAACCGTACCTGCGGTACCGCCTGACCGGCAGCGGCGTCAGCCCCATGGCCTATCCCGGCACGCCGGGGGGGACGGTCAAGGTCAATTCGTACACCCACGACGAGGCCGGGCTCACCACCGAGGACCCAGCCCTGACAGTGGCGATGCAGGACAAGTGGGAGCGCAAGTGCTGGGGCGCCGCCGGCGCGCTGGAACGGCTGCCGCTCGTCAACGTGTACGGCGACGCGCGGGCGGACCGGACGGTGGTCGTCTGGGGCTCGCCGACCGGCGCCGTGCGCGAGGTCGCCGAGCTCGAGGGCTACCGCGTGGTCCAGCCGGCGGCGCTGCATCCCTTCCCAGCCGTCCAGTTCGCCAAGGCGCTGCAGGGCAGCGCGCGCGTGGCTGTGCTCGAGATGAACGCCGGCGGCCAGCTGGCCGGGCTCATGGAGCGGCACGGCTTCGCGAGCGACCACTCCATCCTGCGGTACGACGGCAGGCCGTGGGGCGTCGGGGAGCTGCGCCGTGAGGTCGACAAGGTGTTCGCATGAGCGCGCCGGCCGACCTCAAGACCGCGGCCACCAACACCTGGTGCCCGGGCTGCGGCAACTTCGCGGTGCTCAATGCGCTCCGCGCGACGCTGCAGGGGCTGATCGAGGAGGGCACGCCGCGCGAGGACGTCGTGGTGGTGGCCGACATCGGCTGCAACAGCAAGATCACGGACTACATCGGCGTGAACAGCTTCAACGCGTTGCACGGGCGGGCGGTGGCCTCGGCGACCGGCATCGCCCTGGCGGAGCCGCGGCTCAAGGTCGTGGTGCACGCCGGCGACGGCGCTGCCTTCGCGGAGGGGCTGGAGCACACGCTCTTTGCGGCCAAGCGCAACGTGGACATCACCCTCATCGTCCACGACAACGGGGTGTATGGGCTCACCGTCGGGCAGGCGGGTCCCGAGACTCCGCCGGGCTATCGCGGGAGGTCCACGCCGTACGGCAGCGTCGAGGACCCGTTCAACCCGCTCGAGCTCCTGCACGCCGCGGGGGCCACGTACCTCGCGCGCGGGTACACGCACGGCATCCCGCTGCTCAAGCGCCTGTACCGCGAGGCGATCCTGCACCGCGGCTTCAGCGTGGTGGACACGCTGCAGGTGTGTGTGACGTTCCGCAACATGTACGAGGCGTACAACGCCCGGGTCTACGAGCTGGACGGGTTCGACCCGCGGGACGAGGCAGAGGCGCTGGCGAAGATCCGCGAGTGGGACTACCGCTCCGATGGCCCCATCGCCCTGGGTACGTTCAGTGTGCGCGAACGACCGCTGTGGGGCGAGCAGTACGCGGGGTATGGGGACGAGCCGGTGGACGTGGAGGCCCGGCTGGCGGAGGCATTCGCAAGCCTCACCTGAGGACCCGGGCCGGGCGCCTGCTTGGAACGGCGGTCAGTCTTGCGCCAGGCGGTGGAGCTTGTCGAAGCTCAGGATCTCGATGAGCTCGTGGTCGCGGCTCATGCGGATGACCTCGGCGCGTTTGAGGCGGTCGAAGGTGCGGCTGAGCGTCTCGGGGACGGTGCCGAGCCGCGCCGCCATCTCGCGCTTGCTCGTCGGGAGCCGCACCACGCGCGGATGGTCGGGGAGGACCGCGTGTTCCTGTGGAGCGCGCCCTTGCGCACCACCCGCGGCGCCGTCTCGGCCCTCACGGGCGAGGTCGAGCTGCTTGTCGGCCAAGTCCAGGAGGTAGCGCGCCAGGCGCGCAGGGACCGGCAGAAGCAGCTCCTCCACGCGGCTGTTGAGGAGGCCCAGAAGGTGCGCCATGGACGCGATCATGTTGACGGCGAACTGCGGCTGCGCGGCGAGCAGCGCAAGGACGTCGTCGGTCTCGAAACGGTACAGCCGGCAGTCGGTCATGGTCTCGGTGCTGGCCGGGTACTCGTCGTGGAACAGCGCGGCCTCGGCGAAGGTCTGGCCGGCGTCGACGTGCCGCACCGTCGCGGTGCGTCCGTCGCGCAGCAGCTTGAACACCTTGAGGCGTCCCTTCGTGAGCAGGTAGAGCCCGGTCGCGGCGTCGCCCTGCAAGAAGAGGGTGGTCTCCGCGGGCAGCTCGAGCGGCTTCGCGATCGCCGCCAGCGAGCGCAGCTGGTCGTCGTCGAGCCGCGCGAAGGTGGGAGAGACCCGCAGGTCGGCGATGATCTGGTCAGGCGTCGGAGCCATGGCGCGAGTATACCGAGCGTGGCGGAGCCTGCCCCAGCGTGCCGCCGTACGTCAGAGCCGGGTCGGCCGGCGTGACGACGATGGCCGCCGGCCCCTCCAGCGGGCACTTGTACTCGCAGATGCCGCAGCCGATGCAGCGGTCGGTGAGCACGCGGGGCCGCTGGACGTAGTCCTGGCGGCCTTCTGCCTGCGTCACCACGCGGCGCTCGTCGAGCAGGATCGCCTTGGGCGCGACGGGGCACATCTCCTGGCACACGATGCAGGGCTTGTCCTGGGCCCACGGCAGGCAGCGGTCTTTGTCGATGACGGCGAGGCCCAGCACCTGGGTGCGCTTCTCCTCCAGTGACAGCCGCGGGATCGCTCCCGACGGGCAGACGTGGCCGCATGCCGTGCAGGAGTAGTCGCAGTACCCCAGGCGGGAGGCGAGGACGGGCGTCCACAGCGCCTCGAGGCCGCCCTCGAAGAGCGAGGGCTGCAGGCCGGAGGTGGGGCACACCTTCATGCACTCGCTGCAGCGCAGGCAGTGGGAGAGGAATGCGGCTTCGTCCTGCGCGCCCGGCGGGCGGATCAGGCGCGCGCTCGTAGTGCCGCGCCACACGCCGGTCCCCAGCAGGGCGACGGCGCCGATGCCGGCCGCCGCGGCCGTGAGGAACTCACGGCGGCCGGGGTCGTACGCCTGCCACGGCGCCGGCCGTGGCGTGGCGCCGAGCGTCATCGCCTCCTTCTCCGGGCAGGCGACGAAGCAGTCCAGGCACATGGTGCACTCGGAGGTGACGACGGCCGGGTGCGGCGCCGCGGTCGCGGCGCGGCCGCCGGCCGGCGTGATCGCCTCCAGCCGGCACGAGCGCACGCAGGCGCCGCAGTCGGTGCAGCCGGCGCCGACGAGCGGGCGCAGCACCTGCACCTTCGCCAGGAGTCCGAGCAGCGCCCCGAGCGGGCACAGGTAGCGGCACCAGAAGCGGTCGGCGAGTGCGTTCAGGAGCACGACGGCGAGAAAGAGCAGGAAGAGCGCGACGGCTTGGGCGAAGTGCGGCTGGTAGTAGGGCAGCACCTTGCCGCGCAGGGCTGTCTCCAGCCAGTCCACCGGCCCTCCTCCGAGGCCCCAGCCGACGAGGGCCCGCTCCACGGAGTCCACCGCATACACGAAGGCCGGCACGAGCGATGTCGTCGCCGTCCGGGTGAGCAGGGAGATGGGGTCGAGCACCATGAGCGTGAGGCTGCCGAAGGCGGCCATCACGGCGATGACGCCGAGCAGCACGTACTTCGTGCTCCTGAGGCGCGGCGGCAGGTGCGGGGCGACCCGCCGCGCAGTCTTGAAACGCGACCACTCGAGCACGGTGCCGAGCGGGCAGATCCAGCCGCACCACACGCGGCCGAGCACGACGGCGGCGACCACGGTGACGAGGGCCGGCGCGAGGCGCGGCATCCACTCGCGGGCGGCGAGCATGGTGCCGAAGGCGGCGAGCGGGTCGAAGCGGAAGAAGAGGTCGACCCAGGAGGCTGCCTCCCGACGCTGCAGCGCCGCGAACAGCAGCGCGACGAACAGCACGAGCGCCGCGACCTGCACGGCGCGGCGGACCCGGCGGGCTGTCTTCCAGCCGCCCGCGCCGCGCCGCGCCCTGTGTCGTTCGCTCGCCACCGGCAGTGCCTCCGTGCTTCGCCCAGTCGTCACGATGGTACTGCAGGCGGCCCGCGTGGCGCAGTCGCGGGCGGTCCCGCGGCGCTGTGGCGTCCGGCCTACTCGAAGCTCCAGTAGTCCCACAGGACGACCTCGGGGACCTCCGTCATGGTGTCGCACAGCGCCGCTGGGTTCTGCAGGCAGAACGTCATCAGTGTCCGCGAACCGGCGCGCGGGATGAACGGCACATCGGTGTCGTTCTGCACGGTCAGGCGAAGATCGTCGAGGTTGCCGAAGAAGAAGTCGTGGAACGCGGCGCGGTCGGCGGCCGGCACGTCTGGGAGGTAGTCGACGAGCGTCGCGGCGGTCGGGTCGACCGGCAACCACCCGTAGTTGGGAAGGTAGAACTCCGCCCAGAAGTGGCTCGACGGCGTGCCTGTGAAGAGCTGGAAGCCCCCGGTCGTGCGCGCCGGGATGCCGACGGAGCGGCAGAGGGCGGCGAAGTACGTGCTCTGGGCGCCGCAGTCGCCGTACTTGTGCTCGTGCACGTACACCGACTCGGGCACACCTCTCGGGTACAGCGCGGCGTGCGGCATGTAGCTGTACTGCACGCTGCCGATCACGTACTCGTACAGGCGTCTGGCGGCGAAGTACGGGTTCTTCTCCCCTGCCACGAGGCGCCGGGCCGTGCGACGGAGCGACGGCGTCACCGTCGTGTTGGCGCGAGAGGCGGTGTAGCGCTTGAAGGTCGCGCTTCGGGTGTCGTAGCGCCCCACCTTCGCCGGGTCGACTTTGAAGTACTCGGCCGCCCGGCTGAAGGACACGCCGAACGACGCGACGAGGTCGCCGTCCAGGGCCTGGAGCGGGACCGACAGGGCCACGAGGCCGATGTCCTGGTCGATTGACGGCGGGTTCCGCAGAAAGCCGGCCGGCGTGAGGTCGGTGATCCTGACGTCACTCTGCGGGCCGGTGACGATGGGCGCCGCCATCCAGAGGTCCAGATCGCCGGTCGCCGGCAGCGCGTCGCGCGGCACGACAAGGGCCTGGGTGAAGCGCCAGGTGCGCGGCTCACCGTACTGTCGCCAGGCCGGGGTGGCCGCCGCCGTCGCGATGTACTGCTTCAGCGTGTCGTAGACGGTCCGGTACCGTGCGAGCAGTGTGGGCTGGGCACGGAAGAGCTCCACGTCGCGGAACGACAGGTTGATGGGCACGTCGCCGGAGTAGTGGACCTCACCGTCCC
>Ga0172371_10008113_pt1 | contig 14762 bp, 11 predicted proteins | sample Lak12m_FD_114543 | JGI IMG/M metagenome (GOLD analysis project Ga0172371, IMG submission 114543) | Freshwater microbial communities from Kabuno Bay, South-Kivu, Congo - kab_022012_12m | ecosystem: Environmental > Aquatic > Freshwater > Lake | place: Democratic Republic of the Congo: South-Kivu... | reverse complement strand
TGAAGCAATACCAACCTGCGTAGAGAATGCTTCGCACGCCTCGTCATACCGCATCTCAATTATTACGCCACACATCTATTTGAAGTCTGGCATCGATATGCCAAAAATGGAGGTGGTACAATACCTCTACTTTTATAAAGGAGCCCTCCAATGGTTACTGTTTTCCCTTTGCAGGAATGGTTGAAATCTCTTGAGGAAAAACTTAATTCAGATGTTCGCTATAACGAAATCGCCAAAAATTGGGAAGGCGACCTCGTTTTTGAAATTCTGCCCGAAGGGAATCTCAAAGAGCCTTTGACAATGTATCTGGATCTTTGGCATGGTAAATGTCGTGGCGTTGAATATGCTCCTGATCTTTCCGGGCGTTCAAAACCCACTTTCATTCTCCGTTCTCCTTACAACAATTTTACAGCGATCCTGCAAGGCAAACTTGACCCAATGACCGCCATGATGACCAGCAAACTTAAGGTCGAGGGCAGCCTGGGTTACATGATGCGGAATGTGCCGACCGTATTGGACTTTGTGCGTTGCTGTAGAGAGATTACCACTAATATTGCTTAACCATGCAGCCCATTTTAAAAATTGATCTAACAACCGGAAAGACAGAAGAATATAAAATCCCGGAAGAATGGGAAAGAGCTTTCCTGGGGGGCGCGTCGCTTGCGGCGCGCTTGCTTTATCCAGCCCTCACGAAAGAGCTGGATCCATTTTCTCCTGAGTCGCCTTTGATGTTTATTAACGGCCCGCTGACAGGAACATCCGGGCCGACAGTTGGGCGATTTGCGGTGTGCGGCAAGGGCCCGGCCACTGGTCTGTGGGCCGAGTCGCATTGCGGAGGATTTTGGGGTCCCGAACTTCGTTTTGCAGGATACGATGGTTTGTGGATCACGGGAAAGGCCGAAGCGCCGGTTTATCTTTGGATCGAGGATGGCCGCTTCGAGGTCCGGCCTGCGGCGCAGTTGTGGGGCAAGGATACTTATGAAACGCAGGAACTTATCAAGCAGGAGATCGGCCAGAAAGGAATCCATGTCGCCTGCGTTGGTCCCGCCGCGGAAAACGGGATCCTGTTCGCCGGAATTTATTGCGATCATGGACGCACGGCAGGACGCACCGGACTCGGTGCGGTGATGGCTTCGAAGAATCTGAAAGCGATTGCTGTGCATGGTATGAATAAACCGCCGCTCGTTCATGCGGACCTTTATGCTGGCTCCCGTTCTGAATCCAATCGCACGCTGAAGCAGGATAACGAAGCGCGCATCCTGCACGAACTTGGTACGGCGGGCGTTGCGAATTATGCCGAATACCTTGGCTCGATGCCCGCGAAATATTATCATCAGGGCGGCTTTGAGATGGTTGACAAAGTTTCCGGCTCGAATATGGTTGACACGATTCTTGTTGGACAAAGCGCGTGCCATGCTTGTGTGATAGCCTGCGGTCGTGTGGTAAAACTTGAAGACGGCAATAAACGCAAAGGCCCTGAATACGAAACGATCGTTTCCTTCGGACCAAATTTATTGATCGATGACCTGGTTGAGATCACTCGCCTCGGCGAGTTGTGTGACCGCTACGGCATGGATACGATCAGTGCCGGCAATACGATTGGCCTTGTTTTTCATTTATTTGAACTTGGCAAAATTAATTTACAGGATACCGGCGGACTTGAATTGAAATGGGGTGACGCGGTTGCTGTCCGTCAGTTGGTACGGATGACCGCACGGCGCGAAGGCATTGGTGAGTGGATCGCGCAAGGCTCGCGGCGGTTAGGTAAACATTTCGGTGCGGAAGAGGAAGCCGTGCAAGTAAACGGACTTGAAGTTGCCTGCCATGATCCGCGCGGCGTTTCGGGCATGGCGCTTTCTTATGCGACCTCGCCGCGCGGCGCGTGTCATAATCAATCGGATTATTTTTTCGTGGATTTTGGTCACACATATCCTGAGCTTGGCATCGAATATTTTTCGCGCCAGGCCGATGCGGAGAAATCCGCCAACGTTGCGAAGCATCAGGATTGGCGCACCGTCTACAATGCAATGGTCATGTGTATTTTTGGAAACGTCGCACCGCAATTGCAAGTGGATTTGATCAATGCGGCCTGTGGTTACGATTGGACGATTGAAGAGATGATGAAATGCGGTGAGCGCGGCTGGAACATGAAACGCGCCGTCAACAATCGCATGGGCTTGACTGCCGGAAATGACAAATTGCCAAAGGCTTTGCTCGAGCCTTTGACTACCGGCGGCACGGAAGGTTATGTGCCGGATATTCAAGGAATGCTTTATACATATTATGAAGCTCGTAGCTGGGACGAAAAGACGGGCTATCCAACGAAGGAAAAATTATCTACGCTTGGGTTAGATGATGTCGCTAAAGACTTGTGGGGGGAGACGATGGACGATTGACCGTGGACGGTTTTGGTTTTGTAAAATAAAAATAATAACTTCCGATGTTGTTGCGAGGGAGCGCTGGTCGAGTAACCGCGAAGCGGCATATCGAGACCAAGCAACCGAAGCAATCTCCTTTAAACAATGAAGCTTCGTAACTAAACCTTGCACTGTAAAACGCATGTCAGTATTTATGTGCTACTGGCTGGGTTGCCAGCCGCTGAGTGGCGTTAGTTGTATCTGCTTCGAAAGATCATAGGCCGCCGGGAGGTCGTTGTCGCTGTACACGAGCACGCGACCGATCACGAGCACCGAATTATTCGGCGAGGATATCTGCGTCATGCCGCCCGGCGCCTGTCCTTTCCAGTCAGGACCCGTAATGAGATAGTCGCCCGCCTGCGTACCGGTGGTACGCGTACCGACATAAGCGAAGTTGACGTTAAACGGGTCGGTGAATTGTACGCTGTAATAGCGCCCGGAGAAATCCGGCACATGCAAGACTTGCGGCTCTGTGCTGAGGTCGAGCCAGCCGAGCGTCAGGAGCGTGTCGTGGTTCACGCCCGTCGTCGCCAGGTTCGAGCCCGAGGCGGATTGCGCAGTAAGGGGTTCCGCAAAAAGCGATTGAGACTCCGTATAGAGCGTATTGATCGGGACGGGGCCTCGCCGAAGCCTTGATTGAGGATCGCTCTTTTGTACAAATTGTTCACGAGGTGCGGCCAAAAGTAGACGAGCAGGAGTGTGCCGAGCGCCCATGCCACGAGCATCACCGAACCGAAGATAAGCAAATGCTGATTCATGCGCGGCCTCATTGTGCTTCGACGACCGGCGGCACTTTGTATTCGCCGTCAAGAATGGTTTGACCGGGCAGATACGCCCGCAGCCAGAGGATGAAATTGCCGGAGGGCGCAGGCAGCCAGTTGGATTCGTGGCCTGCCGGAGCGGTGTTCTGAAGATAGATGTCAACGGAACCGTCGGCGTTGGCACCAGACCGGAGCGGTCGCCCACGCTGTATCGATTGATCGGATTCGCCACGAAGCGGCTTTTCGCGTCGCCCATCGTCAGCGACCAGAACGCATTGTTTGGCGGAAGACCACCGGAAGGAAAGCGCATGATGTAATCGTGCTGACCGTTCAGTGCGCGCCCAGCGCCGTCTTTGCTCGTCGTCCAATACATCGCTTCTTGCGGAGCATTGATGGGTCCAAGAAAGATGACGTTGCACGCGGCACGCCGCAAAATGTCAGTGCCGGACTCGCCGCATCCGAACATGGTTGTCCAGCCGTTGACCTTCGTGACATAGGCGTTCCCGATGATGAGTAGTGTGACAAAAGCCAGCCCGATGCCGACAAGGATGCCTTGAATCACGTCCGAGGTTATAGTTCTTGTATATACATGAGTTGGGTTCGAAATTTGCCGCGCGCCAAAGATGAGCGCCGCGACAATAAGAGAGCCAATTATATAAGTGAGGACAGTGCGGTTCATAGATGTCATTATAGTACTTCTCCCTCGATTCGCCATACACCACGTCCGAGACGATAGTTCGCCTGAATATGATGGCGAACCTCCTTTCGCGAGGATCAGTTAAAGTAGCGTATAACTATGATTTATCCTGCCGTTGGCTTGGTAATTACCCAACTTGGGGAGTTATACAGTCGCTGGCTGTATAATTCCTTATGGACAGATTATATATTTACTTCACATCCCAAGACAATAATCGAGTTTTGCGAAAATAAATTTATAAGGTGTAGGAAAAACGATAATAGATTTCTTACACTCGAAATTTATAATTGCCAAATATATTTGAAATCAAAATCATTGTTGCGTGCCAACTTGGAGAAAAGATGAAACTTGTAACTGTTGAACAAATGAAAGCCATCGAGCAGGAAGCCGATGCGAACGGTCTGTCCTACGATGACATGATGGAAAATGCCGGCCTTGGCCTGGCGGATTTTATCCTCGATGTCTTTGCCGATGAAGTTGAACCTTCTGTTCTGGGATTGGTTGGTCCCGGGAATAATGGTGGCGATACGTTGATTGCCATGACGCATCTTGTCAAGGAAGGCTGGAAGGCGCAGGCTTATCTGGTCAAACGCAAATCGGACGAGCTGGTCAAGCGATTCCAGGAAGCAGGTGGAGAAGTTATCGCCGCATCGAAAGATAAAGAATTCGAATCGCTGGGGGCCGCTTTGGAAAATGCCGATCTTTTGTTGGATGGGGTTTTAGGTACGGGCGTAAAACTTCCACTCAAAGACGAGATCGCTGGCGTGCTTGCGGAAACCAATGTTATTCTTGAAGAATTAGATGATGAAGCGCCGTTTGTGATCGCAGTGGATTGTCCATCCGGCATTGATTGTGATACGGGTGAAGCCGCGGACGAATGCATCCCGGCAGATTTAACCGTCACGATGGCGGCAGTTAAACAAGGTTTACTTAAATTACCTGCTTTTGAATTCGTTGGCGATTTGGAAGTTGTAGATATCGGCTTGTCTGATGATCTGCCTTCGTTACGAACTTTGCAAATCGAAGTCGCGGTCGCGGACACTGTCGCTGAAATTTTGCCGGAGCGCCCGATTGATTCGCATAAAGGCACGTTTGGCACGGCGCTGATCGCGGCGGGGTCGGTTAATTATACGGGAGCCGCTTTGTTGTCCGGGCAAGCTGCGTACCGCGTCGGTGCGGGATTGGTCACACTGGCTGTGCCTGCGCCTTTGCATGTCACACTGGCCGGACAATTTCCCGAAGCGACGTGGATACTTCTGCCTCACGAAGTCGGGGTTATTTCTGAGAATGCGGCCGATGTGCTGACCAAGAATTTTGAGCGCGCCACTGCTTTGCTGGTTGGTCCCGGGCTGGGCACCGAAGATAAGACAAAAGAGTTTATTCAAAACCTGCTGGCGGGAGAATCTGCGCCAAAGAAATCCAGTTCGCGTATTGGATTTTTGCATGGCGAAGGTGAGAAGAAGGAGGATAAAAGTGAATCCATGCCGCCAATGGTTGTGGATGCAGATGGATTGAAGTTGCTGGCGAAGATTTCTGACTGGCATAAACTTTTACCGAAATCCTCCATTCTCACTCCGCACCCTGGCGAGATGGCCGCGTTGACCGGTTTGTCAAAAGAAGAAATCCAGGAAAGCCGCCTGGATGTTGCCAGAAAGTATGCAAAAGAATGGGGTCATGTGGTTGTATTGAAAGGCGCGTTCACTGTAATCGCTTCACCGGACGGACGCGCAACGATTGTCCCGGTTGCCTCGCCTGCTCTGGCGCGGGCCGGGACTGGCGATGTTCTTGCCGGACTCATTGTCGGTTTGCGCGCCCAAGGCGTGGATGCGTATGATGCATCCGTGGCGGGCGCATGGATCCACGCGCAAGCTGGCTTATATGCCGCTGATGATCTTGGTACAACTACGTCCGTTCTGGCGAGTGATGTTTTGAATTCAGTCAGCGATGTGTTGTCGGAGTTGGAAAGTTGAAAAGTTTAAAGTTTGAAGGTTTAAAAAGAAGACGCCCTTCGTTATCGAAGAGCGTCTTTCGTTTCAACTTGCCAACCTTCAGACCTTCTAACTCTTAAGGAACTCTTCCAGCGCTTCTTTGCTGATGCGATACGCATTACCCATTTTCTTGGCTTTCAGGGTCTTGTCATTAATTGCGGCGATTACATCTTCCTCAGAAACTTTCAGGATGGCGGCCGCGTCTGCGGGCGTCATCACGTCTGGAATGCCGGCGGATTTTGCGCCGCTTGCGGCCTGCTGTCCGCTCTGCATCCCGCCCTGAAGCGCCTGACCCATCAAATTGCCGATGCCCATTCCAGCGCCGATTCCAGCCGTCAGCCCCGCGCCGCCGCCCTGGTTGTTAGCCGCGTCCCGCATGGAATCAGCCGCTTGTAGTTGAGTGTAGGTTGCCATGTCGAGCATACCCATGTCGCGCAGTTCCTGCGCCGATTTATCGGAGGGCTTGAGGTTGCCAACATAGAAAGTCTTGAGCGTTAAACCAAGCGCCTCAAAGTCATCCTGCGCCTTGGCGCGTACGCCCGCGCCGATCTCTTCTGTTAACCCGATCATCTCAGGAATGGCATGTTTCGCACCTGTCTCGCCGAGGATGTCCTGCAGTTTGGAGAGCAACATGGTGCGCAGACGGTCTTCGATGTCGGCGGTGTGGAATTCACCTTGTGTGCCAACGATCTTGGTAACGAACATCTGCGGGTCGCTGACCTGGAACGAATATGTTCCGAAACCTTGCAGAAGAGCCACGCCGAGTCCCATGCCTGGATTGCGGACGATGATCGGCTGGGGCGTGCCCCATTTCTTGTTGGCAAATTCCTTCATTGAGACGAAGTAAACTTCGGCAGGGAAGGGAGTGCGGTCGTTGAAGGCCTTGCCGATGAAGTTGATCACCAGCGGGATGTTGGCTGTGGCAATCGTGTGGCGGCCCGCTTTGAACACGTCCAGCGCGTTCCCGTCGCGGAAGAAGACCGCCGTTTGCGCCTCGCGCACGATCACCTGCGAACCGATCCGATAATCGCCGATACTGCTGTCGTCCGGAAAGCGGTGGACGATTTCGTCTGTCATTTCGTTCGGATATTCAATGACGTCAAAAATTCTAGCCATGTGTTTCTCCTTCTTTTTATAATAACGGTTTGATTATAACCTAATGATTTTATGCGTACATGAACCGTTTGTCTTATTTTAATACGCCCGGATTTCTCTAAAGTTTCATCGGCTTTCCGCTGCCTTTATCTTTTAGCATCAGAATTTCAGCCATGATACTGACCGCAATCTCCTCCGGCGTTTCGGCTTTCAATTCCAATCCCATCGGCGAATGGACACGCGCGATCTTTTCATCAGCCACGCCTTTTTCTTTCAAGGCCTTGACGGTGGTAGCCCATCTGCGTTTTGAACCAATGACGCCGATGTAGGCCGCGTTGGCTTCAAGCAGATTTGGCAAACCAGCCGCGTCTATACCGGACCCGCGGCTGGTCACCACCAAATAAGTTTGGCGCGTGATTTTGATCTGTTCCGTTAACTTCTCCATCGGGACGGCGTAGTACGCGTCCGCACCCGGCACAGACTCTGGGTTGCAGAATTCGGCGCGGTCATCGCTGACAGCTACGCGGAAGCCGAGCCACTTGGCAAGGTGGACAACTGCTTTCCCTACATGTCCGCCGCCGATGACGACAACCATGGACGCTGGTAAGATCGGTTCCACAAAGACCTCCACTTGACCGCCGCATACGCCTGGGTCACCGCGCGCTGGGTCGGACATATTGTAAGAAAGCAAGCGCGGCTTGCCATCTGCAACTGCCATCCAGGCTTCATCGAGCACGCGGTGTTCCAAATCACCGCCGCCGACTGTGCCGATAAATCTTCCATCGGGATAAACCAACATTTTGCTGCCCACATGCCGGGGCGTTGAGCCTTCACTCTTCACAACCGTGCACAGCGCGGCGGACTCGTTATTCTTTTCGATTTCTGTGAGAGCCTGATAAATTGAATTCATGGCATGATGATTTTATCCGATTTTGTCACGTCATTGCGAGGGGCTTTCCCGAAGCAATCTCCAGTTGGATGGATTGCCACGCGCCTTTGGCGCTCGCAATGACTTATGAATTACGGCCCCCACTGCGGTTGCCAATCCGGTTCGGGATTGCTGGTCAACTGGCGTGTACTATGACCGTCCGCACGCATGATGTACAAATCGGCCTGGTTGTTGTTGCGCAGAGAGTTGTAGACGATATATTGCCCGTCGGGTGAATAAGCCGCGGCCGCGTTGTTTCCGCCGAAGGTCAATTGCGTCAGTGCGCCTGTTGCGACATCGACCCGGTAAATTTCCCGAGCTGCGACCGGGCCGGCGTAGATCAAAATATTTGATCCGTCCGGCGACCAGGCCAGACTTCCGCCGATATCGTCCATGCCTTGCGTAATTTGGCGCGGCGCTTGTGTGGGTTGTTTTGCATTGAGCGCGAAGACCTGATAAGAAAAATTATTCTCGACTGACATGGCGAAGGCGATCTGATTTCCATCCCGCGACCAGGCCGCGCCGACGATGGTGTTTGCCTGCCCTGCGTTCTTCAGGGACCCGGTATAGATTGCGTGCGGATTTTTTCCGGTGCTGCCCATGACCCACAACTCAGATTTTCCATCCGCCGTTTTGTTGACGAAGAGAATCTGCTTGCCATCTGGAGAAAAACCAGGCGAAAACAAATTGCCGATGTTGCTGGTCAATTGAGTTATTTTTGAGTCACTTAAGTTGATTGAGTAAAGATCAAAATTATCATACTGGTTGACTGCATAAACAACTAATTTGCTATCCGGCGAGATGGCAGGGTAATATGTGTTTGTGCTGTTATCGGTCAGTTGTTTGTAGCCAGAACCGTCCGCGCCGATGATGCAAATTTGATTAATTTCACTGCGCGTGCAAGTGAAGACGATGTGTCCGCCATGTATGTCGGTGGGATACGGCAACGGTGTAGCCGATGGCGTCGCGCTCGGTACTTTAATCTTATTTACATCCATGGGGTTTTCAAAGTATTGCGATGGCTGGATAAATGCAAACAGGACAATAATAATTGCCAGAATGATCAAGCTGATGGGTAAAGACACGCGAGGACGTGGCTTTTTAAAGAGATGGGGTCGCCGTTTTCCAGAGTCGTATTTCATGGTTGCCGCTCAAGCCAAATCTGGCTGATGGCGATTATCCCACAACGATGCGTCTCGACGGGCCACTTTACTTAATCGATAAGGTGTTGTAGCAGGCGAAAATAAAACCGCTTTTGTGAAATGCGATTTGAAGGAATGGCGGCATCATTTCATTTTGTGATTCCGGTTTTCTCCACTCGAAGAAATAATTGTCGATCTTGCCGCCCTCGTCATATGTCAAACCTGGCAACAAAGAATCGAAATTCAGGGTTGTTGCCTTTGCAATTTTCAGCGCGATTATTTTTAACTGATCCCGTGATATAACAGGCGCGCCCGTCGAGATGGACGCCAGCAAATCTCTCGCATCCATCTCGACTACGATGTTAGTTTGTGGCTCAACAGAAAATTTTCGGCCCGCGCTGTCAACGTAAATCGCCACGCTCAGACCGCCACTTGGTGAGTTGATCATGGTGTCCATTCCTCTGGACTCTAAAGGCAAATTAGGCAAGCCCATCACGGCGCGGATGTTTTTAATTGCTACTATTTGCGGATCGTCAGTCGCGAATGGAGTTGTTGCTGTTCCTTTGGTCGCACATGCCGTTAAAGATAAGAATCCTAATGTTAGGAAAACAATAGTTGCAATAAATCTGTCCAAATTTTTCATATTGTCTCCTTCGTTATTCGCAATTTATTATCTCTCCAATAATCTTAGCACAACCGGAAGTAACTGTTTCTTCCTTGAAACCACGCCGGGCTCATCGCGCGCGCCGTCAGCTAAGGTTGATTCTTTACAGTAAAGATTAATTCAACCGTTGGCCCTTGTGCGCGAAAGATAAATTTGTCGGTCGCATAAATTCCTTGCGGACAGCTTCCATTTTGGATGGCTTGGTTGATTTGGTCTGCGAGATAGTTGGCATCAATGCTGCGGGTTTGATCCAGCGGCCCTATTTTGCAGGTTTGGGCGGTCGGGACTTTGGCGGCGTTCTTGGTGAAGTAATCCACCGCACTGACGGTGGCGACAATGCGCGGCAGGTCCAAACGATTGAACTTGGGCGAATAGGGCGGGAGCAGGTATTGTGGGCGGTATATGTAATCAATATTCATGATGGCCTGCATCGGCACGCCGGATGGATTTTTGTAATTGATCAGCGAGTTTTCCGCCGCCGAGTCGCGTGGCCATGCTCCAAATGGGAGGGCAAAGATATTTCCAAGCTTGGCGATCAAGTCTGTGCGTCCGGCAAGTGTGAGCAATTGATTCAAACGTTTGTCATTGGCCGAAAGTTCCCACGTGATCCCATCGTACGATGTTTGGCTGAGCAGGGCGTGGGTGTAAGTATGGTTGTAGACCAATGCGCCATGATCCATGCTCCAAACGATGGCGTTGGAAAGCAGCATGGGATTCTTTTCGTCGAGATATGGTTTATCGCCGAGGTTGGAAAAGAGCGCCCAGGAAAAGCCGAAGTCAGGATACATCTGTGAAAATTGATATGAAGTTCCCAGTCCTGTCATTGGATCAATCGTTCCATTCGGATTGAAGCGAATCTGATTTCGGTAAAACAAGTCGTCCATCGTAAAGATGATCGGACGCTTTCCATTCGGGACTCGCAGATCGCCGTTCAGCCAATTCGCAAGCGGGACCATCGCGTAACCAGCTTGATACAAACTTGCCAATTCCTTTTTGAAATCATCCAGCCGCACGTGAGTCGCGCCGGAAATTCCACCGCCTTGAAATTGATGATAGGTCAGAACTGGAACAATCGGGTCGTTAGACCAGACGGTGGTGGTGATGTAAAAAGGCTGTTGCGTTGGTAGAGCAGTTGGAGATGGCGCGATGGTTGCGGTCGCGGTGGGCGCGGTTGCAGAAGGCACAAGTGATAATTCGGGCGCGGGTTTTGAGGCTTGTCCACTTTGTCCGCTGCAGGATGAAAGGATAATCGCCAATAAGGCCGCGATCAAGAAAGAGACACATTGTTTTTTCATTTTGGGTTGATTCACTATGGATGGAGATTTATCGTTCCAGCAATCCCAGTACCACTGGCAACAATTGTTTCTTTCTTGAAACCACGCCGGGGGCATCGCGCGTGCCGTCGGCGAGAGGCGGGTAGGGCAGATCGTCGAGAATCGGCGGCGCGCTGGATGAGACCAGCAGGCGGCTGGTGCCGCGCACAACATCGGTGATCAGCAGCACGGCGAAGTCGAGGCCGCGCTTGTCGCGCAGATCGTTCAGGGATTTGAGCAGCGGGTCAAGATAATCTGCCAATTGCATCAGGTCGGTGACCTCGACCTGCGCCATGGCAAACTTGAATCCGCCCGCCTCATACACTTTGATGTCATTACTGACAATGTCCTTTGGCGCCCGATTTTCAAGACCCGCGCCGGCGGATAGAACGGCTTTGCCATAAGATTCAATCGTCTCGCCTTTGAGCGGGCTTCCGCCGACGACCGCCCAGCGCGCAAGTCGTTCTGCGGCTTGGCGGTCGCGCGGCGTGGTGGTGGGTGAGGTCAAAATAAGGGTGTCCGCTAAAAGTCCGGCGAGAAGCGCACCGGCCAATGCGGGCGGCATGGAGAGTCCGGCCTCGGCGGTTAATTCCGAAACGAGGGTCGATGTCGAGCCGACCACATCCACTGTAAATCGAATCGGCTGGTGTGTGGACGGATTGCCGAGGCGATGGTGATCCAAAATTTCGAGCAGTTCGGCTTCTTCGAGCGCGGCCAGCGCTTGACGCGGTTCGTTGTGATCCACGAGAATAATTTTCAAACGCGGCGGGTTGAGCACTTCGCGCTGGCGGGCGATGCCCACGTATAAACCGTTTTCGTCAACGACCCAATAATCATTGTTTTCGTCGCGCAAAATTTTATTGAGCGAGTCGCGGATATGCGCGTTGGCGGCAAACTTCGGCACCGATGTATCGGCGGCATCCTTGCATTGTGCCGACATCATTTCGCGCACTGTCGTATCGCCGGGTCGCGGGCCAAGCGTGCCGGCAAAATATTTGAACAGGCTCAAGCCATTGATAATGCCGAAAGGTTTGCCATCTTCACCGACGACGGGCGCAATGCCGCCCGTGCGGCTGGCGAGCGACCAGGCCGCGCCGAGTTGTGCTTCAGGGCGGATGCTGTCGAGGCGCAGCATGATGGATTCGAAACGCGGGGATGCGTCGGTGAGCAGGATCGGGGCTTCGAGTTCGAGCCGCTTCAGGACCCACGCTGTTTGCGGGTTGACCGCTCCCGCGCGTGCGGCCACTGCCTCGGCCTGATCCCGTTCCCGCAAAAGCCAGGCATAGCCCATGGCTGATGCAATGGAGTCTGTATCAGGATTGACATGTCCGATGACATAGATTTTGTTTGACATAGAATTTACTTTACCTGCCTGAGGGCTTTCCAAACTTTTTCCGGTGTGACCGGATTATCATCGATGTTCACTCCGACCGCGTCGAGTACTGCATTGCCAACAGCGGGCGCGACGCCGTCCATTGGAATCTCCGCCACCGCCTTGACCCCGAACGGATGGCTCGGTTCAAATGTCTCGACAAAAATTGTCGTCAGCTCGGGCATTTCGTCCGCGCGGAAAATGTGATAACGATCGAGGTCGCGTTCGATGACGCTGCCCTTTTCGTCGAAGCGCATCTCTTCGCAGACAGCATAGCCGAGTGCCTGAGTCATGCCTCCTTCGATCTGACCGGATGCGGTGAGCGGATTAATGATGACGCCCGAATCGACCGCCATCACGAGTTTATCAACTGTTACCTGGCCCGTTTCCACATCCACAGTGACCTCGGCAAACTGTGCCGCGAACGGCGGAGGCGAAACCGGCGAGACGTATGAGCCGATGCCCATGATCTGTTCCTGGTCATTTTTGTGCAAAGTATCGAGCGCAATTTCTGTGAGTGAAACTGATTTGCCATTTGGCGCGATTGCCATTCGGTTTGAAAGTTTAATGTTTGCAGGTTCAACTTTCAAACCTTCAACTTTCGAACGCTCGTTTAGCATTTTCGCAGCGCGGATCTTGATTCTTTCAGCCGCCATCTCAGCAGCTTTGACTGCCGCCGTGCCCGAAATATAGGTCGTGGACGAAGCGTACGCGCCTTTGTCGAACGGCGTGAAGTCTGTGTCGGATGAATAGGTCAAAATATCTTCGAGCGGAACGCCCAACACTTCAGCCACCATTTGCGCGATGACGGTGTCTGAGCCGGTGCCCAAATCTGTTGCGCCGACGAGAAGATTGAACGAACCATCATCGTTCATTTTGACGGACGCGCCACCCATATCGAGATATGGAATTGCCGTGCCTTGCATCACCATCGCAACACCGATACCCTTGCGCTTCGCTGTGTCAGGTTTTCTAGTGTCAGGTGTCAGGCCCTTGCCTGATAATTGATACTTGATACTTGACACGTTTTTATGCCACTCTTCATTTCCAAACTTTGAATCCCAACCAATAGCGGCCATGCCTTGTGCGACGCATTGCTCCAATCCGACCGTCTGGACGATCTCCGGGCGCGGCTCGCGGCCTTCGTTCCACGCTGTCGAGAACGGATGATATTCTCCGGCATGCAGCGCGTTCTTCAAACGGAATTCGATTGGGTCGAGATTCAAGGCGCGCGCGATTTTTTCCATGTGGCGTTCGAGCGGCCAATAGCCTTGCGGCACACCGTAACCGCGGAATGCACCGGCGGGCGGCGTGTTGGTGTATACCACATCCGCATGGAATCGAATGTTCGGCGACTTGCGATATTCGCCATCGCCAACATACAAAGCCATGGATCTATGTCCGGTGTTGCCGGTGACGGTCAGCGCGTGGCAGCCGTACGCGCCGGTGTCGCTCAGCGCGTACATCTCGTTCGCGACGATCGTGCCATCCTTCTTCACACCCGTCTTCATCCGCACGCGCATCGGGTGGCGCTAGCGCGCGGCGATGAATTCCTCTTCGCGCGTATATTCAAACAACACGGGACGTTTGGTGGCGATGGTCAGATGCGCTGCCACGTCTTCGATCAGCATTTCCTGCTTGCCGCCGAAGCCGCCGCCGATGCGCGGCTTGATCACGCGGATGCGTTTGATGGGTAAACCCAGAACAGGCGCGATCATGCGCCGCACATGGAACGGCACCTGCGTCGAAGTGCGGATGACGAGTCGATCATCTTCGTCCCAATAAGTGACCACAACATGCGGCTCGATGTGTGCCTGCTGAACTTTTGGCACCACATACTCGCCTTCAAAAATCTGGTCGGCTTCGGCAAATCCCTTGTCAAGGTTCCCGATGTCAATTCGAATTTCGGCGGCTAGGTTTCGGGTCGGGTCCGAATCGGCGAAGTTCACATATTCAGGTTCATCGTGAATTCGAATCGATTCCGGTTTCGTTGCATCCGCCGGGTCAAGGATCGCATCCAAAATTTTATATTCAACGTCAATCAGACTTAACGCCTTTTCCGCGATGGCCGCCGACTCGGCCGCGACGAATGCCACGCGGTCGCCGACGAAGCGAACCTTGTTGTCGAGCGAAAACATATCGAGCGGGCCGGGGATCGGGTCCGATTGCCCGGCGGTCGAATACACTACGCGCGGAATATCCCGCCACGTCAGCACCGCTGCCACGCCCTCCAGCGCGCGCGCTTTTGTCGTATCGATTTTGTTGATGCGCGCATGTGCGTGCGGGCTGTGCAAAACTTTCGCGACCAACATGCCGCGCATGTCGATATCGGCGGTGAAGGCAGGCTTGCCCTGCACGAGTTTGACCGCGTCCACTTTTTTCTCG
>Ga0172371_10008111_pt1 | contig 14764 bp, 10 predicted proteins | sample Lak12m_FD_114543 | JGI IMG/M metagenome (GOLD analysis project Ga0172371, IMG submission 114543) | Freshwater microbial communities from Kabuno Bay, South-Kivu, Congo - kab_022012_12m | ecosystem: Environmental > Aquatic > Freshwater > Lake | place: Democratic Republic of the Congo: South-Kivu... | reverse complement strand
GAGGCCGGAAAGCGAGGTACTGTGTTGTACGCTGCCGATCATTTGCCAAGCAGGGATCAATAATACCCCATCGAGCGGGGTCGCCGTGGACAGTCCAGGATGAGACAGAGGCCTGCCGCGGCCAGAACTGGGCCGCCCCCTGCGCTGCCGCACGACGGGAGACTCTGTTAGACAGCCACGTGTACCTTTAGCCTACCACGAAACGCCAGCCCAGGGAAGACGCGGAGAAGGGGAGACACGGAGACGCGGAGAAAGACAGACAACCGAAGGATCTCTCCGCGTCTCCCCCTCTCCGCGTCTTCCTCACGGCCCGGGGTGGTGTGATTGGCGCCGGGCGATTTCGTCGCGGAGCCGCGCCGCCAACTCGTACTCCTCGCCAGCCACCGCGTCGGCCAGTTGCTCGGCCAGGGTCCGACCGACCTGGTAGTGCTGTCGGATCCAGTCCCTCAGCTCGACCAGTTGCCTGACGAACTCGTCCTGCTCAAAGTGTTCTTCGGCGTCCACGGCCTGAAATACGGTTCGGATCTGTTCCAGTCCCCGGCTGACCTCTTCGATCCCGGCCTCGGGACCCGACCGCTCCAACTGCGCCAGCGCGCTGGCCTGGGTGCGCTGGAAGAGCACGAAGGGACGATACTGCTCGTGCGAAAGGGTCCACTCGGCACTGGCCGAGTGCGAGGCCACAAAGTCCATCAACGCCAGCGTATGGTCGGCGTCGTGGACGGCATGGTCGAACTCCCGCAGGGCGAGCCAACAAATCCGCCGATGATAGAACTGCACGAACTCGCGATCGACCTCGCCGGCCTGTTCTTCGCTCAGCGAGAAGTCTTTGCCCCGGTCGCGGGCCTGACCTCGGAGGTAATCGAGATACGTTGTCTGCCCCTCGGGCCGTTGCCCGTCCGGACGACCCGTGGTCTCCATCTGCAACAGCCCCATCTCGATTCGCATTTGCAGCACTTCGCGGTCGTCGCCGGCACGGACCACGCGGGCAGTAATGACCCCTGGCTGGAAAGGCCACGAGGAGAGGATTGGATCGATATCTTCACGGCACGACATAGGCGACAAGTCCCGCATCCCCTTTTCCCGTGGAATTCTATCCCCCGTCGGCATTTCGTTGGACCCCAGGCTTCGGTTGACGAGCACCCGGCCGGAACACACAATAGCTGGCCGGCCTCCACGAGACCATTCTCCCAGCAAGGGATCAAGAAGACCATTGCTCCGGCCGCCGTGATTCCTTTTTGCGCCGCGTGTGCCGTTTCTGCTCCAATCGGTGGACATTGGATGCCCTCGTCGGACGGGTTGGTTTGCGGACTTTCGGCGGCACGGCAACCTCGGCAAGAATCCGGCGGAGCTTCTCCAGGCAATCGGCCGCATTCCGGCCGGCGTCACGAAACCTTTGACTCGTGACGAGCAACTCCCCCTCCGAAGTCATGCGGCGTCGACATCGGAGTGCAAGGGCGTCCCTCACGTGAAGGGGCAGACCCTCACTGGCACCGACGTTCCATCGGAGGGTGGCCTTGCTGTTCACCTTGTTGACGTTTTGTCCGCCCGGCCCGCCGCTACGGGCATAGGTGAAATGCAGCTCATCCCAAGGGATTCTCAACTGGGGGGTAATGACCAGAAAACGCATTCGCCGCGAGTGACACTTTGGGCATCTGAAGTTACAGAAAGAAGAGAAGGAAAAAGAGAAGGGGGGGAAAAGTGGAAAAGAAAAAGAAGGTTTGAACCGGATTGGGTCAATCGCAAGATCCCTTTCTTGCATTTTCCCCTTTTCCCAATTCTTTTCCTTTTCCCTTTCTTTCTATACTTACTCAATCACCCCAAACAACCCCACATCTCACGCGCGCTTCTCGACGAGCCTGGCGAATGCCTCTTGGGCGTGTCGCAAGAGGAGCCCGTAGTCGCCAGTCTCGATCTCCTCGCCCAGGAGCTCGACATCGTAGAAGCCGTCGTATCCGGAGGCGATCAAGGCGTCGACGATCGCTTGGAGCGGGATGACCCCTTCGCCCAAGCGACAGCGATTCTGCTCTTCTTTGGGGGGCATCTTTCCATCACCCAACTGGACCAGTGCCACGCGGGAGGCGATCTCCGGGATCCGCCGCACGAGGTTCGGATCGAATCCCAGGTGGTAGGTGTCTAGCACGATTTTGACGTGTGGGCTGCCCACCGTGTCGAGCAGCGTGAGGACATCGTCGAGGGAGGTGAGGAAAGTGAACTCGGCGGCGCAGGCCGGATGGATCGGCTCGATGGCGAGCGGCACGTTCAATTCCGCCGCCAAGGCCGCGAGTTCCACCAGCGCGTCCTTGAAGAGGCGTCGGGCATGATTGTGGGTGTGGCCGGCACGGGCCCCACTGTAGACCACGAGGCTGCCGGCCCCCAGACTTGCGGCCGTGCGTAGGGCTTCCTGGGCATCCTCGACGCTGGCCCGGAACGTCCGCCCGTCGCTGCCCGTAAACCCGCCCGCCCAAAACAGATGCGACACCAGCAATCCGCACTCTTGGAGCAGATCGGCGGCCTTCTCTTCGCCGCAGTCGGAGAGCTTCTGACGCCATACGCCGATGGCGGGGATCCCGGCGGCCACGTAGTTGGCTACGTCCTCCTCAAAAGACCACCGGAACGTGGTCGTTTCGTTGACCGATAGCAGAGCCATCCGTGTATACTCCCTCAGGGTGATCCGCCGTGGCGGCGTTCCAGCGGGGTAGTATGGAGCATTCCCAGCGTCCTGTAAAGCGGAGTCGGTGGATCAGGCGGAGGCGGCACGGCAGGAGGCGGCTGCCAACAGACTGCTCTTGACTCCTCTTCATTCCGCGAGCACACTACCGCGCCGATGCGTACTATGACGCGACATATCCTGGTGGAGCTGACGAAGGTTTTCGTCTTCGCGCTGGTGATCCTGACGGGGCTCTTCGACATTGTCTTCCTGGTTCGGGAACTGTTGAGGGAGGGCCTGCCGGTTGTCCAGATCGCGCGGCTCATGCCCTACGTCCTCCCCGAGGCGCTGCGATTCACCGTCCCCGTGACGTTGCTGTTGGCCACAACCACGGTCTACTCGCGGATGTCGGGCTACAACGAGGTCGTGGCCCTCAAATCGCTCGGGGTCTCGCCCCTGGTGATTCTTTGGCCGACGTTCGTGGCGGCCTTCTTGGTGAGCCTGATGACCGTGTGGCTCAACGATGTAGCGGTCTCGTGGGGCGCCCGTGAGGCTCGCCGGGTGGTGGTCGATGCCGCCGAGGAGATCGCCTACGGCAAGCTCCGTGCGGATCGGCGCTACGCGTCGTCGCAGTTCACGATCAACGTGAAAGGGGTGGAGGACCGCACGCTCCTTCGGCCCATGGTGACGATCAATGCCCGCAGCAGCGCGCCCACGATCACCATCGAAGCGGAGTCGGCGGAACTGCTGGTCGATCACAAGGAGAACCTGCTGCAACTTTGCCTCAAGCAGGGTTCCATCGAGATCGAGGGGCGAGGTCAATTCTTCTTCTCCGAATACAGCTACGAACTCCCGCTCACCGACCCCACCGCCGCCGAAGGAAATCGACGACCCGCCAACCTGCCCCTGTGGCGAATCCCCCAAGAAACCGCGAAACAGCGTGAAACCATCGAACGCCATCGCGAGGAATTGGCGGCGATCGCCGCACAGCAACTCCTTGCGGGGGAGTTCGACCGCCTGGGCGGGCCGGAATGGACTCGCCGGGCGGCGACCGGGGAGAGCATGCGAACCCGCCTCTGCCAACTTCGCCTGGAACCTTACCGCCGTTGGTCGGCGGGCTTCAGTTGCCTGTGCTTCGTCTGGGTCGGGGCGCCGATGGGCATCCGCCGCCGCAACCGCGACTTCCTTACCAGCTTCTTCCTCTGTTTTGCCCCGATCCTGATCGTCTACTACCCGCTGCTGGCCTACGGGATCAACGGCGCAAAAAACGGCACCATCCCGCCGATTTCCGTGTGGGCCGGCAACCTGCTCCTGGTGGTCTGGGGAACTTGGCTGCTGCGCAAAGTGATACGCTACTAACGCGGGTTGGGGATGCGGGAAACCGTATTCGCTTCTCAGGGCCAATCGCTAGAGAGTCCTGGCCACGCGAAAACCCACGACCGTGTAGCGAAGACTGGGCGTCAGCCCGAAGCAGCGGTACGCCGATCGAGTTTGGTAGTCGGGGCTGGCCCAACCGCCGCCGCGAAACATGCGGGCGGAGCCGGAAGAAGGGCCGGTTGGATCGTCGGAAGGAGACTGGGCATAGTAGGCCGGGTCGTGCCAGTCCGCGCACCACTCCCACGCGTTCCCATAGATGTCGTAGAGTCCCCAGGCGTTCGGCCGCTTCTGTCCGACCGGATGGGCGCTGCCCTGCGAGTTGCCCTTGTGCCACGCGTGGTCGTCCAATTCCTTCGCCTCGTCCCCAAAGTAGTACTTGGCCGTGCTTCCCGCTCGGCAGGCGTATTCCCACTCCGCCTCGCTCGGCAGGCGGTACGTCTTCCCTTCCTTGCGGCTGAGCCACTCGCAGAACGCCACCGCGTCGTTCCAGCTTACGGCCACGACCGGCTGGTCCTCGTTCTGCACGAAACCCGGGCTGCGCCACGTAAACTCCGGCTTCTGCACGAATCGGTTGTCAGCCGGGCCCCGACCGAAGGCGCCTTGTCCGTCTTTCTCGGCATCGCTCTTGAAGTGCGCATCTTCGGCGAACTGGCGAAATTGGCCTACAGTAACCTCGTGCGCTGCCAAGCAATACGGCTTGGTCACTCGCACCCGATGTCGTGGGCCTTCGCCGAGAATCGGGTCGATGTACAACGGAGAGTCGTTGTGATCTTTGGCCTCTTTCAAGAAGTGATCGATTTCCTCCTGGCTCGACCCCATCATGAACTCGCCGGGCGGAATGAGGACCAGCTTCATACCGATCGAGTTGTCCGTCGCCACCGGCACGCCGAGGTACTTGGCCCAGGCTTCCTGATGTTTGCGGGCTGTGGCGGCGTCGAATGGGGCGATGGGGGGGGCCGGGGGCGATGGCGGCGGGCCGCTGGAGGCCGCGGCACTGGGAGGCTGTGGCGATGACTTGAAGTTCCTCATAACTCGGAATCCAACGACACTGTCGCGGGCCGTCGGGAGACGCATCTCACGATGCGCGGAGCGATGGGCGATCGATGCTCCTACCCAGCTGCCTCCACGTATGACGCGTGACGATCCGTTTTCCGGACCCGTCGGATCAGCCTTCGGCGACTGCCTGTAGTAGTCCGGAAAGTGCCAGTCCGAACACCACTCGCTCACGTTCCCGAGCATGTCGAAGAGCCCCCAAGGGTTGGGCTTCTTCTGAGCCACCGGCTGCGTTGTGCCTCCGGAGTTGGTCCTCACGAATCCGTATTCCTCGATCAAGGAGCCATCGGGGCCGAAGTAGTACTTCGTGGTTGTTCCCGCACGACAGGCGTATTCCCATTCCGCTTCCGTCGGCAAGCGGTACCCCGAGGAATCGCCTTTCTCGCCCGGCAATTCCGACAACCTTCGGCAGAACTCTTCCGCCTCCCCAAACGGAACTTGCTCTACGGGGCGGATCCCGGCGGGCTGGACTTTGAAGTGACTCGGGTTCGTCCCCATCACCCGTTCATACTCCGCCTGCGTCACTTCCGTGAGTCCGAGGTAGAAGGGGTGCGTGATCGCGACGTGGTGCCGCGGACCTTCACTGGGGACTATGTCAAGGTACTTCTGCAACGATGACTCGAAATGCGATTTCTCGAACGGCGCCCCTTTTGCCGCAGTCTCCGGCGTGAGGGCCCGTGCGTCGGCCAAGAGTCGTTGGAGTTCCTCTTCGTCACATCCCATCTCGAACTCACCCGGCGGGATGAGGACCAACTTCATCCCGATCGAGTTGGTCATCTCGACCGGCATGCCGAGGTACCTGGCCCAGGCTTCCTGGTGTCTGCTGGCTGTGGCGGCGTCGAACGGGGCGACGGCCGGCGCCGGCTTCGTCCCCTCGCCCTTTGGGAGAGGGCTAGGGTGAGGGCCTTTTTCATCGTCATTGCCGGACGAGCCGGCCGTGGCACCCGGCGCGATCCTCCACTCCCCCGCGATCTCCTTGATTTCGGCGACCAACTCGGGACGGCTTTGGATGCCGATGCAGTTGCCGAAGCGGCCGTAGGAGACGAAGAAGGCCCCGGCAAGCTTGTTCTCTTGGACCGCGTGTGCCACCGCGCGAAACGTCCCCGCTTGGCACTCGGGGACCACCCCCGAGTGCGACGATTGCCAACTGTTCCAAGCGAGTACGGTGCGACGGCCTTCGACTCGCTTCAAATGCTCTGGCAGCCCCTTTTCGCTAAACTCCTGCACCTTGGTCGGCGAGTCGAAACCGTAGAGACAGGGAACCAGGACGTCGACCTCCTCCGGGACTGGGGAATCCGACTCGCTCTTGCCGCGAATCAACCACAACTGGGCGTCCGCCGCGGCCTGCTTGAGTTTTCGGCCCCAGGCCGCCAGATCGAAGGACGCATCGGGGTGGATGAGCATGCCTCCGATCACGACGTCGCGATTCGCTTTCCAAAGGTCCAGTCCATGAGTGGAGTATTCCTGGATGCTCTTGGGGGGAACTCCCAGGACCACCTTGACGCCGTGACGCCTCGCCTCGCCGAATAGGGCATCTTCGGGCCCCATCTTTCCCCAACCGCGGACAATCGCCAGGTTCGTGTACGGGGCCACTTCGGAGAGTACTCGCGGCAGCTCTTCGTCGCCGAGGTCATATCCGAGCCAGCGCGGTGCGGCCTGATCGAGCATCGGCGCAGGGTGGGAGTCGGATGGCTGGTGGACGTCAGACTTCCCTCCACCCAGACCCTCTCCCGAAGGGAGAGGGAGCGTGCTCCGGCCCTTGCCCGCGATGACGAACACGAGGCCCACGACGAGAACCAGCGCCGCTGTTCCGCCTGTGACCCAGACCATGGTAAGCGGCATTTGCCGCGCCGAGGCGACAGCCCGCTTCACCTTGGCGACGATGCCCGTGCCGGTCTCCTCTCGGGCCGCACGCCGTAAGGTATCCTCTGCGACGGTGCCCTTTCGCTGCTTCGTTGTCGTTCCAAGGGGCGCCGCGTGTTGCAAGAACGCGAGGCTCTGCGGTAGAACCTCATCGAGTGGCTCCGGCGCCGGCCCGGCCGCGGGCGGGCGCCGTGTGCTTCCCAGAAACGCCTCCACGTCGACGATCACCTCGCCCATCGACTGGTAGCGCTCGTCGGGCCGCTTGGCCATCATCTTCTGGAAGATGGCCTCGACGCTCTCCGGCACATCCGGCCGAGCGCCCCGCAACGAAGGAACCGGGGCGTTCTGATGGGCCAGGAGTATCTGCACCAGGCTGTCGCCGCCGTAAGGCACTTTGCCGGTGAGCAGACGGTACAGCGTGCAACCCAGCGAGTAGATGTCGGAGCGTTGGTCGGCCTTGCGCGTGTCCTCGGCCTGCTCCGGGGCCATGTAGTCGCAGGTGCCCATCACCTGGCCGCTTTGCGTCAATCGCTCCGCGCCCGGATCGTCACTGCCCACGGCCAGTGCCACGCGGGCGAGGCCCATGTCGAGGATCTTGACCGTCCCTTTTTTGTCCAGCAAAAGATTGCCCGGCTTGATGTCGCGGTGAATGATGCCTTCGCCGTGGGCATACTCCAGCCCCTTGGCCGCTTGGAGGGTGCAGTCGAGGGCCTGCTTCACCTCCAGCGGCCCGCGCTCCTTCACCACCGAGGCCAGGTCCTTTCCCTCGACGTATTCCATCACCAGGTAGTGAATACCGTCGCTTTCGCTGGCGTCGTAAGCGGTGACGATGTTGGGGTGGGTGAGCTTGGCTGCCGCCTCGACCTCGCGGTAGAACCGCTTGACCGCCTCGGCCGACTTCACGGCACTGGCGGGCAGCACCTTGATTGCCACAAGCCGCTTCATCCGCCGGTGCTGGGCTTTCAGCACCACGCCCATGCCGCCCTGGCCGAGCTTGTCGAGCACGGTGTACTCGCCAAAGACCAGCCCCTTGGTCTTCCCTTGGTACACCAACTGGGCCTGGTACTTGGTAAGTTTCCCCGCCTGCACCAGTTCCCGCGCAAGCGACTGGGCATCCTGGGGGCGATTCCGCGGCGAGAGGCCCTGCTCGAATGCCGACACTTCGGCGGCCGTCATCAGGCCACTTTGGACGATGCTCTCGACGAATTGGCGAACGGTGACGGCCATGAGCGTCCTCGCGTGAAACCGCATGTCGATTATAGCCTCTACGGCGTGTGCCGCCAGGCAGCCGAAGCGGGGGAGTCGCCCTGGTAGTCCGGGCAAGAGCGCATGGAAGATCACCCGACGGGCAGATCGTTTCCCGCCGCGTGCTACCCCTCCGGCCCGAGGTTCCCCAAGAGGCTCACGGTAACGGCCTGGAATACGCGGGCGAGTCGCTCGAAATCCCGGTCCTCCGCCTGCGAGAAGACGGCGTAGGTTGCCCGCTTCGCGCGCAAACAGCGGACCTTCGCGGTGGTGGTCAGGTCCATGCAGAAGAAATTCAAGTCGTAGCCCACGAGATCCCTTCCCAACACCGTCTCCCGGGCCTCTTCCACGTCCACCTCGGCGTATTCTTGCTCGACTGCGTCGACGGCCTGCTTTGCCAGGATGGTCGGGTCCGTGCGCCGGGGGTACACACTGATCGACAAGAAAGCCCCGCTAGGGCTGTAGATCGTCACTGAGCCGTGCCCTCGCGTCGTAGGCTCTTCGTCGAGGGTCCACGTGTCGGGATAGAGGAACGAAATGCCCAGGTTCTTGAATTGGTTAGGCACAAATCGGACTCCTTGGCGGGCAGCGTACTTCCATGCTATCCGCAAGGTTCGGCCCGCGACACCACACCACCACAGTTTGGGGAAATCGGGATGGTGGCCGCGGGATGGTTGTGGTACGATCACGCCCCCATTCTTCCCCGAGGCCCCCTCTTGCCAGGTGCCATCGCGATGTCAGGCGGTCGGATGACAGTTGTCGCCTCGGCGTTGATAGGTCTAATTGGGGGATGTCGTCTTCCCGGAATGGAGGCCACGGCGACTCGGTCTCTGGTCACCAGTCGTCAGCTTTCCCAGCAGGGGGTGGCAGCCCTGGAACGGGGCCAATGGGAGCATGCCGACGAGTTGTTGGGCCAGGCGGTTCGGGCGTGTCCCTCCAATGCCGACGCCCATCGCAATTATGCCGACGCCCGTTGGAACCGAGGGTTTCGTGAGGAGGCCCTCAACGAACTGGAGGCCGCGCGACGCCTCGCCCCCGACGACGCGACCATCGTGGTCCGGATCGCCGAGATGCGGCTCGCCATGGGGCAGACCGACACGGCCTGGCAAGCCGCCCAACAGGCGATCGCCCTGGACTCCAAGCTCGCCTCGGCCTGGGCGGTGCGGGCGAGGGTGATGCGGGCGGGCGGGAACCCGACCCAGGCCCTGGCCGACTACCATCGGGCCCTGAGTCTCTGCCCCGACGACCGCCACATCCCCAGCGAGATTGCGGCGCTGTACCTGGAGTTGAACCAGCCGCAACGGGCCCTGCTGGCGATCCAGGGTCTGGCCGACAAGTATTCCCCCGGCGACGAGCCGCAGGAGGTCCTCTACTACCAAGGGCTGAGCTACCTGGCCCTCAATCGCTACGACGACGCCAGTGGGAGCCTTTCCACCGCGTCGCTCCGCGAACGTCCGACGGTGGAGATCCTCTACCGATTGGCCCAGGCCCAACTGGCGGCGGGCCACACGACGCAGGCCCTCGCCTCGGCCGACCAGGCCCTCGCCATCGACCCCAACCATAGGCCGACCCGCGCCCTGCTGGAGCAGACCCAACTCGCCCGCCAGCCCGAAAGCCCCCAGCGACGGTGAACCCGGGGTTCTGAAGATCGTCGGCGGCGGGAAATGGGGGCGGGGGGAAGAAAGGGATAAGTCCACTTATGGACTTCCGAATTACGAGGGCGATAATTGGACATTTCCCCTTTTTCTTCCTCCCTCCCCTTTTTCTTCCTCGTTCACGGTGGCCGTTTCGCGGCCGCCGGTGCGAGCGTCTCTCCCAGCCCTTCACCATGCGTCGGCTTCGGGGATGAACTCGATGAGGTAGAGTTCGTGTGGGCCGGGCGGAAGCCAGAGCTGGAAAGGCTCGCGGTCCAAAGTCCCCGAGTCGGTCCTTTCGGAGAAGGACAGCGCGTACCTCGCCGTGATCTGAGGACAAATCTGATGGGTGAACGTCAAGAGCAGAGGGTTATTTCCCGGGGGGCGCTCGTGGAGGGTCGCGGGATCCCATGGCCGAACGGGCTCCTTCTGACTGATGTGCCAGGCGTTCCATTCAAAGCCTCCTTCCAGGTCGGTCACCGCGATCCCGCCAGCAAGGGCCCGCCTTCCCAAATCCCAGCGAGCGATGTTCCAGGCCACCCAGTCGTGATACCTCGCCAGCGAGACGCCAGCCATTAGCGTCAGGAGCGCCAGAGCCGCCGGCCAATGAAGCCGCGATGTCCGCGAGCCCCGGATTGCCAGGAAATAGACGCCGGGCAGCAAGACCATGAAATAGCGATCAAACAACATTGGAGAAATGAGCAAGAACGGGACCTGGAGCAGAGCATAGAGGGGAAGCGGATTGAAGTGAGGGCCTTTGCGGCAATACCCGATCGCTTGGTCGAGGAAGGCCGCACCGCCCAGGCACCCGAACACGGTCAGGAAACCGCGGAGCCCCACGCCCATCCTCTGAGGCGGTATGCCTTGGATGAGGATCAGTGTGCCATCTTGCCCGAGCACGTTTCCCACGTACGGAAAGGCCGGCGCTGCTCCCAGGAAACGCCATGCGCATACGGTCGCGCCTGTCAGGGTCACGAGGGCGCAGGCGAGGAGAAGCCAGGATGGGCGGGGCGGCTTGAGCACGTAGAGAGGCAGCGCGAAGACGCCGAGCGTGATGACCAGCGGGACGGTCAGGAAGAGGGCGCGGCCCAGGTCCGGCACCTGGGGCGCACAAAGCATGACATCCGATCGTTGACCGAACCACCCGTAGACCGCCACGCCGGCAACCACGGGAAGGACTACGCAGAGCAGCGGTAAGGGCCGCGTGCGCAGCGACGGTGCCCGCCAGAGGATGGCGGCCGCCACGATGGGGACGACGATGGCGTTTTGCCGGGTGGCGACGGCGAAAATGGCGGCGGCGCAGGCGGCCCCGAGCAAAGGCAGCCGGCCGCTCTGGAATGCCCTCCGGTACAAGGCCAAGGCCAGCAGGGAGAAGCTCAGTGCGGGGACGTCCGAATGATACGATCCCGACACGATGAATACCCACGGCTGCACGGAAAAGCACGCGGCCGTGAAGGCGGCTGCGCGGTCTCGAACCTCTTCCCCGCGAAGCAGGTCGAAAAGGGAGATGGCGCCCACCCAGGAGATTGCGATTACCGAAAGGCGCAGAACCACGAAGGACCCACCGAGAAAACGCACGAACGGCGCAGACCAGATCCAGAGCCCGAGCTGCGGCATCGCGGCCCAGTTCGCATAGCCGATTTCCCCGCTCTTTGCGAACGAAATGGCTGCCGGAACATACGCCCACTCGTCGTTCAATGGGAATTCCTGGCAGCTTCGAGGCACGGCGAGAAAGAGCACGGCCCAACAGACGGCCGAGGGGGCCAGCACCGCCAGCACCAGAGCGAGCGGACGTCGAGGCTTCTCGATCTTCGGCGATTGAGACGACATGCGGGCTCCCTCACTTCTCAACCGACGCGCGAACGAGGAACTGGCGGACGATCACTCCCCACACGCGGCACTTGGCGTCGCGGTCTTTGGCGTCGAAGCGGCGCTCGTAGATTCGGGTCATTTTGGGTCGGTCGTAGGCCATCTGGCAGACTCCGGTCCAGCCGCCCCGCTGGCGTCAGGGAACGTGGAGGTGGAATTCACAACGTGCCCGTCGCGGAGTTCCCGGACCGCTTCTTCCAGCGAGCGGACCCGTTCTTCCAGCTCCGACACGCGAAATTCCCGGCGAACGTTCCGCGTCAGGGACTCGGCAATCACGTCGTCGACGATGAGAAACCGCTCGGCCATCAAGCGCACCAGCGTGCTCGCGTAGCGGCGTCCCATTTCCACCATTCTCAGCTTCGATACGCCGCAGGCGCGGCCGATCCAGCCGATGGGAATCTGGGCGATGTGATAGCGGCGGATCAACGCCCCCAGCGACATCTCGATGGTAATGTTGAAATGGCTGGCCTGAAACGGCTCGCACTCGCGAATCACGCTCGTGCGGTACGCCTTGAAGGCGTTGGTCAGGTCGTTGAACGGGCACCAGAACAGCCACTGGATGCACTTGTTGACGATGCGGTTGACGATCAACTTCAGCCACGGGTATCCCTCCACGCGACTTCCCCGGATGAACCGTGAGCCGAACACGCAGTCGTAGCCTTCTTCCAGTTTTCGGTAGTAGGCCACGGCGTCGTCGGGCCGGTCGGAGCGGTCGGCCATAAAGATGATCACCGCGTCGCCTTCGACGACTTGGAGCCCGGCCCGGATCGCCCGCCCGAACCCGACCGGGGCGCTCCGCGTCAAAGGCCGGATTCGCGGATCGCGCTGACACAGCGACTGGAGGACCGACCCGGTCCCGTCGGTGCTGTTGTCGTCGACGACGATGATCTCGTGGGGGATCCCCTGCTCGTCGAGCGACTGCTGGAGTTCCGTGACCGTGGCGGCCAGACTGGCTTCCTCGTTGCGAGCGGGAACGACGACGGAGAGTGTCATTCGATTCATGATACGTTCTCAGGCCAGAATCTCACGGAGGACGCCTTCGTTGGCGCGGACCCATGCGGCGATGTCCTCGACGATGTGGTCCACGGCGGGCCGCGGGCGCCATTGGAAATCGGCCGCGGCGCGGCGGCAATCGCTGATATAGATGCGGAGATCGGCCGGCGAAGGCTCCTCTCGCCGGTGGATGGCCGCCCGGCAACCGGTCGCCGCCCGGCAAATCTCCGTAAGCTCGACCAGAGAAGCGCTCGAGGAAGGGCCGCCGCCGACGTTGTACGCCCGCCCATCCCAGAGCGACGGCCGCTCGAGCTGGCGACACACGAGGTCTATGAAGTCGTCCACGTGGAGGACGTCGCGGACCTGCTTGCCCGACCCGCCGTAGCCGAAGTACGCGAGATCCTGCCGGAAGATGTGCCGGGCCACCCAGAGGGTGACGACTCCCTGGTCGGCCTTTCCCATCTGCCAAGGCCCGGCCAGCACCCCGCAACGATCGATGAGCACCGGCATACCAAAGCTCGCCGCACACTCTTGCAGCAGCAATTCGCCCGCCAGCTTCGTGGCGCCGTAGAGGGAGCGGGAGCTTTCCAAGGGAAACTCTTCGGCGATTCCGGCGGCGGAGGCGCCGGGCACTCCGTCTTCGCCGGTCCAGCAAAACCGGGTGGGCTCCTCCCGAAAGGCCAAGGCGTTCAGCCGCCCGACGGGATAGACGCGGCTGCTACTCACGAAAAGGAAGGCCGCCTCGTGGCGCCGCGCCGCCTCCATGCACACCACCGTGCCGAAAAGATTGTTCGAAACCACAGACAAGCACGCCCCGTCCAATCCCGCCTGGACCGACGGTTCGGCCGAACAGTCCACCAGGAGGTCGAAGGCCGAACACACTTCGATATCCTCGCGGCAGCGCACGTCGCCGTGCAGGAACACGACGCCGTGGCGCTTCAGGCGAGGCAGATTCAGTTCGCTGCCGCGCCGGCGAAGATTGTCCAGCGCGGTGACGGAGACCTCGGGAAAGGCCGCCTTCAACGCAATCGCGAGGCTCGAGCCGACGAAGCCCGCGCCTCCCGAAACGAGAACGCGGCGGAACTGCATGGCACCCTCCTCCGGCTAGCGCCTTCCCGGGACCAGCTCGCCTGCCTCGTCCGGCCGCAGACGCTCGCGCCAGCCATCGTAAATCTCGCAGAGGATCTCCTTGAGAGTATATCGGTACGTCCACTCGGGATAGTGGCGGCGGAACTTGGAGACATCGCTCACGTACCAGATATGATCGCCGATCCTTGCGTCCTCAAGGTAGGTCCAGTTCAGCTTCCTGCCGCTGATCTCCTCGCACAACGCGATGGCCTCCAGCATCGAGCAGTGGCTGTGGCGGCCTCCCCCTGCGTTGTACACCTCGCCCTGGCGAGGCGCCAGGAAGTAATGCCAGAACATATTCACCAGGTCCGAGGAGTGGATATTGTCGCGGACCTGTTTTCCTCGGTACCCGAACACCGTGTAGGGCCGCCGTTCCACGCAGCAGCGCATCAGGTAGGAGAGGAACCCGTGCAGCTCCGTGCCGGAGTGCCCGCCGCCCGTGAGGCATCCGCCGCGAAACACGCCGGTCATCAAGCCGAAGTAACGGCCGAATTCCTGCACCAGCAGGTCGGCCGCGAGTTTCGAGACCCCGAACAGGGAATGCTTGCTCTGATCGATCGACATGCCCTCGTCGATGCCGCGGGCGAAATACGGATGCGCCGGATCGAGTTCCCAACGCGTGGCCTGTTCCACCAGCGGCAGCCGGTTGGGCGCGTCGCCGTAGACTTTGTTGGTCGAGGTGAAGATGAAGACGGATTGCGGGCACCAGCGCCGGACCGCTTCGAGCAAAACCAGCGTGCCCGTGGCGTTCACGGAGAAATCGGTCATGGACTCCCTGGCCGCCCAATCGTGGGACGGCTGCGCCGCCGTGTGAATCACGACCCGGATCGCATCGCCGTAATCCTCGAAGATGCGCCCGACGCCCTGCTCGTCGCGGATATCGACCGCAAAGTGCCGGTAGTCGCGAAGATCGCGCTGGAGACACTGCCGGCTCCAAGCGGTCGAGGCCTCTTCG
>Ga0172371_10008109_pt1 | contig 14768 bp, 14 predicted proteins | sample Lak12m_FD_114543 | JGI IMG/M metagenome (GOLD analysis project Ga0172371, IMG submission 114543) | Freshwater microbial communities from Kabuno Bay, South-Kivu, Congo - kab_022012_12m | ecosystem: Environmental > Aquatic > Freshwater > Lake | place: Democratic Republic of the Congo: South-Kivu... | reverse complement strand
GGAACCGGGAGCGGTTCAAGACGGTGATCATGTTCCATCTGGGAGGGCTGGATCTGTACCCCGAGGGAGTCAGGCGGTCATGACCGGAGCGATGTTACCCACACGAAACCCGGAAGACCCGAACAAGATTGTTCTCATCGACGGGAAAATGCTCGCCGGCTTGATGATCGATCACAATGTGGGCGTATCGGGGGTGGCCACGTATGAGGTGAAGCGACTGGACACGGACTATTTTGAAGACGACTGAGGGGTCGTCTAGACAGCAACAGGGCGAGTCGATTCCGAATGAAGGCACGGGGGGGTTGAGTGGCTCGAACCTGCTATATGTGTGGTAAGCCGGCGACATCAAAGGAACATGTCCCGCCTCAGTGTATCTTTCCCGATCTGGCGACCTACGGTAGCGACCTGCGAAAAAACCTCATCAGTGTTCCCTCCTGTGATGAGCATAATCAGCACAAGAGTGAATACGATGTCATGTTTCGCGGGGTCCTCACGATGGCGATTGGGGCGAATCGTGCCGGCAAACACCAGTTTTTCGGCAAGAATTTGCGGGCAGTGACAAATTCGCGGCGCCTGTTTAAGGAGCTAATCAAGGACCAACGGGCACTAGATGCAGGAAGGCTGCGCGCGCTTAAGATTTCGCGGGCGCATTTTGATTTGAGCGTCGACCATATGGCGCGTGCGCTTTACTTCCATACGTATAGAAGAAAGTGGAAGGACGAGATCAAAATATTCTCGCCAAATTTCTTCGACGGTGTCAATGAAGGACGACCGGTCGCGAGTGAGGACGTCGCCGACTTGGTCAGTACGGCTCGCGATATTCTTGGCGGTGCGAGAGTAGAGGGCGAGAACCCAGAGGTTTTCAAGTATAGGATCATTGAAACCGAAAACGCAGAAGCCTTCGCTACGGCAGCCTTGTTCTATGAGTCGTTTGAGGTCTTCGCCGTATCTGTGGCGAGCCCACAGGTGAGCGAATGATGGCTACTCACGATCTGCGAGTCTGTCGCACCTAGCGACACCTCAGTTTTCTTAGAGCTAAAATGTTGTTCTGGAGATCGTTACGTGACACTGGGGAGAACACAGGTGCCGCAAGTACCATCTGTATCCGATGCTGAGCTCAGTTCGCACCATTGCCTTGAAGCCGTGGATATCATTGCAGGCCAGCCAGAGGTAACCACATTCAAACGCCGAGCGCGCCTTCATCAGTCGCTTTGGCGGGAATCGCGCGGTCTTCCTATTGGGACCCAGCCTATGCGGAAGAGGGATGGTCAGAAATCTAGGTTTCTGGGAAGCCGAATAGACCTCGATCATGCGCTGAAATCCGGCGCTAATTTCCTTTCGGATAATGCACGCGAATGCGCCAGATGGCGTGTCGCCCATCCTGAGCCTCAACAGACTCTGGATGTCGCTCGCCTGTACTGCGACCTTCTGTCCTCAATGCCGATGTGTTTTAACCTCTTCGGCGAACTCGCATGGGATCACCAATTGGCCGATCACGCGGTGCACAGGTGGTGGCCCGATGTACCAGGTCATGTGTCCGCTGTGATGTTTGAGTGGTCACCCGGCCGGAGGCGGACAGGCGAATATCTTGAAAATCGGAGCGCCTTCGACGTGGCGTTTGAGCTCGATCTGGGCAACGGAAACCACGGCATTCTCGGCGTAGAGACGAAGTATCACGAGAACTGCAGGCGCGAGACGATACCGAATGACCAGCGGCGGAGCCGGTACGAATTCGTTACCAAGTCGAGTGGCGTTCTTAGTCAACAGGATGTTGATACGATACTGGGGACTGAACTGCAGCAGATATGGCTCGACCACCTTCTGGTGGAATCGATGCTCCTTCATGAGTCGAAGCGGTGGACGTGGGCCGGATTTGCCCTTGTTCACCCACGGCTGAATCCGAGCTACGCTGAGGCCACGGCGCGTTATCGCCGATTGCTTCGTCCTGGAGTAGACATTCGAGTGAGCACGCTCGAGGATTTGATTGAAGATGATATCTTGCCAGACGCCTTAGCCTCCGCATTTGCGAGGCGGTATCTTTGGTGATGTCGGTGTGACCGCGCCAACGTAATCGAAGAGCCGACACTTCGATCCGTCCCCGGGTAGGTAAACACCATCGAGGTGTCCGCTACCCGGAGATGACCCATGCTGCTTTCAACCGCTGAGACGCTGACCCCGGAAAAACGACGCCACGAAGTTGCCGCCATCCTCAGCCGCGGCCTGCTCCGCCTACGCACCGCATGCAATGTGGAAACCGCAGCATGCAATCCTGCGTCCGGACTTGCCGACGAGAAAGCCCTTGATGTGTCCGCGCCCGGCGACCCTCATGTGTCCTGGTTAGCCGAGCCGAGAACATGAGAGGAGATGCAACATGGCACTGAACATCGGCAAGGAAATGGCTGCACTGGGACGCATGACCGTCCCCGAATTGCGGCGGAAGTACGCCCAGGTCTTCGGCGAGGACACGGCGTCTCGGCACAAGGAGTTCCTGATCCGCCGCATCATCTGGCGGCTCCAGGTGAACCAGGAGGGAGGCCTGTCGGAGCGCGCCAGGCAGCGGGCCCGTGATTTGGCCGCCGAATCCGACATCCGCCTGACCGCGCCCCGACCGCGCTCCGTGGTTCCGGGCGGCGAAACGGCCACCGCCCCGATCGAATTCCCCCAAGACGACCGGTTGCCCATGCCCGGGGCGATCATCACGCGCCGGTACAAGAACCGGACAATCGAAGTGCGAGTCCTGCCGAAGGGATTCGAGTACGAAGGCGAGATCTACCGGACCTTGAGTGCGGTGGCCAAGCAGGTCACGGGCACCCACTGGAACGGATTCGGCTTCTTCAATCTGGTCGACAAGGTGGCCGCCGATGGCCGGTAGACGAATCGACACCCCGACGGCGCGTTGCGCCATCTACACCCGCAAGAGCACCGAGGAAGGGCTCGATCAGGAGTTCAACAGCCTCGATGCCCAGCGCGAAGCCGGCGAGGCCTTCATCGCCAGCCAGAAGAGCGAGGGTTGGATCTGTCTGCCCGAGCGGTACGATGACGGCGGCTACACGGGCGGCAACATGGAACGCCCGGCGTTCAAACGGCTCATGGCCGACGTCGAGGCTGGATGCATCGACTGCGTCGTTGTCTACAAGGTCGACCGGTTGTCGCGAAGCCTCCTGGATTTCACTCGGATCATGGAGGCCCTCGACAAGCGCGGCGTCTCCTTCGTGTCGGTGACGCAACAGTTCAACACGACGAGCTCGATGGGTCGGCTGACCCTGAACATCCTGCTGTCGTTCGCCCAATTCGAGCGGGAAATCATCTCCGAGCGCACGCGTGACAAGATCGCCGCCGCGCGCCGCAAGGGGAAATGGTCCGGTGGGCGGCCGATCCTCGGCTTCGACGTCGATCCCCGCGGCGGTCGCCTAATGGTGAACGAGGATGAGGCGGGCCGCGTGCGGGCCATCTACGCGATCTACCTGGACCGCGAGTCTCTGATCGCCACCATCAAGGAACTCGACGCGCGGGGGTGGACCAACAAGCAGTGGATGAACAAGAAGGGACGTGAGTCCGGCGGCGCGCCGTTCAACAAGCACAGTCTCTACAGCATGTTGACCAACGTCCTCTACACCGGCCACCTGACCTACAAGGACGAGATTCACGACGGAGAGCAACCGGCGATCGTAGACGACGAGACTTTCCGGCGCGTCAGGCAGATGCTCAAACGCAACGGCGTCGCTGGTGGCGCCCACGTCCACAACAAGTTCGGTGCGGTCCTCAAGGGCCTGATCAACTGCGTGCCCTGTGGCTGCGCCATGATCCCGACCCACACGACCAAGGGAGACCGGCGCTACCGGTACTACGTCTGCGCAAAGGCCCAGAAGCGCGGCTGGCACACCTGCCCATCGAAGTCGATCCCCGCCGGCGAGATCGAGAAGTTCGTGGTCGACCAGGTGCGCGGCATCGGGCGCGATCCGGCGCTTCTGGCCGAGACTCTGGGCGCAGCACGGGCCGAGGCTAAAGCGCGGATCAAGGAACTCGAGGCTGAGAAGTTGGGCATGGAGCGCGAGTTGAAGCGCAACAACGCCCAGATGCGCGCACTGGCGGGTGTAGCTGGCGCGGATGGCACCGCCATTGATCGCATGGCCGACCTGCTGGACCGCATTCGTGGCGTGGAGCAACGCCTGGCGGCGGTCCGTGATGAACTGGCGACCTTGGGCCGAGAGCTGGTCGACGAGAAGGAGGCCATCCGGGCCCTAGCCGCCTTCGATCCGGTCTGGGAGACGCTCACGCTGCGGGAGCAGGCAAGGGTGCTGAACTTGTTGATCCAGCGCGTGGACTACGACGGGGACAAGGGTACGGTCTCGGTAACCTTCCACCCGACCGGCATCGAGACGCTGTCGCGCGAGATGGCAGAGGAGAACGCATGACACGGCCGCTGAAGATCACGAAGGATGTCCATTTCCGGAGCATGACGCGCGGCCGGAAGGTGATTCAGGAGGGCGTAGAGGCGGACCGGCCGACACTGGGCTGCGTACCGCGCGTCTCGCGCGTGATGGCGCTGGCCATCCACATGGCGGACCTGCGCCATCAGGGGGAGGTCGCCGACTACGCCGAGCTGGCCCGATTGGCGGCGGTGACGCGCGCCCGCATGACGCAGATCATGAGCCTGGTTCTCCTGGCGCCGGATATCCAGGAGGAGATCCTGTACCTGCCCCGAGTGGAGGGGGGGCGGGGCCCCATTGCCGAGAAGATGGTCCGCCCGATCGCGGCGGTTCCGGACTGGCGGAAGCAGCGGGTGATGTGGCGCGACCTGAAAGCTGGGCTCGCGGGGTGATTCCCGCGCCCGTATGCACCTCTATCTTGTTGTCCCACAACGCCAGGCAGGAAAACACGCCGACGCCCTTGACGGGTGGCGCATTGTTTAGTATTTAGTAAACATGAACGGGCGACGACGTCCGACCGACCGCGCGGGTCACCCAAGCCGCACGGCACCAATGAGGAGGTGAGATTATGGCAGGAAACGTCAAATTCGGGAAACAGATCCGTGAACTCCGCGAAACGAAGAAGACGGTCGACCCCTCTTTCTCGCTTCGGCAGTTCGCCATCAAGGTCGGAATCAGCGCCACGTTCCTGAGCAAGATCGAGACGGGGGAGTTCGATCCGCCCAGGCCCGAGTTCATCATCAGGATGGCAGAACTCCTCGAAGTCGACGCCGATGAATTGCTGGCGCTGGCCGGCAAGACGGACCCGGAGCTCGATGAGATCATCAAGGCAGAGCCCAGAGCGATGGCCGACCTACTCAGGACGGCACGTGACCGCGGCTTAACCGCCATCGATCTCGAGCGCATCACGAAGAACATGAAACGGAAGTCCTGAATCCAGGACGCACAGGAGGTCGAGTCGTGCGCACCAACGACTTTGTCCCGCGCGAACGGTTCGCGACGGTGTGGAAAAGCGCGGACACGCCGGTCGCGGCCTCGTGCTTCTGCCGGCTGGATGTCGCCGCGGCGGGCGGCGCGCCCCCTCGCTGAACCCTGCAGCCGCACGCCGACGGGCCCGGGGGCCATCAGCGGCTTCCCGGGCCCGTAGCGCGCCGGCTAGGTGCCCTAACGATTGGGTCAATTGGCCGACATATAAAATCAATTATTACAAGCAGATACATTAATGTACGGCCATTATGCAAGCGCAATGCATTTTGGACGATATTGATGGGCACGGGATCGCATTTCGTCTATCATGTCATACCGCTGCATATCGGACGAAGGGACTTGCCATGTACATTCGCCGTACCCTGGATCAGCATTTCCGCGAGGCCGCCGACCATTTTCCGGTGATGCTCGTCACCGGCGCCCGGCAGGTGGGCAAGACCACGTTCCTGCGGGAGATCGCCGGTGAGGGGCGGACGTATCTCAGCCTCGATGACCCGCGACTGGTGGAACTGGCGCGCAGCGACCCGGCCCAGTTCATGCAGCGGTATCCCGGACCGGTCATCATCGACGAGATCCAGTACGCTCCCGGTTTGCTGCCCTATATCAAGATGGCCGTGGATAGCGAATGTAGGCCCGGGCGCTTCTGGCTCACCGGTTCCCAGCAGTTCCATCTCATGCGCGATGTGGCCGAGTCGCTGGCGGGGCGTGTCGGCATCATGCACCTGCTTGGGCTCTCGCGCCGCGAGCAGGACGGGTCTGCCGACGGCCACGGACCGTTCCTGCCGACACCGGATGCCCTGGGCCAACTTCTCGCGGACGCGGCGGCGCTTCCGCTGCCGGAACTCTACCGTCGCATCTGGCGCGGCGCGTACCCGGCCCTGACCCGCGACCCCGGCCTGGACCGCGACCTCTATTTCAGTTCGTATGTCCAGACCTACCTGCAACGGGACATCCGCGACCTGGCCCGCGTCGGCGACGAGACGGCGTTCCTGCGCTTCGTGCGGGCCTGCGCGGCCCGCACGGCCCAACTCCTGAACGTGGCCGACCTCGCCCGGGATGCCGACGTGGCGCCCAACACCGCCAAGCATTGGCTTTCGGTGCTCGAGGCGTCGGGCATCGTGTACCTGTTGCAGCCCTACCATACGAACGTCACCAAACGGCTGGTCAAGACGCCCAAACTCTATTTCCTGGACACGGGCCTTTGCTGCTGGCTGACCGGCTGGACCAGCCCGGAGGCGCTGGAGGCCGGCGCGGTGTCGGGGGCGATGCTCGAAACCTGGATCCTGGTGGAGATCCTCAAGTCGTGGTGGCATCGTGGCAAGTCGGCGCCGTTTTTCTTCTATCGCGACAAGGACCGGAAGGAGATCGATCTCCTGATCGTCCGGGACGAGGTCATCCATCCCCTCGAATTCAAGAAGTCGGCAACGCCCGGGCGCGACAGCGTGCGGCACTTCGGCACCCTGGCGAAGTTGGACCGACCGATTGGACCGGGCGGTGTGGTCTGCCTAGCAGAGACATCGTTGCCGCTGGCCGACGGCGTCGTTACGATCCCGGTGGGGGCGGTGTGATTGGGTTCGAGGAGGGGAGTGTTAGGGGCTGGCGACAAGTTATTATTTAGAAACAGGTTACAGAAGAGAGAGGCCGGCCGGGTGCTGAAATGGGTCCCGTAGGTTCTCTGTCTCTCGATTTAACCCCGGCTTCACCGATGGAGGCTTATACTCAGAAGCTGGCGGCATGATCAAACACAGGGAGTCCACCTTAAATGGGCCACCGGGCTGTCCGAAGAACCGTGGCCACCTCTGTGCTGCGGGGTCTCCCCACCGTACGGCTGGGGCTGACGACGGGCGTGGGAGGCATCAACTGCCGGGGGTGGGATGATGGTCAGGGCGCGGATCAATCGTCTTCATCTGGTTGTCTTTCTGTCGCTGACGGGAGTGATCTTGGCCGCTACGGCAGCGGCGACACCCGGCGTCTCGGCGGGCGCCATGACTCCCACCGTCAACTGGGTCATCCAGGCCGTCGAAAGGCCGGCCGCGCCGCTCGTAGCCACGGCCAGCGCCGGAACGGCCCCCACGGAGGCCTGGGCGGACGTTCAGCCCGGCCGGATGAGGGCGCGCGCCTCGTGCGGTCTCGCCGTCGGGGAGGGCGTGAACGCCATGGCGTACGCCGACTACACGGAACATTTCCACCTGTCGCGCCCCGGACTGCCGAACAATACCACCGGGGACTTCCTCTATCGATTCTACCTCAGCGGAACCATGAGGATCCTCGCGACAGGAGTCCCGTCATACGCTCAAGTCGTGGTGGGCGGCAACGCGCAGGATCATGGGGTGTACAGCGGCAGGCTCGAGTTCGAGCGTATAGGCTCGCAGGGCGTGCTCTATGCCTACACCGACACCCTCGGGGGCGAGGAACCGAACATTTTCGCAGGCCCGCGTGGGGCCAGGAAGATCTACGGGGTCGTGGACCAGCTCGTGAGCGGGCCGGAGGGCTGGTACTACACGATCAATGTCCGCGTCCCGGTCCAGTTCGCCTTCCGTGATTTCCCGTGCAACGAGAGCCCATTGGTGGATGACGGGAATAATTGGGCCCAATTTTCCCTGAACTGCAGCGCAACTGCCGGCGCCACCAGCGACTTCTCCTCCACGTTCGAGTTCACCGCGCAGAACCCGATCGTGCCCGACCCCGCCGACACCAGCCTGCCGCCCGACGGTTGGACGTTCACCACCGGTTCCGGCGAGCTCACGCTGCCCTCGCCGCTGGGCGTGGCCTGCGCGACCGGGACGGGAGACGCCTTCTTCCTCGCTGGAGACGGCCAGATCATCGACCTGAGGGCGCTGGACGGCAGCAACCTGCCGTCCGCCGGGCGGCCTGCCACCGACTTCACCGACGGTTTCTTCGGCTTCGACCTCACGGGGTTGGCCTACGGCGAGACCACCTCTGTGACCATCACCCTGCCCGGCAGCCAAACCGCGGGGATGCGCTGGTGGTATCCCTCGGGGATGCACTGTTGGGCTCCGACGGTCTCGTGGTCCAGCCTGGACGTCGGCGACGACGACGGCGACCGCGTGGTGATCCTGACGCTGATCGACGGCGGCCCCGGCGAAGCGTGTGGCATCTTCGGTGGCGTCAACGGGATGGTCCGGGTGCTCGGCGGGCTAAGCCCCATGGTTCCGCAGGCGATCTGGTTGGCGGAATTCACCGCACGCGAACGCGATCAAGGTGTGGATCTGCTTTGGCGGACCGCACCGACCGAGCGCGAGCGTTTCTCGCTCACCGCGCAGCGGGGCTCCGAGTCCTGGACCGTGACGGTGGACGAGACGGACGCAGGCGCGTTCGCGGCCCGCGATGAGAACGTGGCCCTGGCCGCAGGTGGGCGGGTGACCTACGCCTTGAGCCATGACGGCGATCTGGTAGGCGAATGCGTCGTCGAACTCGCCGTGCCGTCGGCGCGGGTCGTGCTGTGGGACCCCAGTCCCAACCCCTTCAACCCCGGCACTAGGATCTCGTTCATGGTGCCGCACGCGCAGCGGGTGCGCATCGGGGTGTACGATCTGGCCGGACGTCTGGTCACGACGCTCACCGACGCCGAATGGGGGCCGGGCGACCATGCCCTGACCTGGGACGGCGACAACGATGCTGGCCACCCGGTTCCGTCGGGCACCTACGCCGTGCACCTGCGGACCGACCAACGGCTGCAGTCGAAGCTGGTTTCGCTGGTGCGCTGAGGGATCGGGTGTCCCTACTCAAAACCCCATCCGGACACGATGGCGGCATTAAACCTGGTCGACCGCACCCCCTAAGGTAGACCATCCCGCCAGAGCAGCTTCGATACTGACTGGAAATTCAAGTTGAGCATGAATAATGGGCCCCGCAAAACCCAAAATGCGGGTAGTTGGTACACCGATCCGCTATCCGATGCCGAACCGAATCCGCTCGAATCTGGTTAAGCTGCATTGCGGAAATACCAGCTGTGCAGCCCCCCGACCATTGCCCGCCGCCCGACTGGGCCGAGATTCCGCCCTTCGACTGCACGCCCATCGGGAGTGTCCTTCCCCAACCCGAGATGCGTGCGCGACCCATGGTAGTATTCGAGATATCCCCGCAGGATCCGCCGTGCATGCCCTTCGCTAAGCGGGATCAGATGGTCGAGGCACTCTCTCTTGAGCGTCTCCACGACACGCTCGCAATACCCGTCCTGCCAGGGAGATTGCGGACTGATCACCAGCTGCTCGATCCCCAGGCTCTCGATCGCCTGCTGGACCTCCCATCCGTAGACCCCGTCACGGTCTCGCACCAGGAACCTGGGAGCCGTGTCGAAAGGGAAGGCCTGGCGTAGCTGTGTATTGAGAATTCCCGTTCGTCCGCCATGACGTTCTGCTAGGATGGGTACCTCCCCATGAATCGCTGCCGGAGGGAGATGGTGGCGGCACGTGTCAATTCTTTCGGGTCCTCCATTTCATGAAGGAGAGATCATGAGATCACGTACCATTCAAACATCCGCTCTGCTTTTTGCCATACTCGTGATTGGTTGCGGTGGTGACGATGGTGGCACGCCACCGCCTGACTGTACTCCTGAAGCCGCCGTTCGCCTAACCACCGATCCAGCATTCGACGAGGACCCGGTCTGGTCGCCGGACGGCAGCAAAATTGCCTTCACATCCGAGCGCGGCGGAGACTATAAAGTGTGGATCATGCCGTCGATAGGCGGGGTACAGCAGCAGTTGACATCTGACGGCAGTAGTGCGGATTGGTCTCCTGACGGGCAGTGGATCGTTTTTGACTCCAACCGAAGCGGAATGTCACAGATTTACAGAATATCGACAACCGCACGCTCTGCCGAGAAGGATGATGACGGCGCTATTCAACTGACGGACGCTCTAGAAGGAGCATACGGCCCGCGTTGGGTCGGTGAATGGGTATATTTCTGGGTGGGATATGTGGAACCGTCGTTGTGGCGGATGCATGGGATCGATAGTGCCGATGCGGATGAATGGTGGCATGCCGCTCCGGAAGTCTATTCGCCTGCCTGGTCGCCCGACGGCACAAAGGTCGTTTTCTATGGCAATCACGAGGACGCAACGGCGAATAGTTATATCTACCTAGCCAATAGCGATCTGACGGGTCGCATCAAGCTGACGAATGTCACTGGAGAGGTCGAGGACAGACATCCCGTTTGGTCTCCTGACGGCGATTACATCGTATTTACCAGGTGGCGGGCCGGCATGGAGGACCAGTGCATCTTCATAATGCCCGCGATGGGTGAGTCTGCCGAGGCCCCGGCATCGCAGCTGACGTGGAATGATGATCGGGATAATTCTCCTTCTTGGTCTCCATGTGGTGATAGGATCGCCTTTACGGGCGATCGTGGTGATAACGGAGATATCTACGTCATGTCAGCGTGCGGCGAGCCTGAACCAGCTCGTTGATTGAGGCTGCAATGCTTCATTTTCTGGCTGACGCCGACCTCCCCCGTGGCCGCCACCAAGCCACCCGGGACGGCCGCGATCGACGGCTTCGCTTCGAGGAGCACGTTCGCAAGTCGAGGTGATCTGATCGCCGTTCTCGATAGTGGACATCAGGCAGGCGAATACCGTCACTGCACATATTGTCGATTGAATCTACAAGTGGCGTTTCGAATTGCCGTATGCGCCCGGATGTTTCCGGGCGGTTATTGAGTCGTCCGAACCCCGACTCTGCAGCTTCCGGAGCTGCGGCGGAAGTTCACGCACTTTCTAAGTTAAACCATCCCGACAGAGCAGCCTCGATGTTGACCGGAATATCTAGACGAGTGCGAACGAAGGGCCCAGAAAAGCCAAGAGGATGGTGCTGATCCGATTGGTGTTTCGTGCCGAATTCCATCAATCATAAATCCCGATTCATCTCACTAGGGTGATGCGACGCACCGAGGATGAAGTCCCGGCGCGCAGGCGGCACAGGTAGACGCCCGAAGCCACTTGACGGCCCCCATCGTCGACTCCGTGCCACACGATGTCATTCTGCGTGGACAGTACGACCGCATCGAAGACGCGCTGGACGCGACGTCCGGCCCCATCGAATATCTCCACGATCGCGTGGCTGCCTGGCGGTGCACTGAACGAAATCGTCGTGACGGGATTGAAGGGGTTTGGTGTGATCGCGGACAAGAAACAACGCGACACGGGTGTCAGGTTCACCTCGGTGGCTCCCCGCTCGAATCGGATCAGACAATCGACGCTTGCAAGGTCTTCGCGGGTAATCACTCCATCGGGCCAGCGGATCTCGAGAGTGTCAAGGAACGCGGCGTCGCCCAGGCCGAAGTGCACGGTCGTCGACTGTTGGCCGTAATAGTCGCCACCCATTGCAACGTATCGTACCTGCGACTTGCCCTGTGCCACGACCCGAACACGCGATCCCGCACAGCCCCGGCTGGCGGCATCGTGGAGGTCGATCTCAAGCCAGTGGCCGTCGGTATCGACGACGTTCTGGAGCAGGCGATTGATCCCGAGATGGTTCGTGATGACGACGTCCGGGCGGCCGTCCACGTCTACGTCCCCCCAGGCGACGGTTCGCGCGGACCGGAAGTCGGAAACCACCGAGGACGCAAGGACGTGGGTGAAGCTGCCGGCGTCATTCTGGTACACCCGGTTCTCATCGTAGTCGCCCACGTAGAGGTCGAGGTCGCCGTCCAGGTCGTAGTCAACCCAAGCCGCACTGCGGCCGAGCCCGCTGTAGGTGATGCCCTGGCTCGCTCCCACCTCGTCGAAACCCCACAGGGGCGGCCCCTGATTGCGGTAGAGGCGATCGGGGCCCGCGTACGCCGTGACGAAGAGGTCCATGTCGCCGTCGCCGTCGTAGTCTCCCCAGGCAGCGCCATTGCTGACAAACGTCTCCTCGAGTGGGGATGCGGACGGGTGTTCGAATGTTCCGTCGCCCCTGTTGACGAAGAGGGCATTGGGTACGTCCTGATCGTAGTTGGAGACGAAGAGATCCATGTCGCTGTCGGCGTCGAGATCGCACCATACGGCGCTGCGGGCGCTTCCTGGGTCGTCTACCCCTGCTGCGTGTCCCACTTCCGTGAAGGTGCCGTCTCCCAGGTTCCGGTAGAGCAGGTTCCGGCCGCTGGCCCCCAGGTACAAATCGAGATCACTGTCGCGATCATAATCGCACCAGGAAGCGGTCTGGCTGAATGTGGCGGGTGAAGCGACGCCGGCAGCAGCGGCCACGTCCACGAAGGACCAGGAGGGGGCACCCGTGTTTTGGAACAGATAGTCGTTGCCGTTGAGTGTGGCGACGAACAGGTCGAGATCTCCGTCGGCATCGAAGTCGCCCCAGGCCGCACCCCGGGAGGTGCCCTCGCAGACGATGCCCAGAGTAGGGCCGACGTTCATAAAGCCGTAGCAAGGCGCGCCGCTGTTGCGGTAAAGGGAGGAGCGGTTCTCTCCGCCCGAACCTGCGCCGGTGATGAAAACGTCGACGAGCCCGTCGTCGTCGTAATCCGCCAGGGCGGCGCCGTATGAGATATCCGTGTCGGAGCCGGCGAAGGACGCGCCGAGATCGCCCAGGAAGGGGTCGGTGGCCGGACAGCCTTCACCGTAATAGCCAATCCGTACGCCGCCGGCATTGTTGCGGGGCAGGCAGGGAGAAGACGATGCGAGGGAGTAGTCCCCAACGCCGGCGTTGCAGAAGACGGGATCGCGGGAGAAGTTGCCGTTGATGCAGGTAAAATCCGCAGCGGCGCCGACCAAGTCGCCGCCGGCGTTGCCGTAGACGTTGTTGTTCTCGACCTGGTCGCCTTCGTCGACGTAGAATTGGACCGCCCGCACTCCGGCGCCGCCATTGAAGGCAATCAGGTTCCTTGCCATCCGTCCACGAAAGTGATACCCCGTGCCCGTGATGCCGTCCGTGTCGTTGGCTACTATTGTCGATCCCGTCAAGTACAGCGCGGCCGCGCCGGGGTCCATGGCGTCTTTGAGGTATCCCGTCGCCAGTATCCCGCTCCCGTTCGCGACGAAAAGACAATCCGTCACATTCACGGAGATGTCGTAGCCGATGTAGACCGCTTCCGGATGGTTTTCGCGAAACGTGCAGCGAACAAAATGCCTCTGCATGGTGCTGCCGCAGTCGACGGCGCCGCCGATCGGGGCCGCATTATCGATGAAGGTGCAATCGGTGAACATGGCGGTCACGTCCCAGCATGAGACCGCTCCGCCTGAATTGACGGCGGTGTTCGCCAGAAAAGTGCAGCGATCAACAGTCAGGAGGATTCCCCATCCTTGAGCGAGGATCGCGCCGCCTCTCGCCAACGATCTGTTGCCGATGAATTGGCAGTCCAGGACTACCGCGGACCCTGCTCCGACTCGGATGCCGGTCTCGAGGCCGGTGAAACGGCAATCCTCGATCGTCGTGGATGTCCAATCTTCGCCGCCGATCTCGATTCCGCACCCGCTGTAATCATCACTCTCAAAGTCACAGCGCCTGATCGAGAAGGCATTGGAGATGGGGCACTTGATCAGGGAGCCAGCAGAATCACGGAGACGGATGTTCTCGTAGACCGTTGCTTGGGATCCCATGTAATCCCCGGACGAGAATATCCACGAAGCCCCGTTTCCATCAACGAGCGGCCTGTCGTCCCCATCACCGTCGCCGCGGATCGTCATTCCCGTCGGCACCAGCAGGCCGCTTTCGTGGTATTCCCCCGGCGCTACGAGGACCGTGTCCGCCTCGCCCGACTGGGCCATCGCGATTCCGGCTGCGATGGTGGGCGCATCGACTGGTACGTGAATCGTCGACGCACCGGTCGAGGTAGCCCACACGAGGATCGTGATCACTGATAATCGCCGCGGCATGATATGCACTCCTCGGGATATTCAGACACCATCCGGTCATTTGCTTATAGTCATCAATGGGAACGTCTGCGCAACCCTCCACCATCGGGAATCATAGCATATTCCGGCGCTTGTCCCTTGTGCCTCATCATTATCCCATCCTCCCTGTCAGATATGCACTTCTCGACATCACTCGCATCCGTCACGCAGGGAGCCTCGCCGATGATCCGGCAAGCTATAGCTTTACTGCGAGTTAAGCACGGCCTCATCCTCTGGAGACAAGGAAGCCTCCGGCTAATCCGGGGCGCTGCATCGCTGTGGTCGATCATGGGCCTGCGAAACCAGGAGAACTTGAGAAGGGATCTCAAAAAAGCGGGACTGTTGGGCGGCGCCGACCGCCTCCGCCCCGCGCCTGAATTCATGTGAACGCCGGTCCAATAGTGCGGCGGGGGCCGGTCCAATAGTGCGGCACCCAGCACAAGTTTAACCCCTCGCGGGCAGTGGCGTCAACGCCACCTCTCAGCCCTTCTTTTGATCCTTCGTC
>Ga0172371_10008108_pt1 | contig 14768 bp, 13 predicted proteins | sample Lak12m_FD_114543 | JGI IMG/M metagenome (GOLD analysis project Ga0172371, IMG submission 114543) | Freshwater microbial communities from Kabuno Bay, South-Kivu, Congo - kab_022012_12m | ecosystem: Environmental > Aquatic > Freshwater > Lake | place: Democratic Republic of the Congo: South-Kivu... | reverse complement strand
ATAGGCATCGCTATTTGCCCGGTAATTCAGGACTTCCGCATAGATTTTTGCCTTGCGCCTTAGGGCATGGGACAGCTCTTCCAGCACCAGGATGCAGCCACCCCCTTCGGCAAAAAGGAATCCGCTGCGCTCCAAGGAAAAGGGTTGCGGATCGCCGGTAGGGGATTTCGTTAAGGCTCCAAGGACGTCAAAACCCCTGAAGATGGCAAAACTATCGTCCTGCAGATTCTCAACCCCGCCTGTAACAACCACTTCGCTATAGCCGTCGGCTATTTTTCTATACGCTTCCCCAACGCTGTAGGTACCTGAGGCGCAGGATGCACTTACAGTGTAGCTTTCTCCCTTTAAGCCAAAGATGATCGAGGTCCAGGCTGCCGGGGAGTTATTCATCAAAAGCGGAATAACCATGCGGTTGAAGGTCGCTTTTTTGCCGTTGCGTGCAGTATAATGCTCAATCCCCAGATGTGCCAGATAGGAATGAAATGCCGTTTCAAAGCCGGTAAAACCGGTGCCGATTATTGTGGCTATTTCGGTTTCTGCGGCTACTTTGAATGTCTTGTTGTCAGCGCTTAGGGCATATCCCGCATCTTCCAGAGCCAGTTTAGCCCCTACGACGGCGAGTTTATCCTCTGGTTGCAGAAAGTCGTAATAAGCGGGAATGCCATAATCGCTTAGGCTAAACTCCGGAAAGGGAACATAGAATTGTGATTTGGCTTTGAATTTGTCCTCAGGAACTTTGCTGAGCGTTGGCTTTTCCCCGGCAAGCAGCTTATTCCAAAACTCGCTTTTCCCTATCCCCAAAGAGGTTACAGGACCAATGCCGGTGATCACAACCCGTCGTTTCATCGGCTTGCCTTTTTAACCCAGGCGATTATTGCCTGCAGATAGCCCCGGATATCAGCATAGTCCCTGGCTCTCAGATTGTATTCTGACAGGTTGTAACTGATGTTTTCCGATAGGACTCTATGTTGGTTTGGGTTTGGAGTGATAGTGCCAAGCTCATAGGCTTCGATCTCCAGGTCTCTAAGTTCTTCCTGCAAGCTTGCTTTATCCTTGTGGCTAACCGTAAAGAGGATTTCGTATTCGCCGCATTCCCCCAATAAAAGCAAAACTAAGGGTAACTGAAGCAGTTTGGCAGCTTGGAGGGCTTGGGGATGGAAGTGCGGTTCGAAAAGCCGGAAACCTGCTTTGTTCAGGTTGGCAATAGTTTGCAAGGCGGCAAAAACCCCGTCGCTGGTGTCGATGGCACAAGACGCATATTTTGCGATTAGCGGGGTAAGCTTCTCGTGGGTGGGGAATTGGACAGTATCCACTTCCCCTAAGCCATGTATAATTTCATTATCGGCAAAAATCCTGGAAATTGCCGCCAGATTTCCGGCTCCGACTTTGCCTGTGAGAAAGATCGTATCTTCAGCTTTACAGCCTTTGCGGTTAACGATTCTGCCTATGGGCGCTCCGATTACTGATGCAGTATATCGCCATTTGTCCGAAACTCCCAGGTCGCCGCCGATAAACGAGACTGAGTAGGTTTTCAGCACTGCGGAAATCCCCAAGGAAAACTGACGGATATATTCCTCATCCCAAGCCTTGGGAACCACCATGGAGTGGGCATAAACCAGAGGTTTTCCCCCAGAAGCCACAATATCGCTGAGCGCTCCACAAGCTATGTTCCAGCCCAGCCAGAAGGGGTCAGCTTCGATAAACAAGTCTTCCGTGGAAAAATCGTCGGTGCTGAAGAGATACTTATTATCTCCCAGCAGAATCACTTCTGCATCCACTTCGCCGGATTTGCTTTGTCTTAAAGGGGATTTCGGCATAACGCCATTTATCAGCTTGATCAGCTTTTCTTCATAGTTCATCGGCGATCAACTCCAGTCTGTCGGCGGCGAGGGAGATTTTGCAAGGCAAATAGCCCTGGGGATCGCCGTCAAATTCAACTTCGTTATTGGTTTTAGAAGACGGAACCTCAATTGACCGGGCATAGCGTAAGGAAAAGTAATCCTTGTCGTAGCCTGCTTTTCCGGAGTAAACACCCATAATGGCGGGAATTAAATTGAATGGATTCAGGTTTTTAACGCTTAGCAGATACAAACGTTCGTCATCGCAACTCAGGTCATGCTCCACCTTCAGTCCGGAAGCGATAAACCTGGTTTTGCCGATGAAGGTATTGAAGTTGTTCTTTATGGTCAGCTTTGCCCCATCACAGCTCAGTTTCAGGTCAGAAGCCCGGTATTTGCCTAAGGATACCAGGATGGAGCCCAAAGTCCCCAGGCTGTCTCCCAGGTATTTTCGAACCCCGGAATTGGCTCGTTGGGCTACTTGAGCTCCCACGCCTATACTGGCGCAACAAGCAAAATATCCGGTTTTGGGTTCGCCCTTCTTATCATGATACTCGATTCTGGCTACCGAGATCATTTTACTATTGCTCTTCAGTAGAGTTTCAAGGGCTAAAGATGGCTGGGTGGGAATCCCATAACTTTTGCAAAAATCCGGGCTGGTTCCTGTGTGGATAACTCCAAATTTAGCTTGGGAAACCCTTTTACCCTGTGCGTCGTAAAAGCCGTTCAGCGCCTTGTTTATCGTTCCGTCTCCCCCAATTGCCACCACAACTGCATAGCCCTGTTCATTGGCTGCCAGGGATAAGCTCTGCGCATCATCTAAGGTTGCGGTCAGGTTAAAGGCAAATTCTATCTTTCGCTGCTTCAGTTCGGCAAACAGGGTAGGGATGAATTTTCCCGCTCTGTTTTGCCGGGAACCGGGATTGATAACGAAAAAGTAAGCCATTTCAATCAAACAGCTCAGGCTGCTGCTCCCGGGTTTTTATAAATGTTTCTATCACTGTTTCCATTTGCTCTTTGGTCAGGTCAAGCCGGGGAATCATTCTGATCACGCCTTTGTTTTTTCCCACAGAGGGGTATACAAAGGGAGTAGTAAGGATCTTTGCGGCAAACAAAGCCATGTGGATACGGAAAGTTCTTTCGTTGGAACCGCCGAACAGCGAACAGATTTTGGCTTCGCCGGGCAGAACCTTGAAACCGTTTTTATTCAGGCATTCCCAGAGATATTTCTTATTCTCAGAAAGAGCTCTAACCATCTCTGCTCCATTGTTTTCTACTATTTCCAGAGCCTTGATCGTCCCTGCGATCAGAGTCGGTGGAAGGGCGGTGGAATATAGCAAACCCTGCGAAGCATACCTCAGGAACTCGATTATTACCTTGCTGCTGCAGACAAAACCGCCAGAAATGCCTAACGCCTTTCCAGTAGAGGCTGTATAGATGCCTGCATAGCTGACTATCTGTTTCTCTTCCAGGATGCCTTTTCCCGTTTGTCCGATCACCCCGATCCCGTGAGAGTCGTCGATAATCGGGATCACTTCGTTTTCCAATGCGATCCGGTAGATCTCATCAAAGGGTGCAATGCTGCCTTCGGTGGAAAACACTGATTCCGTTGCCACAAACCTATTCCTGAAACCCTCGGTTTTACCGATCAGCTCTGCCAAATGCCCTGGATCGTTATGCCTGAATGGCTTTATTTTGCAGCCGCTTGCCTTGATCCCTTCGATCAGCGAGGAATGGGCATTGCGATCCACAAACACCACATCCTCCGGCTTCACCAAAGCCCGAATCGCCGACACATTTGCCTGATAGCAGGACGGATAGAGAATCGCATCCTCCAACCCCAGAAACCGGGCAATATAGTCCGTAGCGTGTTGGTAGACATCCACTTTCCCACAGGCAACCGGGGTTCCGCACATCGAAGCGCCATATTTATCCAAAGCATCCTTCATAGCTGCGATCACTTCAGGATGATTAGCAAGGGTTAAGTAGTTATTTGAAGCCAGATTAAGGTAGTTTTCACCATTAATGCGGGCATAAAGCTCAGCCCCGGAGTCAATTTTCTGGTAATAGGGATTGCGGTTCAGCCTTTTTACCAGCTTATCTTCTTCTGCCAGCTCAAAGGGGAAGCTATGATCGAACTTCATCTATGCCATACTTTGCGGTCAGCAGGCTAACTATTTCCCGGGGCGTATTCACCGCTTTGAAGTCATCTTCGTCCAGAGCGATCCCATATTCATCGTCAAGCTCGTTCATGATCATCAGCACATCGAAGGAATCGATATCGAGCTCCTGTCGTAAGGATGTATTTTCACCTATCTCCGCCTCAGAATTGATGTTTTTCCTGATAATGGCGATAACTCTTTCCAAGGTATCCGTTTTAGCCTCCTTTGTCAGGCTTGTAGCACCGGGTGGGATGGTTCGAATCGCACATAACGGCGCACACATTACAATTCACACACTTGGAAATATAGCCGGTTTCCCTGATAAGCCTATTGATAAAATCCGGTTCGCAGAGCAACGGTCTGCACAGGCTTATGTAGTCCGTTTCTCCGCTTTCCAGGGCATTAACGATATCTTTCCCTTTGCGAAATCCGCCTACGCAGATGATTGGGATATCTGTTCGTTGTTTGGCGAGTTCCGCATAGCGCAAATTGTAGTTTTCTGCAAAGCCCTTAATTCTGCTTTTCAAAACCGGCAGGATGACCCATTTCCAGACCAGCTTTTTTAGCTTGCTATCTGTTTTATACCGGAAATTATATTTTAGGATTGCAGTTGTGGGGATGGATTGCCCCCTGAAGATATTCAGCGCATTTTCCATCGTGCCATAGCTGATCTCGATGGCAAATATCCTTTCTCTATTTAAAAATTCGATCAGAGAGATAAAGTTATTTACAGAGAAGGGCTTGGAAAGCTCGTCCGCGGCGCTAACCTTCACCAGAAGCGGATAGCTATCACCGCATTTATCTTGAATTGCAGCAATCATTTGGCTGAAGAAGAGCTCGCCAATTCCGGTTTGCTTGTTAATTCCATATTCATCCGTCCGGTTATTGATGCCGGGATGCAAGAACTGATGCACCAGATAGCCGTGCGCGGCATGGATCTGAACTCCGTCAAACCCTGCCAGTTTAGCCCGCAAAGACGCCTCGGCATAGGACTCGATGATCCTCTCGATCTCTTTGGTGGAAAGCATTTTGGGCTTGCTTTGGAAGTAAGGCGAGCGCTTTTTCGAAGCGCCGACTACCGGTTTTCCGGTTACTTTGGATGAGGTCTGCCGTCCGGCATGCGAGATTTGCAGATAGATTTTACTGCCATACTGATGAACGGACTCCGTAACATTCTGATAACAGGGTATTAAGCTGTCATCATCGATCCCTGCCTGACCGGGCTGAACCATTTTTCCTTCCCGGGAAACGAAAGTACAGCCGGTGATTATGTTCTTTACCCCCTTTTGCGCCAAATCACGGTATAGGGCAAGATAGTCCTCAGTGGGAGCACCTTTCGCATCCGCTATTCCTTCCCAGGTCGCCGACCGGAAAAGCCTGGATGCCAGTGAGTTAGTGGAAGTTTCCATCACGATTTGCTGTTGCGATACATGTGAAACAGCAAGCCCACGAAAATATAGGACAGAATGAACAGAACCAGCGCCAGATGCGGGTTGAACAGCGCCACAAAGGCTGCCTGACCGCAGGTGCAGGCACGGAAATTGGCTTCCAGAGAGTAGTAAGTCCGTTCCCCGATGGGGTTTTTGAAGTAAAGCCAGCCGGTCTGGATCTCCAGAAAAAGCGTAAGGATGCCCAGCAGAATGAAGGTGCTGTTCAGCGCGGCGTCGATCTGGCTGGATAAATATAGCACCACAAAGAGCGTGGCGGGCAGGAATGCTGAAAATATCGAGATATAGCGCGAGCGTCTCAAGCCATATTTTACGATGATAGTGTTCTTTCCGGCACGCCTATCTCCTTTGTAGTCTTTGAAATAGGTGTAGAAAGTCATCAGTCCGTTCATTAGCCAGACCATGGCGATCACGGATAACCGGCTTTTAGTGAAATACGGTGCCTGGGTGGGACCCGCCGCCAGAAAACCGTAAGCGCTGCACATCGTGATCATCAGTCCGAATACGATGTTTCCCAAAATCCCGCGGGATTTGGAGTATTCGTAAAGGACATTCAGCAGCACGCCCAGAATGAGGGGGATCAGGGCAATCTTTTCCAGATAGAACCAGGTGATGACAAATACCAGCAGCATCAGCATAGCAGAGACTAAAAGAGCCGTTTTGTGGTTCAGTTCGCCGGTTACCATCGGTCTTTGGGGAGCGTTGATCCGGTCTTCTTTCATGCCCAGAAAGTCATTGACGATCTGATTCACGCCCCAGCTAAGGAATAGAATGGTGATGATCACGATCTGACGCGGGATGGAAGGCATGATCTCCACCGTGCGGTAATCGGTGGCTATGTGCTGGTAAAAGGCAAAGCCCAGCCAGCCTGCGATGCCGGTTACAAAGGAATAGTATAACCGCATGGACTTCACGTAGAGCTTGATAAATTTCAGCATCTTACCTTCCCGCATTTATTTTGATCAGCTTTCAAGCGCTTTCAACGGTCTCGCTGAGCTTATGTCAGTAAGAAGGTAGGATAGGCGGGTTCGCTTTATTGTCAATAAAAAACATATTTGTAATACCCAGGTTGTTGTTGCCAGCCGTATTTTCCCCTTACAGAGCACGGAGATAGAGGCGCTATCATGCGAGTTGCATTGCGCAAGGTCGCCCGTGCTTGTATTGCGCTATCATTACGGAGTCATTGCGGACAAACAGCGTAATGAAAGCGCAATGCCTGGGTAAGTGGAGCTATCGAGGGTCTCCGCTAAAGCTCCGAACCCATCGCCATATTCTATCGCCCTGCAGGCTTATCGGAAGCCTTTTCCTTCGCACCTTGCTAAATGCCGCTTGCTTTCCCCAAACACATCACCAAGGAAAATCTCAGGTAATCATCAGGTGGAGGTTAGAATATTGTTTGATAAATTCGAAAGATGGATATGTGCGGCAGCCATCCTTTGGGTTATGCCTTGGGCAAATAAAGAAAACCCTGCTCAGCAAATTCTAATTCAATCTGCCCTTCAGCTCATGGGTTTTATTTTTCCAGCCAGCCTCACTCTTGTTCTTTACATAAAACACCTTCAGGTCAGCGGAAGATTTGCTATCCACAAACTTGACGGTGACATCCGCAGAGCTCTTGTATTTTTCAAAGAACCACACCTGGTCTTTGTCCTTGGCGTCAGATTTGTAGTCGGCTACATATACACACAGGTCTGCAGCAGACTTTCGTTCGGCAACCCAGACTTTTACATCTGCGCTACCGCTTTTAACCACATAAATCACCCCGGCATTGCAAAAAGCCAGAGCACTCAGCAAAATAATGAGCATCAATGACGTTTTCATATTGTTTCACCTCTATGGTTTTCTATATCCCCAAGAGATTCAGTTTGTCATCAGTTGGCGGACTGAATCTCTTTGGCAAGTCCTTTCCAAAGAATGAATTAATTCTATTTTAAATAAAGAAGTTTGTTAACAGCTGATTTCAGGATTGGAAGGTGCCGGCTAAGCACAGACCAAACCTCTTTATAGTCAATCCCAAAATAGTCATGGGCGATTATGTTCCGCAAGCCTTTGATTTTATGCCAATCAATCAGAGTATTGTCATCAACTATTATTTCAGATAGTCTGGCGACCATCTCTCCGATGTTTACCAAGTGCATCAGACAGGCATCCATGGTTTTGCAGTCTGCGGTAAAGGATTCATAGCTATCTATGTTTTCGATATAAGATTCTATCTTCTCAATAGATTCCAAGATTCCCAAGAGATTCAGTTTGTCGTCAGATGGCATACTGAATCTCTTTGTGGATATCCTTGGCAATATATGGTTTCAGGGCTTCCAGATTTGCCAGATCAATGGGCTTATTGAATAGGCTTTCCAAGTAAGCCCGCAACTTATACTTTACTTCAAAAAGGTCGTCGCAATCAGGGGAAAATACAACTCCCAGATCAATGTCGCTGCTTAACGAAAAGTCCCCACGGCTGTATGAACCAAACACACCTATCCGCTCTACGTAAAATTCGTGTTTCAGCAGTTCGCGATTGTCTTTCAGAGCACTTAGGATTTGGTCGGTAGTAAGCAAAGCATCCCCTTTTCTAATGGTTCTACTTTACATGGAAGTTATCCAGGAACTGCTGCAAAATGGCAGCCCGACTGGGATGGCGCAGTTTCTTCAGGGCTTTGTCCTCGATCTGGCGGATGCGTTCTCGGGTAACCTGGAAGATGTTTCCCACTTCCTCAAGGGTGCGGTGATAGCCGTCGTCGATGCCAAAGCGCAGTCTGATCACCCTTTCCTCTCTGGTGGTGAGGGTTTTCAGCACTTCGTCCACTTGTTTTTTGAGAAGGCTGCGTTCTGCCAGACGTTCCGGCGAAATGATGGTTCTGTCCTCGATAAAGTCGCCAAGGATGCTGTCTTCGCTGTCGTGCCCGATGGGCTTATCCAGCGAAACCGGTTCCTTGCTGATGGAAAGGATATTCTTGATCTTGTCCACCGGCATGTCCAGCACCTCGGAGATCTCTTCCGGATAGGGATCGCGTCCCAGTTTCTGCATCAGCCTTCTGCTGGTGCGGTTGATCTTGTTGATGCTTTCGATCATGTGCACCGGGATGCGGATAGTGCGTGCCTGGTCGGCAATGGCGCGGGTGATGGCTTGCCTGATCCACCAGGTGGCATAGGTGCTGAATTTATAGCCTTTGCGGTAGTCGTATTTTTCCACGGCGCGCATGAGTCCGGTATTGCCTTCCTGGATGAGATCGAGGAACTCCAGACCGCGGTTGTTATAGCGTTTGGCTATAGAGATAACCAAACGGACGTTGGCTTCGATCATCTCGTTCTGCGCTTTCTCTTTGTTGCGTTCAGCGCGTTCTATCTCGCGCAGCAGGAAAACCAGTTCGTTGCCGGTCATCTTGGTCTCCAGCTCCACGCGGCGGATCTTGCGGCGGGCGTTTTTGATCTTGCGCAGGGTTTCCACAAAGATATTGGGGTCGATGCCCGTTTCAGCCTGCACTTCGGTAAAATCCTCATCGCTTTTCTTGGCGCGGCGGCCGTAGGTGCAGATCTCGTCTATGGTATAACGCTTGATGCGGGTAAGCTCGGTGATGCTGTCGTAGCTTTCCTCGATGCGTTCCACCAGGCTGCGGATGCGGTAAACCATGCGTTTGATCAGTTTGTCGTTGTAGGCAAGCTGCATAAAGGTATTGATGATCTGGTTGCGGATATCGTCGATCTCTTCCTGGCGGTTGGCGGTGCCGGTTTCGTCAAAATCACAGTTATCGAGGATAGTGCCAACTTTTTCCAGGTTCACCTCGTTTTCCTTCAGGATTTCCTTGAATTTGTCGATGATCTTCACGTCCTGGTTTTTGTCGATCCAGGTGCCGATATCCACCTTGAAGATCTGGTCGAGCCGGACTCTACGTTCCCGGAAGCGATGCAGGAAGTTATACATTTCGCGCAGGGTGCTGCCGCTTTGGAACACGTTTTGATTGATCATTTTCTGATAGGTTTCGATCTTTTTTGCCACCCGGACTTCGCCCTCGCGATCCAGCAGCGGAACGCGTCCCATCTCACGCAGATACATCCGCACAGGGTCGTCGTAATAGCGTTTGGTTTTGAATTTTTTGGTGACGGCAGGCTTACGGATGGCAGCCCCGCCCTTGGTGATGCGTTTTTCGGTTTCGTCGATGATCTCGATGCCGTCCTGCGACAGGTCGAAGATAATGTCATCCACCTTGTCCAGGAAAAAGGGGCTGCTGGGGAGGATATCGTTGATTTGTTTAAAGGTGATATAGCCGGTTTCACGCCCGAGCTCCACCAGCTTCTTTAAACATTCGTTGTAAGTTATCATCAATGCTCCTTAAGGACAATGCCCTTTAAAAAAGGACTTTGTTAACGACCTTGCGGGTCATGCGTCGGTAGCTGTGAGCAAGCTTTTCCTTCTGTTTGAGGAGTTCCAGATTATTCGGGTCTTTGACAATGGCGCGATCCAATTCTTCCAGGTCCCGCTGGATTTTACGGATGCGTATGCCGGACAGGCAGTCTTCAAAGCGCATATGCTGGCCGTCCTCGAACAGAAGTTCTGCCAAGCTTTCCTTAATTTCATTATTTTCAATATGGTCAAGTAGAGCCGAGGGATTGAAATCCTCGGCGCTAAGGCTCTGCTCAGTAAGATAATTGTATAGATTCCGGTAAAGCCTATTACTAAAATAACTCTGATTCAATTCGCTTGCAAGTAATTTATAAGCGTCGTAGTCCTTTAAGGACAGGATCAGCAAGTCGCGTTCCTCCGTATTCTCGCTGCGGCGCAGGGTTACCGGCTCTGCCACAGGGGTTGTTTGCACGGGTGAACTGCTGCGGTGCAGCTTGCTGTTCAGGGCATTTTGGGAGATGCTGAACGCCTCGGAGATGTCTTTTACCAAAAGCTCGCGTTTCACCGGGTCTTTCAGGCTACGCAAAGCGTCCAGCAGCAAGTCGATACGCTCGGCGGTTTTTTGTTCGGGTCGCGGATCGCCAGCCAGGAAATGGATCAGGTCGGGAGCGGAGTCCAGAAGCTGTTGCATGGCGTCTTTGCCCTGGTTCAGGATCAGCGAATCGGGGTCCTCGCCGGCAGGCAGGATGCCCACGCTAACCTCCATCCCGCGGGACAGGCATAACAGCCCACCGCGAACGGCTGCTTTGATGCCCGCGGCATCACCGTCGTAAAGCATTACGCCATGCTCGGTAAAACGTTTTAAAAGCGTGATCTGATCTTCGGTAAGAGCCGTTCCCAGACTTGCCACGGCGTTGGTGAAACCGCTTTCAAAGAGGCGTAGAAAGTCAAAATAACCTTCGCAGACGATGGCGCTTCCGGCTTTGCTGATGTTATATTTGGTCTTGTGCAGTCCGTAAAGCTCCTTACCTTTGGTGTATAGCTCGGTGCCGGGAGAATTGATGTATTTGCCCACGCCGGGCTTCTCTTCCAACAGTCTGCCGCCAAAGGCGATAACCTCACCAAAGCTATTGTGGATCGGGAACATCAGCCGGTCGCGAAACTGATCCACCAGATTGCCGGAATAGTTGCCGAACAGCCCGCTGTCCTTGAGCAGTGCCACAGGCAAGCCTTCCTTCAAAAGGTGGTTAAGCAATGCTTTTTCGCTGTTCAGGGCATAGCCCAGCTGCAGTTCTTTGGCGGTTGCTGCGGAAAATGAGCGCTTCGCCAGATAGTCCAGAACGTTTTTGCCATGCGCGAACAGGCTTTCGGCAAAAAACTCCGCAGCGGATTTGTAAGTGAGCAGCAGTTGTTCCCGGCGGGTGGAAACGGTTTTGGTCTTTTCATATTCAGGAATGGCGATGCCGGCGCGCTGAGCCAGCTTTTTAACCGCTTCCATAAAGCTTAGTTTCTCGTGATCCTGCACGAAACCGAACACATTTCCGGCTTTGCCACAGGCGAAACACTTGTAGATCTGCTTGGGCTGGCTTACATACAGGGAGGGCGAGGTGTCGTTATGAAAGGGACACAGCCCGCGCCAATTCGAGCCGACGTGCTTTAAGGGGAGATAATCCTGTATCACCTCCACGATGTCGTTTGCCTGGCGGATCTGCTCTATTAAATTCTGTTCCATTTACTTATAACGCGGAAAAAGCTTTGTGGGGTTTGATACCAAATTCGAAATTTTTGATCCGGATATCTGTAGTAATGCTGAACTTTCTTTTTTTTGAACCACAGAGAAAAGCAGAGAAAAGCAGAGCAAAGACGGAAACAAGGTGATAACGATCATGAAGTGTTAATCTCTGCTGTGGTTAAGTCTGTAGCGGTGAATCCCATCTTTCAGGATAGGTACGTTAAAGTTTATCAATAAGCCAACTTCGATATTGGTCAGTTTCATATATGTCATGATCTGGGCTTCGTAGATCGGATGCATTTCCTGAACTGATTTAAGTTCTATGATCAGGCTGTTTTCCACCACCAGATCGGCTCTGAGTTTAGTATTAAAATCACGCCCTTTGTAATGAATTGATAGTTCTTTTTCCCTATCATAGGCGATGCCTTTCAATTCAAGATCAAAACACAGCAGATCCAGATAGACTGATTCCAGCATACCGGGTCCCAAGGCTTTATGCACATCTATGCATGAGCCTATTACCTCATGGCTTACGTTGTTTATAATGTTTTCGGTATATTTATCTATTCTCATACTGTCTCCATTAGATCCACTTCTCTCTTGTTTATTAACAACTTATCCTCTGCTTTTCTCTGCTTTTCTCTGTGGTTTAAAAAGAAATCATGCCTTATAACCGATCTACAAAGCAAAACCTTCGCTTTCGGCAGATTGGTATCCTATACTACAATTCTTCTCTGTTTGTCTGGGTTGAAAAATCAAATTTTCACCACCGTCACCCCGCTGCCACCTTCGCTCAGCGGTGCAGCGCCCAGGCTGACGACACCTTTTTTCCGTTGCAGATAATCCCGCACTTTGCTGCGCAGGGCTCCTGTTCCTTTGCCGTGCACGATGCGCAGACTGTGCAGTCCCGCCAGAGCGGCATTGTCCAGAAATTCATCGATCAGCGGCATGGCTTCGTCGAAGGTAAGTCCCAGCAGTTTCAGTTCGAACTGCGCTTTCGGGCTAACCGAGCTTCGCACGAAGATCTCTTTGCTTTTGGACTCCGAATCCGCAGGTTTGGCGGCGTAAAGCGTGTTCAGGCTGGTCTTGAAGCTGATCCCGTTCATGTCCACCAAGGCAGTTTCACCCTGAATGGACTCCAAAATAGCCTCGGTATCGAAATTTGCCAGCCAAACCCGGTCACCGGGCTGGGGATTTGCCAGGGGCTGATGGCTGGCAGCTCCACTTTGTGCCAGTTCGGTATTGATCTCTGCATTCTTTTCCGATATTTCATGCAATTTACGTTCCGAATATGTCTTGCGTTCGCTGCGTTCCAGCTTTTTCAGTTCGGTAAGTTCGCTGCTATAGAGCTTTTGCTGGGATACCAGCTCTTTTTGCAGTTCTTTGAGGTGTTGGGCGCGGCGTTTTTTCAGCTCTTCCTGCCAGGAATCCTCCTTGCTTTCCAGTTCCTTTATCCTGGCTTCCAGATTGCGGGTTTTAAGCTCGAACTGATAGCTTGCCACGCTCAGTTTTTTCTTTTCTTCCTGCATTTTTTTCAGGAGTTCGGTGAACTGCAGATTCTGGCTGCCGGAAAGTTCTTTGGCTCTGTCCACCAGGGCACTTTCGATTCCCAAAGAGGCGGCAACCTCGATGGCAAAGCTATCTCCGGGAAAGCCGGTGATGAATTTGTAGGTGGGATGCAGCGACTTCAGGTCAAACTGCATGGAGGCGTTCTGGCATCCAGCCTGCTGTTCGGCAAAAACCTTCAGCGCTGTGTAGTGCGTGGTAACGATCCCCAGACAGCCAAGCTGCGCAAAGCGTTCCAGAAAAGCCTGTGCCAAAGCCGAACCCTGCTGGGGATCGGTGGCGGCGCCAATTTCGTCGATCAACACCAGAGATCTGTGGTTCGCCTTTTCCAGCATCCTGCCGATCTTGTCCAGGTGCGAGGAGAAGGTGGATAGAGCGCTTTCGATGCTCTGATCGTCGCCGATATCGGCAAACACATGGTCGAAAATGCCTATTTCACTGCTTGCATCGGCGGGCACGGGCAAACCGGACAGCGCCATCAGACTGATCAGTCCCACCGCCTTCATCAGCACGGTTTTTCCGCCGGTATTGGGTCCGGAAAGGATGATCAGTTTATTATTTTCACCCAGTTCCAGATTAAAGGGGATCACCTTTTTCAGGCTGCCCAGCCGCAGGATCAACAGCGGATGACGGGCGGCGGAGAGCCTTATTCCGGGTGTTTGAACTATCTGCGGAACCTGAGCTTGCAGGGTGTGGCACAGCCTGCCGCAGGCAAAGCGGAAATCCAGGGTTGCCAGAAGCTGCTGGTTTTTAAGTATCTGCTTGCGCACAGCCTTTATCTTAGAAGTGTAATCGGCAAAAATGCGGTAAATTTCCTGCTTTTCCTCTTGTTTCACCAACTGCAGTTCGTTATTCAGGGGGATCACCTGCACCGGCTCCACAAAAACCGTGGCTTTGCTGCCGGAGTGGCTTTGCACGATGCCATTCACGAAAGGCACCGAGCTTTCCTTGATCGGCAGCACATATCGGTCTTCACGCTGAGTAATGAATTTATCCTGCAGATAGCGGTCAAAATTGCTGTCGGTCAGCAAGGTCTGCAAAGTTTTCTGAATCCTGCCGCGCAGGCTGTTGCCGCGTTTACGGATCGAGGCAAGCTCCGGCGAGGCGGTATCCAGAATCTCGCCTTCGGGGTCGAAAATTTCCACAAAGCGCCGGTTCAATTCGGGAAAGGCGGTTAAGCCCTTTAGCAGCCAGGTCAGCTTGGGAAGGTGTTTTATGTATTCCTGTTTTTCCAGCACGCTGTCGGAGATGCGGTTATTAGCATAGACCGCGGCAAATTCCTCAAAGGCGAACAGGCTGTTGCGGCTGTCCTCAAAGAGCGGATTGAGATCGCTGAGTTCCTCGAATCGGAAGTCCAGTCCCTGCGCCACCAATTCCTGTATCTCGCTAACCAGAAGCTGGCTGTTGCGAATGGCGCCAGGCTCCTGCAGGGGGTGCAGTTCCTTTGCCAGTTCACTTCCCAGTGCGCTGTGGCAACGGGTAGCGATCTGGCTGACCAATACCTCGTATTCCAGATCAGGATTGCGAAAACTCATCTATTTGGTCTTTTCTGTCCCCTGCCCGGAATTCTCTGAGCCCCTCAGCTTTAGCAGCTGCTTCCGCTGGGTAAGCTTCAGTTTGGCAAAGAGGTCTTCCTTCAGCACGCTGATGCCGGCGTAAACACGGTGTTTCTGGCTGTTT
>Ga0172371_10008103_pt1 | contig 14774 bp, 12 predicted proteins | sample Lak12m_FD_114543 | JGI IMG/M metagenome (GOLD analysis project Ga0172371, IMG submission 114543) | Freshwater microbial communities from Kabuno Bay, South-Kivu, Congo - kab_022012_12m | ecosystem: Environmental > Aquatic > Freshwater > Lake | place: Democratic Republic of the Congo: South-Kivu... | reverse complement strand
TCGTGAGGAAACTCGCTGCGCCCGCCGGTGTGGCACGGCTCACTCGTACACCGGCGAAAAGCCCCGCCTGGCGATCCGACGCTGCCGGTGTGCGAGTTAGCCGTGCGGTTCAGGCGGCGCGAGTGGTCGCATACCCCGCGGCCAAACGCGCCGTTGCCACACGCTGGGCTCGCCGGTGTGGCACGGCTCACTCGCACACCGGCGAAAAGCCCCGCCTGGCGATCCGACGTTGCCGGTGTGCGAGTTAGCCGTGCGGTTGAGGCGGCGTGAGTGGTCGCATGCCCCGCGGCCAAGCGGGCCGTTGCCGCATCCGCACTGCTGACTCGCCCGCCGGTAGGCGCTGTCTGCCGGATTGGGGTCGTGCAGCGGCGGGCGAGTAAGCAGTGCCACACGCTGGGCCCGCCCGTGTGGCACGGCTCACTCGCACACCGGCGAAAAGCCTCGCTTGGCGATCCGACATTGCCGGTGTGCGAGTTAGCCGTGCGGTTGGCGCAGAGCGGGCGGTCGCATACCCGGCGGCCAAACGGGCCGCTGCCGGTTCCGCACTGCTGACTCGCCCGCCGGTAGGCGCTGTCCGTCGTCCTCGGTGGGGCAGCCACGGCCAAGTTTGTTGGAAACAGGCCCAGCCGTCTCGCGAGCGTTCAAAGGCCTCATCGAAGGCGGCCGCTTTCATCCCCGTCGCACCAGACTCACCGTGAGCAAATCGCACCGACGGCTCATTCTGTCCATCCACGCGGCGGTCTCCCATGTCCCGCGCCCCCTTGCGACTTCGCCCCCCTGCAAAGCCATCAGGATACCACGCACGACCGTGGATGTCTTCCGCGATCTCACCCTTGCCGTCGAACATCGCCCGACAGACTGTTAGGATCGCGCGGCAGAATGGGATTGCGCCCGCCCGATGATTGCCGCGACCGGACCGTTGTCCCGCACCGCATTCTCGCGGAGATCCACCCTGCGGTGGCTATTGACGCCATCGACGGTCTAAAGTCCTACATCTCGTGTTGGCGCACGCCGTAGGTGCAATACACTGTGTCGAGACCATGAGCATGAGTGTTCCGTCGAATCGTGGTGACAAGACCTCGACGTGGAACTGGGGTGATGCACTCGGATGGAAACCGCACTTAAGAAGATCCTGAAGTCGATCAGCCTGGAGCTTCGACACATCCTCGAAGGCTCCTTCGATGCCGCTGGCCACGGGCACCCCGGCGACGTGGAAAAGCGTTTGGCCGCCATTGGCGTACGGCGAGACCGGGCGCCGGTCCGTGTCGACGAGTTGCCCCACCTATCGGCCGGCGACCGGCGGGCCCGCCAAGTCATCGACGCGTATCTGACACTTCGTGCCGATGCCAACGTTGATCGGGCCGAGGCTGTCGCCGAGTTTGTCCGCGAGACCGCCTACACCTGGGCTACTCGCCTCTTGGCTCTGCGTTGCCTGGAAGCGCGGGGCCTGATCGACGAGGTCATTCTTCAAAAAGCCGTCTACGGCGGCCGGTCGCTGGAGCATCACCGGTTGGCCCAACGCCAGCCGGAGGTTTGCGGCGGCGAGGACGATGGGCTGCTGGCGGTCCTCGACAAGGTCTTCGTCGAACAGGCTCAGCACCTGCCCATGCTCTTCGATCCCGAGGCCCCTGGCGTGGCCCTAAGACCATCGGCGGCGGCGATCAAGCGGTGCGTGGCGAGGCTCTCCGAGCACCAGAAGGTCGGAGATCAGGAGGTGGCAACCGGCGACGTTTTCACGGCCCCCGACGCCTTTGGCTGGGCCTACCAGTACTGGAACACCGAGGCGAAGGACCGCGTTTTCGAGAAGGTCCGCACGCAGAAAGGAGCAAAGATCGAGGGCCCCGACGTCATCCCCGCCACTCAGCTCTACACCGAGCCCTACATCGTCAAGTTTCTGGTGCAGAACTCCCTGGGCGCGACCTGGATGGGCATGCACCCGGAATCCAAGCTGTGCGAGAGTTGGGAGTACTACGTCCGCGACGCCGACCGCGCGCCGGTGGCCAAGAAACCGGTCTCCGAGATCACCTTTCTCGATCCCGCCTGCGGGTCCGGTCACTTCCTGCTGGAAGCCTTCGACTTGTACTACGACATGTACCTCGAGGAAGGCCTGCTCACGGAGCCGGAGGACATCTGCCGTTCGATCCTGGAGAAGAACCTCTTGGGCATCGACATCGACGCCCGCGCGGTGCAGATCGCCGAGGCGGTTTTGTGGATGAAGGCGGCCGAGCGGGCGTTCGGCTTTGGGGGCAAGGCTACGAACCTCGTGGCCGCCGTGGCGAGCCACCTGAAGGGCCCGCAGTGGCAAGAGTTCTTGGACGGATTCGAGCGTGACTCCTCTCTGGCGCGCGTGTTGCATCAGTTCGCTCAGGCGATGGAGCACATCGACGAACTGGGCAGCCTCGTTCGGCCCGACGAAGAACTACGGGCCATCATCCACGAAGAACACGCCACGCGGGGACGGCAAGTTACACAGCCCAGGGACGCCCGCTTCCTGTTCCCGCCGATGGCCGAGGACAAGCTTGGCGGCCCGCTTCGATTGCAGGATGTTTCCGATGAGGAGTACGGCGCGCGGATGCTCGACCGGGCGTGGGCGGCGATCCACGCGTTCACTGAGCGGGCGCGCCAGGCAGGGGCAGCTCAGGCTCCGTTTCCCGGTTACGAAGCCTCGGCCGGGTTCAGGTTATTCGACGTGTTGCAAGGCACATACGATGTCGTGGCCGCGAACCCGCCCTACATGGGCAGCCGAAACATGGGGCCCAGGCTGAAACGGCACATCGAAACACACTTCAAGCAAGGCAGACGCGATCTGTTTGCGGCCTTCATGCTGCGAAATGCGGAACTGGCAGCCGCGCATGGACGGGTCGCGATGGTCACGCAACAGTCATGGATGTTTCTTCGATCCTTCGCCGATCTTCGAGCGGCCAGTCCCCCTACGGAAACCGACGAGCCTCATGCGGCACGATTCGATTTGCTGAATCTCAGTCTGATCGAGACCCTCGTGCACCTTGGCCCGGGAGCGTTCGAGGGGATCGGCGGAGAAGTCGTCAGCACGGTCATGTACGTGTTCTCCCCGCGACTCGCGAATCGCGGAGACCTGCTCGGACGACCACAGCCGGATGTGAGTATCCACACCATGACATGCTTCCGCCTGGTTGGGTTTGATGGCCCGGAGGCGAAGTCAAAGGCGCTGCGGAGTGCTGTTCTCGGACCGTCCGAACGGATTGTGTTTCGCCCGCACCAAAATGACCTCGCACGGATTCCGAGCGCGCCGCTTGTGTACTGGGTCTCGTCTCACATTCTGGCCCAACTGAGTAGTGCAGAGACCGTGGCGACGATCGGTGGCGTGAAGCAAGGACTTGCTACCGGATGGAATCAGCGATTCGTGCGTTTCCATTGGGAGTGCCCGGACCTCAATCGCTGGAGGAAGTACGCCAAGGGAGGCGGGTATCAGAAATGGTTTGGGCTCGAGACTCATCGCGTGGACTGGAACCATGATGGTCGGCGAGTGCGTTCTCTGACAGACCGTTCCGGGAATGCGCGAAGTGCCGTCCGCAACGATGCGACCTACTTTACGTCAGGCATCACGTACACCTTGATGGCCGGTGGCGCGCTTGGGCTGCGACTCCTTGACGACGCCGTCTACGACGTTGCCAGCATGTCCATGTTTCCGGAACATCCTGCCTGGGATCGCTGGTCCCTCATGGCGATATTGAACAGCACCATCGCAAGTTACTTGGCTCGTCTGATCACGCAGGAGTTGAAGTTCAACACGAGTTACGTCAGTCGCTTGCCTATCCCGCCTTCTTCGAACGCATCATCTTTTGTCCTTTACGGCCAGTGCTGTACGGAACTGAAGATGCAGCGTGTCCGATCGAGTGTCTTGGAGGAGTCCTTTTCTCCCGCGATGATGCCCGAGTCGCCGGGCGAGTTGAGCGAGGCGTGCGGGGTTGGCCCAGTCGCTGCGATTCTCCACACGGTTGAGGGTAGGTGTCAACAGCACGCTTGCGAAGTCTTCGGCGTCACCGAATCTGACTGGGCGGCAATCGTTGACGAAACCGGCACTCCCGCCGGTTGGTTTCCGCTCATCTCTCACTACGACAACATCCCGGATCTTGTCGTCCGTCTCTCCGCCCCGCTGGATCGCGTCGTATCCCTCCAAGAGCACAGCCGGCGGGTCCTTTCGCCCGATGAACTGCGGGACCTGAAACAGCGGCTGCGAAACGCATTCGAAGCCGGACGGGTCGGAACAGCAATTGACGACAGGGACTCAACCGGTTCTGGCGACGGGACGGATGACGAAGTAGTGGCAGTGGGGGCGCGCATCCCGATTCCGCCCGAGTCGTTGTTGGAAGAACTCTCTCAAACGCTCGAAATCCACCCGATCTCGGTGTACTGGCTGATCAAGGAGGGGATCGAACGCGAAGGTTGGCGATGCCTGCCTGAAGAGCGGCGGCTGATGCAAGACCGGCTGACCGTGTGGATCCTGCAACTCCTGGGACATCGCTGGCCGAGGCAAATCGAAGGCCATGAGCCCGCAGTTGAGGTTGGTGTCAGGGACGGTATCGTGCCTCTCACGGAAAGGGTGGGTGAGCCGACGCTTGCGATGCGTCTCAGAGAACGGACCGCCACGGACTTGGCGAATCCCGGGGGTGCCGGCCTGGAACAACAGGTCGTCGAACTCCTGGGCAGCCCGCTGGGGCAGTGGTCGGCGACGGAGTTTTTCAGGCATCATACCCGCCAATTCAGGCGGCGTCCTGTGGTATGGCAGATCCAGAGCGCTGCGTTCACTGCTCGGACGAAGCCGGCTTTCGCCTGCATCGTGTATTACCACAAGCTCGACGGCGACATGCTAGACAAGATCCGCACCCAGTACCTAGGCCCCTTGCGGCAGCGATGGGAAACGGAACTGCGGGGTCTCGAGTCCGTGGGCGCGGCGAGTCGGAGCGACAGCCAAGCATCGCGACGCACGGAGTTGGGCGACCTGATCGAGGAGCTTCAGGACTTCGACGTTGGCCTGCGGGGCGTCCAGGAATCCGGCTTCGAGACTGCAGGCCTGCGGCGGTTCGCCATGCAGGACGGGATCTTGTGCATGAAGGCCCGCTGGCTCCGCCGCCTGGGCGAGATCATTCAAGCCGGGCCCCTTGCGGGTTGGAAGGCGGAGGGCGCCCACGCCGGGATCCACAGCCGTCTGCCCGAATGGATCGACGAGGCCATGACCCACGTCCATCATCATTGCAGCCGTGTGGAGCCGGAAGCGTGGGAATCGGACGAATGCCCCACGGGCGTTTCGCTGGCGGCTCGGATTTGTGAGAAGCCTGGCTCCCTGGTCACCGGCGCCCTCCGGTGCGCCAACCAGCGGTGGTGGAAGCAGCTTGACGACGAAGTCCTGATGCCGCTGCGTCAGGAGCTGGGCCGGAAGAAGGAGACGCTCAAGGGCGTCCAGGCCGAGTTGAAGGCCCTCGCCCCCAGTCCCTCGCCCAAGGGGCCAGGGGACAACAAGGTCCTCACCCCCGGCCCGTCTCCAGGCGGGAGAACGGAGTTGGAGGCCGCGGAGCGCCGGCTGAAGCAAGAAATCAAAGCCTTGAAGAACGAATTTGACCGGATCACGGGCAGGGGCGGGCAGTTGCGAGACCGGATTGCCGCTTGGCAGTGCCCCGAGGCCGCCAGTTGGGAGCCGTGGCTTGCCGGCCAACCCATGTACGACGCGATCTCCAGCGTAGACGGTCGCCGCCGGCCGCCGACGACCGTGATGGAGTGGGTCGCCCAGGAGCGGTCCTACGTGCCTGACATCAACGACGGCGTCCGGGTGAACATCGCGCCGCTGCAGAAGGCCCGCCTGTTAGCTGCCGAAGTCTTGGCCAAGAACGACCTGGACAAGGCGATCGCCGACCGCGCCGAGTGGCGTGCCGACGAACGCCGCTGGTGCCGCGAAGGCAAATTGCCCCACCCCGGCTGGTGGCTGCAGCCCGATACAGAGCCGTCCGTCTGCGATCGGCGTCCTTTCGCGTCCACATAGCGCCGCCGTACCGCCGGAGCAGTTGCCATGCCCAAGTTCCAGGTACACCATCCGACAAGCACGTCGTGCGCCCCCCGGAAGCCGAATGGAGAATCCGCTCAGACGCGATCCAAGTGAAAGACGGTGATCTCAGGCCGGACGTTGAACCGCACGGGAAAGGTATGCCCGAGGCCCCGATTGATATACAGGCGGCGGTCTCCCGATAGAGCGAACTCGCCGGCCGTGTAACGCCGATTCCGCACGGACAGGAGCGGAGCCGGCAGGAACGGCGGCTTGCACTGGCCGCCGTGAGTGTGCCCCGCCAGGATCCAGCCCCGGTATGACTGCCAGCCGCCCAGGTCGACGCTGTCGGGGTTGTGACTCAAGGCCAGCGCGGCCGCGTCCGGCGGCAGAGCCCGAAAGCCGGCCGCGGGGTCAAACTGCCTGGCCCACAAGTCATCCAGGCCCACCAGGTGCAAGCCGCGGGCCTCCGCCCACTCGTTGCGCAGGACGCGGACGCCCGCACCCGCCACGAGGTCGGCGATCCGCTCCGCCACCGCGAGATCCGCCCAGCCGGGACCGTAGTCGTGGTTGCCGAGCACGCCGAAGGTGCCGAAGCGGCCGAGCGGCAAATGCTGGCACATCCGCCGCACGCGAGCCAGGATGTCCGCCTCGTACGTCGTCAAGTCGCCGGTGTAGACGACGAACTCGGGGGCCAGATCGGCGACTCGCTGAAAGCTGCGCCGCAGATAACTCTCGTCAACCTGAGGGCCGATGTGCAGGTCGCTGAGTTGGACCAGACGGCAGCCGCGGAGGTCTGGCGGCAGGTTCGCGACGGGGAGTCGCCTCTGGACCAGTTCCAGCCAATGCGGCTCCACCCGCCAAGTGTACAGGCCGGTGGCGGCCGCGACGCCCAGGCCTCCCAGCGATCCTCGCAGAAAACGCCGCCGCGTGATCATGCGGATGGCTCACACCAGAAGCGCCTTGCCCAGATCCTCGTACACCTCCAGGCTCTTGTCGATCCGCAGCAGCTCGAACAGCTTCTTTACCGTTCCGCGGAGGCGAAAGATGCGGACGTCCCGCTTCTGGGTCCGCATCCGCTTCAGCAGCGAGACGATGGCGCCGATGCCGGAGCTGTCGATTTCCTCGAGGTTTTCCAGATCGAGCAAGGCGATCCGGCAATCCCCGCCCAGGATCTGCTCGATGTGCGGCTTGACATCTTCCACGTTCTGCGCGTTCAGGGTTCCCCGAAACTTCAGGACGTGCACCTGATCTTGGATCTGCGATTCAACGCTCATGGCTGTTCTGCTGGCACGGGTTATTGCTTTTGAAAGACGCCAATCGAAATGTCGTCGTATTGCAGGGCACGCCGCGTGTGGTCGTCGACCAATCCTTGGATCGCGTCGCCCAAGCGGTCCGCGGACGAGTGCTCCCGCTGCGACAGGAAATCCTTCAGCTGGTCGCCACCCAACATCGTACCGTCAACGTTCTTGGCTTCATAGACGCCGTCCGAGCAAAGAACGAGCGTATCGCCCGACGCCAATTCGAGCGTCTCCTCGTCGTATTTCCCTCGATAGAAGCCGGGAATCCCACCCCCGGCGGTCAACTCGACCAGCTTGTTGGTGTGCCGATTGAGCAACAGGCCTGGCATGTAGCCGGCGTTGCAGTAGGTCAGCTTGGCATCCTGGGCGTTCAGGTTGAACAGGAAAAACGTGATGAAGATGTCCTGCAAGAAGGGGTCGCTGTCGACCATCGCCGAAAACCGGTTGACCAGCTGGGTAGGGGAGAAATCCACCTGGAAGGACAGGGCGGCATGGATCAAACCGCGAAAATACCCGGTAAAGGCGTAGGCAAAGAACTTGGCCTTGACCCCCTTGCCCATCACATCGCCCTGCAAGACGGTGTAGTGGTCGTCGTCGATCCGGACGATGTCAATAAAATCGCCGCCGCCCATCGTGGCCGGCTTGATCTTGCAGAACAGATCATAGCCCTCGATCGCCGGCAATTCGTCGGGGACGAAAATCGAGTTGACTTCCTTGGAGAACACGGCCAGCGAGTCTTCCCGATAGACCCGCGAACGGTCGATCAGCATCCGCACCCGCTTGAGCAAGACGTCCACGTGAAATGGCTTGACCAGGTAATCATCCGCGCCCGTCATCAGCCCCTCGAGGCGATCCTGCTCGTCGCTTTTCGAAGTCAGAAAGATGAACGGCACCAGGTGTAATGCGGGCTCGACCCGGATGGCCTCCTTCAGGCGAAAGCCGTCCATTTTGGGCATCATCACATCGGAGATGATCAAGTCGGGGGATTCGAGTCGGGCCTTCTCCAACCCCTCCTCGCCGTCTTCCGCCAGGGTGACGTTGAACAGCTTCCGCAGGCTGACATCCAAGATGGTTCGGATGGTCGGGTCGTCTTCGACGACCAAAATCTTATCTCTGGCCATGCTGATAGCCTTTGGTCATCTTGGTGATGTTGTAAGCCTTGCCCGACGCCTTGGGGTAGTACTCGAACGTATCCATCAGGCTCTTGACGATGAACAGGCCGTAGCCGGATTCGTGCAGCGCGTCCAGGTCCTGGGCCTCCAGTTCGTCGAGGTCGAACGACTCGCCCGCGTCCTTGAAGACGATCACCAGCAGGTCGTCCCGGAACTCGAGTTGGATCTCGATCGTGTCCTGGGCGGTTAGCTTGCTGTGCTTGGTGAAATTCACAAAGACTTCGGTCACCGCCACCAGGACTTCATGCCGGGCGGCCACGTCCGGCCGGTCCTGCTGTTGGAAACCCTCGAGCATCCACTGCCGAACCAGTTCCAGCTCGTCGAGCTGCACGTGGAATTCGCGAACCATCGGGCTCATTTGGCGCCTTTCCCCCGGACCATCACCCAGAAGGTCATGAAGGTAATATATAGATCAGTAAACACGAACTCTTTGAAGTGTGTCAATCGGGCGGCGTACGCGTGGTCGTAGAACAGCTTCGTCCGCACGCTGTCCAGCGACGTGTCGTACTCGCAGTTGATCTGCGCTAGACCGGTGATCCCCGGCTTGATGCCCGTCACCCGTTCGGTGTAGTAGGGAATGGACTTGTCGAGTTCGCTGACGAAGTAGGGACGCTCCGGCCGGGGACCGATCAAGCTCATATCGCCCCACAGGACGTTGTACAGTTGCGGCAGTTCATCCAGTCGGGCTTTCCGCAGAATCCGGCCCACGCGGGTGATCCGCGGATCGTTGTCGGTGGCCCACACCGGTCCGGTTCGGCTTTCCGCATCGATGTACATCGTGCGGAACTTGACCATGTGAAAGGTGCTTTTCTTGGTCTCCGTCTCCAGCCCCACCCGTTCCTGCCGGAAGAACACCGGGCCCTTGGAATTCAGCTTGATCGCCAGGGCGATCAGCGGGAACAAGGGCGCGGTGAGCACGATGCCGATCAGCGACAACACGAGATCGAAAATCCGCTTGACGATTCGCACACTCAGAGGCATCTTTGATTCCCTTTCCCGACGGAGATTCACACGTCCGCGGCGGCCCGGATGGTTTTCGAGCCCAACGCAACCCGAAACGTCAGCGAGGGCGGTCAGGCGAATGCTCCCCGCTGACACTCAGTGTTACCATGTTGCGCGTCGTTGCGAAATCCCCGACACAGGGACAATCCGCGGAGGCGGGCTAGACTCTGGCACCTCGCCTTCCAGTTCCCGCGGCGGCGGTTGGAAGGGACTTGAATGCCGCGGGCCTCCCCGCGGAGGTTCACGTTTCTCGCGGCCACGTTTCTCGCGGCCTCGGCTAGCGAACCGGAAAGCCGGCGTGGTACACTGAGTGCCGTATACCTTGCCTGAGGTCGGCACCAAACGTGCGCAACTGCCGTCGCTGGGGCCGGCAGGGGGCCTTCGACGCGAGGCACTTGCGATGACGAATTCCACCAGGGCGCAGCCCCTCACGGTCAGTGTGGTGATACCCGCGTATCGGGCGGCGGCGACGATCTGCCGGGCGATCGAGAGCGTCTTGGACCAGACCTGTCCGGCTCGAGGAATCCTGGTGATCGACGATGAAAGCCCCGAGGACTTGGCCGCGGTCCTGGCTCGCTACGGCGATCGCGTGACGCTGATCCGCCAGTCGCGAGGCGGAGCCGCTGCGGCTCGAAATCACGGCATCCAGCGGGCCACGAGCGACCTGGTCGCCTTCCTGGATGCGGACGACAAGTGGACGGCGGACAAACTGGAACGCTGCGTGCACGTCCTGCAGGAACACCCGGACGTTGGGATGGTCGCGAGCCAGTACATTTTACAGAGCCCCGCTGATCAGGCAGTAAGAATTGCCGGACCGCCGGCGGCTTGGTGCGACCGACCGCTGCAGGCCTCGGGGCCGATGTTGCTCGAGTATGCCAAATCCACGTCGACTCCGACGGTCGTGGTCCGCCGCGGCTTGCTGGACCAGCATCGCTTCGACGTGACGCTGACCACGGCCGAGGATCGCGACTTGTGGGTCCGGCTGCTGGCGGCCAGTCAAGCCTATTTCCTCGCCGCCCCGCTGTGCATCGTGTACCTTCGCGGCGATTCGCTTTCGCACGGAAACATCGACGTGGATTGCGGTTGCATGCTGCGGGTCATCGACCGTTATCGGGGCCTGCTGGGACCGCTGCACGCCCGCCGCGAACGGTCCTATGTGCACTTCAAGTGGGCGGTGGGCTTGCCGGGGGGCTGGCGGGCCGTGGGACAATTGGCCCGCGCGGTGTGGTTGTGGCCGCTGCCCTACTCGCGCGAGCGGACTCGGAGCCAGTTTGCCCGGCTGCGGGCGTTGGTGGCGATCCTGCGCCGCTGGGGGGTGTCGGCTTAATTGGTACGAAGGCTGCTTTCTTCGGCTGCCACGGTGCGGTATGCTGAGAGGCAGCCCGCGGGGCGGGGGTGACGATCGACAGGCAGGAACGTTGTGAGGTGGGGGAGCAATCATGAATGGGCCTTTGTCTGCTCCTCCGCTCGCCTCTCCCGAGCCGCTCGGTGTGGCCCATCTCGCCTTCAGTCTGCAGACGGGGGGCATGGAGCGGCTGCTGGTAGAATTCGCCCGCCATGCCGATCGCCAGCGGTTTCAGTTGCATTTTTTCAGCCTGACCGATCGCGGCCCGCCGGCGGACGATATTGAGGGCTTGGCATGGCCCGTCCACTGCTTTGGCAAACCGTCGGGATTCCGCTGGCGTGCCGTGCGCCAGCTGGCCCAGTCCTTCAAACGCGATCAGATCCGCGTCGTGCACACGCATAATTCGGGCGCGATGATTTACGGTGCCTTGGCCGCCAGGCTGTCAGGGGTGCGAGCGGTGATTCACACCCGCCACGGGCAACGCTTTGGGGCCAGTCGCCGCCAGAACTGGGCCTTTGCCGCCGTGTCGCGACTGATCGATCGAGTGGTCGGGGTGTCCGAGGACAGTGCCCAGCAATGTATCCGCGAGGGCGTGCCGGCCGGGCGGGTGCGGACGATCTGGAACGGGATCGACGTGACGCGTTTCCCTTATGCCGGAAGCACCGCCGGCGGGCCTGCCGTGCTGGTTGCCCGGCTGGTTCCCGAAAAGGACTTGCCGACCTTGCTGCAGGCCGTGGCCCTGGTTGTCCAGCGCGCCCCGCAGTTCCGCCTTCTGGTTGCGGGCGATGGGCCCTGCATGCCGGAGGCCCGCGAGTTGAGCCAGCGGTTGGGGCTGACCGATCACGTCCAACTGTTGGGCGCCTGCCGGGACGTGCCGAGCGTCCTGCGGCAGGCGTCGCTGTTTGTGCTGTCGTCGCGGACGGAAGGGATCTCGCTGACCCTGCTCGAGGCGATGTCGAGCGGGCTGCCCGTCGTCGCGACGCAGGTCGGCGGCAACGCGGAGGTCGTCCAGCACGGGCAGACGGGCTGGTTGGTCCCGGCCGGCGATCCCGCGGTGTTGGCCGAGGCGGTGGAGCGTTTGTGGCGGAACCCGGACGAGTGCCGGCGGTTCGGCGAGGCGGGCCGCCAGCGCGTCGTCCAGCATTTCGACGTCCGGCGGATGGTCGGCCAGTATGAAGACTTGTACCGGGAGGTGCTGGGATGCTGACGGAAGCCTTGTATCGCCATCTGCTGATCCCGGCCTACGAGTCGGTGTATCAACGCCGCAAGACGCTGCGGTATTGGCACGAGTTGGAGCAGAGCCAATGGCTGGGCATCGAGGAACTCGAGGCGCTGCAGTTGTCCGCGTTGCAGCGGCTGCTGCGGCATGCCGACGAGACCTGTCCGTACTATCGCGAGCAATGGCAGGCCGCGGGATTGCGGGCAGACGCGGTCCAGAGTCTGGCCGATTTCCGCCGCTGGCCGGTGCTGGGCAAGCCGCAGATCCGCGAGCATCGGCCGGCCATGCGTTCCGAACGGCCGGCGGGCCGGCTGATCGCGAAGACCACCGGCGGGTCGACGGGCGCGCCGCTCAGTTTCGACCTGGACCTGGGCAGCTACGAGCGGCGCAACGCCGCCATGCTGCGGGGATACACGTGGGCCGGCGCGTCGCCGGGCACCAAGCAGTTCTATCTGTGGGGCGTGCCGCTGGAAAAGCGGCCGGCGCGGCAGGTCTGGAAGGACCGGCTGTTCAACGCCCTCCAGCGGCGCCGCGTGGTCAACTCGTTCGCCCTCAGCGACCAGACGGTTCCGCAGATCCTGGCTGACCTGAACCGCTATCGGCCGGACGTGATTGTCGCGTACACGGGGGCGCTGTACCAGTTCGCCCGCGGGCTGGCCGAGCAGAAGCTGCGGCCGGTTTCGCCCCGATCGCTGATCGTCGGCGCCGAGCAATTGCACGGGTTTCAGCGCGAGTTGATCGAGTCGGTCTTCCAGGCTCCCGTGTTCGAGACCTATGGCTCGCGCGAGTTCATGCTGATCGGGGCCGAGTGCTCCGAACATCGCGGCTTGCATCTGACGACCGAACAGTTGCTGGTCGAGATCCTGGACGACGACGGCCAACCGGCGGCCCCCGGAGAACTGGGCCACGTGGTCGTCACGGACTTGACCAACTACGGCATGCCTTTCATTCGCTACGCGATCGGCGACGAAGCGGTGGCGGGATTCACGCAGTGTGCGTGCGGGCGGGGACTGCCGCTGCTGGGCAAGGTCAGCGGGCGGCGACTGGACGCGCTGTGCACCCCCGACGGACGCCGGGTGCCAGGCGAGTTCTTCCCGCACCTGCTGAAAGACTATGCCGGCATCCGGCAGTTCCAGGTTGTCCAGCCGGCGCTGGACCGACTCGAGCTGCATGTCGTCTTGGCGCCGAGCTGGACCGAGGCCGAGCAGCAGCACTTGCTCGGACGGGTGGCGGAAATCATGGGACCGCAGGTCGCCCTGCAGTGGCAGCCCGTCCCGGCGATCGAGTTGACCAGGGCCGGCAAGCATCGCGTGGTGGTGAGCCACGTGGCGGCAGCCGGGCAGGAGACGCCGGCGTGAAACTGTGGTTCTTGAGCAACGAGTTCCCGAATCCGTACAAGCCCAACAAGGCCACGTTCAACTACGACCTGTTGACCGCCCTGTCCGAACAGCACGAGGTCACGGTGGTCGCGCCGATCTCGTGGTGGGAGGAACTGCGAGCCCGCTGGAAGCGGCCGTTTCGCCCGTGGCTGCGGCTGCGTCGTGAGGGCCAAATCGTCGTGCATCATCCGCGGTACTACTACACCCCCGGCTTGCTACGGCATTGGTACGGGGCTTTCATGTGGTGGTCCGTGCGAGCCACCGTTGCCCGGCTCCGTCGCGAGCCGCGGCCGGACTGTGTGCTCAGCTATTGGGCGCATCCCGACGGCGAGGCGGCGGTGCGGCTGGCCCGTACGTTGGGCGTTCCCAGCCTGGTGATGGTCGGCGGCTCGGACGTCCTGGTCCTGACCCGCGATCCGCGGCGCAAGCGGTGCGTACAGCGCGTACTGGAACAGGCCGACGCGGTGCTGACCGTCAGCCGCGATCTGGCGGAGAAAGTCGTGGCGCTGGGCGTCCCGCGGCAGCGCGTCCACGCCGTGCGGCGGGGGGTGGATGGAGCTTTGTTCGCGCCCGGCGACCGCGCCGCCGCTCGGCGGCAGCTGGAACTGCCGGCCGCCGGCCAGCTGCTGTTGTGGGTCGGCCGCATGGCGCCGGTCAAAGGTCTGGATACGCTGCTGGCCGCCTGCCAGGTGCTGAAAGAGCGGGTTCCCGATTTTCATCTGTACCTGGTCGGCGACGGTCCGATGCGATCGACGCTGGCCGAGGACGCACGGCAGCGCGGGCTGTCGGAACACGTCACGTTTGTCGGCGTGGTGGATCACGCCCAGCTGGGGCCGTGGTTTCAAGCCGCCGATTTGACGGTCCTGCCGAGCCGCTCGGAAGGAATCCCGAACGTGCTGCTGGAATCATTGGCGTGTGGCACGCCATTTGTTGCCAGCTCGGTCGGGGGCATTCCGGAAATCGCCGGCCACGCCGGAGCCCGGCTCGTCCCGCCCGATCGTCCGGATGAGCTGGCGGCGGCTCTGGAGGCCGCGCTGGCCGAGCGACTGGAGGTCGCCGAAGCGGATCGGCCGCAGCCATTGCAGCAGTTCGCCGCGCAAGTCGCGGACCTGGCCCGCCGCCTGTGCCGGCCTGATGACCGTCCCTTGTCCTGACGCCGAGAGACCAACCGCGATGGCAACACACAACAGACGCCTGCTGCTGGTGGCCTACCAGTTCCCGCCGGTCGGCGGCGCCGGCGTGCAACGCGTGGCCAAGTTCACCCGGTACTTGCCCGAGCACGGCTGGGACGTGTCGGTGCTGACAGTCAGCAATCCGTCCGTTCCGGTCGTCGATCAGAG
>Ga0172371_10008102_pt1 | contig 14776 bp, 10 predicted proteins | sample Lak12m_FD_114543 | JGI IMG/M metagenome (GOLD analysis project Ga0172371, IMG submission 114543) | Freshwater microbial communities from Kabuno Bay, South-Kivu, Congo - kab_022012_12m | ecosystem: Environmental > Aquatic > Freshwater > Lake | place: Democratic Republic of the Congo: South-Kivu... | reverse complement strand
TTTCTTTTAAGTGTGGGTTATATGGAATAATTTTGCGCCGCATATTTCTACATCCTTTTACACACCCCTAAATCCCCTCTCGAGAGGGGACTTTTAAACACTTTTGATTTTTTCATTTCATTTCCCTTCTACAATTTTTATTTCTTCTTCCGTTAAGCCGTAGAGTTGGTAAACGAGTTTGTCTATTTCGGCTTCTAACTCGCTCGTGTCGGCTTGCGGGTTTTTCTTTTTAATAGAAACAATTTTAGCAACAAGTTTTTCAACAATAATTTGTGCTTTTTCATCTGCAACTTTTATGGGCAATTTAAATAACTGAATGGGTTTAACTTCAGGAAATATTCTCTCTTCTTCATGAACTAAATCTGTATAAATGAAGTTCATTAAAGAAGAATTTAGTAAACCAAGTAAGTACAAATAATTCAATTGGGTATCTTGTGGAAGCTGAATTATTATCCCACTTTTTAAACAAAACCATTTTTTATCATCATATGCCGCAATAATTCTATTTGCAGTTTGACGAACTAGTATTTTGGGTTGTTCAAATAACTTTTTTCTTCGCGGCCAATTTAAAGAATACCACTTTATTGTTCCATTGGCAGCTTCACGTCGTAGTTCAAGTTGAGATTTATTGTTGAGAAGCTCTTTTTGAATTTGTGGATATGTGGAAACATCATTCTCGTCAGTGATGTAAATTATACTTTTTTCGGAAATTGAATTCAAGTAGTACTGATGAATCTCTCCACCAACTATAAGTTTTTTTAGCAACGCAACCTCAAGACTTTTTTCAGCGATTTCTTTTTTTGTAAAGACATATGCTTTGTCTAAACCCGAGCTTATTCCGGTTGCGACTTCTTCGGCAACGTCCTTTAATGTAGGATTGCCATTGTAACACTTTGCAAGAACTGATTGATAAGGCCTGTAAATGAAACTAAAAGATGGATTGTTTTTTAATTGGTAATTTTCAATTTCAAATGTAACTTTTCTTAACTCAGAATCGAGAAAAGTCCTGTCCACGCTTTTTAAATCAGCATATTTTGTTTTTATAATCGTCTTGTTTTTTGTAAAACCAACGATACACGTTGGAGTAGCAACATCCACAAACACACCATCTCCAAGGTTAACGAGTGTAAAGAGTGAATAATTTTCTAATATTAATTGCCTAGTTCTCGCAAATTCAATTTGGTTTAAAAAACTTGAAGGGACAATCAAACAACAGCGACCGCTATTATTGGAAATACCAATAAATTTGCTTGTAAAATAGTTGAAAGATTCCAGCATTCTTGTATGGACATCGGTATAATGTTTCTTAAAATAGTCTTTGTTTTCATTTTGAAACTTTACTCCATACGGCGGATTCCCGATCACCACGTCAAAGCCGACAAAATTTCCTTCGTCATCAAGCGCTTCGGGGAATTCAAAACGCCACTCGAATGCGTTGTTGTAAATTGTGTTTGCGGCTTCGGAGTCAAGTTCTTCCCGCAGCTTCTTTATTGCTTCTTCAAGTTTTTTCTCTTCGTGTTTTAATTTCTCTTTATCTTTTTTGCTCAACTCAACGTCAATCAGCCGTTCGGTTTGGTATTTATTATGCAGCTCAAAGACCATATTGCTCAGCTTCTTTTTTCGCGGATCGTTGGCGCTAATTTCAGCTCTGAAATTGTTTTTTATATCTTCAATAAATCTTCTAAAATTATTCTTCTCGTTTTTGTCGTTGGTGTTTTTATAATTCCGTACAAAGTTTTTGTAATCTTCAATGGTGTAGCGTATCGTTTTAAGTGCGGATTTCAAATCGGCGTTAAGCGGAAACCTGCTGATGAGAGAATTTCCTTCTTTAATATTAATATCAATATTCGGGAGCGTTTCCAATTTGTAGTAACCGCTTTCTTCGGTGTAGAAAGCGTTCTTCAGCAGTTCAATCCATAAGCGGAGGCGCGCAATCTTTACGGAGTTTGGGTTAATGTCAACGCCGAAAAGACAATTTTCAATAATTGTCTGCTTCTCGTTAAAAAGCGTTTCTTGCACACGCTGCGCTTCGCCAACGGCGCTAAATCTGTGCGGATCGTGAATTCCTTTTTCACCAAACGGCGGAGTTTTTGGCGCGTGGTATTCAAAAATATCTTCGCCGGAATTGTAGGTGATAATCAGTTCGTCGTTTTCTACATGCGCTTCGTAACCAACAAGCAGGCTTCCTTTTTTATCGGCAAGCAATCCAAGTTCGGATTTTATAGCGATTAATTCGTTAAGCGCCGAGACAAGAAAATGTCCGCTTCCCACCGCGGGATCAACAATTTTAAGAGAGTTGATTAGCGCATTAAATTCTAAAATGTCTTTTGTGTTGCGCCGCTGCGCAAGATGGTTTTTAACATCGGCAAGCGTTTTGCATTTCCATCGGTAAGCGGCGTTAAATTTTTGCACAACCGCGCGCTGCAATGTTTCGCGGCACATGTACATGGTAATAAATCCGGGAGTGAAAAACGAACCGTCTTTGTAGCCGTTAATTTTTTCAAAGATAAGTCCCAGCACCGAAGCATTGATAAGTGTTTTTTTGTCTTCGCGGATTTCCTCGTTTCCTTCGGAAGTAAAATCGTACGCGTCTAAAAATTCAAACAGATAATACATTGCGGGCATCTGTTCGCTCCGCTTTTTTCCGGTGCGGTCTTTTAATACCGTGTTTTGGTAAAGCGTAATCGGAGTGTTGTCATCAAGGCTGTTAATTTTTATTGATTCGCTTTCAAGTTCGCTTATTTCAAACAGCGAGCTGTTCAGATAAGGGATATGCCCGAATTTGTTGTTAATTAGTTCGCTTCTTTTTTTGTAAGGCACGGCAAGCACTTGATGAAATAATTTATACAGCTCGTCAAAATCATTTATAAAAACTTTGTTTAAAAATTTGTGCTTGTCGTTTTTATGATAGTTATAAAGCTGCGCTTCAAGAAGTTTTAGAAAAAGAATTCTGTTTATCCAGGTAAGAGAAAGCTCAAGTGCGAGTCCGTAAATTTGCTCCTCAACCGTCTCGCCGAATTTTTGCGGATGATTAATTCTTGCGAGGGTGTTTTCGGTTTCAAGAATAAGGATCGTATTTTCTATAAATGATCCGGGGTTTCGTTCATTTTCCGGTTTGCGGACAATTATTTTTTTGTTCTTTTCTTTTGTTTCTACAAGCCCGATGATGTGCAGCAGTTCAGTGTAAAAATTTCTATCTAATGAATTGCTGTCGTTTGCAAAAGATTGTTTCAGCAAATGAACCGGCGAAAGAATTTTGTACAAGGCGATAAGTTTCTTCTCGTCTTCGTTTTCACCGGGCGGTAAAGATGTTTTGTAATCTTGCAAGTTGAAATAAACGAACATTATTTCTGATCCAAGCGCATCAAGAAATGGTTTTGCAATTTCGGTATAAAAGAAATCGGTATTGCCGGAAGTTTTCTGTTTATCGCGCCAGTGTTCGTAATCTTTAACTAACTGTTTGTTGTTGTAGAAAAGATGTTCAAATAAAACGGCGTCAAAAATAAACCATTCATAAATGTTAGTAGCAACAAGATATTTTATCTCGTTGTTTTTGTGATCAATTCTTTCTTCAAGATAATAGAGAATAAGTTCATGCATCGCTTTTGCATTTACGTTTTCTCTTGTCATCATCTCTGTTTTATTTTTTGGTCTTTTCACTTCCGCTAAAACAGCGGCTTTGTTTTGGTTATTTTCAAGATAGATAACAAGATCAACATCTCTAAGCGTATTGATGCAATGGTTGTTTTTGTAGTAAGTTCCGATAAGAAAGTCGCGAAGAATAGTTTTAACATTTTCCTCCCGCTCGTCGTGGTCAATTGATGCAAACAGTTTGTCGAGGTTATTTTTGAAGAGCGCAATTTCGCTTCGGAGGATTTTCTCTTTAAGATAGGCTTTGTTCAGCGCCTGTCTTGGGGTAAAAATTTTTATTTGCTCGCTTGTCATACTCCGGATCAGAATTTATAAAATTTTAGAATTAACAAAATTAGTTTGATTGTATTTGGGATTAAAAACTAATTTGTATTGTAAACTTTGATTTCTAAAATTAATTAATAATCCTAAAAGAAAATCATAAGCGACTACATAATTTTCTGCCTGTGCTAAATGGACATCTTCTAAATTTATTACTGCTATTAATTCAACCGCAAGTTTGTTTTCAATAATAATATCGGCTTTTCTTATGCCGACATTAATTCCATCATAGAAGATTTTCTATTCTTTTTCTCTTTCAAACCAAATGTGAGCTTTTCTACTTTTTCAATTCTTCCAGGTCTATTTTTTTAACATTAAGAATAGACTGACCCAAAAAAAGTTCAGCAACTTTTTTAAATGTTGTGGGAATATCGCTCACGTAAAAATCTTGGCAGCCGAGTGCGTGAGAGTTTGTTTCTAATCCGATGCGGTTAATTTCGCGGCGTACAACTTCAGCCGAGGCAACGCCGGAATCAATCAACTTCACTTCAGCGCCAATAACTTCTTGAATAATTTTTGAAAGAATTGGATAATGCGTGCAGCCAAGTACAAGCGTATCAATATGTAAATCGCGGAGTTCTTTCAGATATTCTTCGGCAATCAGTTTTGTAGCTTCGTGGTCAGTCCAACCTTCTTCCGCAAGTGGAACGAATAGAGGGCAGGCTTTTTCAAACACGGTAGCTTCGGGAAGGTTCTTCATTAGTTCGTTAAGATAAGCATGGTTTGCAACAGTCGCTTTTGTGCCGATAACGCCAATTCGTTTAGTGCGCGAATGTTTTAAAGCAAGCTGCGCGCCGGGAGTAATCATTCCGATAATTGGGACGGTGAAATTTTCTTTTAAAACATCCAACGCAATTGCCGAAACGGTGTTGCACGCAACAACTATTGCTTTTACATTTTTTTCAATTAAGAAATGAGCGTCTTGCAGCGCGTATTCAATAACGGTGTCGTTCGATTTTGAACCGTACGGAACGCGCGCCGTATCGCCAAAATAAACGATGCTTTCGTTGGGCAGCGTTGAAGCAATTTGCCGAACGACGGTAAGCCCGCCAATACCAGAATCAAATACGCCAATCGGTTTGGCTTTTTCCATGAAGTTCAAAAAAGTGTTCCTTATAAAATTTGGTTAATTGCTTCGGTCAATTCGGATTCAATAAAGGCGTAAAAGTTTTTAGAAACTTTTTTCTGCCGGCTATCTAACACATAAAACGCATCAATAATATCGTCTCCGCGCGTGCCTATTTTAGCAAAGTAAATGCTAAGCCCAAGTTCATTCAGCTTGTTTGTAACATTATAGAGGAAGCCGAGCCGGTCGGGAGAAAAAACATCAATGATGGTAAATTTTTCTTGTTCTTCAAATTTAATTTTTACTTTGCCTGGACGTTTGAAGAATTTATTTTCGATACGCCACCATTTTGTTTTCATCTTTTTCATTTCGGAGTTCAATTCTTTTAAACCGGAAAGGACAAGAGAAAAATCCTCTTCAATTTTTTGGTACCGCGAAGGATCAACTTTTTCGTTTGAACGGAAATCAGTTATGTTAAAATTATCAATAATAATTCCGTCTTTGCGGGTAAAGATTTTCGCATCGTGAATGTTGAGATCGTTTATTGAAAGCACGCCGCATAATTTTGAAAGAAGGAAAGGCGAATCTTTTGAAATAACCGTAATGTTGGTAAAACTTTCCGTTTCTTTGAACGAAACCGAAACGTGAACGCCGGAAAGAATTTCTTCAATATGAAAAGCTATTTCTTCATCGGAGAAAAGAGACGCATAGCTTGTATCGTTAATAGAATCAATATGATCCCTCACGTGGTCTTCAGAAATTGCATCGGAGTATTTTGAAATTTCTTCCGGATGAACAAGCGTAGAAGCGAAGAGAAGTTCTTCGCCCGTTAAATGATCTTGTATCATCGCTTTTGCTTTTCGGAATAATTCGTTAAGCATTTCATATTTCCAAGAAGTCCACAACGCCGGATTAACCGCCGAAAGGTCGGCGTAGGTAAGCAGGTAAAGAAGCTCCAAGAGTTCAACGCTTGGAAATGCGGCGACGAAACTGTTTAATGTTTCGGCGTCGTTTAAATTTCTGCGGAAAGCAATTTGCTCCATCTGCAAATGGTACCGAACAAGAAACGAAACTTTTTCAATTTCAGCGTCGCCGTATCCAAGCCGCTGCATAATTGAAGCCGCCATTTCCGCGCCGATAATTTCATGCCCGCTAACATTAATCGGTTTCGCAATATCATGGAAAAGCAACCCGAGCACAAGAATTTCTTTTTCTTTAAGATTGTTGTAAATGTTTCCAAGTTCGGTTGCATCGTTCTCTAAATTTTCAACATTCTGAATCGTCATTAACGTATGTTCGTCAGCAGTATAACAGTGGTAAACTCCGTGTTGCATATAGCCGTTCATATCGTGAAACTCCGGGAGGAAAGCGTCAAGAATTCCAAGTTCGTTCATTACGGATAATGTTTTACCAATGTTTTTCGGAAGGCGAAGAATTTCTCTGAAAAAAGTTGAAGATTCGGCATCGCCTTGAACGGTGTGCTGATCAAGACTATCAATAATTTGCATTCTTAAATTTTCATCGAAGTTCGCATCATGCAACCCTCGGTAATAAAAGCCGCGAAAGATTTCAGAAATTGTTAGAAAGCGTTCGCCGATGAAATAAATAATGTTTCCCTTTAATTTAAAATCGTCGTCAAGATCAATGGAGAGAACATCCGGAATCGAAGTCGTGAAGACCGCTTTCATTTTTTTTGTGAATGAGCGGTTAAAGCGGTAGATAACATTAGATGAATCGAAATACTCTTTCATCATTTTTTTGTAGCCGTCTTCTCCGTATTGCAGAAGGTCGGCGATTGCGATTTGGTCGGGAAATTCAAAGCGGTCGTTTTTCTGTTTGTGAAGAAAGTGGAGAAGGTTTCTGATTTTAAGAATGAACTTAAATCCGTTTATTAACCGAAGACACTCTTTTGGCGTTGTGTAGTTATGTTCAGAAAGAAGCGAGATAAACGATTCTGTTTGCGATTGCTCCGATTGTTTATTTAAAATTTCTTTGTTGAGCAGAATGTAAATCCACTCAATCATTTGAATATCGCGCTGTCCTCCGGCAGATAACTTTACGTTTGGTTCGATAACTTTTGGCGAGTTACCGTATTTCGTATAGCGCTCATCGCGGTCTGCAAGAAATTCTATAAAGATTTGTTTTTTAACATCGGCGGTAATTGTTTTGAACAATTGCTCATTCCATTCGTTAAAAAGATTTAATGAGCCGAGAATATATCTTGTTTCAAAAAATTGAGTAAAGGTGTGCAAGTCTTCGGTTAAAAATCGTTTGATGTCTGAAAGTTCACGAATGGTGTGAGAAACCTCTAAACCAAAATCCCAACAGCGGGTAACGAGATATTTTATTCCGTTTTCAGCTTGTTTCATTGAAGGGACGATGAACATGATATCAATATCGGAATAAGGAGAAAGTTCGCGGCGGCTGAAACTTCCGGCGGAAACTAACGCAAACGGATACTGTTCTTCGGCGGAAATTTGTCTCAACAAGTCTTCAACCAACACGCTGTACTCAAAAGAAAAAGCGAGTGAATCTTTTAAGATATTCTGCACGGTAAAAAGTTTTTCTTTCTTTGCAAAAAATTCGTTCTGTATTTCTTCTTTTGATTTCATCATTGGTTTATGCCGAATAGGTGGGAGATTGATAAACCGCTTCAATGATGGATGAAATGCCTCCGCGCATGTTAAAGTCGCTTGTAATTTTCATATATCGCGGCTGCATCAATTCAACCAAATCGTTAAGAATTTTGTTCGTTACGGCTTCAAAATAAATTCCGTCATTACGGAAAGATTGCAAATAAAACTTGTAGCTTTTTAATTCAATGCAAAGATTCTCGGCAATATATTCGAGTGTAATTTTTCCAAAATCCGGCTGCCCGGTAACCGGACAAACCGAAGTAAACTCGTGCGCTGTATGAATTATTTTGTAATTTCTTTCGGGGTTTGGATTTGGAAAGAGGACTACTATTTTTTGTTTTTCGTTCATGGTAATTCCGTTGTTGTTTAAGACAATAACCTGAAATAGTTGATGATAATACTTATAAATGTAGTAGCAATTTGCAATATTCCTTAGGTAATCACAAATTCGACGTATGGCAGTAAACCATTTCTTGGCAGGGTTATTAAAGAAGATTTGCGGCGAGAAAAAACAAAATCGGATAAGAATATTTATTATATTTCTTACAAACAATGTTATAGTTATAGAAGCCGATAAAACTTGCAGAATAAGTTAAAATCAATAAAAACCGCACTATATTTTAGAAAACAGGAATTACGCAATTCCACATGGAATATTGCCGATGTTTTAGTTCTTCCTTTTTTAATGGTTTTAGTTACGCCATATTTTATTAAAGCGTTAGGAACCGAGCAATACGGTATCTGGATGCTTGTAAATTCTATTGTTGCCGGCATTGGCGTTGTAAATTTTGGCATGGGGGAAGCCTCGATCAAGTTTATCTCTAAATTTCGGGCGCTCGATGATATTCAAAGTGTGAATAGAATTTTTAAAACCGGATTAGCACTAACCCTGCTGGTTTTTCTGCTGATTAGCGCAATCGGATATTCTGCTGCATTGATAAGTGAACATTTCAACTTGTTCAATTTATCCGAAGCAAATAATTCGTTGGCTTCTGATACGATGAAAATCGGCGGGTTTATTTTCGGGCTAAAGCAGATTGAGCAATATCTGATTTCATTATTTAAGGGATATGAAAGATATGACAGCGCTTCTATTGTTTCGATAATCTCGAAATTTAGTCTTTTGATAGTACAAGTAATTTCGGTTTCTCTTGGGTTTAATTTGGTAAATCTATTTTCGGCAAGTTTTCTCTTGCTAAGCGTTATGGTTGCCGGTGAATTAATTTTTATACGGATTAAATTCAAAAACATTTCATTTCTCCCTTCGGTAAACCGAACATCTATAAAAGAAATATTTAGTTTTGGAATTTGGGCATGGGTGCAAACATTGCTCAGCATCATTGCCGGTCATGCAGACCGTTTTGTGGTTATAACTCTTGCAGGTCCCAAATTCTTAGCGTACTATTCGCTTGCATCAACGGTTGGCTCACAAGTGCATGCTATTTTTTCGGCTGGCGTAAGCTGGGTCTTTCCTAAAGTATCCGGCAAAACCGAAAGAAGCGAAGATATAACGGGGTTGTATTATAAACTGCAATTTGCAATTATTTTTGCCGGAACTTTTCTGGTTTTGCTGCTTTTAGTTTTCGAGCGTCAAATATTTAACACATGGCTTGGGCACGAAACGTATGTCAATTCAATTCTTCTGATAAAGCTTTTTCTGTTTCTTGCATTTTTTAATCTTCTTTCAATTGTGCCGTATTATTTTTTACTCGGAACGAATTTAATCCGGGTGTCTGCTTTGTTTATGTTCATCAGCGTTGTCTTTACCTTAGGCTTTATGATTGCCGGATTTTACTTCACGGATATTACCGGCTTGGCGTACGGGAAATTGATCTCATCAATTGTTTCCATTCCAATGATGTTATTATATGTTCACCACACTATTATTGACAAAAAAAATTACACTCCGGGAGTACAACTCTATCTTATTGTGTTTTTCTTTGCGCTTTCATTTTACCTATCCAATGTTGTTGCTATTCCGTTTGTAATAATTGGTTCAATTTTACTCCGAGCGCTATATAAAAATAAAATTACTAATCATCGTTAATATTTTTTTCGGGTTGAAAAGAATGAATTATTTTATAGAAAACATTTCGTCAGTGATAAAATCAGCAGGGAAAGTAGTTAAGAGAGATTATTTGAAAATCCCGATAACAAATTACTTCGAGACGCAATTTCAAGAAACCGTCTTGCTCTCTTACATTACTAATCCATTCAAACACGGTTCGCATTTCCGGCACACCAATTCCATAGAAGCATTAGAGATTGCTAATATTTTTAAGAATCTTCATTTTAATGTTGATATTGCCAATTATGATTACGAAGGACATTTGGAGTTTGATAACTACAACGTCGTTTTTGGCTTTGGCGAACCTTTGATGAAGAGTTTTTCGGCTGCCCAAAAGAAAATAGTAAGAATATTTTACGGTACAGGGAAACATTTTATCTATCAAAACCATAATAGTTTGAAACGCATAAAAGATGTATTTGAAAAAAAAGGAATCTGGATGCTTGATTCTGGAAGGCTGGCAGATAAGACCTGGTCTCCGTGTACCACGCTGGTTGATGGCATTATTGCTTTGGGAAATGCCGGAGTTGCAGAATCGTATAAGCAATTTTTTGATGGCGAGGTATATGCAAACCCTGCTTCATTTTTTTTGCTTTACAACTATCTCGAAATTATAAGCAAAAAAAATTTTGCAACGGCTAAGAATCACTTCCTCTGGTTCGGCAGTTCTGGAGCAATTCATAAAGGGCTTGATTTGCTTCTGGAATTTTTTGCTCACGCTCCCAATCTTCATTTACATATTTGCGGACCTCTTGAAAGAGAGCCCGAATTTACCGCCGCTTATCACAACGAACTTTTCAATACGAAGAATATTACAGTTTATGGTTTTGTAGAAATAAATTCACCTGTATTTAAAGAGTTATTAGAAAAATGCGCGTTTGTTATTTACCCAACATGTTCTGAAGGAGGAAGTCCATCGGTGCTTAATGTTTCCGGTAACGGCGGGCTGATTCCAATTGTAACAAAAGAAGCTACGATTGATATTGATGATTTTGGCATTGCGATTGATTCGCTTGAACTTTCCGGCTTAACTAACGCCGTTACAAAAGCTTTAAGTTTTAGCGAAGAAAAGTTAAAACAACTCTCTACCGAGTGCGGTAAAACAATTTCCGAAAGACATTCGCTTAAAAATTTTTCGCTTGCGATGGAGTCTAATATTAAATCAATTTTAAAAAGTTGCAATAATTTATGAAATGCAAAATATGCACCCATGAAGCCGGAGAATTATTTTCTCATCTTGTTTTAGAAAAGTATTCTGTAAAATTTTTTCAATGCAGTAACTGCGGATATATTTTTTCTGAAGAACCATATTGGCTTGAGGAAGCCTATAAGCTGTCAATTAATATCTCCGACACAGGCATACTTCAACGAAATATCGAATTTTCAAAAACAACTTCCACACTACTTTTTACCTGTTTTAATAAACGCGCAAAGTTTCTTGATTATGCCGGAGGCTACGGAATATTTACCAGATTGATGCGGGATATGGGATTTGATTATTTCTGGTACGATCCTTTTTGCGAAAATATATTTGCTAAATATCTTGAAGCCGATAAAAAAACGAAAGAAAAATATCAATTGCTTACGGCGTTTGAATCGTTTGAGCATTTCGTTAACCCGCTCTATGAAGTAGAAAAGATGCTCTCATTTTCAGAAAATATCCTTTTCTCAACCGTGCTTGTTCCGCCCCAAATTGCCCAACTTGAAAATTGGTGGTATTTTGGTTTTGAACATGGGCAGCATATTTCTTTTTATTCCTTTGCTTCGCTGGAGTATCTTGCGCAAAATTTCGGACTAAAATTATTCAGGTTTGGAAATCTCTTTCTTTTCACCCGTAAAAATATCAGCAAGATAGCGCTTTCTGTTTTTTATAAATTACGTTTTCCCATTTCTCTTGTAAGAAAAAAAACGATGAAATCTTTAACCGAGTATGATTTGCAATTCTTAAAAATGAAAGGAAAGAGAGATGCATGAAATATTAATTCCGAATGACTATTTTGAAAACAGAGGAATTGACAAGGGCTATTACAAAGATTACAAAATGCCCTCTTATCTTAAAAATAATCTTCCGGAGAATAAAGATTCAGCGATTCTTGATATTGGCTGCGGTTATGGGCAGCTGCTTAGCGAACTTAAAAAAGTTGGTTATACAAACATCAAGGGGATTGATATTCTTTCCCACGCGGTAGATTTTGTAAAATCGCTTGATATTAATTCCGAAAAGATTGACAACCTTGCCGAGTTTTGTTTGAACTCAAAAGAACGGTATGATTTTATTCTTATGAGCCACGTGCTGGAACATTTAGAAAAAGATAGCATCATAAAAGTACTAACGCTTATAAAAACAAATTTGCTAAAACCAAATGGAGCAATTTTGATTGTCGTTCCAAACGCGCAATCCAACACCGATTGCTATTGGGCTTACGAAGATTTTACGCATTCGCTTCTTTTCACCGCCGGGAGCCTTCTGTTTGTGCTTAAATCAGCAGGGTTCAAAAATGTTAATTTTCTTGACGTTAAGGGAGTTGATGATACAACTCCGTTCAAAAAGATTTTTAAATTGTTTTTCCTCGGAATGTACATGCTCAACAAACAATTTTGGAACAGTATAACTTCCAGCTTTTATCACAACCCAAGTCCGGTAATCTTTACCTTCGACCTCAAAGTTCTGGCAAGAAATGATTGATCTCTATTGGTTAAAATTCCGCCACATTTTTTTGTTTGTCGTAACCCAAATTATGGTTTTCGTTATTTCGTTATCTAAACGTCAAATAAATAAAAGGAGTCTTTTAATTATTCGTCTCGATTCTATCGGCGATTACATTTTGCTTAGAAATTTTTTTAAGTTCCTACGAGAGGACGAGAGATATAAAAATTATAAAATCACACTCTGCGGAAACATCGTTTGGAAAGACCTTGCCGAACATTTCGATAAAACTGCCTTTGATAATTTTATCTGGCTTGATAGAAAACAATTTAAAGAAAATTTTTCCTACAGATATTCATTCCTCAAAAAGATTTATAAACTCGGCTTTGAAATAGCAATCGAAACCACCTACTCTCGCGAAATACTTTTTGGAGATTCGCTTGTTAAAGTTTCGCAAGCCAAAGAAAGAATCGGCTGTACCGGCTCAATTGATAAAACCGCAAAATGGAAACGGGGTATTCTCTCCGATGCATTCTATACCAAGCTTCTCCCTTCAACTAAAAGCAACCTCTTTGAATTTTACCGCAATAAAGAATTTTTTGAACAACTCTTAAACAAAAAACTTGCCATAAAAAAAACAAGCATGGATTGTTCTAATATTGCGGTTCAGCTCCCGACGACGAAAAATTTTATTGTGGTTTTTCCTGGCGCGCAATTTCAAAACAGAATTTGGAGCGCCGTAAATTATGCACAGGTAATCGGAAAGATTTTGTTGACTACTGATTATGCTATTGTGCTTGCCGGTTCACACCTCGATAAAAAGATTGCCGATACGATAGTCCATGCTGTTGGCGGCTCCCGAATAGTTGATATGACAGGGAAAACAACTCTACTTGAGATGACAAAATTAGTCGCCGGCGCAAGCCTGGTAATTGCAAATGAAACGATGGGAGTTCATATCGCCGCCGCCGTAAATGTTCCTTTTGTTTGCATTTCAAACGGGCAGCATTTAGGCAGATTCAATCCTTATCCGGCAGAAATATTCGGTGATGGATATTATATTTATCCCGAACAAATAAGCGCTCAAATTGATAAGCTTAGTAAGTTAATAGAAGAATACCGTTTTGAAGGAATACACGATATCAATACAATTCATCCGGAGAAAGTGATGACACTTGTAGAAGTTGTTCTTGCTAAAATCAGACAAAGGAATAAATGCGAAACACCGTAACTTTTTTATTATCTGAATAAGCGAAGCGGTATATAGCCAAGAGCGGGTAAAAAAATAATTTGATTACTCTTCTATCGAATATTTTTTCGGATACTCGTAGAACAAAATTTTTCCCTTTGCAATTTCAGTCCAATGATTAACCTCAAATTGAACAGCCACAATACCGCACGTTGGCAGATTATCTATCTTGCCTCCAAAATAATTTGCCAGCGAAGTTAATCCAGGATTGTGTCCGAACAGCATTATTGACGAAATCGCATCATCAAATTGATGAACAAGCTCCACAAGCGTTTTTAACGAGGCTTCATAAATTTTTTCTTCAAGCCGAATTTCGTCTTCCTCTATTCCCAACGATTTTGCAAATACTTTTGCGGTAGTTATCGCGCGCTTCGCCGGACTTGAAATAATTTTTTCGACGGGTAGTTTTTTTTCTGAGATATTCTTTGACATAACATCTGCACTCTTAAGTCCGCGATGATTTAAAGGGCGGTCGAAATCGGTTTTAACGCCGCTTTCCCAACTTGATTTTGCATGACGAACAAGATATAATGTTTTCATAAAGTTTTTATTTTAAAATTACTAAAAAGTTTTTGATTTAGTTCAGCTAATCATTGCGTAAATTTGAAACAAAAAAGGCAACGAATTTGAATTATAGAGAACTTGGAACTACCGGTTTGAAAATTTCGGAAATATCGCTTGGCTGTTGGACGCTCGGAGGGCTTAACTGGGTCAACGGTCAACCGAACGGCTGGGCAAACGTTGATGAAAACGAAGCCGCACAAGCAATTAATTTTGCGTTAGAGAATGGCGTAAATCATTTTGATAACGCTGATGTGTACGGAAACGGAAAAGCCGAGAGAATGCTTGCCAAAATTCTTGGCAGCAGATCAACTAAGGTAATAATTGCAACGAAGGTCGGATGGTTTCCCGGAACCGCCGCCAATGTTTATGAACCTCAACATATTCGCCATCAATGCGAACAATCGCTTGTAAATTTAAAACGAGAATACATTGATCTTTATTATTTTCACCACGGCTATTTCGGCAATAATGATGAATATCTCGACGATGCAATCGAAATGATTTATCGTTTAAAAGAAGAAGGAAAAATTCGTTTCATCGGACAGTCGGCTTATTCACACGAAGATTTTTTAAA
>Ga0172371_10008101_pt1 | contig 14776 bp, 11 predicted proteins | sample Lak12m_FD_114543 | JGI IMG/M metagenome (GOLD analysis project Ga0172371, IMG submission 114543) | Freshwater microbial communities from Kabuno Bay, South-Kivu, Congo - kab_022012_12m | ecosystem: Environmental > Aquatic > Freshwater > Lake | place: Democratic Republic of the Congo: South-Kivu... | reverse complement strand
AGCTGTCCAGCAAAATTGAATCCTGGGAAATTTACATAAGTTATTGTACCTATCTGAGTTGATCCATCTGGGTCAACATATGATCTGTCTAAATCTTCATCTGGGTTCTTTTCAGTTGTCGGATTGCTGAAATCTCCTGGATAAAATCCAGATAATTTTACCTTAACATCTTCTTTAGCAACATCATATTCTCCTTTATTTTCCAGATTAAGTGTTACTTCAAATGACTGCTGTCCAGAATCATAGACTTCTGATGGAGGGGTCTCTTCCATAAAGTTAAAACTGATAGCATCTGTGCCACCTATAAATGTTTTATCAGCTGAATTTGAATCACCATTACCTTCACAGCCAGCTAAAAGAATCATTATTCCTATCAAAGCAAAAATTATTTTTCTCATTTTTAACCTCCTTATTACTATTTTATCTATAAATTTTTCAAATATTTAAGCTTTTACTTAATATTCACTATCCTGACCTGTTTTGATACTGAAGATGAATAAACATAATCCAAATTGATATTTAAGCTTGTCCTATAAGCAGACTGTGTTGCAGGTTTAGCGAATTTACAGAATATATAACCTTGACCATTGGTCAATCTTATCGGATCAGATGCTGTTCCTTTTGGACTGCAATCAGGGCTTGCATCATATGGCAATTTTATTTTAGCAGTTACTTTGTCTAAATCTTCTAATTCAACATTGAAAGGACAATCACTATAAGCGCCTGTTAACATAGCACTTCCATCACCTGAATTTGAAATATAAATCCTAAAATATATCTTATCAGAACCAACCTCTTCTTCAACTCTTGTTACTGAAATAGGTGCTCCTTGGCCACCGCCGACAGAAACATCTCCAATTTTACAAACCTTCCTTTCTTCAACAACTTCATATGGATCTGGATCAATGCATACCATCACATCTGCTTCAGTCTCATATTTATAGCAAGAATGGACTAATATTGTAGGTTCATAATAATCAGCATCAAAAGGAACACGAACCCCTGATCTGTCTTTAAAAGTCATTACAGCATAACCGCCTTCAGGATTTCCCTGATTTTTGCCCTCTAAACTTGTAGGCATATTTCCACCGCCATCCCAGCTTCCTCTTATAGATGCTGGATCAAACCCAGAAAGCTCTAATTTTCCGGTTAGACTGTTTCCTTCACCAGGAAAAGCCCCTTTGTTCTGTAATTCAATCGCAATATCTAGATTGTCACCTTCATATACTCTGCTAGGTGGAGAATTTGTCAAGAAATTTATAGTTATACCCTGTGTTCCTGTATGATAATCTTCCTGTACATTCTGATTAGAAGGACCTCTGCTACACCCAACTATAGCTAATAAAATTAAGATTAAAGCAATTCCAGTGATTTTATGCATTTCATAACCTCTTTTCATCAATAAACAATCAAAATATTATTCTTGTCTTATATAAAGGTTTCGAATCACTTCATGATTCGAATACCCTAAAAAAGCATCATGCTTTTTTATTGGTTTCGGAGACTTAAACTCAGAATACCCCCAAAGATACCTAAATCTGATTTAGTCTGTGCAATACTTATATTCCGCCCCTTATCTGAACACTTTGCGATATTGTTTGAGTATAGCCATAATCTAGTTCAATCTTCAAAAGAGTTGAATAAGATTCTTTATTTTTATCAATCCCATCTTCATATACACATCTTACAACAGCCATATTATCTTTTAATTTTACAGAATCTGGTTTGCATGTCAAAGAAGCTCCTTCTGAAGCAAAAAACGAGCTGACTTTGATATAATTTATATCTTCTCTGCTAAATCCTGTTTCAGAACAAGCAGCAGAAACACTGTCTGAATTGATAACCTGCCCATTTCCATTATTTGTTATATAGACAATAAATGTAGGTTTTAATACATCATCTTCTTCAAGCATCTTTGATTCTACTTTTGAAATAGAAACAGGAGCTCCCTGACCATCTGAGCTTTCAATATCTTCAGAACTGCATGCTTTTGCAACTTTCTTAAGATTATAAAAATCAGTATCAACACAAACCGTCTTTAAAAATTCAGTTTTATATTCATAGCATTCTGTTGCAATGATCGTTGAAGTTAATGTTTCTGTCTCTTTTCCAAGCTCATTAGCTTTCAGAAGATAATTTATAGTCTGGGATTCACCATATGGGTTGCTTATCGACCTCCCATCAATCTCCAAGCTTCTTTTCAAGCTTCCTTTTTGAAGATCCAGATTATCTTGTTCTATATTCAGGAGAAGATAACCATTTTTTATATCATAAGCGCCTTTATTCTCTAATTTTATTCCTGCAGGAAAAGTGTCTGTTTCATATACTTTTTCAGGAGGCATATTATCCATAAATTCAATAACTAAACCTTCTGTACCAGTATGATACTCTTCATCGCTTATTTTTGCAGATTGATTGCCGATATCACATCCAGATAAAAAAAGAATAAGGATAAAAAAAGTAAAAATCTTTCTCATGGACAATCCTCTAGAGGTTTATAGCTTGTTTCTTCGCTGTTTGCAATATTTGTGCAAACCCATTTGTTATTCACACAGAATATTCCTTCATAAATAAGAGCATCATTCGGATCTCTGGCATTTTGACATTCACTACATATATCTTTCCAGCCGTCTGCACTGCATGTTCCAGAGCCAGAAACGTCTATATTATCAAGATAACCGCCACAATCATTATTATAATTTATTTTTCCCTGGATCTTGCATGTATTAAGACAAATGCATCCATCTGGATCTGTACAATTTGTCAAACAATCAGTTAGATTAATCGTTTGTCCATCTCCTTTTGGACCTCCGCAATTTGCACCTTTACCTATTTCAGTATCCAGGTTTATAACACAACCTAAAGGACATATACATCCATCCTTATCTTCGCACGTTGTTGAACATTGTGTTTCATTAAAATAAATTTTTAATCCATCTCCTCCCCTAACAGTAACCCCTATCTCTTTTGAGATTGTATAATTATATCTTGCAACAACCTTAAAATATCTTGTTGCTAAAGGCACTTCTCCTAAAAGTCCTTGTGCATCTATAATATTAAACCTACAGAGCAAAGTTTCAAAATCATCAACATCTTTTATCTTTTCACCGGTTGTTTTCATCTTAAAGACATTATGAGTACTGTCTTTGCACCCCTTATCTTCTTCACCTATATCTGAACATGAAGATTTTTCAAATAAATAATTTCTTTTTCCACCGCAATAATATCCATCACTTCTTTGGTTTCCCATCTCAACAGAATTAGGCATTATAAGATACATATCTGTTACCTCTTTTATATTGCCTTCCCAATTATTTGTCAATGTTATGCCAAACCTAAATTCTCTGTCAGTCATTAATGGTGGTTTTCCCAAATCCAACCCTATCATCACAGGACCATTTGTATAGATTGCTCCTGGCTCTTTATCTGCAATCTGGTAATAGTCCAAAGGATCTATATTTTGGCTTGATAATGCTCTTTTGTTTTCAGTGTCCATAAAATAAGTTTTGATATAAGCCATTGTCAAGAAATTAAAATCTGCTTTTAGTCCAACTTCATGGCTGCCTTCAGGCAGAGAACGGTTTGTAAACGTGCATTCAATGCCTTCTTCTTCAGACATATCAATATCAAATGTATCTTTCGGATATATTTCTACCTCTTTTGCATCTTTTTCATTTTTAGTACAGCCTATCTTTATTTGGATAGGTTCATCAATCGTCTGAGCTATCAATGTACCCCATATAGTTACAGGTTGATCTTCATAAAAAGAACTGTCTGCAGCCTGGATATTTTCTATATAGACGCCCAATCTCTGCTGAGCATTCTGGTCAATTTCTCCAGTATAATATTCTCCGAGAGCTTCGGCTTCCAATCTTTTTTGGGCCTTTCCGATATTTTCAGGAAGCGCCAGAAGTCCAGCCCATATATCTTTAGCAATTTTTACTACTGTATTCCAAACACCCTGTAGAGGTTCTAAAACCTTTATATGCTCTGAATTTAATGATATCAATCTTGTTTCTACATTCTGTGCAAAATAAACTGTAAAAAGGAAGAACCAAAATAAGATATAAGATGTTCCAACAAATTTTACAAATTTGTTGTCTTCATTGCTAAATATCACCAATAACGGCCAGATCGGTGCAAAAAGTATTATCCCGCTGATATATGCTGTAGGAACCAGCTTAAACACAGCAGTTAATTTTGTAGATAAAAAAGGAAGGATTATGCATAAGAAAGAAATTCCTAGACAGGCTCCTATCCTTGTCCAATCTAAAATCTTATCTGATTTATAAACAAAAAAAGCAGCTAATAATGCTATAAATATGTACATTCCCATCACATAGCCTAACATTGAACGCCTGTCAAAGCTAAAATAAGCATCAATAACATGGACAATAACTGTCAATACAAAGAAGAGAGCTATATTATAACTAGAACCTGACTTAAAGAAACTCTTTAATGCTTCTTTTACTTTATCTGTATCAGCCATTCTTTAAAGCCTCTTAAGAAACAGATGAAGAATCAATCTTCATCTTCTTCAATTAATCTTATCTTAAGGTTTACAATGTCAACTGTTGTCTTAGGTATCAGCTTGATATAATTTCTTCCTTCTTCTACCCAATCAGTTATATTTCTCTCAAATAAAGCATCTTGCTGGTCAATCCTTCTCATATGACCATTGACATTGATATCCATCTCTTTTGTTTCGTCATCATCAACAAATTTCAATGTTAAGTTGACATAAGATTTTTTATTGGTTATATTTTTCATCTGACCTTTATCTATCTCAAACCAGTACAAAGGAGAGCTCAATTCCTGCAGCTCTAATTTTATCTTTATCTGATCAACCAGATAGCTGCCCTTGTTAGTCATGAATACAACATTGTTCAATCCAGAATTTAATGACCCTGTAGGTATTTCATAGGTATTTAGCATACCGCAGTCAGGAACCCCCGAAAATACATTTTGATTGTTTACTAAGATATCCAATACACCAACATCACTTTTTTTGCAGTCTGGGCTAAATTTTAATTTTGCAATCTCCAGATTATCATATTTCCATGGTTCTATTGTGAATACATTTTTTGTTTTTTGCTTGCTTATATCTGTTATATCGCCGATTACCTTTACATTTCCTAGATTGTATTCATTTGTTCTCCAAAATGCAATACCTACTCCAGAGACACTGAACTCAAGTTTGTTTTCACCAGCTTTTAAGTAACTTTTTGGTAATTTTATAGGTTCTATATTTTGTGTTTCTATTATACCCTCATAAATATTGTTTCCATTAAGATTTATAGTTAAAGTTCCAGAATATCTTTTTGCTAAAAAGCTAAGGACAATATTATTAGTATTTTCCAAATCATCTATACTAAATGATTTTTCTGCATCTTTTTGGTCAAACCAGCCATTTCTTACACTAAAATCGTTTAAGGTTTCAATCTCATTAGCATTCGTTGTTTTGAACAGGTCAAAAGAAGGAATATCAATTTCAAACTCATCACCTTGCAGATAATCTAATCTTCCAGGATCTTCATCAAGAAGGACAGTTATATTTCCTATCTTATCATCTTTGCTTGAGCTTCCATCATTATTACTATCCTCACCTAATAAGTCCTCTCTTTCAGAGGCAGGTAAGAAAAGAATGTATAAAACGATCAAACCTGCGATTATCGCAACCAATGCTGCAGAACCTGCACCTTGTTGGCCTCTTTTTTTTAGCATGAGTATCACCTACATGTGAATAATAAACTGGAGTATATATAAATCTTTTTATTTTGACAGACGAGCCATATTAATCAAAAGATAACATTTATAACTCTAAATCTTAATTCTAGCTATTATGAAAATAATAAAATCAGATTTAAGGAAAGGAGAAATCACAGTAAAAGTTGAAAATCTTGATGATCTATGGTATCTAAGCCATATAATCGATAAAGATGATATCATCAAAGGAAAAACTGTCAGAAAAATAAAGATAGGCGGGGATGAACAGAGAAAATCAGATGTCATCAAAAAAACAGTTTTCTTAAAAATAAAAGCAGAAAAGACAGAATTTACTGAAAATTCTCTAAGGGTTTCTGGAAAAATAATCGAAGGCCCTGAAGATGTACAGATAGGTTCTTATCACACTTTTGAATTTGAAGAAAATACTGTCGCTACAATCATCAAAGAGAGTTGGTTAAAATTTCAGTTAGATAAACTAAAAGAGGCTTCAGAAGAAAAAGCAGGAAAGATAATGATTGTCGTTTTAGACCGAGAAGAAGCATTATTTGCTCTGATGCAGAGAGAAGGTTATAAGCTTTTGACAAACCTGAAAGGAGAAGTAAATAAAAAAGCAGTTGATGAAAAATCAAAGTCCAGTTTTTATCAGGAAATAATCGAACAGATAAGGGAGTATGATAAAAGATACGAATTCAGCAAGATAATTTTAGCCTCGCCTATCTTTTGGAAAGAAGAACTCATAAAAGAACTAAAAGATCTGGATCTGAAGAAAAAAATAATCCAAGCAACATGTTCTTCTGCAGATAATAATGGGATAAATGAAGTTTTGAAGCGTCCAGAAACTCAAGAAGCGCTAAAACAAGATAGGATTGCTAGAGAAATAAATGTTGTAGAGGAATTATTGAGGGAAATATCAAAGACTAATCTGGCTGTTTATGGTTTAAAACAGACAGAAGAGGCAGTAAATTCAGGGGCAGTCAAAACCCTTATCTTGACAGATAATCTGATTAAAAAACAAAGAGAAAAAGAAAGCTATAAAAAAATAGATTTTATGCTGAAAAATACCGAGTCTATGAAAGGAAATGTTATAATCGTGTCATCAGAACATGAAGGCGGAAAAAAATTAGATGGTTTAGGAGGAATAGGAGCTTTATTGCGATATAAATTATCTTACTAACAGGCATTTCATAGCCATAGCAGCTTTTCTTAGGTCGTTATAATCCGGAATTCCAGCTTCTTCCAGCATCTGCCTTGATTTTCTTGTAAATCTCCCACCCATATAAACACAGATTATAGGTTTGTCTGGATATTTTTTATGCATCTTTATTATGGCTTCAGCATCATCCTGTGGTTTTGTTATTGATTGTAAAGTTTGTATTACAATAAGACCTCCAACATAAGATTCTGACAATAAAATATCTGCTGCAGCTTCATATCTTTCCGGTAAAGCATCACCTACAATATCTAAAGGATTTCTTCTTGAATAAGCAGGATGCATCTTTTTAGTGTCATCTAATTTTTTTAAGGTATTTTCTTTTAGTTCTGCTAAAGGAACATTCAAGTCAGAACAATAATCAGCACATAAAACTCCACAGCCTCCGCCATTAGTCAATATAGCCAATCCTTCTTTTAGGTGCGACATATTAGCTAGTGCTTTAGCATTATCAAATAATTCTTCAACAGTATCTGCAATTACAATTCCGCTTTGTTTGAAAGCTGCTTTATAGATATCATAGCTCCCAGCTAAGCTTCCAGTGTGAGAGCTTATAGCCTTTCTTCCTTGCTCGCTTCTTCCTGCTTTTAATACAACAATAGGTTTTTTTATTTTTTTTGCTGTTTCAATAAATTTTTTGCCATCATTAACACCTTCGATATAAAGCGTAATAACTTTTGTATTGGGATCTTTATCAAAATATTCCATAAAATCATATACATCAAGCATAGCTTTGTTACCGTAACTTATTACAGCGCTAAATCCATACCTGTTTTCAATAGACCAATCAATTATAGAATCTGCTAAAGCCCCTGACTGTGATATAAACGCGATATTTCCTTCTGGAGGTGTTGTAGGAGCAAAACTTGCATTCATATTTATGCAAGGCCTTATTATCCCTAGACAATTAGGACCTACCATAGGTATCTTTGCCTTTGTCAATATCTCTACAATCTTATCTTGGACTTTTTTTCCTTCTTCTCCAAGTTCACTGAATCCTGCAGATATTATTATCAAAGATTTAACTTTTTTCTTTACACAATTGTTTATTACATCTAAAATAAATCTTGCAGGAACAACAACCAACGCCAGATCAACATCTTCTTTTATTTCCAAGATATTTTTATAACATTTTAGATCAAGTATAGAATCTGCATTAGGATTTATAGGATATATCTTTCCATTGAAGGGTTTGCAATATTCTGTCTGAAAAACACAACCGGTCACTAGATTGTTTAGTATACCATAACCTACTGAATTAGGATCTCGAGAAGCTCCTATTACAGCAATACTTTTTGGATTAAACAATTTTTCCAGGTTCATACCATAAACCTCACATCAACTGCAACAGCTTCTTTCTCATTAATCATAACTGGATTAAGATCTATCTCATTTATCTTTTCCTTCATTGCTAGATTAGAAATCTTGACAATCAGTTCTGCTAAAGAATCTATATTTGCTGGTTTTTCTCCACGGATTCCGCTTAAGATCTTATAGGATTTTACCTCTTTGATCATAGATAATGCATCATCCTTTGTAATTGGACATATCCTGAAGCTTACATCTTTCATAACTTCAACAAATATTCCTCCTAAACCAAACATTATAACTGGTCCAAACTGAAGGTCTTTTTTCATGCCTATGATTATCTCCTTTCCTTTTATCATCGGCTGGACTAATGCTGATTTGCTTAGCTTTTTTGTCTTTTGAAATGCCTGCAGAGCCTCTTCTTTATTCTTTATGTTGAGGATAATACCTCCAACATCACTCTTATGTATTATTTTTTCAGAAAAAACTTTCATGACAATAGGATATTTAATTTTTTCAATATCTTTTTCATCTTTGATTATACTATAATCTGTAAAAGGAATCTTATATTTTTTCAATAATTTTGCAGATTTTTCAAAGGATAACTGTTCCATAACTTAAAACAAATTTATTTTCTATTTAAACTTATTGGAAATCAAGATTTCCAGAGTCTTCACTTTGTTCAAACTATTGAAAATGTGTGCATTTTCAGAAATTTAAATCTTAAAATTAGATTTTATACTTAAATTTTTTGTCACCAGACATGGATTATTTTTCTTTTAACATATAAAACTTATATTATACTACATAAATATTTATATACTAGTAGAGCCTTAATATACATTATAATATAAACTCCCGAGTGAAAAAAGAATGTTGCTATTGCGGAGTAAAATAACCACCAGGTGGTGAAAAATAGTAACATTTTAATAGTAGTTGGGTTTATTTACTACCTAGCAACAAAAGTTTTTTATAAAAAAGGGGGGACAACAAAATGATTGTAAAAGATGAATTTTTAAGCAAATTGAGGCGATATTTCGCTCTAAATCTATATGAAGTTAAAATTTGGACAGCTCTTTTATCAAGAGGTGTTTCAACTGCAGGTGAACTTTCTGACATTGCAAATGTTCCAAGATCAAGATCTTATGATGTTCTAGAAAGCTTAGAGAAAAAAGGATTTGTTATTATGAAGATTGGAAAGCCAATCAAATATATGGCAGTTCCACCATCAGAAGTTGTAGATCGTGTAAAGAAAAATATGAAAGTTGAAGCTGATGAAAGGATAAAAAGATTAGAAGATCTAAAAAGCACAGATGTTTTGACTGAATTATCAACTTTACATACACAAGGTATTGAATTGATCGAACCTAGTGACTTGGGCGGAAGCTTAAGAGGCAGGCATAATCTCTATAATCATCTTGAGTTAACAATGAAGAATGCAAAAGAATCGGTTGTTTTGCATACAACAACCCAAGGATTAATCAGGAAAGCAGAAGGTCTTAAGCCTTTGTTTGACAAATTAAAGAAAAGGGGGGTTAAGATAAGAATAGTTGCTCCTATAACCAAAGAAGCAAAAGCTGCAGTTCAAGATTTAGCTGATGTAGCTGAAGTACGTCATACAAGTTCAAGAGGAAGATTCTGTATTGTTGATAACAAAGAAGTTGTATTCATGCTGTTGGATGATGATAAAGTTCATCCTACATATGATACTGGTGTTTGGGTAAATACCCCTTTCTTTGCAGCGGCTCTAGGCAACATGTTTGACCAAAGCTGGAAAAATATGAAAGGAGCAGATCAACAGATCAAGTAAATTTGCTTTTTGCAAATTTCTTTTTTTTAATTTATTTTATCTCTTATTTCGTTACATTTAAATATATAATATCTATTCTTTCTTTACTATGCAAAAACCAAATATTTTTTCAGTAGTTGATTTTGTTTTGGATAGTTTTAGCTTTAAGTTCTATTATTATTTTTACTAAGTCCGGATTCTTAAGCCGGATTTGCAGTTTAATCAATACTGTTTCTGGTTCAGGAATCCTGAAGAACTTAAAATAGGGATAAATTTAAAAGACACGGAGGAACAAAATGGGATTGGAGGATAAAGTGAGAGACGTAAATATTTTAAAAAGAACGAAATTGCCTCCGCCAAAGGCAATCGTTGAAAGAGTCGGAATTGAGATAGATGATTCTATAAGAGAATTTGTATTTCAAAGCAGAGAACAGATAAAAGATATTTTAATCGGAAACGATAAAAGACTTATGATGATTATAGGCCCCTGTTCTATACATTCTGTTGAACAAGGAATAAACTATGCACAAAGATTACAGCCTCTTGCTCAAGAAGTTAACGATAAAATACTTGTTGTAATGCGAACTTATTTTGAAAAACCAAGAACGACTATAGGGTGGCCTGGAATGGTATATGACCCTGGAATGAACGGACAAGGAGGAATGGAAAATGGAATCATGTTATCAAGAAATCTTTTAAGAGATGTTATAAGATTAAAACTTCCTGTTGCAGCCGAATTTGCAGGTGTATTGACTCCTCAATATTACGGAGATCTAATATCTTATGCTGTAATTGGAGCAAGGACTTCTGAATCAAGAGATCATAGAGGGCTTGCTTCTGGATTATCTATGCCTGTCGGATTAAAAAATGGAACTTGTGGAAGCTTAAAAAAAGCTATTGATGCGGTTGTTGCTGCAAGACATTCTCAAATCTTTTTAGGAGTAAACTATGAAGATGGACTTCCAGAAGAACAGATTACAAAAGGAAACATGTATTCTCATATGATATTAAGAGGCGGAGAAAATGGGGCTAATTATAGAGCCTTATCTGTTAATAAGGCATTAGACATGCAGACAAAAGCAGGAGTTGATATAGGTATAGTTATTGATGCGAGCCATGCAAACTCAAAAAAAGATCCGTTCAAGCAACCAGGAATTGTTTATAATGTCATTGGACAAAGATCAAAAGGAAATAATAAAATTGTAGGTGTTATGGTAGAATCAAATCTAACATCAGATGAATCAAAAACAGACCCAGGTTTACCTTGGGAAGATACAAAAGATATGATTTTAAGGGCTTATGAACTACTTTGACTAAATTAAAAAAGTTTATATAAACGCTGGCTTTACTATTTTTATGGATTTAAATAAGATATTGAACGGTTTGCATCGTTTAGAGCGTGCAGTACTACCAATTTTGCCTAGATTTAGTGATATAAAGTCAATAGAACAGGCTACTGGGTTAAAAGAGGTTGAAATAGTCCGCGCTTTGCAATGGCTCAAGAACAAAGAACTAGTTGAGCTAAAAGAAGACCTAAAAGAGGTTGTTTTACTTGAAAAAAACGGCCAAAAATACATAAAAGAAGAACTTCCTGAAAAAAAACTATTAAAAGCGCTTAAAAAAGGCCCTATAACTATAGATCAAATCAAATCTAAGGCAGGATTAACAAAAGAAGAACAAAATATAGCTTTAGGTGTTCTTAGAAGAAAAGCCGCTGTTTTTATCACAAAAGAAGGAAAGGATATAGTTATCAAAATAATGGAACAAGGAAAGAAACTTCTTGACAAAGGTTTTATGGAAGAAGCATTCTTGCAAAAACAATTTCCTATATCTGTAGACAAATTAAGCCCTGAAGAAAAATTTGCTTTAAACGAGCTTAAAAAAAGGAAAGATATAATAAAAACTTCTATTGAAAAATCAAAAAAAGCAGAATTAACTGAACTAGGAAAACAGATCTTAGCAAGCAATATAGAAATATCTGACAGTCATGACAGGTTAACTACTGAAATGCTCAGAACTGGCTCTTGGAAACAAAAGAAGTTCAGAGAATATGATATAAAGATAAACGTTCCAAAAATATATGCTGCCAAAAAGCAGCCATATAGATGGTTTTTAGATGAAGTAAGAAAAAGATTTACTTCTTTAGGTTTTGAAGAAATGTCCGGCCCTATCGTTGAATCTGAATTTTGGGACATGGATGCTTTATTCATGCCGCAGTTCCATTCTGCCCGTGATATCCATGCAGCTTTTTATGTGAAAGAGCCTAAGTTCGGAAAAGTAGATGAAAAATTCTTGAAAAATGTAAAACAAGCCCATGAAAATGGATTTAATACAGGATCAAAAGGATGGCAGTATAAATTTGATGAAGAACAGACAAGAAGATTGGTATTAAGGACACAAACAACAGCATGCTCTGCAAGAAAATTAGCATCTTCAGACCTGAAGATACCTGGAAAATACTTTGCTATAGGAAGATGCTTTAGACCAGATGTTATCGATGCAACGCACGGATCAGATTTCAACCAGATAGAAGGCATTGTTATTGAAGAAGGATTAAATTTTAAACATCTAAAGGCTTTGTTAAGGATGTTTGCAAAAGAATTTTGCGGTACTGATGAGATAAAAGTTGTACCAGGATATTTTCCATTTACAGAACCATCTGCAGAACTGCAGGTAAAGCATCCTCAGATGGGTTGGATAGAGATAGGCGGTGCAGGAATATTCAGGCCAGAATTGGTAAAACCTCTTACAGGAAAAGAGATATCTGTCCTAGCATGGGGCTTTGGGATAGACCGGTTAGCTATGTTTAATCTGGGAATCAATGATATAAGGAAATTATTCAGCCATGATATTGATTTTTTAAGAAATCAGAAGGTAATCTAATGCCAACAATAACATTTAACCTGACAGATCTGCAAAAATTAGTAGGAAAGAAAATAACAATAGAAGAGCTTAAAGACCTTTTAGCTTATGCTAAAGCTGGAATCGATAATTATGACAAAGAAAAAGATGAAGTAAGCGCAGAATTTGGAGATACAAATCTGCCTTATCTTTGGTCTGTTGAAGGGATATCTCGATTATTGAAAGGAATACTCGGAAAAGAAAAAGGAATACCTAAATTAAAGATAAATAAAGGAGATTATAAGCTGATCGTTGAAAATTCTGTAACTAAGATAAGGCCTTATATTGCGGCATTTGTAGTAAAAGAATGCAAGATAGATGATTATTTTTTGAAACAATTGATACAATTGCAAGAAAAACTTTGTGAAAATTTTGGGAGAAGAAGAAAAAAGATCGCAATAGGCGTCTATAGATACTCAAAGATAAAGTTCCCCGTCTATTACAAGGCAGTACAGCCTGAAAAGGTCCAGTTTATACCTCTAGAATTTAAGAAAGAGATGGACCTGAAAGAAATATTAGAAGAGCATCCGAAAGGACAGGAGTATGCATGGATATTGGAAGGATGTGAAAAATATCCTATCCTGATGGATGATTCAAATAATGTTTTAAGTTTCCCGCCTATCATAAATTCAAATGAAACTGGAAAAGTAGAAACAACAGATACAGAAATTTTCTTTGAGGTAACTGGAAATGATTCAGATTCTGTTTTGGTTGCTTGTAATATATTTGCTCAGGCTTTAAGCGATAGGGGATTCAAAATATTTTCTGTAGAAATGAAATATCCTAACAAGAAAATAGTAACGCCTTTTATGTTTGAAGAGACAATCAAGCTAAATAAGGAAAACATCAAAAAAATAACAGGCCTTGATTTGAAAGATTCTGAGATAAAATCATTATTAGAAAAACAAAGATATGGTTATGAGTCTGGAAAAGCTCTGATACCTTGCTATAGAAAAGATATCCTGCATGAAAATGATGTTATTGAAGATATAATGATAGCTTATGGTTATAATAATATAGAAGACGCTTCTTTAACAAGCTATACTCGGGGTTCAACAAAGAAAATTACTAATTTTATAGATAAGATAAGAGATATTATGGTAGGATTAGGTTATCAAGAAATAATGAGCCAACTGCTGTCAAACAAAAATTTGATGTATAATATGATGGAGATAGAAGATAATGGGATTATAGAACTTCAAAATCCAACTTCTGAACTATATTCTTCTGTCAGAAGCTGGTTGATGCCTATCTTGATGGAAGTATTATCTAAGAATAAACATGTAGAAACTCCTCAGAACATATTTGAACAAGGATTAACAACTTTAAAACTAGATGGAAAGATAATTGATCAGGAAAAATTAGCGGTTGTTTCAATATCAGAGAAAGCAGATTATACAAAGATAAAACAATCTTTAGACTGTTTGTTCAGGATGCTAGGCATACAGTATTCTATCGATGAATTGGACCATAAGAGCTTTATTGATGGTAGGGTAGGCAAAATATTGGTCAAAAACAGAGAAGTTGGCTTTATCGGTGAAGTAAATCCAAAAGTTATACATAACTTTAATCTAGAGATGCCTGTAATAGCATTTGAACTTAATCTTTCAGAATTGTTTGAGACTATATAAAAATAAATATAAAAAAGAAATTCTATTCTTTTTTCTTGTCTGTTTTAGGAGCTTTTTCCTTCTTTACTGCTTTTTTAGGTTTTGCTTCAGCTACTTTCTCTTCCTTAACAGATGATGCTCTTTGTTTTAAAGGTCTAGTTGTCTTTTGAGATTCTTTTTTTCTCTTTGCTTCAACTTCTATACCTTCTGATTTCAAAACTTTTATAACTT
>Ga0172371_10008100_pt1 | contig 14776 bp, 16 predicted proteins | sample Lak12m_FD_114543 | JGI IMG/M metagenome (GOLD analysis project Ga0172371, IMG submission 114543) | Freshwater microbial communities from Kabuno Bay, South-Kivu, Congo - kab_022012_12m | ecosystem: Environmental > Aquatic > Freshwater > Lake | place: Democratic Republic of the Congo: South-Kivu... | reverse complement strand
CTTCGTTTTTTTCCGCCGGTAGAGAAAAGCGGATATGGCCAGAACGATTCCCAAAACGACCAGGACCGGAACGGGAGGCAGGGACAGGGCCGAAGCAGCCGCGATCCCGGCGGCCGCGGCGATAGTCAGGAAGAGGACGGGGTAAGCCATCCGTCCGTCATCCGGTCAAACCGTTTTTACGAATCCAAAGAAAAGAAAACAAAAAAGTCGTTTGCGCGGAAAGGGATTGAAAAAACACGCCTCATCTTAGCCGCCGAAAAAGCGCTTGTCAAATATCGGGCGGATTGCCGGAGCCGGTCGATTCTGTTACCCTGAAAACAGGCGGAATGATGAGCGAAGAAAACGTTTTTTTCATCGCCTCCCCGCTCGGAACGATCGAGCTTCGGGAGACGAACGGATTCCTGACGGATTTGAATTTTCGGCCCGGCCCTAAGGGGGGAACGTCTCACAGCGAGGTCCTGCGCCAGGCCGCCTTCGAGCTCGAGGAGTACTTCGCCGGAAAAAGATCCGTTTTCGATCTTCCGCTCGATCCGGTCGGGACCCCGTTTCAGCTCGAGGTCTGGCGGGCCCTTCGGGATGTGCCGTTCGGGGAAACGGCGGCGTACGGCGAAATCGCCCGACGCATCGGCCGTCCCGCGGCCTCCCGGGCGGTGGGCGCGGCGAACGGCCGGAATCCCATTTCGATCATCATCCCCTGCCATCGGATCATCGGCGCGGGGGGAGACCTGACCGGATACGGCGGCGGATTGAACCGGAAAGAATGGCTTCTCCGCCATGAGCGGACAACCGCTCGACCCGGCGGACGATTGTTTACTTGATGTATTTGGCGAACGCGCTCGTCCCGGCGTAAACGCCGTTCCGTCCCAGCTCTTCCTCGATTTCCATCAGCCGGTTGTATTTGGCCACGCGTTCGCTGCGGCAGACCGAGCCGGTCTTGATCTGCCCGGCGTCCAGGGCGACGGCCAGGTCGGAAATGAACGTGTCTTCCGTCTCGCCGGAACGGTGGGAAATGACGGTGGCGTAATCGCGGGCGTGGGCGTGATCGACGACCCCGAGCGTCTCGCTGAGGCTTCCGATCTGGTTGAGCTTGATCAGGATCGCGTTGGCCACCCCGCGGGTGATGCCGTCTTTGAACCGCGTCATGTTTGTGACGAAAATGTCGTCGCCGACGACCTGGATCCTCTGGCCGAGGGTCCGGGTCATCAACGCCCAGCCGTCCCAGTCGTCCTCGGCTAGGCCGTCCTCGATCGAGATGATCGGATACTTGTCGATCCAGTCCTTGTAAAAAGCGACCATTTCCGCCGAGGTCCGGATCGAACCGTCGGATTTCTTGAAAACGTAGCGGCCGTCCTCGTAAAACTCGGAAGCGGCGGGGTCAAGGGCCAGCCAGATATCGCGGCCGGGCACATACCCGGCCTTTTCAATGCTTTCGATGATGCATTCCATGGCTTCTTCGCTCGACCCGAGGTTGGGCGCGACTCCGCCTTCGTCGCCGACACCGACGCCGTAGCCTTTCTTCTTCAGGATCTTCTTCAAATTATGGAAGACTTCGGCCGCGGCCCGGATCGCCTCGGCGAACGTCGGACGGCCCGCCGGGACGATCATGAATTCCTGCAGGTCCACGGAATTGTCGGCGTGGGCCCCGCCGTTGAGGATGTTGATCATCGGGACGGGGATCGTGTACCGGTCCTTGGCCCGCAACGAGCGATATAGGGGCAGATTCTGGGCGGCGGCGGCGGCTTGAGCCGCGGCCATCGAAACCGAGAGGATGGCATTGGCCCCGAGCCGGCTTTTGGACACGGTGCCGTCGAGCTCGAGGAGGCGGTGTTCGAGGCCGGCCCCGTCGAGGGCGTCCAGGCCGACCAGGCGCGGAGCGATTTCTTCGTTGACGTGGGCGACGGCTTTCAGGACGCCCTTGCCGAGATACCGCGACGGGTCGCCGTCCCGGAGCTCGAGGGCTTCATGCGTTCCGGTGGAAGCGCCCGAGGGGACGAAAGCCGTTCCGACGGCTCCGCCGTTGAGGACGATGCGGGCGGCCACGGTCGGATTTCCCCTGGAATCTAAGATTTCACGGGCTTTCACGGAAGCGATTGTGGTTGTAGACATGGAATGATCCTTATGGCGGAATAGAGTTCGGTCGGAAGCCGCGGATATCGTGTGAGCCCAATCTCAGTGGGCCGAGCCCTTTTTCTTCTCCACGAAATCCTTGATGGCGTCGATGCCTTCCTCGGTCTTTTCGCGGACGGCCCGGAGGCCTTTCTCAAAGCCTTCCTTCGCTTTTTCCTTGCCCTTGTCGAGCTCGCCCCCGATCTTCTTGCGGGTTTCCTTTCCGGACGCCGGAGCGAACAGGATCCCGAGGACGAATCCTGCCGTCGCTCCGATCAAAAACGAAACGACGACTTCCAGGACGGTGCTTTTGCCTTCATGCGCCATGCTCTCTCTCCTTCTTTCTTTTGCCGAGCTGCCGCCAGATGTACTGGGCGACGGGGAGGATGAGGGGAAGATATTTGGACGAGGGGCGGACGAATTTCGCCGTGATCAACGACGAGGCTTCGGCCACGTTGACCGCGGCCTTTTTGGACGCGGCGATCGTCTTGCCCAGCTCTTCCACCTCCTGCTTGATCACCAGATCGAGCTCCTGCAGGTTGGCCGCCAGATCGCTGAAGCGGGCCAGGGTCTTTTGTCCCTCGATGGCCGTCCGCCGGAGCTGGGCCAGCAGGCGGACAAGATAGACCACGGCCACGACCACGGCGATCGTGATGATCAGCAGCAAGGCCTGGTTTAAAGTCAGGGTCATAACAGGCTTAAAATAAACAAAAAAAAGGGATTTGTCAACGAAGAGAATCCTTCCCCTCTGATGATTAGGCCTTCTTTTTCAGGCGTCCGGGCAATATCAGATAGGCGCAGGGCAGGAAGGCCAGGGTCATGTAAACGCTGAAGATCAGCCCTCCAATGACCGCGACGGCCATTGGCACGAGCATGTCTCCCCCTTCCCCGATGTTCAGGGCTAAGGGCAGCAGTCCGAAGATGCTGGTTGTCAACGTCATGAGGATCGGCCTCATGCGGACGGCCGAGGCCTCGACGATGGCCTCCTTGAGAGGCCTTCCTTGGGCTCGGAGTTCATTGATGAATTGGACCAAGACGACGCCGTGGTTGACTTCGTTGCCCGCAAGAATGATGACCCCGATGAAAACGGTTGCGCCGACGGAGAGGTTCGTCAAAAGAAGGGCGACGGCCATGCCGATCAAGGTCAGGGGAACGCGGATCATGATTAATAACGGCTGAACGAAGGATTCGAATTGAACGGCCAGTACGACATAAGCGAAGAAGAGGGCGAAAAACAAGACGAGTCCAAGGCTGCGTGTGTTCTCGGCCATCATCTGGGCCTGCCCCCCGATCCCGATCTCGACGCCCGAGGGCCGCTCCATCGCGCCGACGGCGGCCCGGGCCCGAGCGGTCGCCTCGCCGACGCTCACACCGGCCGAGTCCGCCCGGACGATGATCTCCTTGACTTGGTCCTCGCGGACGATTTCCACGGGACCCGTGGCCCTTTTGACCGAAGCCACGTCGCGAAGCATGATGGGCGTCCCGTTCCGCTGGGCGATGACGAGGCCCTCCAGGTCCTCCATGCCCGCGATCCGGGCTTCCGGCACCATGACCCGGATGGGATAATACTCGCTGCCCTCCCGGTACTGGGTCGCAACCTCGCCGCGCACCAGGTTCCGGAGGGTTAGGGCCACGTCCTGGACCTCGACGCCAATTGACGAGGCGCGGGCCCGGTCGACAAAGACGCGGTATTCCGGCTTCGTCAGGTCCATCGACAGGTTGACGTTGCCGAGGCCGGGAGTCCCTTGGAGCGCCTCGGCCGCGTCCCGGGCAAACGCGAACAAAGCCTCGATGTCGTCGCCCTTGACTTTAATCTCGATCTCTTGCGTCCCGATCTGGCGGATGCCCTTGACTTTCATCTGGGCGATGTTGATCCGTCCGCCCGGCGCCGGGACTTGGCGCGTCAAGGGGGCGACTTTACGGACGAAGGCGGCCGTGGAGATCTTCCTTCTGCCTTTGGGCACAAGCTGGATGTCCACCTCGCCTTCGTAGGCGACCTCGAGTGTCGCCAAACCCCAGACCCGGCCGCCGGCCAGACTGAATACGCTCTCGATCTCCGGCAGATCCCGGACCTTATCCTCGACGGCCGTCAATATCCGGTCCATCTCGACGACCGACGTCCCGGCCGGCATCATCACTTTGACCATGACCCGGCCGTCATCGACTTTGGGCAGGAGTTCCGAGCCGGCCCGGCTTACGAGGAAGAGGCTGAAGACGAAGAGGGCCAGCGTCAAAGCGACAACGGCGTAAGGAACCTGGAGGAGGCGCCGGAGACCCCGCCGGTAGGCGTCGGACAGGCGCGCCATCAGCCGTTCCATGACGGCCGCGCCTCGCCGCCCGGTTTTATGGATGCCGAACAAGCGGGCGGCCGAAGGCGTGATCGTCAGGGCTGTTGCGAGAGAGAGGATGAGGATGCCGGCCACGACGAAGACGAGTTCTCGGAAGAGAAGCGCCGTCAGACCCGGAACGAGCAGGAAAGGCAGGAAGAGCGACAGAAAGGTCAGGGTCGCGGCCAGGACGGCTCCGGCGACCTGTTCTGTCCCCCTCAAGGGGGCTTCTGCAGCCTCGCCGTCCTCGGCCCGGCGGGTGATGTTCTCCATGACGACGATGGAGTTGTCGATGACGACGCCCATGGCCACGACCAGGCCTCCGAGGGAAAAGATATTGAGGGAAAATCCGGCGATCTTCATTAGGAAAAAGTTGGCCAACACGGTCAGCGGCAAGGCGATGAGCATGACTGCCACCTGGCGGAAACGCCCCAGGAACGCGTAAACGACAAAAACGACCAGGAGCGCGGCGATTAGGGCCGAGTCCCGGACGCTCTTGATGGCCGCCATGATGTAATCGGCCTGGTTCTCGACGACTCCAAACCGAATGTCAGGGGGAATGATCTCATACAGTTCCTCGAGGCGCCGTTCGACCGCCCTCGCCACCTCGACGGTGTTGGCTTCGGCCTGCTTGAGCACGGCCAATTTCACGCAGGGGTCGCCGTTGAAGCGGGTGATGACCCGGGCCTCCTCGTGGCTGTCCTCGACCGTGGCCACGTCGCGGAGGTACACGAGACGGCCCCCGGCGCCCCGCGCGACGGCGACGTCGCGGATCTCGTCGAGGCTTTCGAACTCGCCCATCGTCCGGGCGATGATCTCACGGGTTTCCACAGTGACGCGCCCGGCGAACGTCTCCAGGTTGGAGAGCTGGAGCGCTTTGCCGACCTGGGCGGGGGTCAAGCCGAGCCCGCGCAGGCGGTCGGGATCGAGGTGGACCCGGATCTCCCGCCTCAGCCCGCCGATGATCTCGACGCCGGCCGTTCCTTCGACCGTCGTCAGACGGTCCTGGAGCCAGTTGTCGGCCCAGTCGCGGAGCCAGACCAGGCTGCGCTCGGGCGAGGAGAGCGTCACTTCCATAACAGGGAGTTGCGACGGGTCGGCTTTGAAGATGATCGGCGGATCCATGTCTTTCGGCAGCGCCCGGGTGACCCGGCCGTAGGCTGCCATGACGTCCTGATAGGCCACGTCGACGTTGGTGCCGTAGCGGAAGTTGACGAGGAGGGTATACATGCCCTCGGTGATTGTGGCCTCCAGATAGTCGAGACGGTCGATCGTCGCCATGACCCGTTCCAGAGGATCGGCGACGTTGGTGTCGATCTCCTCGGGGGTGGCCCCCCGCCAGTAGACGTGGATCTTCACCATCGGGTAGGTGATGTCCGGCAGATAGTCCACGGGCAGGGTCGATAGCCCGAAGACGCCCAGCATTAAGACCGCGGCCGCGAGGACGGCCACGGCGACGGGGCGGGCCAGCGCGTTCCGGGCAAGGCTCATCGGCTTTGTCCTTTCGGGGCCGGTGCGGCGGCTTCGGGCTTGGCCGGCTTAAGGCCCTTCTTCGGCAGAGCCACGGCGGCGCCGTCCTTGAGCTTCTCGAACCCTTGGGCGATAATTTTGTCTCCTTCCTTGAGGCCGTCCTTGATCTCGACCCATCCGCCGCCCTCGATTCCCGTCGTTACCTTGCGTTGGCGGGCGACATCGCCCTCGACGACGAAGACCGTGCGGCTGCCGTCGGGCCGTATCGCGATCGTTTCTGCGGGGACGGCCAGGACATCCGGACGTTCGGCCAAGGTGAAGGACGCCCGGACGAGCATTCCGGGGAGCCAACGGACCTTGCAGGCTTCGGGAGCAGGCGCGACTTCGACGTCGGCCGTTCGAGTGAGGGAATCGATTCTCGGGCGAATTCGCCTGATATGTGCGACGCAGCCGTCGCCTGTGGCTGCGTCCGAACGGAGGAGGACTTTCGCGCCCTCAACGAGGCCGGATAAAGGCACCTCGGATACGGGGACGAGGGCGTGAAGTGTCCGCGAAGCGACGATGAGTAGAGGAGAGCCGCTCTTGACAATGTCGCCCAGCTCGACGCTGCGCTCGAGAACATATCCGTCGAAGGGGGCCTTGACCTCGGTATCGGCCAATTGGGCCTCGAGGCCGGAGATGCGCGCCCTGGCTTTGGCCTCGGCGGCCTCGAGCTTCAGGACGTCCGTCTCGGATTTCTCCAGGCGCTCCTGGCTGAGCCCCTGGCGTTCGAACAGCAAGCGGTCGCGTTCGAGGATGCGGCGCGCATCCTCCATCTGGGCCCGGGCGGCCATGCCGTCGGCCTTCGCCTCATTCAACGCGGCGGCAAGCCGAGAGGGATCGATCCTGACCATGACCTGTCCGGCGCGGACATTCGACCCTTCCCGGACCTCGAGCCCGACGACTTCACCGTCTACTTGAGCGGCCAGGCGGGCCGAGCGGTCGGGCTCGATCGTCCCTGTGAGGATCAACTCGGATCGGACGGTGCGTCTGGCGAGCTCCCGGGCCGCCACAGCCTGCGGAGGCTTGACCGGCGGTTCGCTCTTCCGGGAGCATGCGAACAGGCCAAGGGATGCAAGGGCGGCCCCGGCGACAAAAAGAGTCGTATTCATTTTCATGGTCAGTCTCACTTTTCGTATACCAGCCATTTCTCGAGATCGCGGCCGGCCGCCCAAGCCAAGGCCACCGTCGAGTAGGCGATATCGTGCCGGGCCTGGGCCAGGGACAGCTCGGCATCGAGAAGCGCGGCTTGGGCGTCTAAGAGGTCGTTTACGGCGGCCCGTCCCAAATCGTAATTGGCCCGCTCGATCTCGAAGGCTTCCCGGGCTTGTCCGGCGGCCTTTTCGGCGACGCCGGCACGGTCGGACGCCTCGGCCAGAGCGGCCGCTTCGCGTTGGACGCGTTCCTTGACCTGCAGCTCGAGCGCACGCTCGCGTTCGACCGCTTCGTCCCAAAGGGCTTGGGCCTGGCGCCGGCGGGCGGCCGTTTCTCCGCTCGTCCACAACGGCAGCTTCAAGGTTACTCCAGTCGTGAAAAAGTCTTGAAAAGCCGGGAGCGGCGTTTCAGACGAGGAGACGACGCTCCGCCCGGTCCAGCGGCCGAACGCGTCCAGGCTAGGCCAAGCCTCCGCCTTGACCAGGGCCAAATCGGCCCGGCGGCGGGCCGCTTCCTGCTTCAGAACGTTGAGAGCGGGGCTTTGGGCCAGCGCCTCGGAAAGGAGGGCGTCCATGCCCGGCATTTCCATCGGCGGCAGGGCCTGGATTCCCCTGACTTCCGGCAGAGGTCCCTGTAGGCCCCGGCCTAAAAGGGCGGCCAAATGCACGTTGATAAGCGCGCCGTCTCGCGACGCCTTCGACCGGTGCTGCTCCACGGCCGAGACCCGGACCTGAACCTTAAGAAGATCCAGAGGAGCGATCCGTCCTACGGCCTTCATGGTTTCAGCGATCTTGAGTTGCTCTTTGAGAGAGCTCAAGGAGGCGTCGGTCGCCTCCAGTATGCTTTTTTGTTCGGTGGCCGCGAGGTAGGCGGCCGTCACGTTGAGGACTAAATCCTGGCGCGAGCCCTGGAGGTTGAACTGGCCCGCGGCGGCGGCCAGTTCCGCGGCTTTCTGTCTGGCTACGAGACGCCCTCCTGAGAAGAGAGGCACCCGGATTTCCGCGATCGTTTGGAAGATGTCATTGTCGAAACGGATCTCCTCGCCGGGGTAGCTCGGCTGGACCTGCCTTTGCGGCCGGTCCGAATAGCTGTAATCGGAGGCCAGCTCGATCCGAGGGAGGCGGGCGGCTCTCGCGGCGTCGGCGGCGTAGCCGGAGGCCGAGACTCGGGCCGCATCGGCCTTTAGCTCCGGATTGTTGGCCAGGGCTTCCTTGACGCAATCGGCTAGCGTCAACGGCCGCATGGCTGTTCCTTCCTTGGCGACCGCGGCGGGCGATAAGACAAGAAATAGCGCCGCTCCCGCGATCCAGGCGACGCGCGCGTCAGATCGCCTGCTCATAAACGTGCTCCACCATGGGGGCCGGACGCTTAAACGACGCCTTGAAGTCCGAGAGCCCGAGGGCGTCGGCAACCTCGGAAGCGGAGGTCTTCTTGAGCGAGGACAGATCGGAGGCTTCCGCTTTGACGGTCTTCCGGACCGCCGGACAGGCGGTGCGCATGTGCCGCCGCGCTTCGGGCATCCCCTGGTCGAATGGCTGTCCCCAGAGGGCCGCGGATCCGACGACGAAAATCGATGCAATAAACGCGGTCGATTTTTTCATTTTAGACCTCCCTTTTTTCTTATTTGGGTAAGTTCTTTTTCTTGAGCCAGGCGAGCGCGCATGATGAGCCGGCAATAACGATGGCCTATGACCTCCTTGAATGAACTCGTTGGAAACGCCATATCAAAGACCAAGCGGAAAACAGCGACGGGTTCGGTATCGATTCCCGGGATATCGACCAATCGCTTCGAGGCTGTTGCGTTATCCATGAAGGCCTCCCTCTGAGAGCGGGCCGGCCGCGGACCGGGGACTTAGCGTCCCGTCCTTTCTTTGAGCACATGCGCGGCGCAGGCAGAAAACTTCAGGACGCAAGGCGTGAGGAGCCGATAGTAAACCGCATTGCCTTTCCGCCGGTCGCGAACGATTCCTCCGGACCTCATCATGGAAAGGTGTTTGGATACCGTCGATGGATCAAGGCCGGACATCTTCGTAAGGGTGCTGACGTTGCATTCGCCCCGGGCCAGCCGATCAACGATTTTCAATCGGGTATCATTGGCGAGAAGCTTCAACAGCCTCGCCTGTTCTTGATAGTCGGAAGGTGTTCTCATGATCTTCTCCAATCAAGGGAGAAACAGAATATGGCAACATGGCCATATTGTCAAATGTCAGCGGCGCCCGTCGGTCGGACCTCATCGCAACGCATCTTGAACGGACCGGACGATGTCCGCGGATTATAATTTAAACTATTGGCAAGGGGGAACGAGGGATTCTCTGTAAATCTTGCGGACTCGATCCTCATCCGAGCCGAGGGGCTTGACGGGGACATGATCCATGACTTCCTCGGCCGATAATCGAAGGCGCGCTGGGAATCATCTTTTTAATATCCTGTCGGGCGAATGTTCCAAAAACCAATCCGGACACCGTCGCAGTGACGACAACAAGGGAGACATCGGCCAGGGTTTTCTTCGCGCCCATGATTTTCCCGATGACGATCATGCTGGGAAGGGAAAGGGCGGGTCCGGCCAGCAGCAGAGCCAGGGTCGGTCCCTGTCCCATGCCCGGGCCGAGGAATCCCGGAAGAAAGAATAGGAACTTCGGTCAACGTGGCGAAATACATCAGGGCTCCCGAGACCTAGGCGACCTAATAGGCGACAAGCTTATTGGCTTTGGGCTCGAGGTATTTATTGACGGCTTCCTTCCTGACAAAAACGGATATTGCTCCGGCGGTGAAAAAAGCCGGGACGAGACAGAAAAGAACGGGCAGCCGGGCGTATTCCTGGAGCATCATAAATGCTTCATTGAAAGCATTCTGGACGTTCGGCCGGCCGAAGGGGATGAAGCAAGCTGCCTGGAATACGGCCAGGAGAACGGCGAATATTTTCAATTCTTTCATTGGGAGATTCCTTTCGCTCAAGGGCACTGGATGATGCCCTGGGCCCACAAGCATCCTCCGCAAACGGGAAACGTGTTGCCCTGGCAGTCTTCCTCGTTCGATTCGAGCAGCGTGCAGCCGCCGCAGATGTGGCAGGGGGAAAAATCGAAGGTCCGGACTGCCTCCCGGAAACGCCGATAAGGCTTGGACTGCCAGACGCTTTTCAGGGTTCTCCGGCTGATATCGCCGAAAGAATGCGGCTCGATTTTCCGTTCGTATCCATACAGATATGTCGTATAGCCGTGGAGTAGGCCCATACAAGGGGCCACCTGCCCGTCCCAGCGGACAAACGATGTCCGACTTTCGATGAAGCGGCAGTAATTCGTCTCGGTAAAGATGCGATTGCCCATCAGGTTAAGGTTTTCGTAACCCCGAAGGAGCCGGAGGATCGTCTCCCGGGTATCCGGAGTGACGTCCATCCGGGGGAGGGCGATTTCCGTCTTGGCCGCGCCGGAAAACGTGCCGGTCGATAAAGTCAAAGCGCAGAGCATCTCCTTTTCCATTTCCGCCGAGTAAGGCAGGATATTGCTGACCAGGACTTTTTCCGCCCCGACCCGGCGGGCCAGGTCGTCCAGGTTTTTCAGGTCGGCGACGTTGCGGCGCATGACGACGAAGGACAGGTTGATCCGGATTTTATGGCGGCTCCCGGCGTTTCCTTCCTGAAGCTTCCGAAGCGCCGTGACGATCGGTCCGAATTTCGCCCCCCGGCGGATGTCTTCGAAGCCTTTCTCTCCGGCTGAGTCGAACGATGCCCAGAGAACGTCCAGGCCGGCTCTTCGGAGGCCGTCGATCATCGGACCGTCAAGCAAGGTTCCGTTGGTCGTGATCTCCGTCCGCAGGCCGAGACGCTTGACGGCCCGGATCATGCGGAGGATGTCCTTGTGAGCGGTCGGCTCGCCGAACCCGGCGAACATGACCGATTCCAGGTGGGGAAAATCCTTCAGTTGGGAAACAAGCCGCTGGAACAACGGCCCGGACATATCCCCCATCGGTTCCTGCCAGGTGTTCCGGATACAGGTCCGGCAGGACAGGTTGCAGCGGGACGTCGTCTCGATGTACAGGCGCGACAGGCTGTGGATGTCGGGCCGGATCTGCAACCGGCCGTCATTTTCCCGGACTTCCAGGCGTGCTCCCGGAGAGGCCCCGAGCTTTCGGGCCAGGTCGGCCGGCAGATCAAGCCGGTTTCCGGTTTTCACCTTCAGGAAACGCCGGGAGGGAGGACGCGGGGCCGGCGGCCTGGGCGCAAGCTCGTCTTCGTAATCCCGGTTCGGTCCGCCCTCTGGCATTGCGCGCTCCTAACCTGGATTATTCATAAATAATTCAGAATTCTTATTTTTATATCATTTTATGCAAGAAGATAACAAAGAGTATTTACCCTTCGGGCGAGTCGATATAGCCACATCTGCTTCGTTGCGAAGGGTTCGCAGTCCTCAATCTCGTTGAAAACGAGGTGAGGGCAGCATCACCCTCCGCGCCTCGCAGCTGAAGCCGCAATTTGGGGTCCGAACGGAGGCCCCACCAACGGTCCTGCGGCGCACGTCCCCGAAGCCGCGTAGCTTCTTTGTCCGTTTGTCCTCGCTTTTTCGGCGGAGGGGGCTGCGGCCATCTCGACTCGTGCATAATCCAGGTTATACCGGCCTTGGAGCGAAATATTTTTTCCGGAAGCCGAGGGCGACGTTGACGAGCCCGATCATCACCGGAACTTCGATCAGCGGCCCGATGACGGCGGCGAAAGCTTCGCCGGAATTGATCCCGAAAACGGCCACGGCGACGGCGATGGCCAGCTCGAAGTTGTTGCTGGCCGCGGTGAAGGAGAGAGTCGCGGTTTTCGAATAATCCGCTCCGGCTTTCCGTCCCAGGAAAAACGAGACGAGGAACATGACGACGAAATAGATCAAGAGCGGGACGGCGATCCGAAGCACATCCAGAGGGATTTTGACGATATATTCGCCTTTGAGCGAGAACATGACGATGATCGTGAACAACAGCGCGATCAGCGTGATGGGGCTGATTTTGGGGATGAATTTCGTCTCATACCAGGTTTTTCCCTTGAGCTTGAGCAGCGTGAACCGGGTGATGGCCCCGGCCAGAAAAGGGATGCCCAGGTAAATGAAAACGCTTTTCGCGATTTGCCCGATCGTGATATCGACCGCCGTGCCTTTCAATCCGATCCAGCCCGGAAGAACGGTGATGAAAACGTAGGCATAGACCGAGAAAAACATCACCTGGAAGATCGAATTGAAGGCGACGAGACCGGCGGCGTATTCGGTGTCGCCCTTGGCCAGCTCGTTCCAGACGATGACCATGGCGATGCAGCGGGCCAGGCCGATCAGGATCAGCCCGTACATGTAATGAGGATACGCCCGGAGGAAGATCACGGCCAGGGCGAACATCAGAAGCGGCCCGATGATCCAATTCTGGACAAGCGACAGCGAGAGAACCTTGACGTTTCGGAAGACGTCCCCGAGCTCCTCGTATTTCACCTTGGCCAGGGGCGGATACATCATCAGGATCAGGCCGACGGCGATCGGGATGTTCGTCGTCCCGGATTGAAATTGATTGATGAATCCCACGACCGCAGGGACGAAGTATCCGAGGCCGACGCCGGCGGCCATGGCCGCAAAAATCCAAAGGGTCAGGTATCGATCGAGGAACGAGAGGCGCTTTGGAGAGGGATCGCTCATCTTTGTCTCCTTTTCATGATCATCGGACGAGGAGATAAACACCGACCAGAATGATGATGACGCCGGCCGCTTTTTGGAGCAGGGCGCTGGTTTTCTTCAAGCCCTTGGATTCGATCAATTTTTTCGCCGCGCCCATGGACGTTCCGGCGACGAGGATGAGGAGCGAATGACCGAGGGCGTAGATGAAGAGGAGAAGCCCGCCGTAAGCCACGTTTCCTTTCTCGGCGACAAAGGCGAGGAGAACCGCCAGGATGGGCACGGCGCATGGAGTCGACACAAGGCCGAACAGCAGGCCGAGGAGAAAAGCCCCGAAATTCCCCCTGCCTTTGAACCGGGCCGCGGAAGGAGCGGAAAAATTGAAATGGAAAAGCCCAAGGAGGTTTGCTCCCATGATCAGACAGATCAGGGCCAGGGCGTATTTCCAGAAGCGTCCCACGTCGCCGAACATCCGGCCCAGGAGAGCCGAAACAAGCCCCAGAGCGGTGAACGTCGCAGCCAGGCCGAGGACGAAGAAGAGGGAAAATAAGAACGTCTTTTTAAATCCGCCAGATTCGCTCCGGCCGGCTACCAAGCCGATCATCAGGGGGATCATGGCCAGAACGCAGGGATTGGAGGCGGTCATGACTCCGCCCAGGAAAACGGCCGGGACGGCGAGCCACGGATTGTTCTGGAGCAGAAGGGCGACGTCGCCGAACAAACTATTCATTGCGGAGATTTATCCTTATTGGACTCCTTGCTTCTTCAAGAAGGCGACCAGTTCATCTTTGGGGAACAGCCCGACGTGGCGGAAAATCTCCTTCCCGTTCTTATCGATGAAAACCTGCGTCGGGATGAGCTGAATCCGGTATTGACGCCCCGGCTCGGGATTTTTCCAGACATCGTAAAAGACGACCTGAACCTGCCCTTCGAACTCGGCGGCGATTTCCTTCATGATCGGCTGCATCGCCTTGCAGGGGATGCAGCGATCGGCGCCGAGCTCGATGAACGTCACGAGGTGTTTGGAAAAATCGATGTCCAGGCTGTCCGTGACGAGGACGAGGCTCTTTGTCTCGGCGTTCTGAGACGAAGAGGATTCCAAGGCGAATCCGGAGCCCCAAAGAGCGAGCGCAGCGAGAATGATCCGAAGAGGTTTTCTCATCGGGCTTGGGCCTCCCTGATCCAACTTATTAATTCATCGACCGAAGGGATGCGCCCCGCGGACTTGACGGCTCCGTCGATGACCAGGGCGGGTGTCGCCATGATCTTGTAGGCCATGATTTTTTGGATGTCTTCGACTTTCTCGATTTCCGCGGCGACGCCGGCTTCGGCGATCGCTTGACGGGCCCGTTTTTCGAGGTCGCGGCAGCGGGCGCAACCCATGCCGAGAACTTTAATGTCCATGTACGGCTCCTTGAATTTTCGGTTGATTATTCCGGCTTTTCTTCCGGCCATGAGATTGGGCCCGGCGACCCTCTCCGGGCGACGGTTGGAGGCATCGGCTTTTCCGGATTCCCTGACGGAGACAAACGGCCAAGCGTGTCCGATCCGCGGACTCGGCCCTCTTCGCCGGCGCGTCCTCTCGAAACAATCGGGAAAGGGACGCCAGGGTGGAGCGGAGTTCGGGGGAAATCCGGTAAATGATCCATTGCCCGTCGCGCGTATCCTCGACCAGGCCCGCATCGCGGAGAATGCGAAGCTGATGGGAAACGCGCGACTGGGCCATCTCGAGGACGAATGTCAGCTCGCAGACGCAAAGGTCGCGCTCGAGAAGAAGGCGGACGATCCGGAATCGCGTCCGGTCGGACAAAGCCTTGAACACGCGGAGCGTTTGGAGCATGAGCGTTTGACCTCTTCCATTATTATATGATAATATCTTCATATGTTCAAGAGAGATCGTTCCGTCCTGAGATCAATCGGCCTCCTGGTCGTGTTTCCGATCTGGGCGCTCCTGTACGCCGTCCTGCGCCCGGCGGCCGACGGCTTGGTTTTGGGTCTTCTGAACATGCGTCCGGGCGCCCCTTTGACCGAGACCCTCCGGTTCTT